>TARA_R110002051_G_scaffold105501_1_pt1 | contig 25538 bp, 25 predicted proteins | sample TARA_R110002051 | Tara Oceans TARA_R110002051 (sample SAMEA4397023) | marine metagenome | biome: Polar Biome; feature: [MES] marine water layer (ENVO:01000295) within the mesopelagic zone...; material: water (ENVO:00002006), including particulate matter (ENVO:01000060) such...
GACCGCAACCTGAAGCGGGCGGGCATGGACTATCTGGCAAGCGTGTCGCTGGTCCGGCATGTCGACTGGCAGGCTTTCGAGACCTGGCGCGCCGCAAGCGGGCGCCGCCTCGTCCTCGCCTCCACGAAAGCCGCAACGCCCTATGTCGAGCATGCGTTTCTCGCCGATGACATCCTGCTCTTCGGCCGCGAGAGCGCCGGCGTGCCTGACCATGTCCACGAAGCGGCAGCGGCCCGAATACTCATCCCCATGGTGGAAGGCCAGCGCTCGATCAACGTCGCCATGTCGGCGGCCATGATTGCCGGCGAGGCGCTGCGCCAGACCAGTTGGTCCGCGTAAGAGCCGTCGGAGCAATGCCTAGTCTGCCGTCGGCAACCGGCGCATCGTGAACTCGATCTGGCCGCCCTCGAGCTGCCGCCAGCTTTCGACCTCGGTCCAATAGGCTTGCTTGGGAAAGGCATCGAACCATTCGCGCGCCTTGTGGCGGGCCTCTTCGCGGGACATGCGGAAGGTCTCGCGGACGAACATGCCGGACGTCCGACCCGACTTTTCCTGCCGATGCCGGTCAATTCTACGCTTCAAGCCGTCGAGCGGCGGCGGGGTGAACTTGGCCATGCACTACCTCTCTGAGCAGAAGATAATGCGGGATTTCCCGCTTTGCGAGTCGGAAATCTCGCACTTTTTCCGGAAGCCGGCCGCTCGGAATGGTTCGCGAAAGCCATTGCTGTTAAAGGCTTTCGGAAAGAGGAATCAGCAATCGAGGTGTGCGACCATGGAACGGCCAGTTTTGCCCAGGGACCTGCCGGACGACCTCGAGGACAAGAAGGTCTTCGCCCGCCAGTGGTTTGAGAGCCTGCGCGACACCATCTGCGCTTCCTTCGAAGCGCTGGAGGACGAGCTCGCCGGCCCCCTCTCCGACCAGCCCCCGGGCCGCTTCGTCGCCAAGGACTGGCTGCGGGAAGAAGGCCAGGGCGGCGGCGGCCGGATGTCGATGATGGAAGGGCGCGTCTTCGAGAAGGTCGGCGTCCACACCTCGACGGTGCACGGCGAGTTTTCGGCCGATTTCCGCAGCCAGATGCCCGGCGCCGACGAGGATCCCCGCTTCTGGGCCTCCGGCATCTCGCTGATCGCCCATCCGGTCAATCCCAATGTTCCGGCCGTCCACATGAACACCCGCATGGTCGTCACCACCAGCCAGTGGTTCGGTGGCGGCGCCGACCTCACCCCGGTGCTAAACCGGCGGCGGACGCAGGAAGACCCCGACAGCGCCCTCTTCCACCGTGCCATGGAGATCGCCTGCCGGCGCCACGAGACGGTCGCCGACTACGAACGCTACAAGACCTGGTGCGACGAATACTTCTTCCTGAAGCACCGCAACGAGCACCGCGGCATCGGCGGCATCTTCTTTGACTGGCTGCATTCCGGAGCGGAGAAGGGCGGCTGGGACGCGGACTTTGCCTTCGTCCAGGATGTCGGGCGCGCCTTCAGCATGGTCTACCCGCGGATCGTGCGCACCAACTTCAACGAGCCGTGGACGGAAGCGGATCGTGACGAGCAACTGATTCGGCGGGGCCGTTACGTGGAGTTCAACCTCCTCTACGACCGCGGCACCATCTTCGGATTGAAGACCGGAGGGAACGTCGAATCCATCCTGTCGTCGATGCCGCCGGTCGTGCGCTGGCCCTGATCCGGAAATTCACGCAATATGTCACATTGCTAACATTTGGCATATTCAGACTCGGGCTTTGATGTTAGCGTTCTCCTGTCAGCACCGGAGGAGAAACGCCATGATCGCGTCAGACAGCATGCCAGTGCCTCGCAAGTCCCTGACCGATGGAGGATCGGAACGGGGGCGTCTCATGGACACTCCCGAATTTGTCGAGAAGCTCGCAAAGGAGCTTCGCCAGCGCAGCGATCCCCACCTGCCCCACGAGTTCTATCTAGAGCAGGTCAGGCGGCAGCTGGCGGGACGTGCGGGCCTGTCGGGCACCGCCGCCCGTGACGCAGTGCTAGGCTCGCGGAAGACGCCCCTGCAATCGGCGTCCGTGTTCCGCGCCTGGGCCATGCCCGAATAAAGACGGGAACGCTCAAAGCCTTCTCTTGTTAACCACACAAGGACGGCGTGCCGGACTTTGCGTCGCCCTTGGCCACCAAAGGAGGATTCGATGAGACTGTTCGAATGCGGAACCCTGGTGCCCGGCTGCCCGTGGCACACACGCGCAAACGAGGATGCGGAAGTGGTGCGTCGCGCCGTCGAGCATCTTCGCACCACCCATGGTGAAGAGATCATCCGCGAAAACATGGTCGAGAATATCAAGGCCCGGATCCGCGACGACGCCGAAGCAGCCTAGTCGCCGCGGCCCGGTTCTTCCCGGACCATCTCCTCGAGCCGGGCGGCAAGCGTCGCCCGGTCCAGCGAGAAGTTGCGCTCGACCCAAAGGGTCTCCAGCGTCGAAAGAATCTCCCCGACCCGCTTTCCGGCCGGAATGCCGGCCGCCAGGACGTCTGCGCCCGTGAGTGGGAAGACTGGCTTTTTGTAGCGCTCGCAACGATCCAGAAGCACCGATAGCCGTGCCGCCTTGCGCATCGCGACCGGATCGCCTTCGGCGGAGCTGCGGGCGATGGAGAGGTCGAGCCTCAACCGCACCGAAAGCCCCTCCGGCCCGTGCCGGTAGAGAAGCCGGTCGAAGCCGACGTCCGTGATTTCGTCGGGAAGCGTCGGCGCGGTCGCAAATCGCTGCAATCGCCCCGCATCGGCATTGGACAGGCGCAGCCGCTTTGCCAGCGCCTCCAGGCGCGCCGCATCCGGCGGCACGATGCCCGCAAGCCGCACCAGCGGATCGGGCGTCCACTGGAGCGCCTGCTCCGTCACCACCAGACCGTGGATGGCATCGATGCCCCACTTCTCGGTTTCCGGCAGGACTTCGGTCAGCACGCCGGTCTGCCGCATCCACAGGAGCGCCCGCGATGGATCGGGCGCCGCCAGCAGCTTCTTCATCTCCGCCCAGATCCGCTCGGCAGACAGCGTCTTCAGCCTGTCCTTGGCCTTCGCCGACGCTCTCAAGCCATCCGCATCCGGCCGTCCGCTGCCGTAGTAGGCAAAGAAGCGGAAGAACCGCAGCACGCGCAGATAGTCTTCCGCAATCCGGGTCGCGGCATCGCCGATGAAGCGGATCGTGCGGGTCTCGATGTCGCCGAGCCCCCCGACTAGGTCGATGACTTCGCCGTCCGCATCCGCATAAAGCGCATTGATCGTCAGGTCGCGCCGCTCCGCATCGGCCGTCCAGTCGGTCCCGAAGGCCACCTGCGCATGCCGCCCGTCGGTTTCCAGGTCCCGACGCAGCGTCGTGACCTCATAGCCTCGCCCCTCGAGCACCAGCGTCACCGTGCCATGGTCGATGCCGGTCGGCACTGCCTTGATCCCTGCCGCCTTTGCCCGTTCGATCACCTGCTCCGGCACCAGTGTCGTGGCGATATCGATGTCGCCGACCGGCAGCCCCATCAGCGTGTTGCGCACGGCCCCGCCGACGACACGCGCTTCACCGCCCTCACCGTTCAGGAGTGCGAGGATGCGGGTCAGGGCCGGATCCTGGAACCAGGCCTCGTGGGCGACTGAAGTCATGCATAAAGCCTTTCGTAGAGGGTCCGCACGATGCTGGCGGTGATGCCCCAGATGGTCCGTTCCTCGAAGGAAAACTGGTAGAAATGCCGTTCGCTGCCGTCCCAGACCCGGCTGCCGCGCCGATGGTTCTTCGGGTCCATCAGGAAGGACAGCGGCACTTCGAAGACGTCGTCCACCTCGTGCGGGTTTAGCTTCAGGTCGAAGCCGCGCTGGACGACCGACAGGATCGGCGTAATCCGGAAGCCCGTTGCGGCAAGATACTGCGGCAGGCGCCCGACCGGCTCGACAAACTGCGGCGCCAGGCCGATTTCCTCTTCCGCCTCGCGCAGCGCCGCCTCTTCCGGAGAAACATCCTCCGGATCGATCGCGCCGCCGGGAAAGGCGATCTGCCCGGAATGCTTGCGCATCGTCGCGGTCCGCTTGGTGAAGATCACCTTGGCCTCGTCGCCGTCGTCGACGACCGGCACCAGGACGGCGGCATCGCGCAGGTGCAGCCCCTCGACGATCGGCATCAGGCTCGGATTGAGCAGATGATCGCCGTGGTCGCGCCACGACTGGTCGATCGGACCGCCGTTCTGGTTGAGCGCCCGCGCGCGAAACACCTCGGCGGAAAACAGGCCAGCCTCATTCATGCGAGAGCCGGTCCAGCTCGGCAGCCGGCATGACCGGGAACACCTCGCCCCCCGACCGGATCGCGAACATGGCGACGCCATCCATGTCGATCGTCTCGCCCAGTTCGACCAGGTCGTACATGACGGCTCGCGAGACGAGCGCCTCGAGCCGTCCCCGCACCAATAGATAGGGCTTCAATTCACTGTTACCGTCGGCCATCTCGAAGCGCAGCGGATGCTCGGCGCCAGCCTCCACCACGTCGCCGACATTGGTGCGGAAAACCAGCGTCTTTTGCCCGTCCTTCTCCGACACGCGCATCTCGACGGCGAGGAAAGGCGCATCCTGGACCCGGATCCCAACCTTTTCCACAGGCGTGACGAGATAGGTCCTGCCGTCATCGTCCTTGCGAAGAACCGTCGAAAACAGGCGCACCAGCGGCTGCCTGCCGATCGGCGTGCCCATGTAGAACCAGGTGCCGTCGGCACGGATTTCCATGTCAAGATCACCGCAGAACGGCGGATTCCAGCGCTCGACAGGAGGCAGACCGGGTTTACCGCCCGCTTTCAGGTCCGAGGCGCGTGCAATCATCGCGGCAAGGCCCGCGGCGTCAGACGCTGTCTGAATGGTGTCGTCTGCCATCTTTCAGTCCCGGTTCCGCTTTAAATCATTCTGTCACGAGATAGTCATTCCGGACGTTCTTGTCAGCCGCTCCGGCGGGAATAAGTTTATGTGGATGTGGCGAATGCCGCACTGCAGCGATTCGCAGCCCGGCATGACGCCGTGGTCCACGCCCGATGGAGAGCGCAAATGGGTATGATGAATTCCACCGAAGCCGTTCTCGACGAGAAGGCCGTCATTGCGGCCGCCGAACGGGCGCTGGCGGATGTCGCCGCGGTCCGAACCGAAGTCGGCAAGGTCATCTTCGGCCAGGAGCAGGTGGTGGAAAACACCATGCTGGCGCTTCTCTCGGGCGGCCATGCGCTGCTCGTCGGCGTTCCGGGCCTCGCCAAGACGAAGCTGGTCACCACGCTCGGCACGGTTCTCGGCCTTCAGGCCAGCCGCATCCAGTTCACGCCCGACCTGATGCCCTCCGACATTCTCGGCTCCGAAGTCATGGATCAGGACGAGAACGGCCGCCGCTCCTTCCGCTTCGTCAAGGGCCCGGTCTTTGCCCAGCTGCTGATGGCAGACGAGATCAACCGCGCCTCGCCCCGCACCCAGTCGGCTCTGCTGCAGTCCATGCAGGAGTACCACATCACTGTGGCGGGCCAGCGCTACGACCTGCCCGCCCCCTTCCACGTGCTGGCAACCCAGAACCCGCTGGAGCAGGAAGGCACCTATCCCCTGCCCGAGGCCCAGCTCGACCGCTTCCTGCTGCAGGTCGACGTCCTCTACCCCGAGCTCGATGCCGAGCGGCAGATCCTTCTCGAAACCACGGGACGCTCCGAGGCCAGGCCGCGCGAAGTGATCGTGGCGGGCAGGCTACAGGAAATCCAGTCGCTGATCCGTCAGATGCCGGTGAGCGATAAGGTCGTCGACGCCATTCTGAGCCTCGTCCGTTCCGCACGTCCGGGCCATGGCAATGCCACCACCGACAAGAACGTCGCCTGGGGTCCCGGACCCCGCGCCGGCCAGTCGCTGATGCTGACCGCCCGTGCCCGTGCACTTTACGAAGGCCGTCTGGCGCCCTCGCTGGATGACGTCTACGCGCTCGCCGAGCCGGTGCTACAGCACCGCATGGCGCTCACATTCGCGGCCCGTGCCGAAGGCATGTCGGTCCGCGACGTGGTTGCCGGCCTCGTCAAACAGGCGCGCGGCTGACGCGGCCACGGCCATAGAAAGGACCCCGCGTGGCATCCATCGGCCAGATCGTTGAGCAGACAACAGGCGGCGAAGTCCTCTCCCGGGCAAGGGCTCGGGCAGCCCTTGTTCCCGACTGCATGGTCGAGGCGAGACGCATCGCCAACACCGTGATTGCCGGCTGGCACGGCCGCCGCAAGCGCGGCATCGGTGAAAACTTCTGGCAGTTCAGGCCCTATGCCGAGGGCGAAAGCCTCGCGGCGATCGACTGGCGCCGGTCCGCCCGCGACGACCACACCTATGTGCGCGACCGCGAATGGGAAGCGGCCCATACCGTCTGGCTCTGGGCGGACCTCTCGCCCTCGATGATGTACAAGTCCACCTTCGGCGCCGTCTCCAAGGAAAGCCGGGCGCTCGTGCTTATGCTGGCGCTGGCCGAGATCCTGGCCCGCTCCGGCGAACGCATCGGCTGTCCGGGCATCATGGAACCGGTGTCCGCCCGCAATGCCGCCGAACGGCTGGCAACGGCCATCATGCATGCGCCGCAGACCGCCGGCCTGCCGGAAACGGGGATGATCCGCGGCCACAGCGACATCGTCCTGATCGGCGATTTCCTTGACGACGCCGACCGGATCATGGAGCGCATCACGCCGCTTGCCCGGCGCGGCCTGCGCGGCCATGTCGTCGAGATCGCCGACCCGGCGGAAGAAACCTTCCCCTATTCCGGGCGCACCGAGTTCACCGATCCGGAAACGGGCGAGAAGCTTGTCTCCGGTCGCGCCGAAACCGTCCGAGAGGATTATCGGCGGGCCTATCTGTCGCGCCGGGAGACGCTGGGTGAATCGCTGCGCCGCCTCGGCTGGAGCTTCGCCTTCCATCGCACCGATCATCTGGCCTCCGAAGCCCTCGTCACGGTCCACGGCTATCTGTCGGGACTGCCGGCCGGGGGTATCAATGGTGGGACCCGGACATGAGCGCATTTGCCTTCGCCAATCCGGCCATCCTGATCGGCCTCCTCGCACTTCCGGTGATCTGGTGGCTGCTCCGGCTGACGCCGCCCCGCCCGAAGAGCGAAGTCTTCCCGCCGCTGCGGATCCTCGCCAGTGTCCTCAAACGTGAGGAAACGCCGGCCAACAGCCCCTGGTGGCTGACACTGCTGCGCATGGCGCTGGCAGCAGCCATCATCCTGGCGATTGCCAATCCGGTGATCAACCCGCGCGCCAACTCGTTGAACGGCAGCGGGCCGCTCGTGCTGCTCGTCGACAACAGCTGGGCCACCGCCCCCGATTGGGATCGCCGCGTGCAGACGGCCGAGGCACTGATCGCTGATGCAGAGGATGCGGGCGTCCCGGTCTCGGTGACCTTCACCGCCGACGCCACCCATGACGCCGTCCCCGGCAGCGCCGCTGCCGCACGCGAAAAACTGGCCGCCGCAGCGCCAAAGCCGCTGGTGCCGGATCGCGAGCGCGCCGCAGCCGCCGTCACCGAAGCGATCAACGGCACGCGGCCCGGCACGGTCGTCCTGCTCTCGGACGGCGTCGCCAACGCCGCCGACGAAACCGCCCTCGACGCCCTCGCATCGCTGTCGCCGGCGGAGATACGGGTCATCGAAGGCGACGGTGCCCGCACGATCGCCCTGACCGAGGCGACCAACAACGCCGATGCGATGTCCGTGACCGCCACGCGCCTGGTGACGGGCATGCCGCAGAGCATGGCCGTCAACGCGCTGGACCCGCAGGGCCGCGCCCTCGCCTCCGGCACGCTCGACTTTGCCGCCGGCGCCGCAACCGCGACGGCAGAGATCTCGGCGCCCTTCGAGCTTCGCAACGATTTTGCGCGTCTGGCTGTCGCCGACCTCGCCACCGCTGGCTCCGTCCGTCTGCTCGACGACGGCTTCCGGCGCAGGCGTGTCGCGCTGATTTCCGGCGACAGCGGCAGCGACTTCCAGCCCCTGCTGCAGCCGCTCTACTACATCAGCCGCGCGCTGCAGCCCTATGCCGACCTGATCGAGCCCACCACCGCCGATCTCTCCGTCTCCATCCCGCAGATCCTCGAGGGCAATCCCTCGGCCATCGTCATGGCCGACGTGGGACGCCTGCCGGCCGATGTCTACGAGCCGTTGCAGCAGTGGATTTCCCGTGGCGGCACGCTGATCCGCTTCGCCGGCCCGCGCCTCGCCGCCGCCCCCGCTGACGATCCGCTGGTGCCGGTGATCCTGCGCCAGGGCGAGCGTGCGCTGGGCGGCGCCATGTCCTGGTCGGAGCCGCAGGCGCTGGCCGATTTCCCGGCGACCGGTCCCTTCGCCGGACTGCCGCGAGCCGGTGACATCACCGTCAACCGCCAGGTTCTGGCCGAACCGACTCCCGATCTCGCCGACCGCACCTGGGCAAGCCTCGCCGACGGAACGCCATTGGTGACCACAAGGGAACAGGAGGCAGGACGCATTGTTCTCTTCCACACCAGCGCTGAAGCCACGTGGTCGAACATGCCGCTGTCGGGAACCTTTGTCGAGATGTTGCGCCGGCTCGTGCAGATGGCGCGCGCCGGAGGTGCGGCCAGTGCGACGGCGGATACTGCTGCCGCCCTGCCACCCTTCCGCCTGCTGAACGCCGACGGCACCCTGACCACCGAGACCGGCATCGCCCGGCCGATCACCATCGCGGCGGGTGCACCGCCCGTCGCCAGCTTCGATCATCCGCCGGGGCTCTACGGCACGGAGGACGGCTTCAGCGCCGTCAACCTGCTGGCGCCCGGCACCGAACTTCAGCCCTTCAGCGCCAGCCTCGACGGCGTGAACGTCGTCCGCGAAGGCCTGATCGGCGGAGAGGCGCAGTCGTTGCGGCCGCTGCTGTTTGCGCTGGCCTTCCTCTTCATCGTCCTCGACAGCCTCGTGGTGCTCTTCATGAACGGCGCATTCTCCCGCCTTCCGCGGTCCAGCCGCTCCGCGGCCGCCGGACTTGCCGTCTTGGCAGGCCTGCTCCTCGTCGCCCATCCCGGCGAGGGTCTGGCGCAGGATGCGCAGCCCGGCGACGACGTGATCATGGAGCATCTCGACACCACCCATCTCGCCTATGTCGTCACAGGCGAAGCAGAGGTCGACCAGCTTTCCGAGCAGGGCCTGCAGGGCCTGACGCAGTTCCTGACCTACCGTACGACGCTGGAGCCCGGCGCGCCGGTCGGCGTCGACATCGCCACCGACGAGCTGGCCTTCTATCCGATCATCTACTGGCCGATCTCGGCCAACGCCCCGATGCCGTCCCAGGCCGCGATCTCGCGCATCGATGCCTATATGCGCAATGGCGGCACCGTGCTCTTCGACACCCAGGACCAGTATTCCGGCCTCAACAGCTCCGGCATGACGACGCCGAACGGCGAGCGGCTTCAGGCCATTCTCGGCAATATCGACATCCCGCCGCTGGAGCCGACGCCGGAGGACCATGTCCTGGCGCGCTCCTTCTATCTGCTGAACGATTTTCCCGGGCGCTACGCCGGAAGCCCGCTCTGGGTCGAGGCGCGGCAAGAAGCCGCCCAGACCGGCAGTGAACTCTCCTCCTCCGGCGACGGCGTCACCCCGCTCCTGATCACCGCCAATGATCTCGCCGGCGCCTGGGCCGTCGATGCGCAGGGAACGCCGGTGCTGCCGACCGTCCCCTCGGATGCGATGCAGCGCGAATACGCCTACCGCGCCGGCGTCAACATCATGATGTACATGCTCACCGGCAACTACAAGGCCGACCAGGTGCATGTCCCGGCGCTCCTCGAGCGGCTCGGCCAATAGGAAACCTGACGGCATGACCATCGACTTCGCCCCCTTCTTTTCATGGCCGATCATGGCGGCCCTTGCCGTCTTCGCGGCGATCCTTGCCGCTCTCGGGCTCTGGCGCGGTATCCGCGGTGCGACGCTGCGCACGCTCGCACTCGCCGCCCTGCTTCTGGCGCTCGCCAATCCGATCCTGAACCAGGAGGACCGGGAGCAACTGTCGACCGTCGTGCCGATCGTCGTCGACCGCTCGCAAAGCCAGGAAACCGCCGGCCGCGACGGCCAGACAGATCAGGCGCTGGCCGAGCTGCAGGAGCGATTCTCGCGCTTTCCCCGCATCGAGACGCGCGTCGTCGAGGTCGAGGACAACGCTGAGACCGATACGCCGTCGACGAAGCTGTTCGGTGCCCTCTCCTCGGCCCTTTCCGACGTGCCGCCCGCCCGGGTCGGCGGCGCCGTCTTCGTCACCGACGGGCAGATCCACGATCTTCCCGGGATCAACCAGGACCTCGGCTTCAACGCGCCGCTGCATGGCCTGATCACCGGCCAGCCGGACGAATTCGACCGGCGCGTCCAGATCGTCAGAGCACCGCGCTTCGGCATCGTCGGCGAAGAACAGCAGCTGACGCTGCGCGTCTTCGACGACGGCCGCAGCACCGGCGGTACCGCCGACGTGACGGTCAGCATGAACGGTGAGGAACTGGAGACGCTGCAGGCGACGCCCGGTGTCGACACGCCCTTCTCCTTCACCGTGCCGCGCGGCGGCAACAACGTCATGGAATTCTCGGTGGCCGAAGTTCCCGGCGAGGTGACCGCGGTCAACAACCGCGCCGTCCACGTCATCGACGGCATCCGCCAGAACCTGCGCGTCCTGCTCGTCTCCGGCGAGCCACATGCGGGCGAGCGGGCCTGGCGCAACCTCCTGAAATCGGATGCCTCCGTCGACCTCGTCCATTTCACCATCCTGCGCCCCCCGGAGAAGCAGGATGGTACGCCAATCAATGAGTTATCGCTGATTGCTTTCCCGACGCGTGAACTCTTCGTCGAGAAGATCGAAGACTTCGACCTGATCATCTTCGACCGCTACACGCACCGCAACGTGCTGCCGATCCTCTACTACGACTACATCTCGCAGTATGTGGAAAACGGCGGCGCCCTGCTGATTGCGGCGGGCCCCGAGCATGCCGGCGAAAACTCGATCGCAACGACCCCGCTCGCCCAGGTCCTGCCCGCCAGCCCCACCGGCGATGTCCACAATGCCGGCTTCTTCCCGCGTCTCTCCGACGAGGGCCAGAAGCATCCGGTCACCCGCGGCCTCGACGGCACCGGCCAGGAGCCGCCGGCCTGGGGCCGCTGGTTCCGCTCGATCGATGTGGCCGAGCCCGAGGGGCAGACGGTGATGCTCGGCGACAACAACCGCCCCCTCCTCGTGCTCAACCGCGAGGGTGAGGGACGCGTTGCCATGCTGCTGTCTGATCACGGCTGGCTCTGGGCCCGCGGCTTCGAGGGCGGCGGCCCGCATGTCTCGCTCTACAGGCGCATCGCCCACTGGCTGATGAAGGAGCCGGAGCTCGAGGAAGAGGCCCTGACCGCCCGCGCCGTCGGCCGCACGCTGGAAGCCACCCGCCAGACGATCGGCGACGATCCCGGCCCCGCGACGATCACCTATCCCTCCGGCCGCACCGAGACGGTGCCCTTCACCCAGAGCGGTCCTGGCCTTTACCGACTGGAACAGCGCACCGAGGAGACCGGCCTTTTCGAAGTCACCAACGGCGATTTCTCGACCCTCGTCCACGTCGGCACCGTCGATGCCCCGGAATTCCAGGCGATGATCTCCACCGAGGAGACGCTGGCGCCCTATGCGGAACGCACCAAGGGACTGGTTGCCCGGGTGGCTGACGGCGACGGCGTCACGCTGCCGACCATCCTGCCGGTGCGCGGCGAAGTGCGCATCAACGATCCGGACCGCATGGTGATCCGCCTGACCGACGAGACGGTTCTGCGTGGCGTCAACACCGTCCCCCTGTTTGCAGGCTTCGCCGGCCTCTCCGCCCTGCTCTTTGCGATCGCCGCCATGTGGTGGCGCGAAGGCCGCTGAGGCAATCTGCCTTGGCTTCCTCCGCGACAAGGGAGCGGCTATCGGATTGAACGTATCCATGGTGACTGGGCATGACATCTGAACTCAGGGTGACGGATCACGCCACGCCGGCAGAGGAAAAGGCAATCTCTGAACGGCTTCAGGCCTACAGCAACAAGAACTTCGGCACCAGCGATCGCCAAGAGCTGGCGATCATCCTGTACGACGCAATGGGCAATCCGGAGGGCGGCCTGATCGGCCGCACAGCGCGGGGCTGGCTCTACGTCCAGATGCTCTTCGTGCCGGACCACCGACGCGGCCAGGGGCTGGCAAGCCGGATGCTGCAGATGGCGGAACGGGAGGCAAAGGTCCGCGGTTGCCTCGGCAGCTATCTCGACACGATGAGCCCGCAGGCGCTCTGCCTCTACCGGAAGCAGGGGTACGAGATCATCGGGCAGCTGGAAGACCTCGCCGGAGGCCACACCATCAGCTGGTTGAAGAAGCGCTTCTGACGCTTCTCTTACGCCAGCGAGGCGGCCCGCGTCTCCGTGTCGATCAGGAACGCGGCGATGGCCGCCAGCAGCAGCAGCGCTGCGAAGATCGCCACCGCCAGCCCGAAGCTCTGCGCCACGATCAGGCCCACCAGCGAAGGGGCGAGAAGCCCGCCGAAGCGGGCCATGGCGCCTGCCGCGCCCATGCCCGTCGCCCGCGAGGCGGTCGGGTAGAGTTCCGGCGTGATGGCATAGAGGGCGCCCCAGGTGCCGAGCAGCGCAAAGCTCATGATCAGCAGCGAGGCGCCGACGACGACGGCACTGCCCGCCACGACGAACAGCAGGCAGCCGGCCGAGGACAGCAGGCAAAAGCCGATCAGCGTCGGCCGGCGACCCCATTTCTCCACCCCGTAGGAGGCGAGCGCATAGCCCGGCAGCTGCGCAAGCGCGATCAGCACCAGGAAGCCATAGCCGCGCACGAAGCCGAAGCCCTCCCCCGCCAGCCGCGGCGGCATCCAGGCAAAGACGCCGTAATAGGAGACCGACACCAGGAACCAGATCGCCAGGATCATCAGGCTGCGCCGGCGCAAGGGTCCGGAGAAGATCCGGACTTCGCCGACGGAGGGCGGCGTCTCCAGCTGCTGCCCCGCCGGCAGCGCAGGCTTGCCGTTGACGACGAGGATCTCGTCGATGATCGATTTCGCCTCGTCGCTCCGGCCGGCGCGCATCAGGTACAAGGGAGATTCCGGCACAAGGAAGCGCAGGCCGATGCCGATCACAGCCGGCAGCGCCGTGACGGCGAAGATGTAGCGCCAGGCGTCCTCGACACCGGCCAGGCTGGTCGCCCAGGCAGCGAGTGCCACGACCAGCGTGCCGACGGCCCAGAAGCCTTCCAGCAGGACGAGCCAGCGTCCGCGGTTCTTGGCCGGCAGGAATTCGGCCATCATCGCGTAATCGACCGGCAGGGTGCCACCGACGGCCGCACCCGTCAGGAAGCGCAACAGCAGGAGGATCGTGAAGTCGGGAGCGAAGACGGAGAGAATGCCGAAGACGGCGTCGCAGGAGACGGTGACGATCAGGACGGTGCGCCGGCCGATCCGGTCGGCGAGGCGCCCGAAGCCGAGCGCGCCAAGCAGCATCCCGAGAAAGAACAGCGTTCCTGTCTGCAGCGCCTGCGGAACCGTGAGGTCGAAGGTGACGGCAATGGAGGCGGCCGTGAAGCCGACGGCGAGCACCTGCATCGCATCCGCGGCCCAGACCAGCCCGAAGATCCCCATCAGGCGCTTCTGGTACGTTCCGGTCCCGGCGCGGTCGAGCGCTTCGTCGATCGTGATTGCCGCCATTCCACCGTCCCCCAAGCTCAGGAAAGGGATGCCGGCGACCGCCGGACCCTATCGCCTGATTAGATGACTTGTCTCATCCGCGCCAGCAGATTGTTCCTTTGAGACGCGGATGCACATCCTCGGCCAGCGGCACGACGAGCACCCGGCCGGGATCGACCGGCCCCGGGAACTGCAGGGCGTCGTAGGCGACCTTCTCGAAGCCGAGCGGCATGTAGTAGGGCGGGTCCCCGACCAGGATGACGGCCTCCGACCCCTGCCGGCGCGCCGCCTCGATGGCGATCCGCACCAGTTCCCGGCCGATCCCCCTGTTCTTGTGGGAGGGACGCACCGCCAGCGGGCCGAGAAGATGGCCCTTGACCTCACCTGCAGCGATCGGGGTCATGCGCACGGAGGCGATGGTTTCCCCGTCGTCGGCGCAGACAAAGGACAGCGCACGATCATGCGGCCCCTGCTCGCGGATGCGGGCAGCCGCGCGCGTGTGGCGACCAGGACCGAAGGCCTCGGCATTGATCAGTTCGATGACGGCATCATAGGATGCGTCCTCGGTGAGATAGACGAGGTCATGCTTGGGAAGAATTTGCGCAGTCATGGGTGAACCGAAACCGTGAAAAGGACAGACAGGACAAGGGGATCTCGAGATGCTGGGTCAGCATCTTGCCAGGATCAGCGTCGTCGCAGTGTCCGTGCTTCGGTCATCGGGCTTCCTCAAAAGGTGACAAGCGCAATATCAGGAAAGAAATCCGCCGCCAACAGGAAAAACACAGCGTTCGTCTTTTGACGTCTCGCAATTCCCCGGGGCTGGCGTAAGTAAGTCGGCAAGAGGTGAAGGAGAAACACATGGGCATGCTGGTCGACGGAAAATGGCAGGACGTCTGGTACGATACGAAATCGACCAAGGGCCAGTTCAAGCGGTCCGAATCGCAGTTCCGCAACTGGGTGACCGCGGACGGTTCCGCCGGTCCGAGCGGTCGCGACGGTTTCAAGGCCGAGGCCGGGCGCTACCACCTCTATGTCTCCTACGCCTGTCCCTGGGCCCACAGGACACTGATCTTCCGCAAGCTGAAGGGACTGGAGGACCTGATCTCCGTGTCCGTGGTCGATCCGCTGATGGTGGAAAACGGCTGGGAATTTTCCGGCAAGGACGGCGCGACGAAGGATGACCTCTTCGGCTCGGACTATCTCTACCAGGTCTACCTGAAGGCCGACCCCAATTATTCAGGCCGCGTCACGGTGCCTGTCCTGTGGGACAAGCGGCAGGAGACGATCGTCTCCAACGAGAGCGCCGAGATCATCCGCATGTTCAACGGCGCCTTCGACGGCCTGACCGGCTCCTCGAATGATTTCTACCCGCAGGACCTGCGCAACGAGATCGACCATATCAACGCCACCGTCTACGACACCGTCAACAACGGCGTCTACAAGTCCGGCTTCGCCACCACCCAGGATGCCTATGAAGGCAATGTCACGGCGCTGTTCGAGACACTCGATATGCTGGACAAGCGGCTGGCCTCGCAGCGCTATCTGGTCGGCGACCGGCAGACGGAAGCCGACTGGCGGCTGTTCACCACGCTGGTGCGCTTTGACCCCGTCTATGTCGGCCACTTCAAGTGCAACATCCGCCGCATCGCGGACTATCCGAACCTCAGCGCCTACCTGCGCGACCTCTACCAGGTGCCCGGCATTGCCGAGACGGTGCATTTCGACCACATCAAGCAGCACTACTACCGCAGCCACAAGACCATCAATCCGACGGGTGTCGTGCCGGTCGGACCGGAGATGGATCTTCAGTCCCCCCATGGACGAGAGAATTTGGGGGCCTGATTACCAGAGGTCGGCGGGCGGCACGGCTCCGGAAAGCTCCCGGACCCGGGCAAGCGTCGCCGTCGTGGTGTTCTCCGGCAGCGCGTCGAGAGAAAAGAAGCCGGACTCGGCAATCTCGCGGTCCGGCAATCTCGGGGCCGTCTGCTCCACCTGGACCCGGTAGAGAAGCACGTGGTCGCGCTTGCTGATGCGGCTGTTGTAGTAGACGTGGAAGAGCGACGGCGCCGAAGTCATCACCAGGTTGCCCTCCTCCCGGATCTCCTTCTCCAGGGCTTCCAGCACGGTCTCGTTGCGCTCCACGCCGCCGCCCGGCATGTACCAGCCGGGAACATAGGTATGCCGGACGAGGAAGATGCGGCCCTCGCTGTCGAAGCAGGCGGCCCGCACGCCGAGAGTCATGCCGCGCGTGAGGATGAAGACACGATGGAAAAGCCACACCGCCACGCGACTGCGCAGCCCGCTGACTTCGGGGATACCGGTGGCCACTATTCACATCTCCGCGACGAAGAAATTAGATAACCATTCATGGCTTCGTGCGTTAAGTCTGCGCCATGTTTAAATTCGCTCATATCTCCGACATCCATCTGGGCCCGCTCCCGAGGCTCACGCTTCGCGAACTGATGTCGAAGCGCATCACCGGCTTTGTGAACTGGCACCGCAACCGGAGCAAGCATCTTTTCGTCAACACGCTGGATCTGCTGATCAGCGACCTCAAGACCCGCCAGCCGGACCACCTGATGATCACCGGCGATCTTGTCAACCTTGCGACCACCATCGAGACGCGGCTTGCCGGAGAATGGCTGCAGACGGTGGGCGATCCGAACGAGACCACCGTCGTGCCCGGCAATCATGATGCCTATGTCCCAGGTGCGCATGAACGCTCGGTCAACGAATGGTACCCCTATATCATCGGCGACGACGGCACCCGCAGCTGGCAGGACGAGACGAAGATCTTCCCGACCATCCGTCGCCGCGGCCCGCTGGCCATCATCGGCTGTTCGACCTCCGTCGCCACACCGCCGTTTTCCGCCTCGGGCTATTTCAGCCCGCGTCAGGCCCGCGAAACGGTCAATCTTCTGCGGAAGGCCGGCGACGAAGGTCTCTTCCGGGTGGTGCTGATCCATCACCCGCCGATTCGCGGCGCCGCGTCGTCCCACAAGCGGATGATCGGCATCCGCCGATTCGCGGCCGCGATTTCCACGGGCGGGGCCGAACTCGTCCTCCACGGCCACACCCACCTCAACACGGTCTACCGGCTGAAGAGCCACCACGGTCAGATCCCGGTGGTCGGCATAGCCTCGGCATCGCAGGGTCCCGGCGGCCACAAGCCGCGGGCCGCCTACAATCTCTTCACCCTCTCGGGCGAGCCGGGGGCCTGGAACCTCAGCTGCGACCGCCACGCGCTGACCGAGGCTGGCGACGGTGTCGAGCTCGACAACAGCCATGTCTTCTACGGTGAAGCGCCCTCTTCCGTGTCCATTCCGGAAGCTGCCCGGTTGATTTAGGCAGCCGACTTGCACCTTTGCCTTATTCGATTCATATCTTGGGGTTAGGGAAACCTATCAGCATTATAAGGCCTCCTCGATTTGACAGCTGCATCAACCGCACCGGTCGACATACGGCGCGAATTCGTCGCTCTTCTGCCACGCCTGCGCCGTTTTGCGCTCACGCTCAGCGCGAGCGTGGACGATGCGGATGAGCTGGTGCGGGCCGCCTGCGCGAAGGCGATCATCAAGGGCCAGTGTCCAACCGACGACAATCCGTCGGCACCATGGCTCTTCCAGCTGATCCGCCGCGTCTCCTCTGACATGGCCAAAAAGCGCAAGCCGAAGCCGCGCGAGCCTGCCGGAGAAACCAGGGATAAGGCCGGCACCGAGCAGCAGCATGCGGTACTGGCTATGCCCGCGGGTCAGGCGAGCGCCTTCCTGCTGGTCGAGATCGAGGGCTTCTCCTACACCGAGGCGGCTGAGATTCTGGGCATCCCGACCGAACGTCTGGCCTCCCACCTCTGCGCGGCCCGCCTGAGCTTTGCCGCACGCGACGCCACGAGCGCGAAACGGAGAGCCTGATGGCATCGAACAGGGAGACCATGGACCTGAAGGTGAGCATGCTTCTGGATCGCGAGCTCGACAGCCGCGAACAGCAGGAGGTCGAGGCGGCATTGCGCGGCGATCTCGACGCATCTTCGCTTCATGAAGCATTGCGGCTCGGCAGCCGCTGCGGACGCGATGTCTTCGACGATCTCCTGAAGGAGCCGGTTCCCCTCGACCTGGTGCGCATGATCAAGACCGCCCCGCCGCCGCGCCGGGCGGTCCGCCTGCCGTCAGAGCACCGGCCCGGCTTCACCTTCAGGCCGACGGCGACCCAGGCGGCGCTCGCAGGTTTCGTGCTCTTCGCGCTCGGCGGCGGCTTCGGCTATACGTTTGGCCAGCAGCCGAGCGTTGCGGCGCAGTCCGCCGTGGCGGAAGCCGGCGGTGACTGGCTTGATGACATCGTCGCACACTATCGCGTCTTTTCGCGCCAGCCGGATCGCCTCGTCGAAATGCCGGCCTCTGATCCCGCCGCCATCGTCGAATGGCTGCTCACCAGCACCGGCGTCAATTTCCGCATCCCGGACCTTGCGGACAACGATCTCACCTTCCAGGGCGCCCGGCTCCTCACGGCCGGCGGCATGCCGGTCGGCGAGCTCCTCTACACATCCGGCGAGGGTGAGGTCATCGCCATCCTGTTTCGAAAGATCCAGCCGGACGATGACGGCTTCTCCGACCTGATCCGCGACAACATCGCGCTGATGTCGTGGAAGGGTGCGACGGCAACCTATGTTGCAGTAGGTCCCTCCTCCGCCGCCTCTCTCGACGAGATCGCGGCGAAGGCTGCCGGCCTGATCTGACGATCAGGCCTTCTTTTCTGCGATGATACGGTTTGCCGCCGAGACGATCGCCTCCAGCGAAGCGGCGACGATGTTGGTGTTGATCCCGACACCGAACAGCTTGCCGCCCGGGTGCTCGACCTCGACATAGGCAATGGCCGAAGCATTCGAGCCGTGCTGCAGCGAGTGCTCGGAATAGTCGGCGACCGACAGCGCAACACCCAGGTAGCTCGACAGCGCATCGATGAAGCCGTCGATCGGCCCCGTTCCCTTGCCCTCGATCCGCTTCGTCTCGCCGCGGTCGGTGATTTCCGCCGCCACGACCCGGACGCCCTTATGATCCGTCCCGGCCGGATAGGTGTGGTGGTCGACGAACTTCAGCCGCGCGTCCGGCTGCTCCACATAGTGGTTCAGGAAGTGCTGGTGGATGCGCTTCGACGGAAGCTCCACGCCCTCTTCGTCGGTGATCCGCTGGATCTCCTCGCGGAACTCCACCTGCAGGTTGCGCGGCAGATTGATGCCGTAGTCCGCCTGCAGGATGTAGGCGATCCCGCCCTTGCCCGACTGCGAGTTGATGCGGATGATCGCCTCATAGGTGCGCCCGACGTCCTGCGGGTCGATCGGCAGATAGGGAACCTCCCATACCGGGTGGTTGGCAACCTTGATCGCCTTCATGCCCTTGTTGATGGCATCCTGGTGCGATCCCGAGAACGCCGTGTAGACCAGCTCGCCGACGTAGGGGTGACGCTCCGGGATGACCATCTCGTTGGAGTATTCGTAGACCGCCTTGATCCGCTCGATGTCGGAGCAATCCAGCTCCGGATCGACCCCTTGCGTGTACATGTTGAGCGCCAGGGTGACGATGTCGACATTGCCGGTGCGCTCGCCATTGCCGAACAGCGTGCCCTCGACACGGTCGGCGCCGGCCATCAGGCCTAGTTCCGTGGCGGCAATGCCCGTGCCCCGGTCGTTGTGCGGATGCAGCGAGATGATGACGTTCTCGCGGTTGTCGATGTTGCGGCACATCCATTCGATCTGGTCGGCATAGATGTTCGGTGTCGCCATCTCGACGGTCGACGGCAGGTTCAGGATCAGCTTGTTGTCGGCCGTAGGCTTCACTTCCGCGATCACGGCGTTGCAGATCTCCAGCGCCACCTCCAGCTCGGTGCCGGTGAAGCTTTCCGGCGAATACTCGAAGCGGTAGCCGCCATTTCCCCCATTGGCGGCCTTCGCCGCCATGTCCATGATCATCTTCGCTGCATCGACGGCGATCTGCCTGACGCCCGCGACATCCTTGCCGAACACCACGCGGCGCTGCAGCTCGGAGGTCGAATTGTAGAAATGGATAATTGGATTGCGCGCACCCTGCAGCGATTCGAATGTCCGGGTGATCAGCTCCGGTCGGCACTGCACCAGCACCTGCAGCGAGACATCGTCCGGCACGCCGCCCTCTTCGACGCACCAGCGCGCGAAGTCGAAATCGGTCTGCGAGGCCGATGGAAAACCGATCTCGATCTCCTTGAAGCCCATGTCGAGCAACAGCTTGAACATGCGGGCCTTGCGGTCGTGCCCCATCGGGTTGACCAGCGACTGGTTGCCGTCGCGCAGGTCGACGGAGCACCAGATCGGCGCCTTGTCGATGATCTTGCTGGGCCAGGTGCGATCGGAAATGTCGATCTGCGGATAGGGCCGATACTTTGTCGCCGCATCGGGCATGCCATTCTTGGGGGATGAGGTTTTCGCGTCCATGGTCTTGTCTCGTCTCGCTTCACGCGCCGCAGCACAGGTGCCGTCGCAGGCGCAGACCCGGAGGTCTTTCAAAATTCAGGTGTGAATGGTGATGAGAGGAGCTCTTACGCCGGCAGGCTTCTCGGCCGCCGGGCGCTCCTCAACGGACCCGGCAACCGCGCGTAAGGTCGAGGCTAAGAAGCGAGGAAAGCGCAAAAACCAGCGTCCCGGCCGCGGTGCGGCTGGTCGACATCCGGTCAGACATGATTGCGCCTGTCATGGTCATGCAAGAGTGATAGCCCGCGATCACGCATCGTGCAAGCATGTTATTCCACCGCGGTGGAGGCTTTCTCCAGCCGCTCGCGCACCCACTTTGAAATCAGCTGGCCGCGGGTGGTGTTCAGGCGAGCGGCCTCCGCATCCAGTTCCGCCAGACGCTCCTTTGGAAGCTCGAGTTCGACCAGCTCGTGCTCCCAGTTGATGCGCCGGGTCTTGCTGACGTCAAAATACTGAAGGACATCCTCTTCGCCGTCGTCGAAAAGCTTATCCAGATCTTTGGCTTTCATACAGCTCAACCTCCTGTTTGCGTGACCGTCGCGCCGAGATTATCCGTATTCTCGGGCCGCGGTGGACGATAATGGCTGACCAGTGCTTCCCTGCAATTCTGCCGATGACCATCATGCGGAATTCATCTTCCTCACGCGCAGGAAATGTAATGGAATGGATGTCTCGCCACAAAGCCTGGCCTCGACGAAATCGATCCCATGCTTGTCCTTGTTACTGGCGCTCTTCGCGGGATCGAATTCGAACTCCATGGCCAAATATAGCCCGGAAAGCGGACCTTTGCGAGTGGGCTATCGGCGGCTCGTGACGACCCGCTGCAGCCCCATCATCAACCCGCCGGCGACCAGCCCCCAGAAGGCGCCGGAGATGCCGGCGAACGAGACGCCGGACGCCGTGATCAGGAAAGTCACCGCCGCCGCCTCGCGCGTCTCGGGCTCGCGGAACGCGGCCACCGCGGATCCGGAGAAGGCGCCGATCAGCGCCAGGCCGGCCACCGCCTGGATCAGCACCGGCGGCGCCAGCGACACGAAGGCGGTGACGGCGCCGGCCAAAAGCCCGAGCACGATATAGCCGGCACCGCCGACGATCGCCGCCCAGTAGCGTCGGGCGGGATCGGGATGGGCATCCTCGCCCGCGCACATCGCCGCCGTGATCGCCGCGAGATTGACCGCATGCCCCCCGAAGGGTGCCGACAGCAGGGAGAAGAAACCAGTGACGGCGAACAGCGGCCCCGGCTGCGGATCGTAGTCATGGACCTTCAGCACCGCGATGCCGGGAATGTTCTGCGAGGCCATGGTGACGATGAAGAGCGGCAGCGCGATCGAGACCAGCGCCGGCAGCGTGAAGACCGGCAAGACCAGCGCCAGCGGCGGCGCCAGTCCGGCCGTCCAGCTTGCCATGGCACCGTCCGGCAGGTCGACGCCGAAGATCATCACCGCAACGAAGGCGACGAGCGCCGCCGGCACCGCATAGAGCCGCTTCACCGTGGCCACCACCGCCCAGGCGATCAGGATCGGCAGCCCGAGCCATGCATCGAAGGCGATTGCCTTGAACGGCGCAAAGCAGAGACCGAGGATCACGCCCGCCAGCATGGCGTTGGCAAGCGGCGCCGGAATGGCGGCGACCGCCCGGCCGAGCGGACGAAAGAGGCCCGCAATGACGATCAGCACACCGCAGACGAGAAATGCGCCGACCGCGGCGGGAAAGCCGCCCTCGACGGTCCCCGCCGAAACGAGCAGTGCCGCGCCCGGCGTTGACCAGGCGATCGAGATGGGCAGCCGCGTCCAGGCGCTGAGCACGATCGCGCAGACGCCCATCGACACCGAAAGCGCCATCAGCCCCGAGGCCGCCTCGTAATCGGTGGCGCCGACGCCCTTCAGCCCCTGCAGCACGACCGCAAACGAACTGGCAAAGCCGACGAAGGCGGTCAGCACGCCCATGAAGAAGGATTGCGGAGAAAGGTCTTTCAACATGGGAGACTCGGCGACAGGCGTGGAATGGACGGCGCTACCGAAGCCGGAATGCCGGCCCTTTGCAAGCCGTCATCCCCGTCAAACCGTTCGACGTCGGACACGCGGTGCTGGATCTTCTTCGATCAGACCAGTCCCGCCCGCGACATCCTGTAGAAGGTACCGCTCCGGTCCGTCAGCAGCGCATCGTGCGAGCCATGCTCGACGATCCGGCCGCCGTCGACCACGAGGATGCGGTCGGCCTTGGTGATCGTCGACAGCCGGTGCGCGATCACCAGCGTCGTGCGGCCCTCGGCAAGCTCCGAAAGCGACGCCTGGATCGCCTGCTCGGTCTCCGTGTCGAGCGCCGAGGTCGCCTCGTCGAGGATCAGGATCGGCGGGTTCTTCAGGAAGATCCTGGCGATCGCCAGACGCTGCTTCTGGCCGCCGGACAGTTTCACGCCCCTCTCGCCGATGATCGTGTCGTAGCCCTCCGGCAGCGCCGCGATCATGTCGTCGAGACGCGCCCGCCGCGCCGCATGCCGCACCTCCTCGTCGCTGGCATCCAGACGGCCGTAGAGGATGTTGGCGCGGATCGTGCCGGCGAACAGGAAGACGTCCTGCTGCACGATGCCTATGCTCGCGCGCAGCGATTTCAGCGTCACGTCGCGCACATCCTCACCGTCGATGGTGATCGTGCCTTCGGTGACGTCGTAGAACCGCGGCAAGAGCGAACAGATGGTGGTCTTGCCGGCACCCGAGGGACCGACGAAGGCGATCGTCTCGCCGGCCTTGACCTCGAAGTCGATCCCCTCCAGCACCTTGCGGCCACTGGCATAGCCGAAGCCTACACCGCTGTAGCGGATGTCGCCGCGCGGTCGCGGCAGGTCGAATGCACCGGCACGGTCGGCAATGTCCGGCCGCGTCGCCAGGAACTGCGAGTACCGCTGGAAGCCGGCGATGCCCTTCGGATAGGTCTCGATCACCGCGTTGATCTTCTCGATCGGCCGGAAGAACACGTTGACCAGCAGCAGGAAGCCGACGAAGCCGCCGGCCGACAGTTCACCGGTGGTCACGAACCAGGCGCCCGCCAGCATCACCACCACCTGCACGAAGCGCATCGACAGGTAGTTGAGCGAGGTCGCCGCCGCCATCACCTTGTAGGCCTGCAGCTTCGTCGTCCGGTAGGCGATGTTGTCCTCGGCAAACAGCCGCCGCTCATGGTCCTCGTTGGCAAACGCCTGCACGACGCGGATGCCGCCGACATTGGCCTCGATCCGGGTGTTGAAATCGGCCACGCGGCCGTAGAGCGCATGCCAGGTCCCGGTCATCCGCTGGCCGTAGAACGTGGTGACCACGGCGGTCAGCGGCACGATGATGACGGTGATCGTGGCAAGCGGCACATGCACCCACATCATCAGCGCAAAGGCGCCGATCAGCGTCATCACGGCAATGAAGACGTCCTCCGGCCCGTGATGCGCCACCTCGCCGATCTCCTCGAGATCCTTGGTCAGCCGCGCCACCAGATTGCCGGTCTTCTGGTTATCGAAGAAGCCGAACGACAGCTTCTGGAGATGGTCGAAGGCCTTGCGGCGCATCTCCGTCTCGATGTTGATGCCGAGCATGTGGCCCCAGTAGGTGACCACCACCTGCAGCCCGGCGTTGAAGAGGTAGATGACGAGAAGACCGAGCGCCGCCAAGACGACGAGATCCAGCCGCTGCGTCGGCAGCAGCCGGTCGATGAACAGCGTCACGGCCATCGGAAACGCCAGCTCCAGCAGGCCCGATGCCACCGCACAGGAGAAATCCAGCAGGAACAGCCGACGGTGCGGACGATAGTAGGCGGCGAATCGGCGAAGGATGTCGGTCATCTGTCCTGCTTTCATGGCGTCACGTCGTCGGGCCTGGAAGCCGCGCACTGCAGTCCGATAGCCGGAAGAGATCGCCGCCCTCGAACAGAGCGATCAGAGCTACCGCTGGATCTGATAGGGGTAAAACACCCGTCCGAAAAGCCGGCATTCCACCAATCAGGGCCAGCGAAACAGGTGGTCTCCACCGCAGACGGCGGGAGGGCCCCCTGCCCCCTATGGCAAAAGCCCCGCCGACGTCTGCCGGCAGGGCTCTTGTTCTGGGACGACAGTCGGAGAAACCTACTGGATCTCGGACTGGTTGGTGATCACGCGGGACGCGAGGCCGTAGGCCACGCCGTCTTCCGCCGACAGCCAGTAGTCACGGTCAATGTCCTTGGCGATCTTCTCTTCCGTCTGGCCGGTGGCCTTGGAGAAGATCTTGATCAGCCGCTCGTTCATCTTGATGATCTCGCGCGCCTGGATCTCGATGTCGGACGCCATGCCGCGCGTGCCGCCGGAGGGTTGGTGCAGCAGGAAGCGCGTGTTCGGCAGGCAGATGCGGCGTTCCTTCGGAACCGAGACATAAATGAGCGCGCCGGCCGAGGCGACCCAGCCTGTGCCGATCATCCAGACCTTCGGCTTGATGAACCTGATCATGTCGTGGATCGAGTCACCCGATTCCACGTGACCGCCGGGCGAGTTGACGTAGATGCGGATGTCGTCATCGCTGGCAGCCGACAGCGCCACGAGCTGCGTGCAGACCTTCTGCGCCAGCTCCTGGTTGATCGGGCCATAGATGAAGATCGAACGCGACTTGAAGAGGTTCGCTTCCGTTTCCTTGCCGAGCGGCAATTCCTTGACCTTGTCGTCGTCGTCGTTTTCGTCGTGCATCAGCATCTCCAGCATGGAATGTGTCTCCACGGACATAATGCGTTCGCCAGCGTAAAACAATGCGCGAAAGCGAGTTAGCTCCGTCTCGCCGTGGCGTGGTGAAGAACTTCTTCCCGGTGCGGGCGCCGTCGCAGCCTCCCCATGCCGCCTGTCCTCTAAGTCGTTCGACGTAGTGGAAACGGTACCGCCACAGGCTTTGGCCATGGACAGGAAAATCCCAGCTGCTTATCGTCGCCGGATACGAACGGACCGACGCTTCGGCGGTTGGAGACATATTGAGGGGATTCCATGTTCAGACGACTTTCGCTTGCCGCCATCATGTCCGCGGCCACTGCCGCACCCGCGCTTGCCCATCTTGACCCGCAGGCCCACGGCTCCTTCATGGCCGGCGTCTCGCATCCGCTCTTCGGCGCTGACCACATCCTCGCCATGGTCGCCGTCGGCCTCTGGGCCAGCCAGATCGCCTCGGGCGCCGGCCGCCGTTCGGCGCTCTGGGCCGTGCCGGCAGCCTTCGTCGGCACCATGGCGCTCGGCTATGCGGCCGCCGTCGCCGGCATGGGTCTGCCCTTCGTGGAGCCGGCCATCCTCGCCTCCGTCGTGGCGCTCGGCCTGCTGGTGGCCATGGCGGCAAGGCTGCCCGTTGCCGCATCGGCCGCCGTCGT
>TARA_R110002051_G_scaffold73135_2_pt1 | contig 25474 bp, 27 predicted proteins | sample TARA_R110002051 | Tara Oceans TARA_R110002051 (sample SAMEA4397023) | marine metagenome | biome: Polar Biome; feature: [MES] marine water layer (ENVO:01000295) within the mesopelagic zone...; material: water (ENVO:00002006), including particulate matter (ENVO:01000060) such as......
ATTACAAGTAGGTGATGGTATCGCAAGAATCTACGGATTAGCTAATGCTCAATACGGGGAATTAGTTGAATTCGAAGGCGGACTTGAAGGTATCGTTCTTAACCTTGAGGAAGACAACGTTGGTGTGGTTCTTTTAGGACCTTCTAAATCAGTTGGTGAAGGTGATACTGTAAAACGTACACAACGTATTGCTTCTGTAAAAGTTGGTGAAGGTATTGTTGGTCGTGTGGTAGATACTTTAGGAAACCCTATCGATGGTAAAGGACCTATTGCTGGTGATACTTATGAAATGCCATTAGAGCGTAAAGCTCCAGGGGTAATCTACAGAGAACCGGTAACTGAGCCAATGCAATCTGGTATTAAAGCAATTGATGCGATGATTCCAGTTGGTAGAGGGCAGAGAGAACTTGTTATTGGTGACCGTCAAACTGGTAAGACTACAGTTTGTATCGATACCATTCTAAACCAAAAAGAATTTTATGATGCTGGTGAGCCTGTTTACTGTATTTATGTTGCCATAGGTCAGAAAGCATCAACTGTTGCTGGTATCGCTCAAGTATTGGAAGATAAAGGCGCAATGGCATATACTACTATTGTAGCTGCTAATGCATCTGATCCTGCACCAATGCAGGTATATGCACCATTTACTGGAGCATCTATTGGAGAGTATTTCCGTGATACAGGTCGTCCTGCATTAATTATATATGATGATTTATCTAAACAAGCGGTTGCTTATCGTGAGGTGTCTCTTTTGTTAAGAAGACCACCGGGACGTGAGGCTTACCCAGGTGACGTTTTCTACCTACACTCTAGATTATTGGAGCGTGCTGCAAAAGTTATCAATGATGATGATATCGCAAAAGAAATGAACGATTTGCCAGAGGTGTTAAAGCCAATGGTAAAAGGTGGTGGTTCTTTAACTGCTTTACCAATTATCGAAACTCAAGCAGGTGACGTTTCTGCTTATATCCCAACGAACGTAATTTCTATTACTGACGGACAAATATTTTTGGAGCAAGATTTATTTAACCAAGGTGTAAGACCGGCAATTAACGTAGGTATTTCTGTATCTCGTGTTGGTGGTAACGCTCAGATTAAATCAATGAAAAAAGTTGCAGGTACATTGAAATTGGATCAAGCACAGTTCCGTGAATTGGAAGCGTTCGCGAAATTCGGTTCAGATTTAGATGCAGCTACGTTGAACGTTATTGAAAAAGGACGTAGAAATGTTGAAATATTAAAGCAAGCACAGAACGATCCTTTTACTGTTGAAGACCAAGTTGCAATTATCTATGCAGGTTCAAAGAACTTGTTAAGAGATGTTCCAGTTGAGAAAGTAAAAGAATTTGAACGAGATTATTTAGAGTTTTTAAACGCTAAGCACAGAGATGTTCTTGATACATTGAAAGCTGGAAAACTTACAGACGAAGTTATTGATACATTGACAGCTGTTTGTAAAGACCTTTCTGCGAAATATAAGAACTAAAAAAAGTACTTAGTACTGAGTAGATAGTACAAAGTGTTATAATTACTTAATACTTTGTACTAGTTACTAAATACCGAAAAAAATGGCAAATTTAAAGGAAATACGGAATAGGATTTCATCGGTTTCATCAACGATGCAGATTACCAGTGCCATGAAAATGGTTTCTGCTGCTAAATTGAAGAAGGCACAAGATGCCATTACGGCAATGAGACCTTATGCCGATAAATTAACCGAATTACTTCAAAGTTTAAGTGCTAGTTTAGAAGGTGATTCTGGTAGTGTATATGCAGATAATAGGATTGTAAAAAAAGTATTAATTGTAGCTGTAACTTCAAATAGAGGGCTTTGTGGTGCATTTAATACGAACATTTTAAAACAATCGGTTCATCTTGCTGAAAATGTGCATGCTGGTAAAGAAGTAGATTTTTTAGCGATTGGTAAAAAAGCAAATGACTTTTTAGGAAAACGTTTCAAAGTAATTGCTAACCATAGCAAGGTTTATGATGATTTAACGTTTGATAATGTTTCTGAAATTGCAGAAAGTTTAATGCAACTTTTTACAGACGGAGCATATGACCGTATTGAAATTGTATATAACAAGTTTAAAAATGCAGCTACTCAAATCGTAATGACTGAGCAGTTTTTACCTATCGTTCCTTTAGAGGTTGAAGGTAGTGCAAGCGCAGATTATACATTTGAACCTTCAAAAGTTGAAATCATTGAGCAATTAATTCCTAAATCCTTAAAGACACAATTGTATAAAGGCATTAGAGATTCATTTGCCAGTGAGCATGGTGCGCGTATGACAGCTATGCACAAAGCAACAGACAACGCAACGGAAATGCGTAACCAGTTGAAATTAACGTATAACAAAGCAAGACAAGCTGCTATTACTAACGAGATTTTGGAAATCGTTGGTGGTGCAGAAGCATTAAATAATTAAATGCAGCCTTTGACATTGATGATTAATGAATTCGTTGTCATTAAGAGCTTAAAAATAGTATGATTTAAAAACCCCACCTAAAGTGGGGTTTTTAATTTTTAAACATTGAGATTCCTTTTTTTATCCGACTTTTGTTTTGACCATGAAAACCAATAAATCTGCCTTACTTTTTATTTTTATAACCATCTTGGTTGATGTTATTGGTATTGGAATTATCCTTCCTATTATTCCTGATTTAATAATGGAGTTAACAGGAGAAGGTAACCATATGGCTATTATTTATGGAATGTGGCTGACCACTGCTTTTGCGGGTATGCAATTTTTGTTTTCACCTGTGTTAGGAGAAATATCTGATAGATTTGGTAGAAGACCAATATTGCTTCTTGCACTTTTAGGTTTAAGTATAGATTATTTAATACACGCTTGGGCACCAACAATTACCTGGTTGTTTTTTGGACGTTTCTTAGCAGGAATAACTGGCGCAAGTTTTACCGTTGCCTCAGCCTATATTGCAGATATTAGTACCAAAGTAAACAAGGCTAAAAATTTTGGATTAATAGGTGCTGCATTCGGAATCGGATTTATAATCGGCCCTGGAATTGGCGGATTTTTCGGAGAGATAAATATTCGTTTGCCATTTTACATAGCGGCGGGTTTAACATTTACCAATTTTCTTTTTGGATATTTCTTTGTTCCCGAGTCATTAACACCTGAGAATAGAAGACCAATTGTTTTTAAAAAAATGATTCCGGGTGTATCACTGTTTGCTTTGCGTAATTATAAAGGCATCTTATTATTAATCTCTGCATTTTTCTTGGCCAATTTAGCGGGTCAGGCTTTACCATCTACTTGGTCTTATTACGGTATTGAACGCTTTGATTGGAATCCTAGACAAATAGGAATATCTCTTATGGTCGTTGGACTACTTGTTGCTATTGTACAAGGATTTTTAGTAGGTAAATTAGTTGCTAAATTTGGAAAGCGAAAAGTCATTATTTACGGATTTTTACTTTGGACGGTCGGTATGTTTCTGTTTTCTTTCGCCACAGAACCTTGGATGCTGTATGCATTCTTAATTCCGTATGCTTTAGGTGGGATTGCCGGACCTACGGTACAAGGGGTAATTTCTAATCAGGTGTCCGAAAAGGAACAGGGAATTTTACAAGGTTCTATAACCGGATTGGTAAGCATTACGGCTATTTTAGGGCAGTTCATATTTGCGCCTGTATTTTATTATTTTATCCGTCCAGAGGGATCTATATACTTTCCCGGTGCTCCATATGCATTGGCGGCAACATTTCTTTTAGTGGCTTTTATATTAGCTTCCACAGCTATAAAAAGGATGGATGTGGAGCCAGATTAAAGTATTTTTTCAATTTAGGATGTAACATTTTTTAATTCCTGAATCTAAAGGGTGAACAAACAAAAACTCTTTCGATGAATACAATTAAAATAGTACTACTGGGATTACTTATTCATACATCTGTTTCGATTACCGCACAAGACAAACCTTTTAAAGTTGAAGTAACAGGTGAAGGGAAACCAATATTCTTGTTTCCTGGATTTACCTGTACCGGTGAAGTTTGGGATGCTACAGTTGCTGACCTATCGCAAAATTACGAATGTCATGTATTTACGTTTGCGGGCTTTGGAGATGTTTCTGCTATTGAAAAACCATGGCTACAAAAGATTAAAGAAGGGGTTGTAAAATACATTGCAGGAAAAAAATTGGAGACCCCTGTTTTACTAGGCCATAGTTTAGGCGGTGCATTAGCGCTGTGGATGGCAACTGAAAGCGATTCATTTAAAGCGCTTATTGTTGTAGATGCCTTACCTTCAACTGGTGCATTAATGATGCCAGATTTTAAAAGTGAGTACATGGTATATGATTCCCCTTATAATAAACAACTCTTAGCAATGAATGCTGTTGATTTTGAATCTATGGTTGGTCAAATGGCTAATGGTATGGCCAAGGATAAATCAGATCAGGAAAGAATTAAAAATTGGATGATCCAGGCAGATAGGGAAACGTATGTTTATGGCTATACAGATTTATTGAAACTTGACCTTCGCGAAGAGCTTGTTAAAATAAAAATCCCTGTAACTATATTGGCAGCTACAGAACCCTACGGTTTAGAAATGGCTAAATCTACTTATGAAACCCAGTATAAGTTACTTTCTGAATATTCTATAGAATTCGCAGCGGGATCATTACACTTTGTTATGTATGATCAACCACAATGGTTTAGAACGAGTCTTAACAATGCGTTGAACGACTAATGGGTACAAAAGAAACTACATATCAGAAAATCTACGAAGAAAACTATCCCAAAGTAATGCGGTTATGCCTTGGGTATACCGCGGGTAACGAATCTCTTGCTAAAGACCTAGCTCAGGATACTTTTGTAAAGGTATGGCAGAATTTAGATGATTTTAGAAATGAAAGCGGATTTGGTACGTGGATTTATCGTATTTGTGTGAATACCTGTTTAGCTGAATTACGAAAAGAACGTAAAAAAAATAGAAAGCTTCAAATTGATGGTCTGCAGGTAAGTGATGCTAGCGAAAACCCTTCAGATAAAGAAGATATGTTAAATCTGTTATATACGTGCATCAATAAACTAAGTAGCACTAATAAAGCTATAATCTTACTAGAATTAGAAGGATTGCCGCAACTGGAGATTTCAGAAATTATCGGAATAAAACATGAGGCGCTTCGTACAAGAATACATAGAATAAAACAACAACTTACTAAATGTGTTAACCATGAATAATTTTGAAGATTTACAAAATAAATGGCAGAACCAATCTAGAGTTTCTGCAACCGAAGACGGATTTCAATCACTTTTAAAAAGTGTAAGGTCTATAGAGAGAAAACAGAAAACGGGGAATATAGTTTTAATGCTCACTATTGTAATATTGGTATCTTTTCTTGTATATGTTTCTGGGTATAAGAATGTAACATTTTTACAAGGTATAGGATTAATGATTGGGAGTCTAGTGGCTAGAATAGCAATAGAACTTTATAGCTTAAAAAAGCTTAGAAGAATAGATTTCAATAAGAACACTAGTACTTTTAAAGAAGATTTGACTAAATATTATTCCTTAAGAAAATACACACATTACCTAATTACGCCTTTGGCTATAGGAGTTTATACCGTTGGTTTTATAATTTTATTACCTTTGCTTAAGGCCTCTTTATCTTCTGGTTTTTATCTCTATATTCTATTTTCTGCGGTCGTTTTTTTATTGGTATTTTGTGTGTTTATATATAAACAGATAAAGATTGAACTTAATAAATTAAAGGAGTTAGATACTATGGACTAATCATTTCCTATAATTGCGATGTTAAATGACTAAATAAACCCATATTACTTCCTATCTTTATAAGAATAATATGGGTTTAATGAAATATATAACTAGTAGTATATTTGTTTTCTTACTGTTTCTAACAAGTTGTACATCGCAAAAAATAATGCAAGCAACTATTCCTTTTGAAATTGGTAATGCTACAAGCCAGCAGTATATGGGCGGTCGAGAAGAAAGTAGTACTGGCACTGAATTAAGAATACCACTTTCGTTTTCTAACAATATCGAAATTAAAGTTAATAAAGTTTATTTTAGAGGAAAAGAGGCTCAGGCAATTATAGATACTATAGAAAATGAAAAAGTACTAGTTGTAAAAATGCCAAATAATTTAAAAGAATCTTCAGAAGCAATAAATTTAAAATTGAATTCCGACGAGGCTGTTATAAGTTATAATGAAAATGGAGAAACAAAATATGCTAAAATACAAGGCATAAAACAAAAACAACCTTTAATATATAAAAGTGCACCCAAAATCTAACTTTGTAACTAGACTTTTAATAGGTACTTTTATCGCCTGAATGTATAGTGCTTGAATCCACTTAAAAAACTTTTTAAACAAACGGTAATCTATGGCTTGGCAACTGTCTTGCCGAGGATGATTTCATTTCTGTTAGTTCCTATCTATACCGATGTAATGACTCCTGGTAAATACGGTGAAGTTACACTCATTTTTACATGGTTTGCCATATTCAATGTTTTTTTGGCTTACGGAATGGAAACAGCTTTTTTTCGATTCTATAAAGAGACCAATAACCGAAAAAAAGTAGTAACTACATCTTTACTTTCTATAATTGGTTCTACTTTATTATTGTTGTTAATTGGTATTCTTTTTAAAGTAAAATTATCCAATGCCTTAAATATAGATTTACTTTTCATGAATTATGTGTTAGGTATTTTGGCATTAGACGCCTTAGCAATAATTCCATTTGCATGGTTAAGGGCTAATGAAAAACCAATGCGCTATGCTATTGTAAAGATTTTAAATGTTTCTCTTAATATAGGATTCACGCTTTTTTTCTTAGTCCTATTACCTAAAATGGCAAATGGGGCGGATACCGGATTTTTAAATTCTATTTACAAACCAGATTATGAAATACCATATATTTTAATAGCTAATTTAATAGCAAGCGGAGTTACTTTATTATTAATGATTAGGGTGTACTTACGTAGGCCATATGTGTTCGATGCCGATTTATGGAAACGTATGGTAGCATATGCCATGCCGGTTATGGTTGCCGGAGTGGCCTTTACTATTAATGAGGTTTTTGATCGTTATTTACTATCGGAATTGTTGCCTGAAGCTGTTGCAAAAAGTGAAATGGGCAAATATTCTGCATGTTATAAATTGGCATTGTTTATGACCTTATTTGCTACAGCATTTAGAATGGGAATTGAACCTTTCTTTTTTAGTCACTCAGATACTAAAAATCCACAAAAGGCGTATGCTCAGATTACCAATTATTTTGTTGTGATGGGAAGTGTCATTTTGTTGTCAGTTGTTGTTTTTTCGGACGTATTAAAGAAATTATTGGTTTTGAACGAAGCATATTGGGATGCTATGTCTATTGTACCATTAATTGTTTTAGCTAGTTTTTTCTTAGGGATATACCATAATTTATCCGTCTGGTATAAAGTAACGGATAAAACAATTTATGGGGCATATATATCATTGATTGGCGCAGTAGTTACTATAGTTATTAATTTTGTGTTCATACCACATTTTGGATATATGGCATCGGCGGTAGCTACGGTTTTGGCTTATGGTTCCATGATGCTGTTATCCTTTTATTTTGGGCGTATGTATTATCCTATTCCTTATAACTTTAGAAAAATTGGGTTTTATTTAGTAGTATCAATTTTGTTTTCTATTCTTTCATTTTACATTTTTGATAGAAATTTATTTGTTGGAATCCCTCTTTTATTACTATTCTTAGGCTTAGTGTATAAACTAGAATTCGATAATCTTAAAAAATTATATTTAAATAGATGAACATAAAAATTATTAATAAGTCGAATCACGATTTACCACATTACGAGACAAGCGCATCTGCAGGTATGGACCTAAGAGCGAACATTACCGAAGCTGTTTCTTTACAACCATTAGGGAGAGCTATTATACCAACTGGTCTTTTTATAGAGCTGCCTGTAGGTATTGAAGCTCAGGTAAGACCAAGAAGTGGTCTAGCAGCAAAAAAGGGAGTAACCGTACTTAATGCCCCTGGCACAATTGATGCGGATTATAGAGGGGAAGTGGGTGTTATTTTGATAAATCTTTCTAATGAAGTTTTTGTAATTGAAAATGGCGAACGCATTGCACAAATGGTCATTGCCAAGCATGAACGGGCAGAGTGGAACCTTGTCGATAGCTTATCTGAAACCGCAAGAGGAGAAGGCGGTTTCGGTAGCACTGGTGTAAAGTAGTTTTATAATACAGAGATGAAAAAGTTGGTTTTTTTGGCCTTGCTTGTTGGTGTTTTCATTACACCGAGCTTGACTTATGCGCAAGAAAATCAAGAAATTGATGTAGAACAGAGTTCAGAAGTTTTTCTGGAAGAATATTCAGATACTTTTCAAGAGAACTTTTTTGAAGGATTAAAACAGAAGGGTATTCGTAATTACGATCGCGCCATTACTTATTTTTTGGAATGCAAACGATTACAACCAAATAATACGGTTGTTACATTTGAATTGGCAAAATTTTATTTGTATGACAAACAACTTATACATGCTCAAGAATATGCATTGGAAGCACTCAACGGAGAACCGGAGAATTACTGGTATGCAGAAACCTTGGTTAACGTCATAGATGCCAAAAAATCCGTTATTGAAGATGTAAAAGACGAATTGCCATGGAGCAATGTTGAGCTTAGAGGTAATTTGGCGGAAATCTACTTTTTAAATGAAGATTATGTTACCGCAAAGTCGTTGTTGATAGGGGTTAAAATTTCTAAAAAACAAGAATACCTAGCAAGTAAAATAAATGACTCCATTTCCCAACAACAAAAGCAAGTGATACCTGTGGAAAATGTTGAAAGTGTGGTGCCTTCTAAAGATTTAAATAGTTTGGAAAGCTATAAATCTAAGATTAAGATTATGCTTACTTCAGCTTCAGATAATGATGTTTTACTTGTAACAACAGAGGAAGCTATAGAAAGTTTTCCTTCGCAGCCGTATTTTTATTATGCCAACGGTACCGCTTTAAACAGAGCCTTACTGCACAAAGATGCTATAGATATTTTAGAAACAGCTTTAGATTATCTAATTGAGGATACACCTTTAGAGAATGCTATTTATAAGGAATTGGCAAATGCATATACTGCAACTAATAATACCTCTAAAGCAAATATGTACCTTAGTAAAATTAAATCAGGTTTTTAAATGATAAAGTTTTTTAAAAGTGCTATTCTAATAAAGTCGTTACTGATACTATTTATAGTATTTATGGCATCGTGTAAAAGCACAAAAGTCGTTTCTGGGGGCTCTGTTGATGATAAATTATCTGCGAAATCTATAATTAAAGCACATTATCAGAATGAAACTAAATTTAAAACTTTAAGTGGTAAAGTTAGAATTAGTTATTCTGACGGAGAAAACGCTCAAAATGTTTCTGTGAGCTTACGAATGGAAAAAGACAAGGCTATTTGGATGAGTGCTCCCTTGGGAATAGTAAAGGCCTATATTACTCCAGATAGGGTTTCTTTTTATAATAAATTAGAAAATGAATATTTTGATGGAGACTTTTCCTATTTAAGTGATTTATTGGGTACTGATGTAGATTTTTCAATTTTACAAAATCTTTTAACAGGACAAGCAATTGTGGATTTAAGAGAAGAAAAATATGGTATAGATGTTTCTGAGGATTCCTATAGGTTAATCCCTAAAGTGCAAGGAATTTTATATAAAACTTTATTCAGAATTGAGCCGAAGAATTATAAAATGGCCTTACAGCAACTTACTCAGCCACTAGAAAAAAGGTTATTGGAGATTTCTTACAAGAATTATCAAAAACTAAATAATGAGATTTTACCTAATGAAATAATTATTAGGGCCATTACCAAGGATAGTGAGAATAATATTGAATTGGAATTTAGGAATATTGAATTAAACGGTGCAGTAAATTTTCCATATTCCATACCAAAAGGATATAAAGAAATAGAGCTATAAGCAGATGCGGGTTAAACTTAAATATTGCCTACTGTTTTTATTGTTGGTTACTGCTATGGCCAGTTACAGCCAAACTAGTGAGCAAAAGGCCTTAGAGGAAAAACGTGAACAGCTTCAATCGGAGATTCGTGATATTAATCGGTTGCTTTTTGCAGAGAAGAAGGAAAAAGGAAATGTTTTAGATCAAATGGAAGCACTTGATAAAAAAATTACTGTACGCCAGCAATTAATACGCGTAACCAATCAGCAATCAAATTTACTGAACAGGCAAATCAATACCAACATTAGAAATATTGGTAAACTAAAAACTGAATTACAAGAAGTAAAAGATGAGTACGCTCAAATGATTCAGAGGTCATATCAGAATAAATCTAAGCAAAACAGACTAATGTTCTTGTTATCATCAGAAAGTTTCTTCCAAGCCTTTAAAAGACTTCAGTATATGAAACAGTATACGGAGTATAGAAAGGAGCAAGGCATGGAAATTTTGGCAAAAACAGAAGAACTTTCTAGGTTAAATGCCGATTTAAATGAAGAACGTAAAGTAAAAGAGGTTTTATTGGCCCAAAACAAAAAAGCTAAAGATCAATTGTTTGGTGAAATTCAAACACAAAAGGCATTGTTAGGAACCATTCGAAAAAATGAAAGTAAATATGCTTCTGCTATAGATACTAAAAAGAAAGAAGCTCGAAAGATTGACCAACAAATTGAAGCCTTGATTAGAAGTGCTATTGTGGCATCAAATAAAAAATCGGGGAGCACAACAAAAAACTCTAGCAAATTTGTTTTAACTCCAGAGGCGACTATTATCGCCAATAATTTTTCGGCCAACAAAGGCAAGTTAATATGGCCAGTTGAAAAGGGAATTAAAAGTCAAGGATTTGGAGTTTATGCTGATCCGGTTTACCCAGGCATTAAGCATCAAAGTAATGGAGTAATCATAGCTACAGACGAAGGTTCAAAAGCACGGGCCATTTTTGAAGGGGAAGTTATTGCTATTTTGGCGGTTCCTGGTGGTAATAAAGGCGTTCAAATTAAGCATGGTAATTTTATTAGTACGTATTACAATTTGGAGGACTTATATGTTAAAAAGGGGGACAAAGTAGCCAGTAAAGAGGAGCTTGGCACTATTTATACCAATCGGAATAATGGTCAAACACGACTTAAATTTTACCTTTATCAAGATACATCTCGTTTAAATCCTGAGGAATGGGTGTTTCGACTTTAATATAGTAAACTTATGAGAAATAAGCCCATTATAACTGATATTAAAGGTAGTTTTGAACTACGAAACGGGGTAAAAATGCCGTATCTAGGATTAGGTACGTACCAGTCAGATAATGACCAAGAAGTCGTTGATGCTGTTAAAAGGGCACTAATGTTAGGGTACAGACATATAGATACAGCAGCTGCTTATAATAATGAAGAGGGAGTTGGGCAAGGTATTCGCGAAAGTGGTATAGACAGAAAAGAGATTTTTGTAGTTACCAAAGTTTGGAACAATGACCAAGGGTATAATGAAACTTTAAAGGCTTTTAATGATAGCTTAAATCGTTTAGGTTTAGCATATATAGATCTATACTTAATTCATTGGCCCGTACCTGGTAAATACAAAGAAACTTGGAGAGCTTTAGAGTTTTTGTACGCTCAAAAGAAAATTAGAGCAATAGGAGTAAGTAATTTTCTAAGGCATCATTTAGAAGACCTTATTAAGGATTGCGAAATTGTACCCATGGTAAATCAGATGGAGTTTCATCCACTTTTAGTACAGCAAAATTTAATTGATTTCTGTTTTGAAAAAGGTATTCAATACGAGTCTTGGTCTCCTTTTATGCAGGGTAAGGTTTTTGAATTGGATATTTGTGCAAACCTAGCCAAAAAGTATAGTAAGAGTGTTGCTCAAATAATACTACGTTACAATCTTCAAAAGGGCATTGTTGCTATCCCTAAATCTGCACAGGCTACAAGAATAGCTTCAAATGCAGCTATTTTTGACTTTGAATTATCTAATGAGGATATGCAATTTCTAGATGATTTAGAAACAGGCGAGCGCTCAGGACCCAATCCAGATAATTTTAATTTTTAGTAAACAGGGCTTTTAATTCGGTGGCATTTTCGGGCTTCATTTTACCAGCTAAGACTAAACTAAGCTGTTTTCTTCTTAATGCACCTTCGTAACGGGATATTTCCAATTTTGTTTCCGGTGAAAGTTCTGGTACTTCCGTAGGCTTCCCCGTTTCATCAACAGCAACAAAGGTATAAATAGCTTCATTGGCCTTTGTTTTCTTACCATTGTAACGGTCTTCTATCCAAACATCAATATAAACCTCCATAGAGGTGTTATAGGCTCTGGAAACTGCTGCTTCAACCGTAACCACACTACCTAATGGAATTGCTAAATTGAAAGCAACATGATTTACTGACGCTGTAACCGTAATTCTACGGCTATGTCTACCGGCGGCAATACTAGCGGCACGATCCATACGGGCCAATAGTTCGCCTCCAAATAAGTTTTGCAGTGCGTTGGTTTCACTAGGTAAAACCATATCAGTCATTGTAGTTCTAGATGCTGAAGGTGTTTTAGCTTCCATTAATTAATAATTTTCCGCAAAGATACGGGCAACAATGGGAGTTATAAAATGTGTTAGGATTTATTTTTTAGATAATAACCAAGCGTCTTTAGACTCGGTAAGCTTTATTTCTCTTAATGCTTTTAAAGCTTCTGAAGCATTAGAATAGCTTTCATAAGTAACCATATGAAGTCCATAGGCATTTGTGCCGTAATACCCTGCATTGAAACCGTTTGCTTTAAGCGCTGCTATTTTGCGATCTGCATTTGCTTTAACTCTAAATGCACCTGCAACAATATAATGCATTTCACCTTTTTCCAAAGTAGGTAATGTTGTGGTCGTTGCCTCAACAGTAACCGTTGGTAGTTCTAATGGTGATAAATCAAAAAATGTAGCTTCTTGTATTTGCTTGGTAATATATTCTTGAGCATCTTGTCTAGCAACTTGCTCATTGGTGCGTTGTTGTTGAAAAACACGGTAACCAGTAATTCCTGTAGAGAAGGCCAACATTAAAATGGCAGCATATTTTAAATAAGGTCTAAAACCTCTAGTTTCTCTTCGTTCGGGGCTTATTACAAATGGTATGTGTTCCTCTAATTGTACTATTTCTTCTTTTAAAATTTCTCTTGTAACAGGAATTGAATTAAAATTGGACAATCCAAACGAAGAGGTCAAATAGTTTGGCTCAGTAGCTGGTTGAAACAATATTTTATCTTCATTGTTTCTAGTTAATGAACCTATGTTTTTTAAATTTAAAGACGTTTCTTGAAGTAAAATGTTTTGCCAAATTTTTACTTGTTCTTCAATAGAAGACAGTGCAGATTCAAAAGAAACTTTTTCTGACTCCGACACATGTGTTACTAATAAACCATCATTAGAAATTAGTTGCCTATTAAAGGCGATAGATTTATTAGGCGCACTAAAAGTATTTGTTACATGATTAATTTTAGCCGAATTTTTCTGAGTAAGGAATGCGCCAAAACCAGGAACAACCACACAGTTGTACCTATAAAGTAAATCGCTTATATAGTGCTCTAATACCATTGTGGCGCAAATATGAAAAAAATAATGGGGTATAAAAACCTCTAGCGTAACTTTTTATTAACATATTTTTTCACCTATTTTGTAAACAATAAATGAAAACGACACAACACACTGCCGATGAACTCATTGCAATTCTTAGATTGCAACATGTTCCAAATATTGGAGATATATTGGCGAAGAAATTAATTTCACATTGCGGTAGTCCATCCGCAATTTTTGAAGATAAGCAGCGAAATCTTTTAAAAATAGATGGAATAGGAACCCATACCATAAAACATTTATTTGATACGGAACACTTAGAAGCAGCACAAGCAGAATACAATTTTATTTTAAAAAATGACGTTGATTGTGCTTACTTTTTGGACGCTACTTACCCTAGTTATCTAAAACATTGCATTGATGGACCCATTCTGCTATTTAAAAAAGGAAATATAGATTTAAGTAATCGAAAAATAATTAGCGTTGTAGGTACTCGTAATATTACCAGTTATGGTACTGCTTTTTGTGAAAAATTTATTGAGGATGTCGCTCCATTGGACCCTATAATAATTAGTGGTTTTGCCTACGGAGTTGATATTTGTATTCAGCGGGAAGCGGTAAAACACGGACTTCAGACCATAGGATGTTTAGCCCATGGTTTAAACCAAATTTACCCAAAGGTACATGCCAAGTATCAAGCTGACGTTTTAAAAAATGGCGGCTTCTACACCGAATTCTGGAGTACTAGTAACCCCGAACGGGAAAACTTCTTAAAACGAAATAGGATTATAGCTGGCGTAAGCGAAGCTACCGTAGTTGTAGAGTCTGCAGAAAAAGGAGGAAGTTTAGTTACAGCAGATATTGCCAATAGTTACAATAGAGATGTTTTTGCCGTACCTGGTAGAACTACCGATAAATATAGTCTTGGTTGTAATAATCTAATAAAGCAACAAAAAGCGCATGTAATGACCTCAGCGGCAGATTTAATTTATTTGTTAGACTGGGATATTGAGCAAAAGCCTAATAAAATTATTCAAAAACAATTGTTCATAGAGTTAGATGAAACTGAACAAGGAATTTACAACTACCTACAAGATAACGGAAAACAATTGTTAGACAGTATTGCTCTTGATTGCAAGTTGCCCATTTTTAAAACTTCTTCTACCTTATTAAATATGGAAATGAAAGGCGTAATACGGCCTTTACCGGGGAAATTGTTTGAGGTAATTTAGAATTTTATAAAGAAAAATTAGAATGTCTATTTGATAGGAAATTTTTGGTTTTCCGTAATATTAAACTAAACTCTGGTATCAAATATTATTTGTGGTTTATTATAATTAAATATGTAGCGAAAAATGTTGAATTGAAAGTTTGTTTTATTAGCTAATTTCAATTAGTTTTTTTTCTTTTATTCGCCAGGTGTTATCATTTTTTTCAAGAATTAACAATTCGGAATAACCATTTAGCTTTCCTCTAGTGACATATACTATTAAAATAGCATTATTATAATTGTCGCTGAAAGCTATTCTGGAAAAAGATAATTTCATGTCAATTTTCTTCCAATCTGTTTTCCCCAATGAATCGTTAATCTGATTTACTATGGTTATTTGGTCGTTTTTTTCTATGTTATAAATGTGAAAGATTTCTGGTTCATTTAAACTATTTAATTTTTCAAAAAGGATATTATAATTTGAATTAAATGTAATTTTTGATAACTTTTTTTTCAATGGTCTCATAGTACTATCAACCCAAAGAGTAAAAGGTTGATTTAACCATTTTTCACTTGAAATCAATTCATGAATTGAATCTGATTTCTTTTCAAATTCTATATTTGATATATCACTTGACGGAGGTGGTATTACAGGTTGAGCAAGTACAGTCACCAAATAAGAAATGATTGAATTGGTTTCTGTAACTTTTTTAGTATTTTTTTGGTTACAACTAACCAAAAAAATCAGTAAAACGTAGATTACCTTTTTAATTACAATTAAAGCTTGTGTTTGCATTTACTATATTTTGATAGTTATTGTACTGTGTTTCTAAATTAGGTGTAAGTCTATTTTTAAAATCATACTCTTCTAGTCCTTCCCAACCATACCACATGTAGTATTCCCTTGAATATTTATTACCATCTAGCTCTCTTATAGCATCTGCTATTTTTGCAACATAATTTTCTGCCATGTATACATGTTGTGCGTCAGAAACTGGTGAACCATCATAATTTTTATTATTGGTCAAACCTTTGTAAAATTGATATAATTGCAACAACTTTGAGCGATTATTGGGATCAATATTATTTTCGAATCTACTTACATATCGGAATATTTCAGCGTGGATACCTTCGTGTAATATAGTTGCAGCTAATTCTAATGATGGTTGAGTTGTATCTTCTATAATTATAGTTACTTGGTTTATACTTTCTACTAGGTCGCCATTCGTACAACCAGTATCTGAAGTTGAGCATTCGCCAATAATTATACCTAAATTATATTGTGGATCATCAATAAATGCCCCAATGGTTTCTTTAAACAAACTACCGTTTGCAGATTCTAACTTTTCGTAAACACAATTAGCTCTTCCAGTTAGTAAATTTATAATCCTATCGTCAACATCTACACTTCCACCGTTCATTACAGCATCTATTGCCATCAATATAAACTCAATATTCTCATTGGTATTCCCATTATCGATCAAGAACCAGACCAATTCGCTTGCGAACGATAACCGCTCTGCATGTTGAGCATCTGTGAACCATTTAAATTGACCAAAGGTTAATAATCCTTGTAAAGCGCCACTTAATTTACGTACTGGTTTTGCTGCGGTATTGACAGCGAAATTGCCAGACCAATTCGTAAAATCGTTACCATAGTCCTTCAATTTAGATTTGTTATTATAGAATAATTGGTATTATTTTTACCAAACAAAATCATACTTCTAATAGGACTCAAGTATTTTTGTTGTTACTAACAACCAAGAATTCTTTTTTCTCTCATATTCCTGAATCATTGTGGCTCCACCTTTTATTCCTTTCCCTTTTTGAATATGTAGGTATTCAAAAAATAAAATAGCATTATTTCTATTAATATAGATAGGATAAGAGTAATTCAATAAATCGTATTCTTCAAAATTATGAATATTTGTAATTAAATTCATTTTTGAAAGTTCTTTTGCTACTTTCTTGCATTTAAACGAATTTTTAATAGGTAAAGAAGATTTATTTTTCTGATAACTTTTAAAATTGATTATACCCGATTTTAGAAGTGTATTTTTTAAGGAATCCGAAACTTCAAAATCATATTTTAATAATATAGGTTGCTTGTTTTTAACACCAATATGTTTCAAGGAATTATAGTAAATTTTGCAGGTATTATAACTAAGGTCTTGACAATATCCAGTAATAGAAATACCTAATAAAAAAAGTAAAATATAATTTTTCATAGACCTCCAGTACGTTTAAGTATAACTCCTGCATTTGAAATTTCAACCCTTTCGTCGAAAACCATCTCTTCAAATAAAATCCCAGCTTCGTTTTCATTATTAAAGCCACTTTCAACCCATGTATTTCCCCAATAATTATTTCCAAATAAATTGTCACCTAAATGGGTATATTCATGGAGAATAGTAACGGCAATTAAAAAGGCCATTGCATCTGAAAACTCAGTATTAGTTGAATTTTCAAATGAGTTAACTAAATCTATATCTAAAAATAAAACATTTTTAAGTTCAGGAACAACATGTCCTCTATAAGAACCAAGTTTTGCATTATCACCATCGCCATGTAATTGTTCAATTCTTACTTCCGGTCCTTTACCCCATTTTAAAGATTCCTTTATAGTTTCTTTTGGTACATCGGTCAAGTCATTTATTGCATCGATTACTTTAGTATTGTCAATTATTTTTGGTAGTTCAACCTTTAAGAACTCGGTTAATTTTGGATATGTATTCGCGTAATTGCTTGTTAATGGGTATTTGACCAAAGGTTTAAAACTTACCAAAGAGTAATTATCCATTAAATCATTAATTGCCCTTAATGTTATTTCAATATTCTCATTGGTATTCCCATTATCAATCAAAAACCAAACCAATTCGCTTGCGAATGATAGTCGCTCAGTATGTTGAGCATCCGTGAACCATTCAAATTGACCAAAAGTTAATATTCCCTGTAGAGCGGCACTTAATTTATATACCGGTTTTGCTGCGGTATTTATAGCGAATGTACCAGAACCGTTGGTGCAATCGCTACCATAGGCTGTTAGTGTAGATTTATTTGAATTATTATCAGGAACCGCACATAATTTAATGGTGAAACCTCCATCAGGATGCGTTGTGGTTGTATTGGTACATGGAGTTCCACCAGAACCTTGTGGATTATACGAACTACTCACCTGTGCAGTGCCGCTGGAAACATTTTGGGTATATATAGGAGCGGAAGGACCATTAGTGGCTACTTGTACAACTCCGCTCGTGGCAACGGTGCTAACGGTATTTACCGTACCGTTACTTACAATAGTTGAATTATAATTGTAAGTAGTACTAACGGTCGTGTTACTGAAAGTTGTGGTTATTATATGACCGTTGTAGGAGTTGGTAAGTGTTGTTCCTGGAGCGTTATATTGAATGTCACCACTGCCTCCTGTTGTTCCACTACCACAATCACCACTTTTACCAACCCTTTTAAGTTTACTATCTTGAAAGAAGGAATCAAAGGTGTAAAACCTATAGGTTGAAGTAAATTGGCTATAATCTTCCCCGGTCATAAAAAAGCTATCAATATCTTCTGGCTCCATTTCAAAACCTACTACGTAATGGTTTTTAAATTTACCCTTTTTATCTTTCTCTATTATTAAATTATAAATATGATTAATTGCAGCGCCTTCCACAAAGAGTGCAAAAGAATAACTGCTTTCCCCTAGGGTATTCTTATTTATAGTTTTTTAAATTTCCTTTAAATCAATAATTACATTGTTGTGTTTTATTTTGTTGGCAATTATTTGCTTGTTAGTTTTACCTAAATAAGAAAATAAATCGTCAATAACACTGGGTATTTCATTATATGTAATTGTTGTTATTTCAAGATTACTTTCTAAAACTACTGGTTCTTCAATATCATTAATGTTATTGATATCAAGGTCTAAAGTATCTTTTTCAACACACCCAGCAATAAACAAAATCGGTATTAAGTAGAGTATAAAAAATTTATAAATTCTTGTTGAAGTAATTTTCATTAGGTTGGTTTTCAGGTTTTTGTCAAGATATTTTTTTTTTGCAGAAGTCAACTAGAAAATACTTAGAATTTTGGAGGTTATTGTATTATTTTATCTTTTCTGGCTTTAAAATCCTTAATTCTTATCTTAAAAAAATATTCCAATTTAATTTTTACAAACCCATTGGTTTGTTTTTTGATTTCTAGTGCAGCGATTTTATTGAATAATACGTTTCATCGATAAATCATTACTAGCTAACATAGATTAGATACTTGACATAATTTTAAGAGAATAAAAAAACCGACCTATTGGTCGGTTTTATGCTTTTAAGATTATTTTAAAAAGGAAACTAAACTTCTTCAATATCCCAGCTTTTCTCTCACTCTTTCTAGCACACCGTCAGCTACTTTTCTTGCTTTTTCAGCGCCTAAAGCTAGTGCATCATCAATTTCATTTAAGTTGTTCATATAATAGTTGAACTTCTCACGAGGCCTTTCAAACTTATTTACTATTACTTCATAAAGTGCTTGTTTAGCATGGCCATAACCATAGTTTCCTGCTAAATAGTTGGCACTCATTTCTTCAATTTGAGGTTGACTCGCTAATATTTTGTAAAGAGCGAATACATTATCATTTGTTGGGTCTTTTGGTTCTTTCATAGGCGTACTATCCGTTTGTATACCCATAATTTGCTTACGTAACTGTTTATCGGTCTGGAAAAGACTAATTAAATTACCTTTACTCTTGCTCATTTTTGCACCATCGGTACCTGGTATGTACATGGTTTCTTCTTGCACCTTACCTTCGGGTAAAACAAATGTTTCTCCTAATTGCGCATGAAAACGAGATGCTACATCGCGTGTCATTTCTATATGTTGCATTTGGTCTTTTCCAACCGGCACAATGTTGGCATCATATAATAATATGTCAGCAGCCATTAACATTGGGTAGGTGAAAAGTCCGGCATTAACGTCTTCCAATCTATCGGCCTTATCTTTAAATGAATGTGCAAGTGTTAACCGTTGATAGGGAAAAAAGCAACTTAGATACCATGCTAGTTCTGCTGTTTGCGGTACATCGCTTTGTCTATAAAAAACAGTGTTCTCAATGTCCAATCCAAAAGCAAGCCATGTTGCGGCAACAGCATAGGTGTTATGTCGTAATTCATTGCCATTTTTTATTTGGGTAAGCGAATGCATATCTGCAATAAACAGAAAGGATTCGTTTTTAGGATTATTTGCCATTTCTATAGCAGGTTTAATTGCTCCTAGAATATTACCTAAATGCGGTGTTCCTGTACTTTGAATGCCAGTTAAAATTCTTGCCATTTGCTTTTTTTCTAAGAAAGCAAAGGTAAAACAAATACAAAAAACTAACCTAAATAACTACTTTTGATTTATGCATACAGTCGTTAGACAAACAGGACATATTTTATATCGAATTTGGTTTCATATTTTAGTAGCGGTTCCTATCATTATATTTTTACCACTTTTGGTGGTTTTTGCCACTAGAGAAAGCTGGTATCCACAATTTTTTTGGATGGCAAGAAACCTTTGGGCTAAACCTATACTGTACGGTATGTTTTGTTGGCCAAAAATTACTTATGAAGAACGTTTGGTAAAGGGCTGCAGCTATATGTTGGTTGCAAACCATACGAGTATGTTAGATATTATGTTGATGCTTGTTGTGAGTAAAAATCCGTTTGTATTTGTGGGCAAAAAAGAACTAGTAAACATTCCACTGTTTGGATTTTTCTATAAGCGTGTATGTATTATGGTCGATAGAGAAGATACCCAAAGTAGGACAGGTGTTTATAGAAGAGCACAAAAAAGACTGCATCAAGGACTAAGTATTTGTATTTTTCCAGAAGGCGGTGTGCCAGAAGAACATGTGGTATTAGACAATTTTAAAGACGGCGCTTTTAAAATGGCCATAAGTCATAAAATTCCCATTGTACCCATGACCTTTTATGATAATAAGAAAAGATTCTCTTTTACTTTTTTTAGCGGAGGCCCTGGAAAATGCAGGGCCAAAGTGCATTCGTTTGTTGATACTGAGGCATTAAAACCAGAAGATACTTCAACATTACGAAGAAGTGTTAGACAAATTATCTTAAATGATTTAATTAATAAAAGCTAGAATCTATAACCTAAATTGACTCCTCCTTTGCCGATAATGGTAAAATCTCTATCGTTTTTGAATAAATTTCTTCCTATACCCAGATCAATTTCTACAATAAAACCTCTTTTGGTTATAAGCTTTACGCCGGTTCCGATTCCTAATGCAAAATCCACTATGTTTTTATCAAATCCGCCATTGTAATAGTATGAATCTGTACTTGGTTCATATGTAGATAAGTAGGTGTAATCGTTGACAGAATTTAGTAAACCAAAGCCTTCCACAAAGAAACCTGATGCATATTTTTTACCAAAATACTGACGGTAGTAGGGAGATATATAATAGTTAACGGATATGTCCTTATCATCAAAAGCATAAAAGACATCCAAACCTACCCCAGATTCTTCATTTATTAAATATTGATAATCTATTTCCATTGCTCCTAGAACTAAAAACAATCCGTTTATTTTTAACTCATGTTTATCAACTTCAACATCATTTAAAATAATTTGTTCTTGGGTAAATGCCGAAATATTAATAAGACAAAAAACGGCTAGAATAATTTTTTTCATTTTTAACTTAAAATTTAAAGCTCAGGCCGCTATACACACCTATTGAATATGGTTTAAATGTACCATCAATTTCTGAAAAAGTATTTAGTTGATATTTAAAAATTGGCTCTAAATTAAAATGAACTTTGTTTGAGAACTTATAATTTAAGCCCAACCCCATGTTGGCGCTGAAATTAAGGTCATTTATATTGTTTGCTTCACCAATTTCTGTTGTTAACTCACCAGCGGTTAATGAAACCGAGTTGTCAATTAAAAAGAGAGAGCTCACACCCCCTATAATATGTACACCTATTTTTTTATCAATTACGGCATAGTTAAGTTCAATAGGTAACTCAAGATAACCAAATTGCTGGGACATGAAACCATCTCTCGTAGCGCTTTTTGCAGTAACATCTAAAGAGGAATTGGCAGTACTAAAATTTTCTGAAGCTACTTTTTTACTTGATACCGTAAGGGTTTCTGAAGTAGGTGCATAGTCTATTGTGGATAGCTGGCTAAAGGCAGACATTGGGTTTATAGAAGATGAAAAAGCAACATCTTCTGTGTCGTAACTATAGTCAACCTTATTTATTCCAGAACGGATGGTAAGTTTTTTTGATACTTCGTAGGCAACAGACAAACCATAACTAAAATTGATATTGCCAGATTTAGAATTAGGCGTAAAAATTGAATTTATAGGCGAACCTTTTCCATGACCGTTAAAATAAACTGGAGCAATACTTGGACCTGCTGACCACTTATTATTAGCAACTTCTTGTTTTATTGCTTCTTGTTCTTCTATTTCTTCAAAAATTGATTTTTTATTATTGTCATTATTAATTTCTATTCCATTTATGGGTTTATTAACCACTACTTCTGTGGTGGTACCTATAGTATTGTTTGCTTCTTTGTTTTTAAGTGAATTCGGAAAAGTTGGCTCAAGAGCCAAACTTTTGTCTTTATTCTTATCTATGTTATTTTTAGTAGTGTCATTTATTAATGGTTTAGCGTTAGGAGTACTCGCAATTATAGTATTGGATTTTGTTTTTATATTAGAGGGTTGTTTTTGATTAGTAATTAAAGCCTCGCTATTTTTAGACTGATTGGTATAAATATTGGTGTTTTTATTTTTTACTAGCGTTTCTTGATTTGTTATAGTCGGTGAAGTTTGGGTGGAAACCTCTGTATCAGTTTTTTCAAATACATGGCTGTTATTGCTATCTATGGCTTCTTCTACTATTTTTTCTCGCGTTTGTGTAAGGGTATCACTTTCCTTTTTAATTTCTTTTTGAGTGTCAACTATAATTTCATCGTTTAAATTGTTTTTGATAAACGGATTAAACAACAAAAGCCCTATAGTTAATGCAGCAGCAATACCACCTAATTGCCACCAAATAGGAATTACCCTCCTTTTTTTCTTTTTTTCCAATGATGCATCAATCTTTCTCCAAACCTCATTACTAGGGGTAGGTTTAAAGTCCGAGAGTTTATCTTGGAAAATTTCGTCTAGTTTCTTTTTCTGCATCTTTTAAGATTTCAGTTTATAGTCCATTGGATTATAAAAAATGTGTTGTTAATATGGTAATCACCCCAATAATTGATTGGGTGATTTTAGTTTCAATTTTTTCTTTTAATAATGTTCTAGCCCTAGCAAGGTTAGATTTAGATGTCCCAATTGTAGTGCCCAATAATTCACTAATTTCTTTATGGGTATATCCATCTAAAACATATAAATTAAATGTAGCACGGTATTTATTAGGTAACTCTTGTATATACCCTAATAGTGATTGTAGGCTTATATCGCTATAAACGTTATCAACCGTAACTTCCTCCTCTGTATTTTCTGAAACAACGTTTAGGTATTCTTCTTTTCTATATTTTTGTAAGGCTGTGTTTACCGTAATCCTTTTCATCCAACCTTCAAAAGACCCCTTGTTTTTAAATTGACCAATTTTCTCATAAATGGTCATAAAACTATCATGTAGGTTATCTTCAGCTTGAGATTTGGAATTGGAGTATTTAAGGCATATGCCAAATAGGGTTGTCGCATAGGCTCTATATAAAAGTTCCTGTGCCTTTCTATCCCCTTTTTTACAATTATGTATGAGCTCGTCTAGAGTCACAAATGGTTGGTTGTTTTAATATTTATTTACTGGTACAACTACTTCTAAGTACTCAGGTTCTCCATCACTATTTTCTCCTTTGTAAAATTTAAAAGTATATGGATCGGAATATATGACCTTAAAGTTAAAAGATGCAGTTTGCTCTGTTATTTCTTCGGTACAAGTACTAAAATCTGTTCGTACTGCACCAATAGCAACAACATTTCTTACCGTTAAAGAATCTTTTATAACATCAAAACCTTCGTAGTAAGTGCAACTGTCGGGCTTTAAAAAACGAACCGAAATTACGTAGGTTTCATTAAGATTAAACGATTCGGGTACGTCTGCGTCTACAATTTCCAATGCAGTAAAATGAAAATTGGCACCATCATCATCAATAGAGCAACTATTGTATATAAATGCTACGACTATAGCCAACAGCATAAATTTATTTCTCATCATACAATTTTTATGTATAAGATGAAAACTAAATACAATGGTTGCGTTAACGCAACCATTGTTTATTTTAAAAACTTAAAATTTAAGCACTTAGTGCTTTAATTGCATCTCTAATTTTGCCGTCTAGTTCTTCAAATAACTCCGGATTGTCTAATAGTAGATTCTTAACAGCATCACGGCCTTGACCAAGTTTTGTGTCACCATAACTAAACCAAGAACCACTCTTCTTTACAATTTCATATTCTACCCCAAGGTCAATAATTTCCCCTACTTTAGAAATTCCTTCACCATACATAATATCAAACTCCGTTGTGCGGAAAGGTGGTGCTACCTTGTTTTTTACAACTTTTACTCTGGTCTTATTTCCTTGAACATTACCGTCTGTATCTTTAATTTGAGTAGATCTTCTAATATCTAAACGTACAGATGCGTAAAATTTTAAGGCATTACCGCCAGTAGTAGTTTCTGGATTACCGAACATTACCCCAATTTTTTCACGTAATTGGTTAATAAATATTACGGTACATTTTGTTTTGCTAATAGATCCAGTAAGTTTTCTTAATGCTTGCGACATTAAACGTGCATGAAGACCCATTTTAGAATCTCCCATTTCTCCTTCAATTTCACTTTTAGGGGTTAACGCTGCAACAGAATCTATAACAACAATATCTATTGCTCCTGATCGTATTAAATTATCCGCAATCTCTAATCCTTGCTCACCATTATCTGGTTGAGAAATAATTAAGTTATCTATATCTACACCTAGTTTTTGAGCATAAAAACGGTCAAAGGCATGTTCTGCATCAATAAATGCGGCAATTCCGCCATTTTTTTGGGCTTCAGCAATAGCGTGTAACGTTAATGTAGTTTTACCAGAAGATTCTGGTCCGTATATTTCTATTACACGACCTCGTGGATAACCGCCTACGCCTAAAGCAATATCTAAACCTAATGAGCCAGAAGGTATTACTTCAACATCAGCAACAACACTATCGCCTAATTTCATGACAGCACCCTTTCCATAGGTTTTATCCATTTTGTCAAGGGTCAATTTTAATGCTTTTAATTTTGCTTCTTTTTCGGAACTCATTCTTAGAATTTTAGGAAAGCTAAATTACCAATTCTTTTTTGATTTGAATAATATTGATACGGATAACGCAACCATTCTAGACAATTACTATCTATTAAAAAATAGAAGTTGCTTTATTGGACATAAATCGCTGTTTTAGTGTTAGCGGTTATAGGTGACTATTTCCTTTTTGTATTCTATAAGAATGCTATGAAAAAGAAAAAATGGAATAGTCTTTAAAGAGCCTTGCATGTAAACGAGGCTCTTTTTTATGGCTTAAAAGGGGCTAACCTTAAATAAATGAAGCCTATTTTTTGAATATTTTCGCTATTTTTGCCCTTCAAAATTTTTCTATAAACCTTCTGCCAAAGGGCAGACTTAAATTATTAGTATAGCATGCAACTGTACAATACGTT
>TARA_R110002051_G_scaffold295922_1_pt1 | contig 25466 bp, 11 predicted proteins | sample TARA_R110002051 | Tara Oceans TARA_R110002051 (sample SAMEA4397023) | marine metagenome | biome: Polar Biome; feature: [MES] marine water layer (ENVO:01000295) within the mesopelagic zone...; material: water (ENVO:00002006), including particulate matter (ENVO:01000060) such...
CAATAAACGATATAGAGAGCTAATGAACAGAGTTACTACATTGGCTCAATATTCTGACCGCGTGATATTTGCATCTGGTCATGAGCATTCATTACAGTATATAGTTGAAAATAATACACCTCAAATTGTAAGTGGTTCTGGATCAAAAGAGGGTGCTACTAAGCTATTGAACGGATCTCAATTTAATACGGGTAAAATGGGATTTGCTACTTTAGAAGTGTATACCGATGGCTCATCTAGAGTTCGATTTTATGGTGTTGGCGAAGATAAAAAAGAAGAATTTTTATTTACCAATCTAGTTTTGCCACCTACTCAAATTGATTATGTCGGCGATTTTACAATCAATTTTCCTGATTCGGTAAAAGCATCGGTATACACTAAAAAAGAAATTGATAAAAGTGGTTTTTTTAAAGGAGTTTGGGGTGAACGTTATCGTAAGTATTATGGCACTGAGGTAAAAGTGCCAACCGTAAATCTTGATACGTTAATGGGTGGTTTAGTACCTGTAAAAAAAGGAGGTGGGCACCAATCTAAATCATTACGTCTTCAGCATAAAGACGGCAGAGAATATGTAATGAGAGCTATGAAAAAAAGTGCTGAGCTATACTTACAATCTATGGCATTTCAAGATCAGTATGTGCTCGATGACCTAAAAGAAACTTATACCCAAGAAATATTACAAGATTTTTATACTGGGTCACACCCATTTGGACCTTTTACAGTAGGTGTCCTTTCAGATGCGGTAGGTATTTACCATACAAATCCTGTTTTGTATTATGTGCCTAAACAACCTGCATTAAAAAAATATAATGATTCTTTTGGCGATGAATTATATATGATTGAAGAGCATACAGGAGATGGTCATGGTAATTTGGCCAGCTTCGGTTATTCAAACCAATTAAAGAGTACCGATGATATGCTTGAAGATTTGCGTGATGATGAAAAGTATGAAGTCGATAAAGATTTATACCTAAGGTCTAGATTATTTGATATGGTCTTGGGCGATTGGGATAGGCACGTAGACCAATGGCGATGGGCCGAATCTGTAGATGATGAAAAAGATAAGATTGTATACAGACCCATACCTAGAGATCGTGACCAAGTATATTCTAAAATGGGAGATGGAGCTTTAATGAATATTGCTACACGTATTATACCTGGTTTAAGGCTTATGGAAGGTTTTAATGAAGATATTAGAAGCGTAAAAGGATTCAATTCTTCACCAATGACCTATGTTTTAGATTTAACGCTCTTAGGAGAAACTGAAAAAAGCCAATGGTTGGCACAAGCAAAATATTTACAAGAAAATTTGACCTCAAGTATCATTGATAGGGCATTTAAAGCGTTTCCTAAAGAGGTTCGTGATGAAACGGCCGAAGAAATAAAGAATATTTTATTGGCACGGTTAAGTCATATTCAAGAGACAGCGGCAGCGTATTATAAAGTAATGAATTCGTATGCCGTTGTTGTAGGTACTGATAAGGATGATTGGTTTGAAATAAACAGACTTAATGAAAAGGAAACTGAAGTAAAAGTCTTTAGAAACATTGACGACAAAAAAGACAATTTATTCTTTTACAAAGTTTTTACAAAAGGTGATACTAAAGAAATATGGGTATTTGGTTTGGATGATGATGACATCTTTGAGATTAACAATCCACTAAATTATAATGGGATAAAAGTTAGGGTTGTAGGTGGCCATAATAATGATATCTATAGCGTTGAAAATGGAAAGAATATTGCGCTATATGATTACAAAAGCAAAAATAATACCTTTAAAGAAAGAGGAGGGGCGAAAATTAAATTGTCTGATGATTATGAGCTAAATACCTATCAACCTCTAAAATTAAGAAATAGTTTTAATCAAATTATACCAACTGTCGGCTTTAATCCTGATGATGGCATACGTATTGGATTTTTGAATACATATACCTATAACGGATTTAGACAGAATCCATTTACTCAACGGCATACTTTTGGAGCATCGTATTATTTTGCTACCAGTGGTTTTGATATTAAATATCAAGGTGAGTTTGCTCATTTGTTTGAGAATTGGAATGGCGAATTAACCACTCGATTTACAAGTCCTAATTTTGCTGTCAACTTTTTTGGATATTGGAATAACACGGTAAATTTAGTTGATGAACTTGATTACAATCGCGTAAAACTTAGGCAAATGGAATTTTCGCCTTCATTGGTTTGGAGAGGAGAGTTAGGGGCAAAAGTAAAGTTAGGTCTGTCATACCAAGATATTAGTGTTGAAGAAACAGACAATCGATTTATAAATACATTTTACCAACAAAATGGGAGCGAGACCAATAACGATTTTATTGGTGCTCATGCAGGGTATTCATATGAAAATAGAGATAACGAAGCTTTTCCTACCTTAGGTATGGCAACCTCTTTACAAGTAGGTTTTAAAGATAATATCTCGACAGATGGAGGTAATTATGGATACATTATTCCTTCAATAAGTTTTGATTATAAATTGATTCCTAACGGTCGTTTGGTTTTAGCTACCAAATGGAAAGCACATTTTAATATAGGCAACGGTTATGAGTTTTATCAAGCAGCTAATATCGGTGGCTTAGATGGTCTACGAGGTTTTAGAAATCAACGATTTTCCGGAAAGACATCTTACTATCAAAATACGGATATTAGATTTAGCCTAAACAAAAAGCGGACAAGATTGTTGCCAATGGCCATGGGGTTGTTTGGAGGATTTGATTATGGCAGAGTATGGTATCCAAGGTTGAGTTCTGAAAAATGGCATACGTCATACGGTGGTGGTTTCTTTTTGAATGCCTCTGATATTTTATCTATCAATACAGCGCTATTTGCTAGTGAAGATGGAGCTAGATTTACCTTTGGGTTAGGTTTCGGTTTCTAAAAGTGAAATTTATTCTAAAGAATAAGAGTAGAGATTACCACCTGAACCAAATGATCGTTCATCAGAAATGAGAAGCGTATTGTCATTTAGAAAACATACAGATTCTAACTGGGTTCTTGCACCCAAATCAATTTCTTGCAGTTTGCCTTTAGAGAAATCATTCCACGTAAATTCAGTAAACACAAATAGTTTACCATAACTAAGAGCTACTATTTTGTTTCCGTTTGGAGAAATATCAACTGATGTAATTTGACATATTTTCCAATCTGTACAAGGTGTAAATGACCCAACTAAAGTAGCTTCATATTTGCCAGCGGTATCTGGAACGGAATAAATAAGAGCCTCTCCTTTAAATGGTTTGGATCTGTTCTTTGTAATTATATAAAGTAAATTGCCATGATGAAATAGTGCTTCGGCATCATATAATAGTGCGTCTTTTTTAGGAGGAAATTCTTTTTGATCAGGATAATTAAATTCGATTTGTTCAGCACCTATTTTATCGCCAGGTTCTATAGTTGGATTCGGAATTTTATAAATGACCAGTTTATTTCGAGAATTATCATTGTTACCTATATCTGCAATGTAAAGATTGCCTGTCTTGTCCATAGCTATATCTTCCCAATCATGATTTTTACCGTTTTTAACCTCTAAGGTTTTTATAATTTCGCCCTTAAAATTTACCTGATAGATTTCATCTTTATTACCATTATCCTCAACTGCCCAAATGGTAGAATCACCATAGGTTACCAAGCCCGAGTTTTCTTTCAAGCTGCCTGGTAAGTCTGTTATTACTTTTAATTGCCCGTAATTTGAACAAGAAAAAAAAATAAATACCAAACAATAAAAGAGTAATTTCTTCATTATTAAATTTAACCTATGTAGAAATGGAATTTTAGTAGCTTATTTAGCTGCTACGTTTTTATCTTTTTTTTTCATCTCTAATTTCGAATTTAAAAGACGCCCAATATTTCGACCTTGTCCAACACCTACTTCTACGGCCGCTCTGTAGTGTATACCGCCATACATTCTACTAATAGCGGCTTCATCTGCTGCTTGGTTGAACGATTCAAAATTTCTAATTGGTAGGCCATATGCAGTTTCGGTATCGTCTTCAAAGAAAAAATTATCACCAAAAATATCAGTTAAAACAGTACTCGCTGCACCAGATACTACACTATGACCGGAGGTGTATTCTGGAAAAGGTGGAGTTTGTAAGATCGGTTTCCAATTTTCGTCGATATGTTGATTAATTAGTGTTTCTGGACGTATAAGGTTACTTCTATACTTTTCGTCCCAACAACTAATAAATCCATCTGCTATAGCCATTGATGTTTTCGTGTATGCATAAACGGTATCATCAAAATTTGTGTTGATTTTTTTACATGCAATTTTTGTGATTCCTATCCAGTGTGCTCCCGGAGTGATTTTTTTAGTGGCAAACATTAAATGGCCTCTTGTAACGGAAACATAGGGGTTACAATCCCAAAACTTTGCTATAGCCACTTCCTCGGTTTCATCGCCATCTTGCATAATTTTATTGCCGATATTATAAACCTCGATTAATTCTTTATAAAAATTAGAATTATTATCCATAGAAAATATTGGTGGCGGTACAGGTTTAAATTGAGATGCCGAATCAAGAGCAAATGGTCTTATTTTACTCCAATGAGGCTCTATTCCATCCATGTAGGCAGGTGGAGTTGGTTGCCACCTAGAGGCTTCATCAGTATCCACTGTGAATTTTGGCATTGTTCTAGTTTGGCTATAGTTGTCTTTTGCCATCCATTTTTTAATATGTTCTGCCACTTTAAGACCATAATCTTTTGAGGCATTAAATTCTATTTTATTTTTCGATTCCCAACTTTGAAACAGACTGTCTTGTAGTACATCAAATTTTTGTTCAGAAAAAATCAACTGTTTACTAATATTCATGTGGGCAATCAATGCTGACAATTGTGGATTAATGGCTTGGGTTGAGTCAATTACAGGTATAGGGGTCAAATCTTTTAATTGTCCGGCCAATGAATTGTATTCAGGATTTACCTGTGCAATAATTTCATATGCCGCAATATTTGGATAAGCAAAAATTCTACTCGCCACAGGCGGTGAAAAAATATCATGAACCATAATCTCCACAATTTTATCAATTGAATTATGCAATTCATCTGGAGTAATAACAATTGGCTCTTGTATTTTTTCATTAGAACAAGAAATGATAAATACCAGGAATAATATGGCGATACATTTGTTCGATAGATTTTTGAACATAAGACGTAAAAATTTTATATAAATAGTTGTAAAGAACAAAACTAAATAAATTTGAGACTTTTAAGTGTGCTTCATGGAATTAAGATATATAATTAAATAATTTTTTAGCATAATATCACTATATCCTCTTATAACTTTAGAAAATTTTAAGATAAATCTAAGAATTGGTTGTGGTAATCTTAAAATATCCAATATATTTATCAACTATATAATAATCAACCAACAGATAATGATAGGTATACTCTCCTTTTTAGGCTTTACAATTTTGGTAGCGGTAATATCATACTTAGCTACACGCAAAACAGATGAGAAATCATCTGATGGATACTTTTTAGGTGGACGTAGTCTTACAGCTGGAGTAATTGCCGGTTCACTGTTGTTGACGAATTTGTCTACTGAACAAATTGTTGGTCTAAATGGAAGTGCATATACCGATGGTTTATCTGTTATGGCTTGGGAAACCCTTGCAGCTATAGCTATTGTGGTTGCTGCGATATTTTTGCTGCCAAGATATTTAAAAGGAGGATTGACCACGGTTCCACAATTTTTAGCAAAACGATTTGATGTTGCTACAAAAACGATAACTTCAGGACTTTTTTTAACGGGCTACGTTGTTGTCTTATTACCTGTAATTTTATATTCTGGTTCAGTTGCCATTAGTGGTATGTTTGATGTACCAACGCTACTAGATGTATCAGATCAGGCGGCATTGGTAATTTGTATTTGGGGAATCGGTATAATTGGATCAATTTATGCTGTATTTGGCGGCTTAAAGGCAGTAGCGGTTTCAGATTCGATAAATGCCATAGGACTGTTGATAGGTGGTTTGTTTATCCCTGTTTTTGGATTAATGGCTATTGGTGATGGAAGTGTTCTTCAAGGATTGGATACATTAATTAGTGCCAACCCAGAACGATTCGATTCTACGGGAAATAAAGGCCAAGAAGTACCTTTTGCTACCATCTTTACTGGGATGATGCTGGTACAATTATTTTATTGGGGAACTAATCAACAAATCATACAAAGGGCCCTCGGTGCTAAAAATTTAGCTGAAGGTCAAAAAGGATTATTGCTGGCCTCCTTGTTAAAAATATTAGGACCGTTAATTTTGGTTCTGCCAGGTATGATTGCTTATCATTATTTTGAAGGCGGTTTAGATACCAGTGATTTAGCATATCCAGAATTAGTACGTGCGGTTTTACCAAAACCACTAGTAGGGTTTTTTGCGGCAGTACTTTTTGGTGCAATTCTAAGTTCTTTTAATAGTGTTCTAAATAGTTCAGTTACTTTATTTGGTATAGATATTTATAAACAGCATATAAATAAAGATGCTCCTGAAATTACCGTAGTAAAATATGGAAAAATTTTTGGTATTTGTTTGGCATTGGCAGCTATGTTTATCGCCCCATTAATAGCTAATGCAGGAAGTTTGTTTAATTATCTACAAGAAATTAATGGAATTTATAGTATTCCTATTTTCACTATTATTGTGGTAGGATATCTTACCAAGAGAGTACCTGCGATTGCCGCAAAGATTGGAATACTTTCTGGGTCTGTTCTTTATTGTGTAAGTCAATTTTGGTTAAAAGGTAAATTTGTTGATCAGGCTTTGACCGAAGCAAAAAGCACAGGTGTGATAGATGCAGCAAGTCTTAAACTAATAGAGGCAGAAGCGTATCCACATTATTTGCATATAATGGCTATTTTATTTATAACCAATATTTTAATCATGGTTGTAATAGGAGCAATTAAGCCTCGAAAAGAACCATTCGTTTTAGAATATACTAATCAGGTATCAATAACACCATACAAATATGTAAATCAATTTGGGATTGCAATTTGTGCAATTGTGATAGGAATTTATATCTATTTTGCGAGGTAGAAATTTAAATTCAACAAAGTATTTGTTGACTTTGATTATCAATCGTTTATAAGAGGCAAGTAAATTTCGGTTTTCCAATCGATTGAATTTCCTCCCATATCAGGATTATTGAAAAAGGTCTCTACTGCGTTAGGTACTACCTTTATATTATTTTCTTTTGCATACCGCAACAATGCATACCAAGCTCTGTCAGAGGTGATATAATTGCCATTGTAAATTGCTTTGATGCCTTTGGTCGCTTCAATTGTTTTATACCGAATTTCGGTATCGGTTGGTAGATTTTCTTTCGATAAGATAGGATATCCAAAGTTATAGGAGATACTATCATTACCTCTATCCCAACCTGTAACCTCTATCATTGGAGGGCCATCCAGTTGAGTGCCATTTTGTAGCAGTACATTACCTATATAGGTAGAGTTTTCCATCATACCGCGTGCCTTTTCAGTCTGAGCAGATTTTAAGGGTATATATGCAAGTAATTTTTCTGGAAATTCATCTACGCCAATAATAGAAACTTTAAAATTATCTATATGGTCTTTAAGCACTGTCATAAAATTTAAAACCCTTTTTTCAGAACCAATAGAAAAATCTGTTTTTGAAAATGGTATCGTAAGTTTATTGATTATGCTGTTCATTAAGTTTTTGTCGGCAATACCAACGGTTACTTGCGAAGTCGAATCTGATATTGAGTTAATTTTCCAATTATAGATATGTGTGGAATCTTTAATCTTCCAAACTTGTTCTAGGTGTTCAAAATCTTTGTTTTGGCTAAGCTGTACAGAATTTTCTAAACCGGAGTTCCATAATTTTAGCGATTGATTAATAGTTTCTGAAAATGTATTCGATTTAAAGTTTATGGTATAGTCTGCCTTCTTGATGAAAAGATACCATACCAATAAAAATAAAAATACTATTGTGAAAATATACATTCCCTTTTTGATCATGCTGTTGTTAAATAAATTTTATGTTGAATTCTCTAAAAATGGATAATGTTGATTTAATGATAATGACCTTAATGCAAATTAAATTCCAGTTATCTTAATATTTTATAAACCTGAACTGAATCATTGTTAACGGTAGTCAATAAATAGGGTTGATTATTAAAATCAATTATATTCATATCACGGACAGACTTGAACATAAAATCTAATCCTAATTGATTTCCTAAAAGTATCGTATTTGTATTTTTGATGATGGCACCTGGAAACGAATCAAACCTACCATGATAAGGTTTTACACCAAAATAATTACCGCCGAGCAATACTTCTTCTTTACTGTCATTGTTAAAATCATATTTTAGAAAAGATGTAATCGGTGCGGTTTGAAGCATGAATTCAAATGGGACGAATGAAAATTTACCTTTATCATTGCGTAAATATCCTGAGTGTAATTCTGTAACATCTAATATACTGGCTTTCTCGAGTTCTTCATCAGTTAATATCTCTGTAATCGGCTTACCTGCAAATGATTCATAGGTAGTGAATTTTTTACGTAATGATACTAATTGACCTGATAAATCATTTAAACCGACTAGAGGATAGTAAGAACCGTTTTGATAGGTGCATAAAATGGTTTCGGTATCACCATTCTTATCAAAATCATTATAGTACATTCTCAAAGGCTGTGATGGCGAAGCAGTATATTTCGAATTCATGCCCCAGTTGCCTAAAAGATAATCTTGATCACCATCACCATCGATATCAAAACTTTCAATACTTTGCCAAAGGCCTTTTAAAGATTTTTCATCTATATATTTTGTGAGAACAAATGTTCCTCTATCGTTTTTATAAAATTTAGGAGCCATCCATTCACCAACAAGAAGTAAATCTGGGGTCCCATTATTATCAAAATCTGTAGCTATTGCATCTGTGACCATCCCTAAATCTTTGAATGGATTTTCTTCTGATAATTCAAACACACCATTATTATTGATTAGGAGGTGTGAATCTGCTGGCTTACCAAAGTCTGATGAAACCGCTTGATTACCAATAAATAAATCTAAATCATTGTCTCCGTCAATGTCAATAGGTACAATAATTGAGGCATTGTTATAAAATAGAGGAAAGTTATTGGCCTCAATTATATCATTCTTAAAGCTATAGTAACTATTCGTAAGCGGTTTTGCTTTTCCATAAAAATCTGCACCACCACTACCGATAATCAAATCGACAAAGCCATCATTATTTAAATCTTGTAGAATAGATGTAACATCTTCTTTTATGGAATCCTTAGCCAATTCAGGATATTTTACATAAGCAAAAGAGGAATCTTTTTGAAGATATATTTCAGAAGGTATATATTTTGAGCCGCCAAAAAATATATCTGCTTTTCCGTCTTGATCGATATCAGCAACACTTGTCGCAGGCCCTCTGTCCGAGAGTTGATAGGGTATCAACTTTTGACGATTAAAATCGGTATATCCGTCTTCTTTATGTTTGAAATCAATTCCTAAATTATCTGTGATTCTTTGAAAAATTGGTTTTTTAGTAGATAGGATTTTATGATCATAGGTTTTAGGATTATTAGGCTGTATAACCAAAGTTTGATTAACATCAATATTTTTAATTACTTGAAATGTAGAGTTTGGCCATATTATTTTAAGTGAATCTACTTTTTCTAAGTTGCCATATCCGAAATGTACAATGGGTTCTGAAGATGCTTGGAAACCTCTAACCGTGTACAGTTCTTTAAATTGTTTTTTTCCATTAGCAAAAGAAATTACTTTGGTTCCAATACCGAATTTATTTTGTGGAGTATAATCCAGTTTTATTTTTAGATAGTTAGCCGTGGTGTTGGTCAAATTCTCGTAAATGGTTAATTCACTATTTAAATTATTGGTTACAATATCTAGATCACCATCATTATCTAAATCCCCATAAGCCGTTGCGCCTGAAACAATAGTGTCTTTAGGAATCCAATTGGTAGATCTGTCTTGAAACACAAGACTACTATCCCCTTGAAATACTCTATTGCCTACATTACCGGATGGCATCAGTTTTAACGCTTTTTGGTCTATGAGGTTTGTATTGTTCATTTTCTTTTCAATATTCTCGTTCGAAAGAAAATTAATATAATCTAAATCATTGGGTCTTTTAGGAATACCGTTACTTATAAATAAGTCTTGCTCACCATCTTGATTATAATCTCCAAAAAGCGCACTCCAACTCCAATCGGTAGCAGCAACTCCACTTTGTAGCGCAGTTTCAATAAACTTCCCATCGGGTTGGTTGAGGTAAAGCATGTTTCTGGTAAATTGATAATGATAACCGTAATCGCTGATTCTAATTTTTTGTATTTGAAGATTATCATCACCTTCAGATGCTTTTAATACTTTTTCATCATCCGGTAGCATATCCAAAGAGATTAGGTCGGGTCTACCATCATGATTAAGGTCTGTGGCATCACTACCCATAGAAAACCTAGAGGTATGTCCAAAATAAGTTCTAAGACTTTCAGTAAACGTACCATTACCATTGTTTAAGTAATAATAGTCATCTTCGTGAAAATCATTACCAATGTATAGATCAGGATAACCGTCTGAATTAAAATCAGCTACGGAAATTCCAAGGCCATATCCGTTTATGCCACCATAAACACCGGCTTCTTCACTAACATCTGTAAATTTTCCATTATCATTTCTTAATAATTTATCACCGGATTCATAATTACGCTGATTTCTTAATTCTGCTTTGCCGTAGGTTTCTTGTGTATGCACGGCATGGTTTAATAGATAAATATCTAAGTCACCATCTAAATCGTAGTCTAAAAACGCAGCGTTCGAACTATATGAATCATAATCTAGCCCAAACTTTTCAGCACTCTCAACAAATTCACCGTCCCCTTTATTTATAAAAAGTTCGTTATGGCCGTTGAAACCATTTAGACCAACTACGGCGCAAACATAAATATCTAAAAGGCCATCTCCGTTTACATCTCCCATAACAGCTCCAGTATTCCAAGAACTATTTCCTTCAATTTTTGCTTTTTCAGAAATATCTTCAAACTTAAAGTTGCCTTTGTTTAAGAAAAGTTTATTGCCAGTTTGGTTTGCGGAAAGAAAGATATCCTGTAGGCCATCATTGTTAATATCGCCTATGGCAACACCACCACCATTATAATAATATAGATAATCGAGAATATTTAGGTCATCAGATTCGGTGAGTTTGTTCTCAAAATGAATGCCTGTTTCTTTAGATAACAATTTTTTAAAAACCTCACCTTCATTTTTTGAACTACAACTTAAAAGTAAAATGAACAAGAATAGTACAAATATGCTATTTTTCATTTATTTTATAAATTTTAGGCTTCTCATTGTTAATAGCAGCAATTAAGAAGGTATTGCCTTTTTTATCTTTAAACAATTCTAAGTGTTTAACTTCTTCTTTTATAAAAAGACCACTTTTAGAATAGTTTTGCCAATCAAATCCCATTTTACCATCACCAAGCAAAACATTACCGTAATTACCATCCATCCTAGAAAATTGAGGTTTAAATTCAAAATTATTGCCTGCCATAATTAGATCTAAATTACCGTCGTTGTTTACATCTGCACATTGAATTCCACATATACATGAAAACTGTACGCGAGCAGGTAAAATCTTAACGGTGAATGTTCCATTACCTTCATTAATAGCTATTATAGATTCAGAAATTGAAGCTTCTTTAATAATGGTATTTTCCATTATTTCTTTTGGAAATAATTCATTAATAGTTCTCTTGGCATAATCAGAAGCTTTTATATTTTTTTTCTTCAAGGCCAATATTTGTGTAGTAAGCTCTCTCTTTTGATGTATTGGATAATCACCGCCATCATAGTTGCGTGTAACTATTTGTTCAATTGTACCATCATTGTCAAAGTCATTTACCCAAATTTTCATGGGATGATTTTCTTGTGGCTTATAATGAATATTACTGCCCGAATTACCAAGAATTAAATCGAGGTCACCATCATTATCTAAATCTTTAGCATCTACTGCACCCCACCATCCATTTAGACTATCTAGATTTGTTGAAAATTTGCTTAGTCGTTTTCCTGAATTTTTATAAATATTGGGTGTTCCCCAGTCAGAAACTGTCACCAAATCTTTTTTGCCATCCCCATCCATATCCAACCATTTAGCATCGGTAACCATACCGGCGTCTTTGAGGTCATACCCGGACCTTTCGGTTACGTCGGTAAAAGTTCCGTCTGCATTATTCAACAATAATAAATGATTAGGGGTAACGCCATAGGTGCCTACTACACTTCTAGAACCTATAAACAAATCAGTATTTCCATCACCATTAAAATCGTAAGGTGCTATTACGGAAATATTCTTATTTGCGGTAGGGAATTTATCTTCAAGCTTGCTGAAAGTGCCATTACCTGAATTTATGTATACCCTGATACTATAGGTGTTTTGCATATCTAATTCATTGCCACCAGTACCAACCGCCAAGTCTAGATCACCATCATTGTCCATATCGAAGAATGCTGCAGACGTATCTTCATAATCTTGATCAATTTCGAAAGATGCAGTGTTGGGTTTTCCAATTTTACCTTCGCCATTATGTAAATATATAGCTCCTGGTGCGCCTTTTGCTCCGCCTATAAAAATGTCCTCATTACCATCTCCATTAACGTCACCTACAGTTAATGCTGGGCCTTCTTCATCTAGTGATTTGTATATTAATCCCTCATTATCGAAATCATTATAATCATTTTCGGTATGTGATAAGAACGTGGGGTTTACAACTACATTTAATAATTGGTTAATGCTATTTAATTGGGGAATCTTATAAACACCTGTAGCGTCTGAATGGTTTAGAATGTATTCTGAATTTACTCCAACTTGAGTCATTTTTTGGGTGCTATCGTCGGGCCATATAACTCGAATCGAATCGATATTCATTGTCTCGCCTAATCCGATAGTCATAGGATATTCTACCGATGATTGAAATCCTCGTGAAGGAATTAATGTCTGGTCTATTATTTGATCTTTAAAGTAAACTTTAACATTCGTTCCAATAGCGAATTTATTCTTGTCAGGTCCATTGAATTTCAACCTAATGTAATTATGGTCTTTTGATAGGTTGCTGTTGTTTTCGTAAACAAAGCTTTCCATGTTTACGTTATTAACGACCAAATCCAAATCACCGTCATTATCTAAATCCCCATAAGCAGCACCATTGGATTTACTGGGAATTTCAAAACCCCATTCTTTATTATAATTACTAAAGGTTATATCACCATTATTATGATAGGCATAATTAGGTATGGGGCTCATAGGCATTTTGTTGATAATGGAATCAATAGATTCTTTTCTACCGGTCAGCGCCATTTTTTGGATAATTTCATTTGCGAAAAAATCAACAAAATCAAGATCAGTTAAATCATGATTGATACCGTTGGTTACATAAATATCTTTTAAGCCATCATTATCCATATCGAACAACAGACCAGACCAGCTCCAATCTGTGGCTTCTACACCACTATAATAAGCGACCTCTGAAAATGAGCCATTACCATTATTAAGTTGAAGCGTATTTTGAATGTATTGTTGATGAAAATCTTTACTTTGTTTTAGTTTGAAAATATTATAACCTTCAAATTCCATTACAGATTTTACACGCTGGTCAGGTTCGGGTAACATATCAGTAATGAAAATATCGGATAAGCCATCATTGTTAATATCGGCTATATCTATACCCATTGCAGATAGACTTAAGTGGTTGGTCCAATTTTTAATTTCTTCTGAAAAGGTGCCGTCTTGATTATTTATATAAAGATAATCTCTTTCATAAAAATCATTTGAAACATATAGATCTGGATATAAGTCTTGATTAATATCGGTAACCATAACCCCAAGACCAAAGCCGATTAGGCTACCGTAGATTCCAGATTTTTCACTTACATCTACGAATTTCCCATTATCATTTCGCAGCAACATATCTCCAACCCCTTTGAAAATATCAGGTACCCCTTCCCAATCCTGTGCCCTAACATTTCTTTGTTCGGCATAACCTAGACTACTAACGGGAATATTGCTATTGTTTAAAATGTATGCATCTAAGTCGCCATCTTTATCATAATCGAAAAAAGTGGCATGAGTAGAAAACCCTGTTTTGGCTAAATTGTATTCGGCTGCTTTTTCGGTAAACGTTAGGTCACCGTTATTTATATATAAATCGTTATCATGATTGTTGCCTTCCATATTGCCAGCATTACTAACATATATATCCAAAAGGCCATCATTGTTGATATCGGCCATTACCACACCAGTAGACCAAGGTTTGTTACCTTCGGTGCCAGATTTTTCTGTAATATCCTCAAATTTGAAATTTCCTTTGTTTAAATATAATTTATTGGAAACCATATTTCCGGTTAAATAAATATCGGTTAGCCCATCATTATTTATATCTCCTAATGCAACGCCTCCACCATTATAGAAATTCCGATATTTAAAAATATTGAATTGCTTCTTATTTTCTATTTGATTAATAAAATCTATTCCCGTACTATCTGAAGGCAGTAATGTAAATAATGTTTGTTGTTTTGAAATAGTAATTTCATTTTCAGTTTTCTCTTTGCAAGAGAAAACCAACAAAGCTAAACTTAGTAATATTGAAATAAGAAATTTATTCATTTTAATCATTATAAATATAAAAGTAAGGTGAATCATTGTTACGGCCTACAATGTAGGTGTTGATACCTTTTATTTTAATCTTATGTACCTCTCGTGAAGCTCCATTTATTTGAAGCATTTTATATGAACCACTAAAAGGGGCCTTATTGTTTTTTGTGTTGTACAAAATTAATCCATGAAGGCCATCTAATCTGCCTAACTGGGTGCTAATTTCGAAGTTGTTGCCAACAATTAACAAATCTTCAAAACCGTCTGAATTAAAATCCTTCGCTACAATATCATTGATGGAAGATATCTGTGCAATAGTAGGCAAGGGTTGTATTGAAAAATTTCCGTAACCATCATTTTTGAACCAAGAGCTTTGTAATTCAAACACTCTTTTCTTTAATGCGTTATTCAAAGAAGAATGCCCGAAAAGATCAGAAATATTAGCATCTGCATAGTCTGAATAGGATAGAAATTTTTTGTTCAAAAAAGGCATTTGCTTTGCTAATTCATCTTTTGATGCAAATGGTGTTTCAGTGTTCTTGTGGTAATAGGTAATAAGTGGATCTATTTGACCATTGTTATCAAAATCATAATTGTAGAGTGTAATTGGTTTTGATTTTGAAGCTTTAAATTTTGTATTCATACCCCAATTCCCACATACAAAATCTTGATCACCATCATTGTCTAAATCACTAACAAGGATTGTATTCCACCATCCATTCGTATCATTAAGCTGATGTTTTTTCTTAAGTTTTAATTGTTTTCCATCATTTATAAATATAGATATTGGTATCCAATGGCCAACGACAATCAAATCATCAAAGCCATCATTGTTAATATCTATCCAAGCCATATCTTTAATATTGCCAATAGATTTAAGTTGAGGTGCTATTTCTTCAATGTTATTTAAAAAATTTCCTTTGCCGTCGTTAACAAAGAAAAATTGTTCAGGTGTTATTCCGTATGCCGACGGTCGTTGATCTGAAGTGATTATTAAATCATTATCCCCGTCATTATCAAAATCGTTAAATGAAATTTTAGAAGCATTTAATTCAATGTTTTGAAATGCCAAAGAATCTTTGCTATATATTCCATTCTCATTGATATACAGCCTAGGTTGTAAGGGTTTGCCTTTTAAAAATTCGTTTCCACCACTTGCTACGAGTAAATCAATTTGTTTATCACCATTGGCATCAAAAAATATACTAGCAATATCTTCGTTGATTGCATCCTCTTTAAATAATTCTATTTGACTATCATAGAATTGACCACTAGAATTTTGTAGATATAAATGTGATGATTGAGATTTAGCTCCACCGATGAAAATATCTTCAAATCCATCATTATTAACATCAGCAGTTGAAATTGTAGGTCCTTCATTCGAATTGGCGTAAGGTATCAGTGGTTCTTTATTGAAATCTAAGGAAGGTTTTTCATTGTGTATGAAATCTAAATAATTTCGTACGTTGTTTATGGTATCTAATTTGTTGTTATCAATCGTTTTGTTTTTAAGTTCTATACTATTGTTATGATCAAGGAGTAGCTCTTTATTTATTTCTGGCTTATGAATGATTTGCTCTTTGTTATCTGGCCAAATAATTTTTAAAGAATCTATTGATATATCTTTATCAATACCAAATAGAAGTTTGTTCGAACTAGATGATAAGTAACCATTGGTGGTATAATGTTCAAGTGCTTGTATACCACTTTTTGTGAAGAGGTAAATTTTAGCACCTATTCCAAATTTGTTTTTGATTGGTCCTTTTAATACGATAGGTAAAAAATGAGAATTTTCTAATTTGTTTTCTAAAATGTAAAGCTCTTCATCAACATTGTTAACAACAATGTCCAAATCCCCATCATTATCAAGGTCTGCATAGGTGCAGCCATTGCTAAATGAAGGTTCTAGATTGGCCCAAATATCTGTTACGTTAGTAAAACTTAAATCTCTGTTATTTTTAAAAAAGTAATTTAGCGCTTTCTTTTCAGGAATTTCCATAACAAGGGGCATGTCAGTATTTTCCATACCGGAATCAATTCTTTTTTGAATTTCTTCATTTGCAATAAAATTCATGTAATCCATATCATTTGTGGCTCCTTTAATACCGTTTGATATGAATAAATCTTTGTGCCCGTCATTATCAAAATCTGCTAATAGTGAGCCCCATGACCATTCTGTTGCCGATATACCGCTTAAATTGCCAATTTCCGAAAAATTTTCACCTTCATTATTTAGGTGCAAAGTATTTTGCATGAACTGCGGAGCATAACCATTTCTTATATATTGTTGATATATAGGAAATGCATATTCCAATCCTGAAGTTTTATAGGTATGTAGGTCTTCTGGAAGCATGTCTAGCGATACAATATCTGGGTAAAGATCATTGTTGATGTCGGCAATTGCATTACCCATAGAGTAGTGGGTGGTATGACCTAATTGAGTATCATCTAGCGATATAATCTCTTTAAACGTTCCGTTTTTTTGATTTATATATAGATAATCGTTTTCAAAAAAATCATTACCAATGTATATGTCGGGATAGCCATCGTTATTTAGGTCGCTAATTGATAACCCTAATCCATATCCAGACTTTCCTTGAAAAATTCCAGATGCAATACTTGTGTCTTCAAAATACCCATTATTGTTAGTATATAGGCGATCTCCAGAAAGGTGGTCGAAAATTTCACGTTGTGTTCCCTTTCCATAATTAATATTTGGGTGAACAGAATGATTTAGAAGAAACATATCTAAATCTCCATCTTTATCATAGTCGAAAAAAGCGGCTTTTGTTGATAATCCAGAAAAAGCTAAACCAAATTTCTCTGCCTGTTCTTTAAAAGAAGGAATACCATCTTTATTTATACCTTGATTTACATAAAGTAAATTTTTTCCTTTCAAGGCTCTGTAACCAGAAGCTTTACAGATATATATATCTAATAAGCCATCATTATTTATATCGACTTGTGTAACGCCAGTTGTCCAATTTCCTATTGCTAGAGTTTGTTTAGGTAGTTTTGTTTCTAAGAACTTAAAATCACCTTTATTTAAGTATAGTTTATCTTCTACTTGGTTGGCGGCACAATAAAGGTCAATTAGACCATCATTGTTGAAATCTGCAGTTATTACCCCTGCGCCATTGTAATAATATAAGTAATTAAGGATATTAAGTTCAGGACTGCTCTGCAAGCTATTTTTAAATGTTACCCCAGTTTGTTGTGAAGTAAGTTTTTTGAATAATAGAGGCTGTTGTTTGGAACATCCAAGCAAAAGACTAAGTATTAGTAATGAAATTAATGATTTATACATGAGAGGTTATCTGCTGTATGGTTCATGTAAAGAAAACAAAATTCACGTTTGTTTTAAAATGGTTAAATATGTTTTTTGAGTAAATTTTGAGAAATTATTTAGAAAAAAGAATCCCTTATTTTGTAAGGGATTCTTTTTAAATATTGCTTGAAAAATAAAACTTAATACCCAGGGTTTTGTACCAAATTTGGGTTAGCTAAAATTTGTGGTAAAGGAATAGGGAAAAGTAACCTTTTTTCATTACCGATTTCTACATCACCTTTAAATTCCCAACCTCTTAAATATTGCCCAAAACGAATTAAATCATTTCGTCTCCAACCTTCAGTGAATAATTCTCTTGCTCTTTCGTCAAGAATATCATTTTCTGTAACTGACCCAAGTGGAGTTGCGTCTCTTAATACGCGCAATGTATTAATCATGTCTGTAGGGTCTCCTGAGCTACGTAGCATTGCTTCAGCCTTCATTAAATAAGCATCGGCATAACGAAATTGAATTTTATGGGTTCTGTTCAACCCAAAACGAGGATTGTATTTTATAATTCTAATTCCTGTTCTCTCGCTATTGTTGATAAGGTTTTTAGCACCAGTTCCATCAACAAAATCACGGCTAAACTCTAAGTCATTACCCTGTCTGTCTTTTAATTTAGTTCCATCTAAATCATATTGCTGACCAATTAAAAAACCGGATCCAACATTTGAACCGAACTCATATCCTGCACCATCGCCTTCTGCTTCTTCGGTAAGATCTCTATCAGTAAATTCAAGACCTTCAGGTGGTACGCCACCTCTTCTTTCTTCTTGTCCGTCTAGTCTTGTCAAATCAGTATCAACACGGTTGTTGTCAGCATCTCCTTCAAATAAATCATAATACTCTGCAAGGGTACTAAATCCATTCCAGCCACCACCACCGGCAAGACCAAAAGAATTCAAGTGTAATGGAGCATAAATTACGTTTGAAACGTTAGATTCGGTAAACCAAATTGTTTCGCTGTCTGCAGAACTTTTAAAAATATCAAAATATCCATTTTGTAGTGCGAAACCATCGGCGGTTATATCATCTACCAAAGAAATAACTGCTGCCATGTCTGCGCTTTCTGCAGTACCACTACCGCCATTCAACTGGTTTAGATATATGTGTTTGTTTAAAAGAATTTTTGCTTTTAAATATTTTGCTGCAGCTTTACCAGGGGCTTTTAATTCGTCTCCTGTATTTGCTCCAATAACTGGTAAGCCGGAAATACATATATCCAAATCGGAAATAATGAAATCAACAGCCTCAGCACCAGAATATACCTCTGGTAATTCTGTAGAAGGAAGTGAGGTGTCTCTAAATGGTACCTGCCCATAAAGATCTAGAATTCTCCACATAGCATAAGCTCTTAAGAATCTTGCTTGAAGTTTTATGTCTTCTGGAGAATTACTTCTATCATCTAGAATTTGCGATGCTAAAAGTTGATTTGAATTCCACTGCTCGAAAGGAGTGATGACATCTGAATCTTCTAAACCCCATTCATGTTGGTGCAATTTTCTCCAACGCCCATTATCACCCCAGTCAGCACCTCTTGTAGGAATTAATTGAGCATCGGTAGTAACCTCAACCAAAGCGTAAGTATTCGCTTGATCTGATAACTGTCCTCTAATATTGCTATATAAGGCATCAAGAGATGAGCTAGGATTTTCTAATCCTTGGAAACCATCGCTAATAAACGAATCTGTTTCCTCAATTTCCAAATCGGTACAAGAGACAAAGCCTAGTGCCAATAGGAAACTGGTTAAATAAATATTTAATTGAATTCTTTTCATGATTTTAACAATTTTTAATTAAAATGAAGCATTAATACCAAAGGTAAACGTACGCGGATTAGGGAATGTCATAAAATCGATGCCCCTTGTTGGTAATTCCGCTGCATTTAAATTACCGGTGTTTACGGTAACTTCAGGATCAATACCACTGTAATCTGTAATTAAGAACAAGTTTTGACCTGTTACTGATAATCTTAAGCTTTTAAATGCACCTTCTCCAGAAAGTGGGACCTTATAACCAATTGATGCATTTTGTAATCTAATAAAATCACCTTTTTCTAAGAATCTTGAAGATACGGCAGTTGAAGCACCTGGATCCTCACCAAGGCTAAGAACATCGGTAGTAACATTTCTTGCAGTTCCTAATTGTCCAGCATTAAAGAAAGAGTTAGCTGTGTTATTGTATACTGAAAATCCGAATTGACCTGCTAAATAAGTTGCAATATCCCAATTTTTAATTCTAAGATTTAACGATAAGCCAGTGGTAATATCAGGTAACGCATCTTCACCAATAAAAGTTTTATCAACATCTGGATCACCTACGCCATTTCCATCAATGTCGGTGTAAATAGGATTTCCGGTGCTGTCAAAACCTTCAAATTTAGCCATGTAATAAGAGAATAAAGAATATCCAGATTCAAAACGTTGTGCAAATGCACCTGTTAAACCAGGTCCATTAATAGGTCCGGAATTGATGGCGCCAGCAAAATCTTGTATTTCATTATCATTGTAAGAAATATTGAAATTAGCAGCAAAGTTTACATCTTCTTGCTGAATAAAATCATATCCTAAAGAAAACTCAATTCCTTGGTTAATTATGCTTGCATCAACATTACCAAATTGGAATGGTGTTGTTGCAGGAAATGCAGGTGGTGTTCTTAACAAGATATCCTTAGTGTCTCTACGATATATATCAACACTACCATTTAATCTGTCATTGTTAAATCCAAAATCAAGTCCAACATTAAAGTCTAATGTACTTTCCCATTTAAGATTTGGGTTGTCAGTGGCAACAATAGATAGACCGTTACCTTGTATTGTATTGTCATTATTAATACCTAGACCACCGAAACGTTGTCTTGCAACGAAGTTGCCATACCCTAAACCTGCTTGGTTACCTGTTATACCTGCACTAAGCCTTAATTTTAAAGTTGAAATGTTTTCACCTATAAAATCTTCTTCACCAATCTGCCATGCAAAAGCACCAGAAGGGAAAATACCATAAGCATTTTCTGGGCCAAAACGTGAAGAACCATCAGCTCTAACAGTACCGGTAAATAAATATTTACTGTTTATGCCGTAGTTAATTCTACCAAAGAATGATTGTAACTCATCTGTGTTGTCAAAAGTATCTGCGGTAATTGCAGTGACCTCTCTGTCAAAAGCATAAGCGACATTATCAGTAGAAGAATTTGGGAATAGGCGGTTTACAACTAAATCTGAAGTATTGGCAGCGTAGTAATATTGTTGATATGAGCCATCTATAGAATTTTGAGCCCCATTAACTGAGTTTACTAAATTATTACCCATTGCATTTAAGTCAGTAGTTGAAAAACCTCTGCCAACTGCATTTCGGCCTTGAGTTCTAAAATCTTGATAGGCATAGCCTACAACAACATCTAACTTTGAGCTTTCAAATTCTTTATTATAATTGATAGTGGTTTCTAAGGTTTTATTATCTCTATCTAAAGTGTAATATGTACCAAAACCATTACCAGTTATGCCTTGATAGTTTAAAATTCTACTGCTTAAAACAGAAACATTCTGACTTTCAGATTTATCGAAACCAACATTGACTTTTGCAGATATTTCTGGGGTGAATTTATATTCAGCAGAACCATTAAGTAAAAATCGATCTGTATTACTTATGTTTTGAGATTCGACTAACATGTTGATCGGGTTTCTAGAAATACTACCTTCTGGTTGAAAAGTTGTACTATTTGGCCAAGTAGGATTACCAGAATATGTAGCTCCTAAAATATCACCTTCTACACCTGCACCGGAGTTAACTGGTGGTTGAGATTTGTTCACCCTTGAAATAGACGTTTGAAAAGTAAGTAACAATTTGTCTTCAAAAAAGCGTTGATTTAGGTTTAATCGACCTGTAACTCTTTCAAATTCAGATTTTTCAATAACCCCGAATTGTTTTTGGTATCCGAAAGTAGCACGAACATTACCAGAGCCATAGTTATTAGAATATGACAGGTTGTTGTTTGTTGAAGTACTTGTTCTAAATATAACATCTTGCCAATCAGTTGTAGAACCAAAATTATTTGCAACTGCATCTCCCCCGTAATTTGGAAGTTCTCTTAAGTACTCATTTGCTGTTAATAGATCAAACTTGTTGGTGTGACTTGCAATACTCAAACTAGTTGAAAAGTCCCAAACACCTTTAGGGGCACCTTTACCACTTTTTGTTGTAATGATTACGACACCATTAGCACCACGGGAACCGTATATAGCTGTTGCTGATGCATCTTTTAAGATACTCATGCTTTCGATGTCGCTTGGGTTTAAGAAGTTAAGAGGGTTACCCACTTGGCCACTACCTGTGCCACCGGCATTTGAACCAACAGCTTCAGTGCTTTCACCGAAAAGCGGTACACCATCAACAACAAATAATGGATTGTTGTTTGCTCTAACCGAGTTAGCGCCCCTAATGTTGATTTGAATACCTGCACCTGGCTCACCTGTAGTCTGTTGTATGTTGACACCTGCAGTTTTACCTTGTATTAATTGTTCGGGTGATGTAATCGCACCTCCGTTAAAGTCTTCAGAAGTAACTGCAGCAACTGAACCAGTTGCATCCTTTATTGTTGTTGTACCATAACCAATAATTACAACTTCTTCCAATGCTTCAGCATCTTCTTCCAAAGTGAAATTAATAGATGACCTACCATCGTAAGATACTTCTTGTGTTTTATAACCAATATAACTGACCACAAGAACAGCACCTTCATTTACAGATAATGTGTAATTACCATCAAAATCAGTTTGTGTTCCATTGGTGGTGCCTTTTTCTAGGACACTCGCACCTGGTAATGGACCACTTGTATCTGACACAGTACCAGATACTTCTTGTGCCTGAGAGATGCCAAAGGAAAGAAATGCCCCTAGCACTAACAGACTTTTAAGTAGTGTAATCTTCATAAATTGTTAATTTAAAGTTGAGTTAATTAATTTCAATTGTTAAAAATATGCAAATATTGTAGCTTAGTATATTAATTTGGGGAAGTTTATTTGCGAAATCGTTTTCGTGTTAATAACTTTTTTGTTGACAAAATAATAAAAATATGATTTTGTCATGATGTAATTGATAAAAATTATTATCCTAAAATAGGAATGTAGGAAAATTTTTTAAATATATGAAATTTTATACCTTTTCTGATTTTTAATAATTTTAATCCTCAAATCAAAATTACATATTGTTCTTTTGCATAGGTGCTTTATGTAAAATAATTACTAGATTAACGTCTGATGAGATAAAATCTATTTTTTGAAACCAAAAATCACATTAAAAGACATTGCAAGAGAGTTGGATGTTTCAATTTCAACCGTATCTAAGGCTCTAAAAAATAGTACAGAGATAAGTAAGGATACGAAAGATAAAATAAAGGCTTTTGCAAAATTTTACAATTATCGACCCAATAATATTGCGCTAAGTCTAAAAAATAAGAAAACAAAAAACATTGGTGTTATTATTCCGGATATAGTCCATCATTTTTTTACCACAGTCTTTAGGGGAATAGAAAAATATGCAAATGAAAAAGGGTATAATGTTATCGTTTGTATTTCAGATGAATCTATCGAGAAGGAAGTGATTAACATGGAGATGTTGGCAAATGGTAGTATAGATGGGTTTATTCTTTCTTTAAGTGCAGAAACCCAATTAAAAAACGAATATACTCACTTGAAAGAATTATTAGATCAAGGAATACCTATTGTGCTTTTTGATCGGGTAACTTCAGAAATTGAATGTGATAAGGTCGTATTGAATGATAGGGAAATAGCCTGTGAAGCTGTTGAACATTTTATAAAAGCGGGTGCGAACAATATTGCATTAGTAACTACAGAAAAGTATTTTAATGTTAGTGAAAGCAGGCGTAATGGGTATTTGGATGCTTTAAAGTCCAACAATATTGCGGTTGATGAAAAGTTGATTCTGACACTACCTCATGATATGGAAAATGATACGTTTATTACGGAATTTTTTCAAAACAATAAGATAGATGCCGTTTTATGCGTAAATGAGATATTTGCCATTCAATGTATGAGTATTGTACAGGAATTAGGGTTGAATGTGCCAAAAGATATTTCGATAATTGGTTTTACCGATGGAATCTTGTCGAGATTTTCAGTACCTAGATTGAGTACCGTTGCTCAACATGGTGAATTAATGGGTGAAAGAGCTGCTAAATTACTAATTGATCGTATGGAGTCAGTAGACGAAGTTGAAGAACCTTTTAAAACAGAAGTAATAAATGCCACATTAATAAAGCGAGGTTCTTCTATCAATTAATACTTTTGTAATTATGGAAAAAGTAGGATTTATTTTTGATTTAGACGGTGTAATAGTAGATACTGCCAAATATCATTATTTAGCTTGGCGTAAACTAGCCAATGAACTAGGTTTTGAATTTTCTGAAGAGCAAAATGAACTCTTTAAAGGAGTAAGTAGAAAAAGATGTTTAGAAATTCTATTGGATATAGGTGAAATTAATGCCACACAAGAACAATTTGATTCTTGGATGATAGGTAAAAATTTAGATTATTTGGCTTACATAGAAAAAATGGATGCCAATGAGATATTGCCCGATGTACCAAGGGTTCTTGATTTTTTAAAGAAAAAAAATGTTCCAATCGCGTTGGGTTCTGCAAGTAAGAATGCTAGACCAATTTTAGAGAAGGTGAATTTAATATCATATTTCGATAGTATTGTAGATGGGAATAGCGTAACAAAGGCAAAACCTGATCCTGAGGTATTTTTGATTGCGGCCAATAATTTAGGTGTTAATGCGAGTTCATGTGTTGTTTTTGAAGATGCGGTTGCAGGCATACAGGCTGCTAATCGAGCAAAAATGACAAGTGTAGGTATTGGTGAATCTAATATCCTTGATGAAGCGGCTTATAATTTCAAAGATTTCACAGAAATTAGTAATAGTTTTTTGGAATTCCTTCTAAACAATAATCAAAATAAATAATTTAGGCTATTTATTGATAGTTCAATTATTTTTGATTTCAATTCAACAATATATTAATGAATCAAGATTATATAAAAGCAGATAAGTGGTGTATCATTGAGGAAGGTTTCGATAAAGAAAATGTAAAATCTTCTGAGAGCATCTTTAGTATCGGTAACGGCGCAATGGGTCAGAGAGCTAATTTTGAAGAGAGCTATTCTGGCGAAACTTTTCAAGGAAGTTATATTGCGGGGGTTTATTATCCAGATAAAACCCGTGTGGGTTGGTGGAAAAATGGCTATCCAGAATATTTTGCAAAAGTGTTGAACGCTCCTAATTGGATTGGTATTAAAATTTACATAAATGAAGTTGAGTTTGATTTGGCTGCTTGTAAAAAAATATCGGGCTTCAAAAGAGAACTGAATATGAAAGAAGGTATTTATACCAGAAATTTTCAGGCGGTGTCTTCAAATAATGTAGAAATAGAAGTAGTCGTTAAGCGTTTTTTAAGTTTAGATATTGAT
>TARA_R110002051_G_scaffold230029_1_pt1 | contig 25422 bp, 7 predicted proteins | sample TARA_R110002051 | Tara Oceans TARA_R110002051 (sample SAMEA4397023) | marine metagenome | biome: Polar Biome; feature: [MES] marine water layer (ENVO:01000295) within the mesopelagic zone...; material: water (ENVO:00002006), including particulate matter (ENVO:01000060) such as......
GCGCAGGATTCCTCCACCGGCGCGACCTCGGGCCGGGCCAGGATCGCGCGCAGGAAATCGTCCGTGACCGCAAGCCGTCCGTCCGCCGTCCGATCGAGCAGCGCATGGCCGGAGCTGATCCAGAAATCCCGTGACGGGTCCAAAACTGTCATCTATCCGCCCGCCTCAATCAAGGGACCAGGTTGGCTTGCGCAACACATCGGTCAACGGCACCAGTGGCGTTTTCGTATCGCCGAGTACCAGTCCGCCATTTTCGTCCAGCCCGAGCAAGGTGCCTTTCCACTGACCACCACCGAATTTCAACTCCACCACCTCGCCCCGCTTCGCCGCGCGCGGCACCCAGTTATCGGCGATGGGGCGGAAGCCGTCGGACATATAGCGGTTGGTCCAGAGCAGGAAATGGCGCGAGAAGCTTTCCAGCAACCCGCCGGTGGTCAGCTCGCCGCAGCCCTCATCGAAGAGCGTCGTCCGTTGCCGTATCATGCCCGGCTCCGGCGCATCCTCGCGCGGCGTCATTGCCACCTCGACGGAAAGCACGGCCCAGTCCGGCACCGGATCGTCAGCCAGATTGTCCCACGCGGACGGGTCCACCGCGAGGCGAACCCCACCGGCCAGACCGCCATTCACGATCAGCCGGTCCGGCCAGCCGAACATCACTTCGACCTGCGGCGGAACCTGTGCGCCAAGGCAGTCGCCGAGCGCGACCATCGCCACATGAACCACCGCGAGGCTTTCGGAAAGCGGCCGGTCCGGCGCCAGTACGACCGCGCATAGCATCGCGTCCGCGCTGTCGACCCAGAACAGGCTCGCCGGCTCGGCCCCTGTCTTTGCCGCTTCCACGGCGACCGCCTGAATATCCGTCCCTGCCTGATGGCGTTGGGGACGGTAAATCGGCGGGAAAGTCAGCTCGTCTTGCATGTTTCACTCCCTTGCCGCGAAACCTACCATGGCCGCCGCGCCTGTCATCGGGAATCGCCATCGGCATGCCGGCATGATAAGCGATTCGAGAGACTTGGCCGCAATCGAGGGCAACCGACGGGAAAGGAGACAAGGCGTGCAGATTCGCGACATGCTGATCGCGGCACACAGCCTTCACCAGGCCGGACGGATCGCCGAGGCCGTCAGCGGATACCGCCGCGTGCTCTGCGCCGCGCCCGCCGAAGCGGATAGCTGGCACCTGCTTGGAACCGCGATGCTTCAGGCGGGCCATCCAGCACGCGCCAGCATTCATATCCAGCGCGCCCTTGTTGCCGCCCCGAAGCGGCATGATTTCCGCCTCAATCTCGGCTATGCCCTGATCGATTCCGGCGCGCCAGAGCTGGCAGTTTCAGCGCTGGCAGAGGCATCCGGCAACCTGGCGGGCAACGCCGCGTTCTGGAATGCCTGCGCATCGGCAAAAAAGCAGGCAGGCGACCCCTTGGGGTCGAGCACGGCTTCAAGCCGCGCGATCCTTCTGACGCCGGGTGACTTCACGGCCCTCTATAATCTTGCCCTCCACTTGCAGGGACAGGGTCATCATGCGGAGTCCCTGCCGCTCTATGACCGGGCCATCATTCTTCAGGCTTCCGGCCACACACCCTTCGCCAACCGTGCGCAAGCACGGCGCGCGACTGGCCGGACGGCGGACGCCATACAGGACTTCAAGCGCGCGCTTATCCTCTCCCCCGGCCTCGCCGATCTGCTGAACGATCTCGGCATTCTGCTGCAGGAGCGGAAAGACAGCACCCGCGCCATCGCGCTCTACCGCCAAGCCTTGGCCGCCGCCCCGGACAAGGCCGAGATCATGCGCAACCTGGCGAATACACAGCTGAGCGCCGGGCAGTACGAGACCGCGCTGGACACTTACGTCACGGCAATAGAGCGTTTTCCGGCAGAGCCAGCCTTCAGGGTCCGGCGTGCCTTTTCCCTGCCGGTAATTCCCCACGACCTGTCACAGATCGATACCGCGCGGGACAAGATCGCCACCTTCCTCGCCTCTCCCGAGGCTGAACGGATCACGCTCAGAGACCCGCTTACCGAAATCGGCGCCGCCAATTTCTATCTCGTCTATCACGGCCGGAACGACCGGGATCTGGCGCAAGGCATCAGCCGTTTTTACAGACGCGCCTGCCCGATGCTGAACTTCACCGCGCCTCACGCAGAGGACGGCCCGCCTCCCTCCGGGCGGAAAATCCGCCTCGGCATCTGCTCGGCACATCTCGCCGGGCACACGATCGGGGCGGTGTTCGGTGATCTGGTGACCGGGATCGACCGGGAGCGCTTCTCGCTCACCCTGCTCCGCCCGCCCGGCCTCCGGGATGCGGCGGCGGCAGAGATTGCCTCCCGGTTCGATGAGGTTGTGGAACTGCCGGCGGATATCGCACGAGCGGCGGAGAGTGCGGCGGCCTGCCGGCTCAATGCGCTGCTCTATACCGATATCGGCATGGAGCCATTCACCTACTTCCTCGCCCACTCCCGTCTGGCACCGGTGCAATGGGTCACCTGGGGCCATCCCGTGACCACCGGCATCAGCACAATCGACGCCTATCTCTCGCCGGACTGTTTCGAAGCGGACGGCGCGGAGGCACATTATGCGGAACGTCTGGTGCGCAGTCCCAGCATTCCGATGAATTATCGCGACGAGCATGTGCCGCCGGCCGGCAAGAAGTCCGATTTCGGCCTGCCGGATAACCAGCCGCTTTATCTCTGCCCGCAAAATCTGTTCAAGCTGCACCCCGAGTTCGATCACTGGCTCGGCGATATTCTGAAAGCCGACCCGAACGGCATCATCGGCCTGATCGAAGGCGCGAACAGCGCATGGACAGAACGGGTCAAGACCCGGCTCGCCCCCGTTCTCGGAGCTGACATGGACCGGGTGCGGTTTGTGCCGTTTCTGCCGAAGGTCGACTATATGCGCCTGCTCGGCGCGGCCGAGGTCATGCTGGACCCGATCCATTTCGGCGGCAGTAACACCACACTCGGCGGCTTTGCCGCCGGAACGCCCGCGATCACCTGGCCGAGCGCTTTCATGCGCGGCCGCATGACCACGGGGCTGTACCGGACAATGGGGGTCGAGGAGTGCATCGCTTCAGGGCGCGCCGACTATGCGGCAAGGGCGACGAAGATCGCCAACGATCCGGTGAAGCGGGCGGAGATCATCAGCCACATCCGGGCCGCCCGTCCGTCCGTCGTCGGGACGGCGGGCGCGGCCCGGGATCTTGGCAACCTTCTCGCGGAAGCCGTCAGCTCGCGGAGCGGTTCGCGATGAAGATGGCTTTGCCAGCGTCCATGTCGTAACGCAGCCGCGGCTCATTCTCCAGCGGCCGTCCGGTCACCCGCACGAAACAGGCCCGGGCCGGATAATCGATCGCGTGAATGGCCCGTATATCGTACAGACCGGCCTGACCCGGCGCGAGCCGGTAGGTCTTCACATGCTCGATCTTGACGTCACCATCGCTGTCCCCGCCGTCGGGACGGCTGAACTCGCTCATGTCGGTATATTCCTTGGCCTGTCCGTAGATCGCCCAGGAAGTGCCGTGATCGTGCGGCGGCGAGGCGTGCGGCTTGTCGTTCACATGGGCCAGCACGACAAACTCAAGCTCATCGTCACGATACAGCTCGGTCACGCCGACCGGCGCATCCTTGCCGCAAACTTCCTCGACGAATTCCTGGTTCGTGAGCAGCTTTTCAAGGTTCTTGCGAACCACTTCCCGGCCCGCGGGACTGTTGTCACGGGCCAGGGCGTCATGGCTTTCGCGACAAAATTCGTTCAGACCGTAGGCCATCCAGGATCTCCCTTTGATTTTTTTTCGGCCTCCCCAAAAAGAGGTTCCGGGCGGAACCGGGGAGTACAAGCAGATCCGGCATTCTTGCGCCGATGCGCCCGAAGCGCAACGGGGCCAATCGGGATAAAACCAGTTACCGGCCCGCGTTCATCCGGGCGATGGTCGCCGTCGTGCTGTGGCCGTCCTCAAGCCCGGCGAGCACCACTTTGCCGCCATAGGATTGCACGAACTCGGCGCCAACCACGGTCTCGACCGTATAATCGGCACCTTTCACCAGCACGTCGGGGCGGATCATCTCGATCAGTTCCTGTGGCGTATCCTCGCCGAAGATCGCAATTCCATCCACCGATGCGAGAGACGCCAATACCGCCGCGCGCGCGGCCTCCGACTGCACCGGACGGGCCGGCCCTTTCAGGCGCGCCACCGAGGCATCACTGTTCAGGCCGACGATCAGCCGGTCACAGGCAGCCTTGGCCTGACGCATCAGGGAGACGTGCCCCGGATGCAGCAGATCGAAGCAGCCATTCGTGAAGCCCACTTTCAGGCCCTGCTTGCGCCATTCTTCCGCCCGCTTGGCGATCATGTCGGGCGACGCGACCTTGACCTCGCCCTGCAGCAGATCGTGGGCCCGGAATGCCGCCGCGAGCTCTGAGGCGTAGGCCACCGCGGTCCCCATCTTGCCAACCACAATCCCGGCGGCCGCATTTGCCAGCTCGATCCCCTCGGCGACGGGAATGCCGCGGCCAAGGGATGCCGCGAGCACCGCGACAACCGTGTCGCCGGCGCCGGAAACATCGAAGACTTCCCGCGCCACCGCGTCGAAATGCAGCGGCGCCTCACCCGGGTTGCCTGACACATAGGTCATGCCATCCTGGCTCCGGGTAACGAGAACGGCCCCAATCCCCGCCGTCTCGATTATATGCCGCGCGGCGGCCACGATTTCATCGGTCGATCCAGCAGGCATCCCGCTTGCCTCGGACAACTCCCGCCTGTTCGGCGTGATCGCCGTCGCCCCTCGATAGCGCGTATAATCGCTGCCTTTCGGGTCGACAATGATCGGACGGCCCTTGCCCCGCGCCGCCGAAATCAACGCGCCCAGAATGGAGTCCGTCAACAGCCCCTTGCCGTAGTCCGACAAGACCAGGGCAGAAGAATCCTCGAGATCGGCCACGGCCCGGGAAATCAGATCTTCCTCGAGACCGGCATCGATTGCGTGCACATTTTCCTGATCCGCGCGCAACAACTGCTGCGCACCGGCGACATACCGGGTCTTGATGGTGGTCTCGCGCCCGGGAACCGTCAGCAGATGGCTCTCAACGCCCGGCTCCTCGGCCACCAGACCGGTCAGCTCCCGGCCCGCCGCGTCGCGTCCGATCACGGAAATGAAGCAGGCCTCCGCGCCAAGAGCGACCAGATTGCGAACCACATTCCCGGCACCGCCAAGCATCGCCGCCTCGCGCTCGATCCGCAAAACCGGGACCGGCGCTTCCGGCGAAATCCGGTCGACCGTCCCGTAGACGAACCGGTCGAGCATGGCATCGCCAACACAGAGCAGGCGAACCCCGGCGAGGGACTCGACTTTGGCGGAGAGGTCGGAATCGTGCGTCATTACGCCTCCACGAGCCCCAACTCGATCTCGATGGCACCGCAAAGAGCCTGACCGATGGTGATGTGCATTTCCTGAATTCTCGCCGCCGCATCATGCGGCACTATAATCAGTGGATCCGCGAGGCCGACCATATCACCACCAGTGCGTCCCGTAAGCCCGGCTGCGACAAGCCCCTTTTCCCGCGCCATCTTGAGGCCGGCGATGATATTCGGCGAGCGGCCAGAGGTTGAAATACCAATGGCAACGTCGCCCGGCTTACCCAGCGCCTCAATCTGCCGGGAGAACACCTTGTCGAACCCGAGATCATTGCCCCCGGCGGTCAGTGCTGAGCCGTCGGTGGTTAATGCAATTGCCGCGATGGCCGGTCGATCCTTGATGTATCGCACGGTGAGTTCGGTGGCGAGATGTTGCGCGTCCGATGCACTGCCGCCGTTTCCGAAGAACAGGATCTTGCCGCCCCCCCGGAGCGAAGACACACAGCTCTCGGTCAGGGACGCAAACGGCTCCGCAAGGCTTGTCCGTACAGCCTCGGCAACTTTCAGATGCTCACTCAGCTCGCTTTCGAAAAAGGCAGTCAGGTTCATGCTGTCTCGCGCTCCGGCTCTGCAGATTACGCCCATTCCAGCCGGATAAAGAACGCGGCATACAGGCAGGATCGGTAGGCTGCGCCCGGTTTTAGTTCACGGCGCGGGGATGTTATCCCAAATGCTGCCTGCCGCATCAAGCGAACCTCTGATTCGATATATCGAAAAGAATTACATGGCTTTTTATGCAGTTTTTTATCATAGTTTCCGATGTATCCTTAGTATGTTGTGATACAAGTACTTATTGTCGCAGAATGAGACATAAAGATGTATGCAAAATGCACCCTTTGGTACGACGCCGTTCGTAATTTCTTCATCTTTCCATGCAATAAATTGCGGCTTGGCATAACCGGTACACAATATCTGTGCCTCGTGAGACGTTAAATGGCCGAGTTGAACGGAACGAACGGGAATGACTCGTTAATCGGTACCGGCAACGCCGACACGATCAACGGTGGCGCCGGGGCGGACACGATTGACGGCGGCGCCGGAGCAGATTCGCTCGTTGGCGGCCTCGGCGATGACCTGCTGCTCGGAAGCGCGGGCGCTGAAACATCCGTCAACGAACTGGCCTATGACGATACGCTGGATGGCGGCGCGGGTAACGATACTCTGCGCGCTGGCGGCGGTAACGACACCTACGAATTCCGGATCGGCGGCGGCCGGGACGAGATCCTCGACGAATATCACATCTACCCGAAGAACCCGCTTGGCGGCCTGCAACCGGTTCAGCAGGTTAATGGCGGCTTCGATACGCTGCGCTTCGGCTCGGGACTCTCCGCCGACGATCTCTGGATCACGGTCAGCGGCGGCGATCTTTACGTCGCCATCCGGCAGCCGGGCGTCGATCTGTATGATTCCGATGATCTGGTGGTGATCCAGGGCTGGGAAAACACGGATACCCGGATCGAGCAGTTCGAATTCGACGACGGCACAATCTGGACGTCGGCCGACATCCTGGAAAACATCTCCGGCTCCAATGATGCCGACACAATCGACTGGAGCAGCAGCGAGGAAATCACAGTCTCGTCCGGAGACGGTGACGACCTGGTGAGTTCGGGTTCAGGCGCTGATTCAATCGATGGCGGCACCGGTGCCGACACCGTGAATGCCGGTGCGGGCAATGATGGCGTTTTCGGCGACGAGGGGGGCGACCACCTCTTTGGCGAAGATGGCGACGACACCATCGATGGCGGTGTGGGCAACGATACGCTCGACGGTGGCGACGGCGATGACAGCCTCGAGGGCGGCGACGGTGATGACCTTCTGCGCGGCTCGGGCGGTGAACGCGGCAACATCAATGAAGAAGCCGGAAACGACACGCTGAGTGGCGGCGCTGGCGCTGATACCCTGCGCGGCGGCGGCGGCGACGATGTCTATCGCTACGGCGTGGGTGACGGCAAGGACCAGATCCACGACGAATATGTCCATACCCAGATGGCACCGGGCGGGCAGGTCGTTCTCTTCACCCGCGACGAGTTTGCGGGGAATGACGTTCTCTCCTTCGAGGACGGGATCACCGCGGATGATATCTGGATCGATCTGGTCGGTAACAATCTTGTCGTCGGCATCCGGGATGGCGATTCAGACATTCTCGATCTTGACGACCAGATCACCATCATCGACTGGCGTGACTCGCTGAACCGGGTCGAGACTTTCGAATTCTCCGACGGCAGCCAGATGGATGTCACCGACATCCTGCAAAATATTTCAGGCAGTGCCGGGAACGACACGCTGACCTGGAGCGGTACCGACAGCACCAGAATGGACGGTGCCGGCGGGAATGATTCCCTCTCGGCGGCCGGTGGTAACGATACGCTTTCCGGTGGTGATGGCGACGACACCATCCGTCTCGGCAACGGCAGTAATCTGGGCGATGGCGGAGACGGCGCGGACGCGATCTATGGCGGATCCGGCAAGGACACGATCAGCGGCGGTACCGGAGACGACTATATCGACGGCGGTGCCGGCGAAGATGTCCTTATGGGCAATGACGGCAACGACACCATTCGAGGCAGCGCCGGCCAACGCGGCACGATCAATGAAGGAGCCGCGAACGACACCCTGTCGGGTGGCGCGGGCGACGACGAATTGCGCGGCGGCGGCGGGAATGACAGCTACGTCTACCGGGCCGGCGAAGGCCGCGACACGATCCTCGATGAATATGTCTTCACCGGCCAGTCCCCTCTCGGTGCGGTTTACTCGCCTGTCGATAAAGACGGCGGTACGGCCGACAGCCTGCAGCTCGTCGGCGACGATATTCTTCAGAACACCACCTTCTCGCTCGATGGCTCGACGCTGAATGTCTCTGTCTGGCAGCCCGGTGCGGCCAGTCTGGACGATTACGACGATCTCGTTCAGATCCAGCGCTGGACGGAGGATTTCCGCCGCGTCGAAGGGTTCGAATTTACCGACGATGGCGTGACCATCACCGACGACCAGCTGATGGATGTGTTCGGCTCCATCACCAGTGGCAACGATGTCATTGATGCGGATTTCATCGGCCTCGGTTTCAATGCGGGCGCTGGTGACGATCAGGTCAATGGCAGCGCCTATGCGGACCGGTTCGAGGGTGGCGCCGGTGACGACACATTGTCAGGCGCTGGCGGAAACGACGTGCTGCTTGGCGGCGACGGCGACGACAGCCTCGTTGGCGGCTCCGGCGATGATTTGCTTGAGGGCGGCGCAGGCAGAGATACACTCGTCGGCGGTTCCGGCGCGGACACGTTCTCGGGCACACCCGACTCTTTCAACGGCGATCTGATCGCGGACTATGACGATCAGGACGTTCTGCGCTTTGACGATACGCAGTTCTCCGAGGGCAATGTCTCCCTCACGGCCGAAAACGGCCAGACCACGGTCCAGATCGATACCAATGGCGACGGTACGCCGGATGTGACCTTCACCGTCAACGGTGAATTCGCCGCTGCCATCGTTACCCAGAACGGCGACGATACCGAGCTGAAATTCAGCACGGAATCCCTCGACGACACCCTTTCCGGAACGGCCGACGACGACACCATTAATGGCGGTGCCGGCAGCGACGATATTTCCGGCGGTGACGGCGACGATTTCCTGATCGGCGGTGACGGAAACGACACCATGGATGGCGAGGGCGGCAACGATACGCTGCTCGGCGGCCTCGGTAACGACAGCCTCGACGGCGGTGTTGGCAATGACAGCATCGACGCCGATGCCGGCAGCGACACGATCGATGGTGGTGACGGCGAGGATGTGCTCGAAGGCGGCGACGGTGCGGATACTGTCAGCGGCGGCGCGGGCGACGACACCCTTGATGGCGGCGCGGACAATGATCTTGTCGTTGGCGGTGATGGCGATGACTCGCTCGACGGCGGCAGCGGTGACGACACCGTGCTCGGCGGTGCGGGCAATGACAGCGCGGATGGCGGCTCCGGCGACGATACTGTTCTCGGCGGTGCCGGTGACGACACACTCGACGGCGGCGACGGAAACGATCTGGTCGATGGCGGGGACGGCAACGACAGCCTCGACGGCGGCGCGGGCGACGATACCGTTCTCGGCAATGAAGGCCAGGATACGCTCAATGGCGGGGACGGCAACGACAGCCTCGACGGCGGCGCGGACGACGACGTACTCGACGGAGGCGCGGGCCAGGACACGGTCGATGGCGGCGACGGTAACGACATTGCCGATGGCGGTGCGGGTAATGACACCGTGCTTGGTGGCGCGGGCGACGACACGCTCGACGGCGGTGACGGAAACGATCTGGTCGATGGCGGAGACGGCAACGACACGGTCACCGGCGGCGCGGGCGACGATACGGTTCTCGGCGGTGACGGCGAGGATACGCTCGGCGGCGGCGACGGTAATGACAGCCTGGATGGCGGCGCGGATAACGACACGCTGACGGCTGGCGCCGGTGACGACACACTGATTGGCGGCAGCGGCAATGATGTCGCCGAAGGCGGCTCCGGCGACGACAGTCTGGATGGCGGCAGTGGCGATGACAGCCTGTCTGGCGATGCGGGCGACGATACGCTCGAAGGCGGCAGCGGAAACGACAGCCTTGTTGGCGGTAGCGACGACGATCTGCTGATCGGCGGCGCAGGTGACGATACGCTCAGCGGCGAAGCTGGCAACGACACGCTCTTCGGTGACGGCGTCGAAGACACCGTGATCGGCGACGACTGGGATGAATTCAACGAAGACGAAGACAGCGTCTCCGGTTCCGACGGTGACGACAGCGTCTCCGGATCCGATGGCGATGACAGTGTCTCCGGATCCGACGGCGATGACAGCGTCTCCGGGTCCGATGGCGACGACAGTGTCTCCGGGTCCGATGGCGACGACAGTGTCTCCGGGTCCGATGGCGACGACAGTGTCTCCGGGTCCGACGGAGACGACAGCGTCTCCGGATCCGATGGAGACGACAGTGTCTCCGGATCCGACGGAGACGACAGTGTCTCCGGGTCCGACGGCGATGACAGTGTCTCCGGATCTGACGGCGATGACAGTGTCTCCGGCTCCGATGGAGACGACAGTGTCTCCGGATCCGATGGTGACGACAGTGTCTCCGGATCCGATGGTGACGACAGTGTCTCCGGGTCCGATGGCGATGACAGTGTCTCCGGATCCGATGGAGACGACAGCGTCTCCGGGTCCGACGGGGACGACAGTGTCTCCGGATCCGACGGCGACGACAGCGTCTCCGGGTCCGACGGGGACGACAGTGTCTCCGGATCCGATGGTGATGACAGCGTCTCCGGATCCGACGGCGATGACAGCGTCTCTGGCTCCGACGGTGACGACAGTGTCTCCGGGTCAGATGGCGATGATAGTGTCTCCGGGTCCGACGGCGATGACAGCGTTTCCGGGTCAGATGGCGATGACAGCGTTTCCGGGTCAGATGGCGATGACAGCGTTTCCGGGTCAGATGGCGATGATAGTGTCTCCGGGTCCGACGGGGACGACAGCGTTTCCGGGTCAGATGGCGACGACACCGTGGTTGGTGAAGACACAAGCGACGGTGGTTTCGACGAAGGTGATTTCACGGTCACCGGCGGCTCTGGCGACGACACGATTTCCGGCGATGGCGGCGACGATACCCTGAGTGGCGGTGACGACGACGACGTGTTGATCGGCGACGACACCACGGGCGGCGGTGATGGCGCCGACGGTGTGGCGGCCAGCGGTAACGACCTTCTTGATGGCGGCGCGGGCAACGACATTGCCTTCGGCGGCGCGGGCGATGACACCATCGACGGCGGCACTGGCGACGACACATTAGTCGGCGGTATCGGCAACGACTCCATGCTGGGCGGCGACGGCGACGACCTGATGCTCGGCGAGGAAGGCGAAGATACCCTTCTTGGCGGTGCAGGCAGCGACACGCTGGTTGGCGGCGAAGGAAACGACCTGGTCAATGGCGGCGACGACAGCGACCTGCTGTTCGGCAGCGCCGGTGACGATACGGTCGATGGCGGCGCGGGCGACGATACCGTCCTCGGCGGCACCGGTGACGACGTGATCCGGGGCGGCGCGGGCAGCGACCTGCTCTATGGCGGCGACGGCGCGGACACCTTCGCGGGCACGGCGGCCGAGCTCAATGGCGAAACCATCGCCGATTATGACCAGGATGGCGGCGATGCCATTCAGGTCGATGGCGTGGTTCTGAGCGCCGATGCCTTCTCGTTCGACTCTGCTGACGGCAAGACCACGGTTTCTATCGACACCACGGGCAACGGAACAGCGGACACGACCTTCACCGTCCTCGGCGAATACAGCTCCGTCACAACCAGCGAAGTCGACGGCAACACCCGCCTCCTCTTCGGAAATGGCGAAGACACCGTCTCCGGTGGTGATGGCAATGACACCGTCTCTGGCGGCGACGGCAACGACACCGTCTCCGGTGGCGACGGAAATGACACCGTCTCTGGCGCGACCCCGGGCGATGACAGCCTGACGGGCACGGATGGTGACGACACGATCACCGGCCTGGCTGGCGATGATACGATCGACGGCGGCGACGGGAACGATCTGGTCGACGGCCAGGAAGGCAATGACACGGTCACCGGCGGTGCGGGCGACGACACCGTGCTCGGTGGCGAGGGTAACGACACGCTCGGTGGCGGCACCGGTAATGACAGTCTTGATGGCGGCACCGGCAACGACACGCTGACGGCTGGTGAAGGCGACGACACGCTTGATGGCGGCGACGGAAACGATCTGCTCGAAGGCGGCGAAGGCAATGACAGCCTGACGGGCGGCGACGGCACGGGCGAGCCGGTTACCGAAACCGGCCGCATCGACGGCAGCAATTTCACCTCCACCGACAGCGGTTTCCGCATCACCGCGACCCGTTCGCTTGGTGATGGCAGCCGCAGCGAGCCGAGCGTCGATTATGTGACCTCAAGCTCCGACGGCCTCGGCGTCGACGGCGCCAACGGCAGCGGCCCCTCCGGACAGCTCGGTTACGATACCGGGCTAGGCTTCTCCGAAGAGCTGATCGTCGAGTTCGACGATATGAGCACGGGCGCCACGATCGAGATTTCCCGCCTCTTCAGCAATGAAGGCAATGGCGGTGAACAGGGTCACTGGACAGCTTATCGCGATGGCGAGGTTGTCGGTGAAGCCGATTTCACGGCTGAGGGCGGCTCTTCGACAACCCTCTCCATCGATATCGATGGCGGCTTCGACAAACTCGTCTTCTCCGCAACCGATTATGCGAACGGCCCGAACGGCGGCAGCGACTCAAGCGACTATCTGATCAAGTCCATTGAGTTCACCACCGAGACCGCGGCATCCGGCAGCGACGACACCCTGCTCGGCGGCGACGGCGACGATACGATCAATGCCGGCAACGGCGATGACAGTATCGAAGGCGGCGCGGGCGACGACTCCATTTATACCGGCGAGGGCAACGACACAGTCCTCGGTGGTGCCGGAGACGATACGGTTCATTACGGCACCGGAGACCACGGAGATGACCTGATCATCGGTGGCGCGGGTAATGACAACCTCGCCGACGGGGCCGGAAACGACACGCTTTCCGGCGGCGAAGGCAACGATTCCCTGTTCAGCGGGGACGGCGAGGATCTTCTCGACGGCGGCGACGGCGACGACTACATGATCGGCGGCGACCATAACGACACGCTGATTGGCGGTGACGGCAACGACACCCTGATCGAGAACCATTACAACGACGACGACCTGCTGCAGGGCGGCAATGGCGACGACCGGCTCGACGGCGGCGGCGGCAACGACACCATGGAAGGCGGCGCGGGTGCCGATACCTTCTCCGGCCAGCTCTGGGAACTGAACGGCGACACCATCACGGACTATGACGCCGATGCCGGCGACAAGGTTGTGGTCTATTCAGATGGCGTCTCCACCCCGGCGGCGTTCGATATCAGCGACATCACACTGACGGTCGCGGACGGAAAAACCACCGTTCATATCGACGGCGACGGCGACAATGACGCGACCTTCACCTTGGTCGGCGAATTCAACTCCGTCACCTCCACGATGGACGGTAACAACACCTATCTCGCCTTCTCGGCCGACGTCACCGCGACACCGGGCGACGACAGCCTGATCGGCACGGATGGAGACGACACGATCTCCGGCCTTGCCGGTAACGACACCATCGATGGCGGCGACGGAAACGATCTGGTCGACGGCATGGACGGTGACGACACGGTCACCGGCGGGGCGGGCGACGATACTGTTCTTGGCGGCGCGGGTGAAGACACGCTCGGCGGCGGCCTCGGCGACGATAGCCTCGATGGCGGCGAAGGAAACGACATCCTCACCGCTGGCGAAGGTAACGACACGCTTGAAGGCGGTTCCGGCAACGATCTCGCCGAAGGTGGTGATGGCGACGACCGGATTTCCGGCGATGCGGGCGAGGATACGCTCAGCGGCGGCGCGGGTGCGGACAACCTTGATGGCGGGGACGGCGACGACGTCCTCGAAGGCGGCGCAGGGTCCGACACGCTTGCGGGCGGCGACGGTGCGGACAGCTTCGTCGGCGATCTTGCGGACCTGAACGGCGACAGCATCACCGACTACAATCCGGAAGACGGCGATCTCGTCATCGCCAATGCAGAGTTTGGTGATGATGCGGTTACGCTGAACTACGCGGATGGCGAGACAACAGTTACCATCAACGCGGACGGCACCGACGCAACCTTCACGGTGACCGGTGAATACCACTCGGTCACCACCGCGACCGAGAACGGCCAGACCTCGATCAGCTTCTCACCGGACATCACCGCGACACCGGGCGACGACAGCCTGATCGGCACGGATGGCGACGACACGATCTCCGGTCTTGCCGGCAACGACACCATCGACGGCGGCGACGGTAACGACCTGGTCGACGGCATGGACGGTGACGACACGGTCACCGGCGGGGCTGGCGACGACACCGTGCTCGGCGGCGCGGGCGAGGATACCCTCGGCGGCGACCTCGGCAATGACAGCCTCGATGGCGGCGAAGGCAACGACATTCTCACCGCGGGCGACGGCGAAGACACGCTGCTCGGCGACAGCGGCGACGATATGCTTGAAGGCGGTGACGGGAACGACATCCTTTCAGGCGGATCGGACGATGACACGCTGCAGGGTGACGCCGGTGATGACCTGCTCAATGGTGGCAGCGGCGCGGATGTTCTAGAAGGCGGCGCGGGTGCGGATACGCTTGAGGGCGGCTCCGGTGCGGACAGCTTTGTTGGCGATGTTGCCGATCTCGATGGCGACCTGATTTCCGATTACGACGCGGATGAAGGCGATCTCGTCATTGCCAATGCGGAATTCGGCGACGACGCGGTCTCCCTCTCCTACGCGAACGGCCAGACCACGGTCTCCATCGACGCAGGCGGCGAGAGCGCAACCTTCACGGTCAACGGCGAATATCACTCGGTTGTCACGTCGACCGAAGACGGTGCGACCTCGATTTCCTTCTCGCCGGACGTCACCGCCACGGAAGGCGATGACAGCCTGACAGGCACCAGCGGCGACGACACCATTTCCGGCCTTGGCGGTAACGACACCATCAATGGCGGCGACGGAAACGATCTGCTCGATGGTGGTGACGGCAATGACACGGTCACCGGCGGCAACGGGGACGATACCGTTCTCGGCGGCGCGGGCGACGATACGCTCGGCGGCGGGCTTGGCGATGACAGCCTCGATGGCGGCAGCGGAAACGACATTCTGACGGCCGGTCAGGGTAATGACACGCTGGATGGCGGCGACGGAAACGATCTCGTCGATGGCGGACTGGGTGACGACACACTCACCGGCGGCGCCGGAGACGACACTGTGCTCGGCGGCCAGGGCAACGATACGCTCGGCGGTGGGGACGGTAACGACAGCCTCGATGGCCATACCGGCGACGATATCCTGACGGCAGGCGCGGGCGATGACACGCTCAGCGGCGGCGACGGCAATGATTACCTCGATGGCGGCGCGGACAATGACAGTCTCGACGGCCATACCGGCAACGACACCCTGTCGGCCGGCGCGGGTGACGACATTCTCAGCGGCGGCGATGGCAATGACAGCCTCGATGGCGGTGACGGTAATGACGTCCTCGACGGCCATACGGGTCACGACACGCTTTCCGGCGGTGCAGGCGACGATACGGTCCTGGCCGGCGACGGTGATGACGTGCTGGATGGCGGGGCCGGGGATGACACGCTTTCGGCTGGCACCGGCAATGACGCGCTCGACGGTGGCGACGGCGATGACAGCCTGGACGCCAGCAATGGCGCGGATACGCTGGATGGCGGCGCGGGCGACGATACGCTCGATGGCGGCGAAGGCACGGACAGCCTCATCGGCGGGGCGGGCAATGACCAGCTTTCCGGCGGCATCGGAGACGATGTGCTGGACGGCAGCGACGATGACGATGTGCTGGAAGGCGGCGCGGGTGCGGATACGCTGACCGGCGGCTCCGGCGCGGACAGCTTTGTCGGCTCCCTCACCGATCTGAACGGCGACAGCATCACCGACTACAATCCGGAAGACGGCGATCTGGTGATTGCCAATGCCGAATTCGGTGACGATGCGGTTACCCTGACCGTCGCGAATGGCGAAACCACCGTCGTGATCGACAGCAATGGCGACGGCAGTGCCGAAGCCACCTTCACCTTGGCCGGCGAGTTCAACTCGGTCAGCACGGTGACAGAAGACGGTGCGACCTCGATCACCTTCTCGCCGGACGTCACCGCGTCCGAAGGCGATGACAGCCTCGTCGGCGGCGACGGGGATGACACGCTCACCGGCCTCGCCGGGGACGACACCATCGATGGTGGCGACGGAAACGATCTGGTCGATGGCGGCGACGGTGATGACACGGTTACCGGCGGCGCGGGCGACGACACCGTGCTTGGCGGAGCGGGTGAAGACACGCTCGGCGGCGGCACCGGCAATGACAGCCTCGACGGCGGCACCGGCAACGATATTCTGACCGCGGGCGACGGCGATGACACACTGGTCGGCGGCGCAGGCAACGATGTTGCCGAAGGCGGCGCGGGCAATGACATCTTGTCCGGCGGCGACGGCAGCGATGCACTTTCCGGCGATGCCGGGGACGACCGTCTCGACGGCGGGGCCGGTGACGACACGCTGGTTGGCGGCGAAGGCGCCGATACCCTTTCCGGCGGCGCCGGGCGCGACAGCCTGAATGGCGGCGAAGGCGGCGACCTGTACGAATGGAGCGTCGACTCGAACAGCAATATCCGCCATCACCAGACTGGCGATCCGGACAATCCGACCCTGATCGGCGCGGCGGAAACGTTCGATCCGGCCAACCCGGGCCACGCCCAATACGACAATTACAAGGATGACGGCGAGACCGGCATCGACACGCTGACCGGCACCGACGGCAACGACAATATCGCTCTTGATTTCGGTGGCGAGCGGCTGCAGGGCATCGAAGTCATCGATGGCGGCTCGGGCGACGATGTGCTCGATCTCGCCAGCAACCGGTACGGCTATGGCGACGCCACACTGATCGGCGGCGAAGGCAATGACGTGCTCTGGGGTAACCAGGGCGAGGATTATCTCGACGGCGGGGCCGACAATGACTGGCTGGCCGGCAATTCCGGCGACGACACGCTGGATGGCGGCGCGGGCAATGACAGGCTCGACGGCAATAGCGGCGCGGACAGCCTGGTCGGCGGCGCCGGTGCGGACACGCTCGACGGCGGCAGCGATGCGGACACGCTCGAGGGCGGTACCGGGAGCGATGTGCTCAACGGCGGCAGCGGCGCGGACAGCCTTGAGGGCGGTGCAGGCAACGACACGCTCAATGGCGGCACCGGGGCCGATACACTGCGCGGCGGAGACGGCGAAGACCTCTATCAAGGCACCGCAGCTGACCTGAACGGCGACACGCTCGCGGATTACACCGGTGGCGAGGTGGTCTCCATCACCGACGCAGCCTTTGGTCCGGACGCCGTGACCCTGACGGTCGCAAACGGCCAGACCACGGTCGCGATCGACAGCACCGGAAATGGCAGTGCGGACACCACCTTCACGATCGACGGCGAATATCGCGGCGTCATCGCCACCGACGGCAATGGCAGCACGGATCTCGTCTTCACCGAGGAAGTGCAGGGCCGGGTCATCATCGGCACCCCACATCAGGACTACATTTCAGGCACCGAAGGGGACGATACGGTCAGCGCCCTCGGTAACAGCGATGTTGTCCAGGCAGGCGATGGCGACGATCTGGTCTCCGGCATGGACGGCGACGATCGGCTGTATGGCGGTGACGGTGACGATACCCTCAGCGGCGGAAACGATTTCGACCGGCTGTACGGTGGTAACGGCAACGACCTGCTCGATGGCGGCGGCAACGCGGACATCCTGAGCGGCGGCAATGGAAATGACAGTCTGATTGGCGATGCCGGCAACGATTATCTGAGCGGCAACGACGGTGACGATTCACTCGACGGTGGCGATGGCGACGACAAGCTCGCAGGTGGAGACGGAAACGATACCGTGCTCGGCGGCGACGGCCAGGACTGGGTTGACGGCGGTGACGGCGACGATCTGGTCAACGGAGGTGAAGGCCACGACCAGATCAGCGGCGGTGACGGTAATGACACCCTTTCGGGTGGCGAAGGTCGGGATCGCCTGAGTGGCGACGACGGCGACGACAGTCTCGCGGGCAATGACGATGAAGACACCCTGATCGGCGGCAAGGGCGACGACACGCTCGACGGCGGCAATGACAATGACGAGTTGAAGGGCGGCGACGGTAACGACGTGCTCAACGGCGGCGCAGGTCGCGACAGCCTGTCAGGAGAGGATGGTGACGATTCCATCATCGGCGGTGATGGTAACGACCGGATAATCGCGGGCGACGGCAACGACACAGTCGAAGCCGGGGCGGACGACGACTATGTGATTGCCGGCGACGGCGATGACAGCCTCGACGGCGGCGATGGCAGGGATTACCTGCGCGGCAATGACGGTAACGACACGATCTCCGGCGGTGCGGGCAATGACAGCATTTCCGGCGATGACGGAGACGATGTTCTCGATGGCGGCACCGGAGACGACACGGTCACCGGCGGTGACGGAAACGACACCGTTCTCGGCGGCGAGGGCGAGGATACGCTCGGCGGCGGACGCGGCGATGACAGCCTCGACGGCGGGGCCGGCAACGATACCCTGACGGCCGGCAGCGGCAACGACGTGCTGGTCGGCGGCGCGGGCGACGACTTCCTGGAAGGCGAATCCGGCAGCGATACGCTCTCCGGCGGGGCTGGTGCGGACCGCTTCTATGGCGAGCTCTCCGATCTCGACGGCGATGTCATCGAGGATTACAGCACCGATGACGGCGACGTCGTGATCGTCGATCGCACTATCGACGAGGACGACATCACGCTGACGGTTGCGGATGGCAAGACCACGGTCTCCATCGACACCAATCATAACGGCCATGCCGAAGCGACCTTCGTCCTGAACGGCACGTTCACGGCGGTCGAGGCGGATAGCCATCACGGCAAGACCACCCTCTCCTTCACCCCGGCCGAACCGGTCAAGGACAGCGCCACCGAAGGCGATGACAGCCTGCTCGGCAGCGTTGCGGGTGACACGATCGACGGTCTCGGCGGCAATGACACCATCGATGGCGGCGACGGCAACGATCTGGTTTCCGGCGGTGCGGGTGATGACACGGTCACCGGCGGCGCGGGCGACGATACCGTGCTCGGCGGCTCCGGCGATGACACCCTTGGCGGCGGCACGGGCAACGACAGTCTCGACGGCGGTACCGGCAATGACACCCTGACGGCTGGCGAGGGTGACGACACCCTTAGTGGCGGCCTTGGCAGCGACCGTCTTGAAGGCGGAGCCGGCAGCGACACGCTCTATGGCGATGGAGACAGCGCTCCGGGTGGCGAGACCGAAACCTTCCGCATCGACTCCTCGAACTTCGGCCAGACCGGCAGCGGCTTCACGGTCACCGCGACCCGGGCGCTTCCGGACGGCAGCCAGAGCGATGCAAGCGTCGACAACATCGTTGTCGAGCGGGATGCACTCGGCGTCGATGGCACCATGACCCCGGGCGGCATTCCGGATCAGCTCGGCTACGACCCGGCCCTTGGTTTCTCCGAGGAACTGATCGTCGATTTCGACGACATGGCCACCGGCGCCAGCGTCGATATCCTCCGACTGTTCTCCAACGAGGGGAATGGCGGCGAGCAGGGTCACTGGGCGGCATACCGGGACGGCGAGCTTGTCGGTGAGGCGGACTTCACAGCCGCGAGCGGCGACGAGACGACAATCAGCATCGATATCGATGGCGGCTTCGACAGGCTTGTCTTCTCCGCGACCGATTATGCGGGCGGCGATGACGGCAATGCCCATGACAGCAGCGATTACCTGATCCGCAGCATCGAGGTGACCACCGACCCGAGCCTCTCGGCCGCGGCAGACGATACCCTGATCGGCAACGAAGGCGACGATGTCCTCTACGGACAGCAGGGCAGCGACGTTCTTGATGGCGGGGCCGGCAACGATCTGCTCGAGGGCGGTGACGGCAATGACACGCTGATCGGCGGCGATGCCAGCGCCTCCGAAGAACTTGGCCCGGAATTGATCGTCAATGGCGACTTCGAGGATCTGCCCGGCAATCTGCAGCACGGCAACTGGGGCACCTTCACGGCCATCAACGGCTGGACCGCCGAAGACCTGACCCCGGCCAGCGGCGGCACGGCGCCGATCGAAATCCACCGGGGCGAGCTGGACGGCACGCCGCAGCAGCCGGATGAATGGGCGGACGACAACCATGTCGCCGAGCTCGACAGCCATCCGGAAACCGGCGGCACCGTCGGCGACACCAATGTGCTGATGGCACAGACCGTCAATATCACGGAAGACGGCGACTTCCGCTTCAGCTTCGATTTCGCCGCGCGCCAGCTCGGCAATCAGGTCGAGGAAACCAGCGAGATCACTGTCTGGGTCGATGGCGAGCAGGTGCTGAAGATCGATGACGCGGCCAGGGAATGGTCGCACCAGACACTATCCGTCAGCCTGACGGCAGGCGCCCATGTCATCGCCTTCAGCGGCGGCGATGCCGACAGCACCTCCGACCAGTACGGTGCCCTGATCGACAATGTCTCGCTGCGGCAGATTACCGAAGCCAGCCTGAACGACACCCTTGTCGGCGGTGCCGGTGACGATGTGATTTCCGGCGGCACAGGGGCGGACAGCCTGGTGGGCGGCGCCGGAAACGACGTCTTCCGCGGCACGGCAGCGGAGCTGGAAGGCGACCGCATCGCCGATTACCAGCAGGGCGACTCCATCACCCTGACCGGCCTGTCTCTCGAAGACGGCGATGTCAGCCTGATGGCGGACGGCGCGAACACCCGGGTCTGGCTCGACACCGACAATGACGGCGTGCCGGATACCTCCTTCCTGCTGGTCGGCAGCTTCGAAAGCGTGACTGTTTCCGCCGATGGCGACACCACCCTCACCTTCTCCGCCGATGCGGGCGAAGACGACGGGGAAGACGACGCCATCTACGGCACCGAGGGCGACGACTCCCTCGGCGCGACCGAACTTGACGATACGCTGGACGGACTGGCCGGGAACGACACTCTCAACGGCCTGGCTGGCGACGATGTGATCTATGGCGGTGCCGGCGACGACCGGGTCAGCGGCGACGATGGCGCGGACAGCCTGCATGGCGGCGACGGTGCCGACAGCCTCTATGCCGATGCGGACGATCAGGTGATTGACGGTGGAGACGGCTTCGACCGGGCCTTCATCAATATCCGGGATGCCCGTGACGGCGCGGACTTCCAGAATGTCGAACAGATCGAACTCACCGCGAACGCATCGTGGGAATCCGGCTGGTCCCTCCTGACCTCGACGGATATCGACGGCGATGGCGACGAGGACATGATCTGGCGCAACGACGATAGCGGCAAGGTCACGGCCTGGGCCATGGAAGGCTCCGTCGTGGTCGAGCGCAGCAATCTCGGCACCCTGGACGACAACTGGTCGGTTGAGGCCATCAAGGACTTCAACGGCGACGGCACCAACGATCTGCTGATCCGGAACAGTGCCACCGATGCGGTCTCGGTCTGGGAAATCGACGGAACAGACGAGCCGGCCAAGGGCTTCTCCGGCTTCCTCGGTAACAACTGGGATATTCTCGGTACTGGCGATTTCGACGGTGACGGCAAGGAAGACTTCCTCGCCCGGAACGATAACGGAACCGCCTCGGTCTGGCGCATGGATGGCTCCACAGCGCTCGAAAAGAGCAATGCCGGGACCATCGGTGCGGACTGGACTCTGGAATCGGTTGCCGACTTCAATGGCGACGGCAAGGACGATCTGCTTCTGCGCAGCAGCAATACCGGCACCGTCTCGGTCTGGGAAATGGATGGCGGCACGGCCTCGGGCAAGAGCGATGCCGGCACCCTGAACTCCGACTGGTCCGTCGAGCATGTCTCCGACATGAATGGCGACGGCACGGACGATCTGGTCCTTCGGAATACCGCCGACGGCACCGTCTCGGTCTGGGAAATGAATGGCGGCGTCGCCTCGAACAAGGGCTATGTCGGCACCCTCAACAGCGGCTGGTCCGTCGAAGGCTTCGCGGACTTCAATGGCGACGGCACGGACGACATGCTGGTGCGCAGCGACAGCGGTGCGGTCTCGGTCTGGGAGATGGATGGCGCCACCCTGCTCAATGCCGGGTATGCGGGTGATCTTACCGCCGACTGGGCCGTCCGCGGCCTGGCCGACTTCAACGGCGACGGCAAGGCGGACATCCTGGCGGAAAACACCGCGACCGGTGCGGTCACGGTCTGGGAGATGGATGGCTCGATGGCGACCAACAAGGGCTTCGTGAAGTCCCTCGGTGCCGGCGAGAGCATCACAGACATTGCAGACGTCAATGGCGACGGCAATGCGGATATCCAGATCACATCCGCCGCCAACGACGGCGTTTCCTATTGGGAGATGGATGGCAGCGATCTGAAGAAGGTTGTTCAGGGCGGTCACTATTACATCGACACGCCGTTCATCTAGGCTCAGTTACAAGAAAGGCCCCCGGAGACAGATTGCGTCCCCGGGGGCCTTTTTCTTTATCCCGCCAGATGCATCGCCGGATCACGAATTGCATCGAAACTCGGCCGGGCGGACACCTGGCCGTAGTAACGCGCAAGGTTCGGCGACAGCGCTTCCTCTCCCGCCAGAAGCGCCCAGCGATGCACCCGGATCGTCATCGGAATATCGCCGTAGCTCCAGCGATCATCCGCGATATGTTCTGTCCGGGAGAGCTGATCCTCGACAATATCCCATGCCTTGAGCAATGCCGTCCGGGCCGCCTCCGCAACAGCGGGCTCGCGCTGCTCCTCCGGCAGCCTGATGGTATGTTTCACCAGGGTATGCATCGGCGGGATCAGCTCGTTATTCTCCCACATGATCCAGCGGCTGGCCGACACGAAGCACGCAATGTCCGCGCCGTAGAACCCGTCCGGATCGTATTTCATCGCAAGATATTGCAGGATCGCGTTCGATTCCCAGAGAACGAAGCCGTCATCCAGGATCGTCGGCACCGTGCCGTTCGGATTCATCGCCCTGTATTCCGGCGTATTCACCACCCCGAAAGCCTGATTCCCTTTCGCCACATGGCCGCCCGCTCCCATGGTCCCGCTGGCCAAAACAAGCTCATGCGGCAGGCCGAGCTCAGCCATGGCTAACAGCACCTTCTGCGTCCGCGCTGACGACGGACGCCCCCATATCTTGATGGTCATCTCATTTTCCCCCAACTGGTAGTTTACTTACTTCTATCTTCTGGCTCTATTCCCTGGCGCGCATTTCCGTCATCGCAGAGATGCCCGATACGCTCATGTCCCGGTTCTGAATTGGCAAAGAGAAACAAAATAGATACCCCGTCAATGTAGCGGGCGACTGGCGGCGCGATTGCCTCCAAACAGATCGTCAATGCATATAAATTTACTTTTATGTCGCACAAAGATAACCATTTCTTAGTGGTTGCCCGATAAAGTCAGGGTCCACGTCACCTCCTAATAGGATGAATTTAGATAAATTTTTATTGAAATTATCCTCAAACATCCGTATTCCAAGGTAACGTAAGGTCAACGGACTTCCCGGCTATAGAACACAGCCGCAATCGCCCGCGAACCGGAGCAAAAAAATGGCACGGCGCTCGTCGTATGACAGAGATACTCAGAGGTCTGGTTTGATTACCGGCGATAATGACCGTGACGCCATCACCGGCTCGTCCGATGATGATTCGATCTATGGGTATGGAGATCGTGACACGCTCTCCGGCGCGGGCGGCAACGACCAGCTTTTTGGCGGCGATGGCAGAGACTATCTGGTCGGCGGTGACGGTGCCGATATTCTCTATGGCGAAGCAGACGACGACACGCTGAGCGGCGGCGATGGCAATGACACGCTGTATGGCGGCGATGGCAGCAACAGCCTGTTCGGCGATAACGGCGAAGACTATCTTCATGGCGGCGATGATGCGGAGACCCTCTCCGGCGGTCACGGCAACGATACGATCATCGGCAATGGCGGCGACGACGCCCTGCGCGATACCAGCGGCAACAATTATTTCGACGGCGGCGCGGGTGAGGACACAATCACCGGCGGCCAGGGCAGCGACACCATTCTTGGCGGCGCCGACAATGACCGGATCACCGGCGGTGCGGGCAATGACAGCATCGATGGCGGGGCTGGCGACGACACCATCTCCGGGGACTACAACAACGACACCATCCAGGGCGGTGACGGCAACGACCTGATCCGGGGCCGCGGCGGTAATGACAGCCTCGATGGCGGTGCCGGCGACGATACTGTCTCCGGTGATTACGGCAATGACGCGCTGAACGGCGGTGATGGCAACGACACGCTCTATGGCCGGGGCGGCAGCGACACCATCGATGGCGGCGCGGGCGACGATCTTCTGTCCGGCGACAGCGGCAGGGACACGCTTCTCGGCGGAGCCGGCGACGATACGATCTCCGGGCGCGGCGGCAATGACAGCATTGACGGCGGAGCCGGCAACGACAGCATTTTCGCCGAGTCGGGCAACGATCTGATCTCCGGCGGGGACGGCGACGACACGATCTCCGGACGCGGCGGCAACGACACCATCGATGGCGGTGCCGGGAACGATTATCTGCGCGCCAGTTATGGCAATGACTCTCTCCAGGGCGGAAGCGGTAACGACACGATCATCGGTGGCGGCGGTAATGACGCTATCGATGGCGGCGATGGCGATGACAGCCTGAGCGGCAGCTACGGCCGTGACACACTCATCGGCGGCGCCGGAGATGACACGCTGACCGGCGCCGGCAGCAATGACAGTCTCGACGGCGGCACCGGCGACGACGTTCTGGATGGCGGCGATGAGCACGACACCATCCATGGCGGCGCGGGCAATGACCAGATCACCGGTGGCGACGGCAATGACAGCCTTTCGGGCGGCGACGGTGACGACACCATCGAAGGCGGCCGCGGATACGACACCATCGATGGCGGCGACGGCAGCGACCTGATCACCGGCAAGGCCTCCGAATTCCAGGGCGACCACCTCAAACTGGACGGCAGCGACACCCTGCTTCTGACCGACATCAGTCTTGATTCCGACGATGTCTCGCTGATGAATTATTACGGGACCACCTATGTCGTCATCGACACGGACGGCAATGGCTGGCCCGAATATTATTTCTCCATCGAAGGCGATTTCGAATCGATCAATGTGTCCGTTGGCGAAAACGGCACAAGCCTCAGTTTCGTCACCGGCCCGATAACCGGGACGGACGGTGATGACACCCTCGTCGGCACCAACGATGCCGACACCATCTCCGCCCTCGGCGGCAACGATACCGTCTCCGCTGGCGACGGCGACGACGTCCTGGACGGCGGCGCAGGTAACGATGAGATCACCGGCGGCGCCGGGAATGATGTCATCGAC
>TARA_R110002051_G_scaffold48299_6_pt1 | contig 25415 bp, 25 predicted proteins | sample TARA_R110002051 | Tara Oceans TARA_R110002051 (sample SAMEA4397023) | marine metagenome | biome: Polar Biome; feature: [MES] marine water layer (ENVO:01000295) within the mesopelagic zone...; material: water (ENVO:00002006), including particulate matter (ENVO:01000060) such as......
AGCCTCATCAAGCCCGTCCAGATTGGTGGACTGGAAATGGTAGCCGCGTTCAACCAGCGTGTTGACCAGATCGGATTTGTATTCGCTCATGACGTCTCTCCTGATACATGGGTTTCTAGGTCGACAATCGATGCGAGAAAAGAGGGCGCGCGCATGAATTACGTGATCGGATTGATGAGCGGTACCTCGCTGGATGGCGTCGATGCGGCTTTGATCCGGACCGATGGCGAACGGATCTCCGAATTTGGGGTTGGTGAGACCCGTCCATACAGCGCGCAGGAGCGCGCGGTGCTGCAAGCGGCGGTCGATGCGGCCTTGGCGTGGGATTTCCAGGGCGAGGCGCCGGATTTCTCGGGCGCCGAAGCGGTGCTGACAACCAGCCATGCCGAGCTTGTCGAGGTGGTAATCGCCAGTTCCGGCTTGCAACGACGACAGATCAGCTTGGTCGGCTTTCACGGTCAAACCGTGCTCCACCGCGCCCCGGCAGGCCGGCGGCATGGCCGCACGCTGCAGCTGGGCGATGGCGCCGCGCTGGCCGAACGACTGGGCATTGATGTTGTCTATGATTTTCGCAGCGCCGATATTGAAGCGGGCGGGCAGGGTGCGCCTCTGGCCCCGCTGTATCACGCCGCACTGGTCGCGCAGGGCGCTCTGGACCTGCCGCTGGCCGTGGTCAATCTCGGCGGCGTCGCCAATGTCACCTGGCTCGCGCCCGACAGTGACCCGGTCGCCTTCGATACCGGACCGGCCAACGGCCTGATCGATGCCTGGTGTCAGCAGCGGCTGGGCACCAGTCATGACCGCAATGGCGAGTTGGCGGCGCGCGGCAAGATCGATGCGCCGGCATTGAAAGCTTTGATGAAACACCCGTTTTTCGCCAAAGCACCCCCGAAATCCCTCGACCGTTGGGACTTCTCACTCGATGCTGTGCAGCATCTCAGCGATGCTGATGGGGCCGCGACTTTGACGGCGTTTACGGCCCGCACGGTGGCGGCGGCGATCGATCAGCTCGGCCAACCTGGACGTATCCTCGCGACCGGCGGCGGACGGCATAATCCGGTCCTGATGCGGACAATGGGGGCCGCGATGGGCGTTCGTCCCGAACCGGTCGAGGCGGTTGGCTGGCGCGGCGATCTGCTGGAAGCCGAGGCTTTCGCCTGGCTGGCCGCCCGGGTGACCGCCGGGCTTCCCACCAGCATCCCGTCGACGACCGGTGTGTCGCGTCCGACCTGTGGTGGTCGTCTCGCTCACGCCAAAGCCTGATATCCGGACGGGTGACATGAAAACGCCGCCGGCTGCGAGGCCGGCGGCGCTTTTATTGGATGCGTCCGTCGAAGCGTTTAACGCTTGCCGGTGATCTGGCGTTCGGAGCGTTCCTTTTCGACCAGCGGGATGCGCTCGTCGAGATAGGTATTCATCCGCCGCTCGAGTTCCGGCAGGTGTTCAGTGAACAGGTGATTGGCGTCGGGGATGATATCGCGTTTGATCTCGATCCCTTTTTGCACACGCACTTTCGACATCACCCGCTCGACATCGTCGACCGGCACGATCTTGTCAGCGCCGCCATGGACGATGATGCCCGAGGCCGGGCAGGGAGCCAGGAAGGTGAAGTCATACATATTGGTCGGCGGTGCCACCGAGACGAAACCGGCAATTTCTGGTCGCCGCATCAAAAGCTGCATACCAACCCAGGCGCCGAAGGAATGGCCCGCGACCCAGCAATAGCGCGCTGTCGCATTATAGCCCTGGACCCAGTCGAGCACGGTGGCGGCATCGGACAATTCGCCCAAGCCCTGGTCATAGCTGCCCTGGCTGCGGCCAACGCCGCGGAAATTGAAGCGCAGGGTCGCGAAATTTCGCTTGCGGAATGAATCATACATCATCTCCACCAGCGGGTTCTCCATATGCCCGCCGCCGAGCGGATGAGCGTGGAGAATCAGCGCGACAGGCGCCGTTGGGTCTTCGCTCGGGCTGTAACGCCCTTCAAGCCGACCGGCTGGGCCGGGAATGATTACGTCAGGCATTCAGTCTCGCCTTCCTGGGTGCTGCCACCGATTTCGTGTGACCATGCGGCAAATCGCGCCTTGTAACGGCGCGTAACCGGGGTCATATAGTTGACTAACCTACTCGGATATTGGACTCGCATGCCCAGCATTGAGCGCGCGTCCCTCCGAAGGGCCGGGTCTTAGCATGATCACTATGCGAGATGCGAGTGTTTAAGGAGGCAAACGCATGAAGCTGAGCACCAAGGGGCGTTACGCCGTGATGGCGATGGCCGACCTTGCCGCCGCGAGCGGCGACGGTCCGGTGACATTGGCGGATATCGCCTCACGCCAGTCGATCTCATTGTCCTACCTGGAACAATTGTTTGCGAAGCTGCGTCGGGCCGAGGTGGTTTCCAGTGTGCGCGGGCCGGGCGGGGGCTATCGCCTCAGTCGCGCGGCTTCCGAAATCCGCATTTCCGATATCATTTCCGCCGTTGACGAACCTTTGCGCGCGACCCGCTGTTCCAACGCCAAGGGCTGCCTGGCCGATGGCCGCCGCTGTGTCACCCATGATTTGTGGGATGAGCTGGGCCGGCATATTTTCCTGTTTTTGAGCTCTGTTTCGCTGGAAGACGTGACCGAGCGGCGGCTTCAGGGCTCGGCCAGTGGCGCGACGGGACGGTTTGAACGGGCCATCAGCCTCGGCCTCAACCACCAGGCGGCCGAATAGCATCATGCGGCTCTATCTCGATCATAACGCCACAACGACGGTGAGGCCGCAGGTGATTGCGGCGATGGCTGATGCGATGACCCGCACCGCCAATCCGTCCTCCGTGCACCGCGATGGCCAGCAGGCAGCGCGCGCCGTCGAGGATGTGCGCCGCGTGGTGGGCCGTTTGTTGTGCGCCCGGGCGGAGGATGTGATCTTCACCTCCGGCGGCACCGAAGCGACCAATCTGGCGCTGCACTCGGCGATTGATGCTGGCAACGCCAGACGGCTGATCGTCTCGGCGCTCGAGCATGAGGCGATCGCTTCGACGGCGCGCGCCTCCGGTCTGCCAGTCGAAATCCTGCCGGTGACGCCCACCGGGACTGCCGACCTGGCTTGGCTGGAGCAGCGCCTGGCAAAGTGGGACGCCGAGCAGGATGGTCGCCCCGTGTTGGCCCTGATGCTGGCCAATAACGAGATCGGCACAATTCAGCCGGTCGAGGCCGCGGCGGCGATGATCCATGAACATGACGGGTTGATGATCGTCGATGCCATCCAGGCCGTCGGCAAGATCGCCGTCGATTTTGCGGCGCTCGGCGCGGATTACATGGCGATTTCGGCCCATAAATTCGGTGGCCCACAGGGCGTTGGCGCTCTGATCGCCGCCTGCAATGCGCCGCTCTCGCGCCATCATCATGGCGGTGGCCAGGAGAAGGGCCGTCGCGGCGGGACGCTGAATGTTGCCGGCATTGCCGGGCTTGGCCAAGCGCTGGAGCTGGCTGTCGCCGACCTTGATCAATTCGCGGCTTTGGCCGATTGGCGCGATGCCCTGCAAGCGCGCCTGAAAACGGCCGCTCCCGAAATCGAGATCCTCGGCGAAGGTGCTCCGCGCCTGCCCAATACACTCTCCATCGCGCATCCGTCCTGGAAGGGCGAGACGCAGGTGATGGCGATGGATCTGGCGAATATCTCGATCAGCGCCGGTTCGGCCTGTTCCTCCGGCAAGACGCGCGGCTCCAAGGCGGGCCTGGCGCTCGGCCTCAAGACCGGCCCCGCCGAGGGCCTGATCCGGATCAGCTTCGGCTGGCCCTCGAATGAAGACGATATCGATGCGTTTGCGTGCGCCTGGACGGCTGCGCACACCCGCATCGCCCCGAAAACACCGGTGAACGCCTGAAGGCGATAGGAATTATGGCAGCGATCAAACAAACCATCGACGATGTCCGCGAGCTGGAATCCGGCAAGTACAAGTATGGCTTCACGACCGATGTCGAACAGGACATCGCGCCGAAGGGGCTGAATACCGACATCATCCGCTATATCTCTGCTTCCAAGGACGAGCCGCAATGGATGCTCGACTGGCGCCTCGCGGCCTATGAGCGCTGGCAGGAGATGAAAAATCCGGAATGGGCCAATGTCCGTTTCCCGGAGATCGATTATCAGAATATCCGCTATTATGCCGGTGCCAAGGGCGGCGTGAAATACGAGTCAATCGATGACGTGCCCGAGGAAATCCTCGCCGACTTCGCCAAGCTGGGCATTCCGCTGCGCGAGCAGGAAGTTTTGCTCGGCGTCAAGGGTTCAGAAAACAAGGTCGCGGTTGATGCCGTGTTCGACAGCGTCTCCGTTGTGACCACCTTCAAGAAGGAGTTGGCCAAGGCAGGCGTCATCTTCTGCCCGATCTCCGAAGCCCTGCGTGATCATCCCGAACTGGTGCGCAAATATCTTGGTACGGTGGTTCCCGCGTCTGACAATTTCTTCGCGACGCTTAATTCAGCCGTCTTCTCCGACGGGTCCTTCGTCTATGTGCCGCCCGGCGTGCGCTGCCCGATGGAGCTCTCGACCTATTTCCGGATGAATGCCGAAGGCACCGGCCAGTTCGAGCGCACGCTGATCATCGCCGACAAAGGCTCCTATGTCTCTTATCTGGAAGGCTGCACCGCGCCGATGCGCGACGAGAACCAGCTCCACGCTGCCGTGGTCGAACTGGTCGCGCTCGATGATGCCGAGATCAAATACTCGACCGTTCAGAACTGGTGGCCCGGTGATGCTGACGGCAAGGGCGGGGTGTATAATTTCGTCACCAAGCGCGGCGATTGCCGCGGCAAGAATGCCAAGATCTCCTGGACCCAGGTCGAGACCGGATCGGCGATCACCTGGAAATATCCGTCCTGCATCCTGCGCGGCGAGAATTCGCGTGGTGAGTTTTATTCGATCGCGGTGACCAATGGTCATCAACAGGCCGATACCGGCACCAAGATGATCCATCTCGGCAAGGGCTCGACCAGCCGCATCATTTCCAAGGGGATTTCGGCGGGCAAGTCCGACCAGACCTATCGTGGCCTGGTCTCGGTCCATGCCAAAGCGGAAGGTGCGCGCAATTTCACCCAGTGCGACAGTCTGCTGATCGGCGATACCTGCGGCGCTCACACTGTGCCCTATATCGAGTGCAAGACGCCCAAAGCCATTCTTGAGCACGAGGCGACGACGACGCGCCTGTCGGAAGATCAACTCTTCTACGCCCGCCAGCGCGGCCTCTCCGAGGAGCAGGCGACCGCTCTGCTGGTCAATGGTTTCGTGCGCGACGTGTTGCAGCAATTGCCAATGGAATTTGCCGTTGAGGCGCAAAAACTTCTCGCGGTCAGCCTTGAGGGGAGTGTGGGATGAGCTTGAAAAACCGCATTTTGCTGGCGCTTGGTTGCTGTGCCCTGATTGGCGGCGCGGGCTGTGCGCAGGATTTTGAACAGCCGGACTTTGCCCATGATGAGGGTCAGCCCTGGTGTGATGAGTTGGCGGCCGGCAATGGTGCCACCGACTGCGCCCTGCTGTTCGACGAGGATCACCTATTGTTCTTCGACTATGCCTCGACATCGCGCGGCACGCGCCTGACCGTCAATCTCAACACCCTCGAAGGCCAGGAAGTTCAAAGCTTTGGCCCGATCACCATCGAGGACGCCATGGCCAGTCCGGCCCTGCGCGACATCAATGGCGATGACCGTGAAGAGCTCTTCATTCCGCTGCTGACCGGCAATGTGAATACGCTCTGGTCGGTCTGGCAGCAGGACGATGAAGGCCTGTTCCAGCGGGTTGGCGAACTGTCAGGCTTTGGCGTTGATGCGTTTGACGTCCGCGACGGGCTGGTGATCACCCGATCGCGCGGCGACGCGGCGACCTCTTATGAAACGGCCAGCCGGCTAACCGTCGACGGGCTCGGGACGGTCTATGAGTTGCTGATCGATCATGCCGCCCATGACTGCCGCCTGCTGGACCAAAGCGGGATGGCGGCGATGCGGCTGTCGGCGACCGCCGTAGTCGCGGCCTGCAAGGCGCAGGATTGGTAGCCTCGAATTCTATTTGAACCTCGGCGAGTTGCGCCGACAAATCTGATGACCGTAAGAGAGTGAAATGCTTAAAATCAATAATTTACATTGCAAAGTTGAAGACCAAGATGAGGTCGAAAAATTTATCCTCAATGGTGTCTCGCTTGAGGTTCCGGCCGGGGAAGTGCATGCGATCATGGGCCCCAACGGCTCCGGGAAGTCGACGCTTTCCTACGCCGTCACCGGCCGCGATGGCTATGATGTGACCGAGGGCTCGATCGAGTTCAATGGTGAGGAGATTGGCGCTCTGGCACCGGAGGAACGCGCTGCGCGCGGGCTGTATCTCTCCTTCCAGTATCCGGTTGAAATCCCCGGCGTGCCGACGCTGATCTTCCTCAAGGAAGCGCTCAACGCCCAGCGCGCCGCACGCGGTGAGGCCGAGGTTACGGCGCCGGCATTTATCAAGCTGGCGCGCGAGAAAGCCAAGCAGCTTTCGATCTCGATGGACATGCTCAAACGCCCGGTCAATGTCGGCTTTTCCGGCGGCGAGAAGAAGCGGCTGGAAATCCTGCAGGCGCTGATCCTGGAGCCGAAATTCCTGATCCTCGACGAGACCGATAGCGGGCTCGATATTGATGCGCTCAAAGTGGTCGCCGACGGCGTCAACACGCTGCGCTCACCGGAGCGGGGCATGCTGGTCATCACCCACTATCAGCGCCTGCTCGATTACATCAAACCCGATGTCGTCCACATCCTGGCCGCTGGCCGCATCGTCAAATCCGGTGGTCCCGAGCTCGCGCATGAGCTGGAGGCCGAAGGCTATGACAAATATATCGGAGAGGCGGCCTGAGCATGGGAGTGATCAAACCTATCGCGGCTGAAACCGCCCTGATCGATACGCTCGAGGGCGCGACCGGTTGGCTGGGCCAATTGCGTGAGGCAACCCGCATTCAGGGCCTGCCGACGCGGCGCCATGAAATGTGGAAATGGTCAGATCTGCGCCGCGCCGCCGGTGAGATCACCACGGCTGGCTCGATCACCCTCACAGGTGCCGCCAGCGGCGCGTTGGAGCCCGCTGACGGCGAAACTGTCGAGCTGGGCATACATGCCAGCGCCGGCGCCAGCGCCGCAGTCCTGGGCCTGACCGTGAAATCCGGACGTTCCGTAACCCTGGTCGAGCGCTATAGCAGCGCTGCCGGTTCGCTGGGCAATTTCCATCTCGATATCGCCATCGAGAGCGGTGGGCGGCTTGAGCGGATCTGCGTCCATGACGAGGCGGAGGAGGGCGTGTTGATCGCCTCCTCGAGCATCGATCTGGCGACAGATGCCAAACTGACCCAGATCGCGCTCGCATTCGGCGGCAAGCTGATGCGCAATGAGACACATGTGATGCATGCCGGCGAACACAGCGAAGCGAGCCTGCACGGCGTCTATCTGCTCGATGAGGGCCGTCATTTCGATTACACGACCTCGGTCCATCATACCGGCCCCGGCGGCACGACGCGCCAGCTGGTGAAGGGCGCCGTCGCGGCCCATGCCCGCGGGGTTTTCCAGGGCAAGTTCAAGGTTGACCGTTTGGCCCAGCACACCGACGCAAAGATGACCCATCGCGCCCTTATGCTCGATGACCGCGCCGAAATTGACGCCAAGCCGGAACTTGAAATCTATGCCGATGATGTCCAGTGCGCCCACGGCAATGCGATCGGTGCGCTCGACGAGACGGCGCTGTTCTACATGCGCCAACGCGGCATTCCATTGGTCCAGGCGCGGGCATTGCTGATCGAGAGCTATTTGGCCGAACCGCTGGATTTCGTCTCGGGTGAGGCTTTGCGCGACGAGTTGCGGGCGCGGCTGCAACAGCGATTGAGAGCGATCTCATGACCGCTCAATCCAGGGTCAATTTGGCCAAATCCGTCACGGCGCCGCTCAACATTCCGGCGATCCGCCATGAATTCCCGATCCTGCAGCGCGAGATCAATGGCCAGCCTCTGGTCTATCTCGACAATGCCGCCTCGGCGCAAAAGCCGGAATTCGTGATCGAAAGCGTCGCCGGGGTCTATCGGGCCTACTATGCCAATGTGCATCGCGGCCTCCACACCCTGGCCAATGAATCGACCGAGGCGTTTGAACTGGCGCGCGATGATGTGCGCCGTTTTATCAATGCGACACGCGCCGAAGAGATCGTTTTCACGCGCGGATCGACCGAGGCGATCAACCTGCTCGCCCACTCTTTCGGCCAAAGCCTCAAGGCCGATGACGAGATCATCGTCAGCCGGATGGAGCATCACTCCAATATCGTGCCGTGGAGAATGCTGGCAGATGCCAAGGGTTTGACCCTGAAATGGGCCGATGTAACCCCTGCCGGCGAACTGGATTATCCACAGCTGGCAGACTTGGTTAATCCAAGGACGAAGCTGATCGCGATCAGTCATATGTCCAACGTGCTCGGCACCATCAATAATGCACAGCGCATCATGGAAATCGCTCGGGCCGCCGGTGTGCCGGTGCTGTTCGATGGGTCACAATCGGCGGTACACATCCCCGTCGACATGCAGGCGCTGGGCTGTGATTTCTTCGTCTTCACCGGTCACAAGCTGTACGGCCCATCCGGCATTGGCGTGCTCTACGCCAAGGGCGACTGGCTTGATCGTCTGCCGCCTTTCATGGGCGGCGGCGAGATGATCGCCGATGTCTATGAGGACCGGCTGACCTTCGCCGATCCGCCACACAAATTTGAAGCCGGCACGCCACCAATCGCCGATGCAATCGGGCTGGGCGCTGCGATCCGCTGGCTGGAACGCCATGACCGCGCAGCCATTATGGAGCATGAACGCGCCCTGATGGACCGGGCTGTCGCCGGCATGGCGCAAATCGAGGGTGTGCGCATTATCGGCACCGCCCAGGACAAGGGCGCGATTATCAGTTTTGCCATGGATGGTGCACACCCACACGATCTCGCGCAAATCCTCGACAAATATGGCGTGGCTATCCGTGCGGGGCATCATTGTGCCCAGCCTTTGATGCGTCATATGGGCGTCAATGCGACGGCGCGTGCCAGTTTTGCCATCTACAACACCACCGACGAGGCCGATGCGTTTGTCGACGCATTGAAAAAGGCCCGCGAGTTTCTCATCTAGGTAGGATCATGACCGATAGCACAACCCGAGACGTCATCGACCTGTCCGGACCGTCCACGCGGACGCCGGACGCAGAGTTATCAGCGGTTCCGGTTGCCGACGCACCGAAACCGGAGCCGATTCCGGTTGAGGAATTGGCCCAGATCACCGATGAGGTCATCGTCCAGCTCAAAACCGTGTATGATCCGGAAATTCCGGTCGACATCTACGAGCTTGGCCTGATCTACAAGGTCGATCTCGAAGACGACCGGACGCTGAAAGTCGTGATGTCGCTGACAGCGCCAGGCTGCCCGGTGGCGGGCGAAATGCCCGGCTGGGTCCAGGACGCGGTAGAGCGCGTCGAGGGCGTCAACAAGGCGACGGTTGAGCTGACCTTCGATCCACCCTGGACTCCGGACCGCATGTCCGACGAGGCCCGGCTTTCCCTGAACATGTTTTGACCAACGGAAAACCTATCATGGCACGACGCGAAAGACCCAAGGCCGTCACCCTGTCCGAGGCTGCTGCGACACGGGTCAAATCCATCATGGCCCGGCGCGGTGCCGGATTCTTGCGCGTTGGCGTCAAGAATGGCGGCTGCGCCGGCATGGAATATGTGATGGATTATGTCGAAGCGCCGGAAATGCTCGACGAGCGCGTCGAGGACAAGGGCGTTGAGATCGTACTTGAATCCAAGGCCTTGCTCTTCCTGCTCGGCACCGAGTTGGACTATGAAACGACGACGCTGCACTCCAAATTCGTCTTCCGCAACCCCAACCAGACCGATGCCTGCGGCTGTGGCGAGAGCGTCACCATCGTGCCGGTCCGCGAGATGTAAGCCTGATGCAGCTCTTCTATTCGCCGACCTCGCCCTATGCCCGCAAATGTCGCGTTCTGGTGCGCGAGCTCGGCCTGCTTGAGCTGGTTTCGGAAATTGATGCCAACCCCTTCGAAGACGGGGCAGGGCTGCTGCAGGCCAATCCGCTCGGCCGTGTGCCTTGCCTGGCGCTGGAGGATGGCCGCGCGCTGACCGAGAGCAGTCTGATTGCGGCCTGGCTCAATGACCAGGCCAAAACGCCTTGGGCCTCCAGCTGGGATGATCGCCGCATCGAGGCCTTGGGTTCAGGCTTGCTTGATCTCGCAGTGGCCCGCCGGGTCGAGATGGTGCGCGAGGCTGCGCTGTTCAGTGATTTCTGGATTGGCCGCCGTGAACGCGGAATCCTGCGCGCGCTCGATGAGCTGGAAGCGGAAGCCCCGGCGCTGACCTCGCCGCAAAGCCTTGGCGCGCTGACGGTCGCCATCGCGGTGGATTATCTTGATTTTCGTTTCCCGGAGAGTCTGTGGCGCCAGGGTCGGCCCGGTCTGGAGGGGCTGCACCGGGTCTGGGCCCAACGGGAGAGCTTCTCCCTCACGGCTCCGCCTGCCGGCTGACACAAAAAACGCCGCCCGGTTGAGGCGGCGTTTTCATTTCAGCTTGTCAGCGCCAAATTCAGGCGGCTGAGCGACCGCGCTCGCTGACGGCACCATCGGTCGTGGTGCGATTACGGCCCTCTGTCTTCGAGCGGTAGAGATGGGTATCGGCGCGTTCGATCAGGGATTCGATGGACTCATTGTCCTGGAAGGTCGCGACGCCAAGTGAGATCGTGATGTTTCCCAAATCCTCATTGGTGGATTTGCGCAATAATTTCTTTGATTCAACAGTGCGGCGGATTTTCTCAGCGATCTGCATCGCCTCTTCGGGGCTCGTGCCGGGCATGACAATGCCGAACTCCTCGCCGCCATAGCGCGCCACAACATGGGTTTCTGGAGCATGGCGTGTCAGGCATCCCGCGACGAAGCGGATGATCTGGTCACCGGTCTGATGGCCCCAAGTGTCATTGAAGCGTTTGAAGAAATCGATATCGCACAAGACCAGGCTCATCGGCGTGCCCTTGGTTTCGGACTCGCGGCGCGCCTTGCGCAGGCTCTCGTCGAAGCGTTTGCGGTTGGCGATTCCGGTGAGGGCGTCGGTCATCGCTTCTTCACGGACGCGTTCGAGATTGTCGCGCAACTTGGTGACTTCTTTCGACGTCGCCTGCAATTTGTTTTCGAGATCATGGCTGCGGCGCTGCATTTTCGCCGTCGCCGATACCAGAGATTCAACGAGTTTCTTGATGCCCGGGTCCGTGGCAGCTTCGCCGAGCTGCGAGGTCGCACCAGCCAGGGTTTCGCCATAGGCAGCGGTGTCGGCTTCAGCCGCTATCAGAGTGTCACGGACCGTGCCGAGTTCACGGCTCATCATGCCGCCACTTTCCAGAATGGCGTCCTGAATGGCGCTCCACTGGAAATACTGCTCGAACAGTTCGGAGCTGATTTCGGGTGTGAATGTGGTTTCGGACTGGATGTGGTGACGGACCGACTCGCACAATTCCGGATTGGTATCGCTGGCGAAGCAGACCCAGACGGCGTAGTTTTCCGGCGTCGGCGGAACATTGAATTGTTCCATGAGCTCAAGCGCTTTTCGCGCGAACTCCTGCCCTTCTTGTCCCAGCAACCGTCCGTTCACGAGAAACCCTTCCTTATCGAAGCCAACGAACGGGTCGGTGGCCTTTCAAGCAAGCTATCCGGGAAACGGAAAGAAGAGGTAAAAATTGCTCATAACGTATGAGTTTTTTTGATTGAGGGGGCAGGAAATAGCCCCCTCAATCAGCCGCAGTTTGGCCGGGCGGAGTGATCAGGCTCCGGTCAGCATGAATCCGGGGACGTGTTCGCCAAAGCCAACGACATCGCGATCATGGCCTTCGTCATGATTGCGGCGCGACCCGGATTTGCGTTCATTCGAACGCTCATTCGATCGTGCATTGCGCGCCGGCTTCGGCTGCGGAGCCTGAGCGGGTTCGCGGGTTTCTGGCGTGACGGGCATGGGCTTGGCAGCCGGCTTGGCGGCTGCAGGCTCGGGCGCCTTTTCGACCTTGGCCGGCTGAATAGCTGCGGTGACCGGTTCGGCGGCGGTTTCGGCGACAGATTCCGTTTTCGATTCGCGCGGCTTGCGGCTGGAACGGCGTCCGCGCGGCGTGCGCGGTGCGTTGGCCTCGGCCTCTGGAGCGGCGGGTTCGGGCTCTGCGGCCGTCACAGCAGATGGCGTTGGTGCAGGCGATGCGGCCACAGATGGCGGCGCGCCAGCGGCGGGCATGTCAGGAATGTCCTGCCGCGTCAGTTTGAGGATGGCGGCGAGATTCTTTTCGTCGCCCGGCGCCATGATGGTGATCGAAGTGCCGGTCTTGCCGGCGCGCCCGGTCCGACCGATGCGGTGGACATAATCATCGGCATGGTGCGGCATGTCGTAATTGAACACATGGCTCACATCAGGGATGTCGAGACCGCGTGCCGCGACGTCGCTGGCGACCAGGAAGCGGATGCTGTCATCCTTGAACCCGGCCAGGGTTGCGGTGCGCACGGATTGATCGAGATCACCATGGATCGGCGAGGCGGGGATACCGAATTTCGTCAGCTCGCGCGCCACCATGTCCACATCGCGTTTGCGATTGCAGAAGATGATGCCGTTCTTGACGCCGTCGCGTGACATCGCTTCGCGCAGGGCGGTCCGCTTGGTCTTGGGCTGGGCGTCGCGGACGCGGACGAGATATTGTTCGATATTGGCGCCCGCTGTGGCTGGGCGTCCGACCTCGACCCGGACGGGGTCGTTGAGGAAGCGGTCGATCAGGCTTTTGATTTCGTTCGGCATGGTGGCCGAGAAGAACAGGGTCTGCCGGCGCGGCGGCGTCAGCGAGAAAATCTTTTCCAGATCGGGAATGAAGCCCATGTCGAGCATGCGGTCGGCTTCATCGACGACCAGGATCTGGACGCCATTGAGCAGGAGTTTGCCGCGGCCGAAATGATCGAGCAGCCGGCCCGGGGTCGCGATCAGCACATCGGCTCCGCGATCAAGAATGGCCTGTTGGGGTCCAAACGCGACGCCGCCGATCAGCAGGGCCATGGAGAGCCTTTGCCCCTTGGCATAGGATTCGAAATTTTCAGCGCACTGGGCGGCGAGTTCACGGGTCGGTGCAATGATCAGCGAGCGTGGCATGCGGGCCTTGGCCCGGCCGCGCGAGAGCAGTTCGATCAGGGGCAGCACAAAGGCCGCTGTCTTGCCGGTGCCGGTCTGGGCAATGCCCAGCACGTCGCGTCCGGTCAATGCGGGCATGATGGCGCCGGCCTGGATCGGTGTGGGCTCTGTATAGCCCGCTGCAGTGATGGCAGTGAGCAGTTTCGGGCTTAACCCGAGGTCTTCGAACGTCATGGCGTCCTTTTAAATCTGAAGCAGCAATAGGCTGGGAGCAAAATGACGTGGCCGCGCCGAAACGGCGCGGCCACGAATGAGGTGCAAAATACGTCTCCTGCGCGTTCTGTCAACGTACAGGCGGCTTTTCGTCAACGACGATAGGCGAAAGGCCTCTCGTCCGTGATATCCATGTAACGGTCGCGCAGCCGGGTTTCGCGCGATGTCATGTCGGTCGGTTCACCATTGATCAACATCGCCACCGGCGCGCTCATCACTTCCAGCGGATCGCCGTCCCACACCACAACATCTCCGGTATAGCCCGCAGCCAGGGCGCCGAAACGGTCCCCGACGCCATAGATTTGAGCCGGTGTCAGCGTGATCGAGCGGAAGGCTGCATCCCACGGCACCCCATGGGCGACGGCATTGCCGGCGTGCTGGGTCAACAGGCGGGCGTTGAAATACCCATCGGCGGTTTGGGTGGTGTAAGCGACGGTGACGCCAGCGCGCTGGAGCCGTTGGGCGGCCTCCAGCGTCGATGCAATCGCATCGAAGGAGCTGGGCAGGTTGCGAAGTGGATCCATCAGCACCGGCACGCCGGCGGTGGCCAGTTCGTCGGCTACCATCCAGGCTTCAGCACCGCCGAGGATAATCAGCTGCATTGGCGCATTTTCGCGCTGGAACCGCAAGGCCCGGCGGATATCAGCCGCCCGATCGAGGTCCATCACCAGCGGGATACGCCCGCGCACCACCGGCACGAGTGCCGCAGCGTCATAGCGATTGAGGGCATCGCCCTCATGATCGCCGCTGAAGCGGCCGGGATAGCCCCGGGCATCAGCAAAGGCTGCAGCCAGATAGGTCCAGGCTGCCGAGCGGGACCCGCCGGCTGTTGCTGCACCGGACTGGCTGAGATCGGCGAACACAAAACTGTCTTCTTCAAACAGCGAGGTGCTGGACCCGGTCGTGTCGATCAACGCGCCCTGGCCGGCAAAGATATTCCAGCCGGTGGAGGGATAGAGCGCCGCACGGGTGATGCCGCCGATCCGGTTCGACGCGATATGCGTGCCGGCCGGATTGAAGCTGTCGGCGACGTCGAGTGCGACCGAATAGGGCGAGTCATCGGCGCTGTCATCGGTGGTCGAATCTTCCAACGCGACCTCGATCAGGCCCAACTGGGTGACGGGCGCGAAAATGCCCGGCGTGATCCAGCCGCCTTGGGCGTCGATCACGGTCGTGCCGACCGGAATGGTGACGTCATTGCCGACGGCAACAATCGAGCCGTCACGCAGCAGGACGGTACCATCCTCAATGATGCCGGCGTCGGTATTGGTGACGACGCGGCCATTGGTGACGGCGTAGGACTGGGCGAGGCCTGGCGCGGCCAGGGCCATGCTGAGCGCAATGGCAGATATGAAGCGGTTCATTATTCGTCTCCCTCACCAGGTTGGCCGAGCATGAAGTCACGAACGGGCTGCATGTCCTCGTCGCGGCGATCATAGGTCAAGGCACCGTCGATCCAGACCCGATCGGCGCGTGAGTAGGTGCTGAACGGATCGGCAGACCACAGCACGATGTCTGCGCGCTTGCCGACTTCCAGCGACCCTGTCTGATCGAGAATGCCCAGCGCTGTGGCCGGGTTGGAGGTCAACCAGCGCCAAGCGTCGGCTTCGGAAATATCGATCCCGGCCCGGCGGCCATCGGCCAGCGCCTTGGCAACTTCCTGGTTGAGACGCTGAATGCCCATTTCGCTGTCGGAATGGATCATGGCGCAGGCACCGCCTGCATGGATCATTGGCAGGTTTTCGCGGATGGAATCATACGCTTCCATCTTGAACCCGCCCCAATCGGCCCACACCGCAGCACAGGTGCCTTCGGCGGCAAGCAGGTCGGGGATCTTATAGGCTTCCACCGCGTGGTGGAAAGCGGCGACGTGATAGCCGAACTCATGCGACAGGTCGATGATCTGCGCCATCTGGTCGGCGCGATAGCAATGCATCTCGACGAGAATTTCACCATTCAGCACGCCCATCAGCGTATCGAGACCAAGGTCGCGGGTTGGCGGCGTCGCGTCTTCGCCGGCCTCGGCACTATCCCAGTATTCCTGCCAGCTGCGGCGATATTCGGTGGCACGCTGCCAGGCGGCGCGATAGCCGGCCATATTGCCCATATCGGTCGCCGGCGATTGGTTGCGACTGCCATAGACGCGTGACGGATTTTCGCCACACGCCATTTTCAGCGTGTAGGGCGCGCCGGGAAATTTCATTTCCTGGACCGTGCGCGCGGCGACATTGCGCAGCGTGATACCACGGCCACCGAACAGATTGCCTGAGCCTGGCAGGACGCTGATCGTTGTCACACCGCCGGCGAGGGCGGCTTCAAAACCGACATCCTGGGGCCAGACGGAATGTTCGGCCCAGACCTGCGGCGTCACCGGCGAGGTCATCTCATTGCCATCATTATTGGCATCGACACCTGGTGACGGGTAATCGCCGAGGTGGGAGTGGATATCGATGATCCCAGGGGTGACATAGCGACCCGTCGCATCGATCACCGTCGCGCCGTCGGGCGCCACCAGGCCGGTGCCAACAGCCGAGATGCGGCCATTCTCGACCAGCACATCGCCGTTTTCGATCTGACCGCCGACACCGTCGATCACGGTGGCGTGCTGGATCAGCGTCACGCCGCTCGCGCGCGGCACATAGGTTGAGGGATAGGGATCAAGGCTATAGCGGACGACTGCGTCGCTATCGCCGCTTGCGCTTTGCGTGCTGTCCCCGGAGGTGTCCGGAGCGCTGCACGCGGCCAGCGCCAAGACGGCGGCGAGCGCCGTCGCTGGCATCCATGCTTTCAATGTCATCGTGATTGCTTCCCCAATTACACCCGTTGAATCACACACCGGGCAAAGTTGAGGGAATAGAGCGCGTTTGCGCCGGGCGCGTCAAATTAACGATATTGTAATGCGGCGATTGAGCGCGACAGCACAGCGGCGTCGATCCACCTCGCATTCTCCGATAAACCTGCCTCATGACCCAGCCCGCCCCCTTCGACATCTTTCTCGTTACCGCGCCGGGCCTTGAAGCCATGCTGTGCGCGGAGCTGGTGGAGAAGGGCTTTCCCGAGCCGCACGCCGAATCCGGCGGCGTCACCATCAAGGGCGGCTGGAGCGATGTCTGGCGTGCCAATCTGGAGATCCGCGGTGCCAGCCGCGTGCTGGCGCGGATCGGCGCCTTTCATGCCGTGCACTTGTCCCAGCTCGACAAGCTGGCGCGCCGTTTCCCTTGGGGCGAGGTATTGCGCCCGGACGTGCCGGTGCGCGTCGATGCCAGCTCGAAGCGTTCGAAAATCTATCACGCCGGCGCCGCCGCCCAGCGCATCGAGACCGCGATCCGAGAAGAGCTCGGCGCGCCAATCACAAGCGACGCCGCCGTGCAGGTCAGGGCGAGGCTGGAGGATAATCTGTGCACGCTGAGCATCGACACTTCCGGTGAGCTTCTGCACAAGCGCGGCTACAAGCAGGCCGTCGCCAAGGCGCCGATGCGCGAAACTCTCGCCGCGCTCTTCTTGCGCGAGTGTGGATATGACGGGTCTGAGCCGGTGCTCGACCCGATGTGTGGCTCGGGCACCTTCATCATCGAAGCCGCCGAGATTGCTGCCGGCCTGGCGCCCGGCCGCACCCGCGAATTCGCGTTCGAGCAGCTGGTTGGATTCGACCAAGCGGCCTGGGACAAGATGCGAGCCCCACGCGAACCGCGGACAACCGATCTGCGCTTTTACGGCTCCGACCGCGATGCCGGCGCCATCCGCGTCGCCCGCGACAATGCCGAACGCGCCGGCATTGCGTCCCTCACGCAGTTTCAGCAATGCCCCGTCTCCGAGCTGGAGGCGCCCGACTGTGAGCCCGGCCTGGTCATCATCAATCCGCCCTACGGCACCCGCATCGGCAACAAGACCGCCCTGCAAGGACTTTATCGCGGTCTCGGTAAAACCTTGATGACGCGGTTTGCCGGCTGGCGGGTTGGGCTCGTCACCACCGAGGTCGATCTCGCCCGGGCGACGCGCCTGCCATTTGGCGCACCGGGGCCCTATGTCGATCATGGCGGGTTGAAAGTAAGGTTGTTTGCGACCGGGGTGTTGGCGTAGGGGCTAGGCTGGTTCGTCCAGAGTCCACCGGCCATTACATTTATCGATCCAGTGGCGTGAGTGGGTCGCCGCGATAATCGTTCCGGGAAAGTTTGCGAACACAGAATCGAGGACCTCCAGCCCGGCGGCGTCGAGATTGGTCTCAATTTCGTCGAGCAGGAGTATGGCCGGTTGGCGTGCCAGGGCGCGTAACAGGATGATCCGTTTTTTCTGACCCAGGGAGACACCTTCCCCCCTTGGGCCAATGCGGGTGTCTCCGCCCTGATTGAGTTCGTCGATCAATTGACGATAGCCATACGTGGCCAGCTGGGTTTCCAGATCGTCGGCACGGCGGTGTCGGATATTGGCATTGACACTGCCGCGCATCAGCGGTGCATCCAGGCTGGCCAGCGCCACGATGCGCCGCAGCGAGCGCATCGATCGTTTCGCCGTGGACTGGTGATCGATGGAGATATATCCGGCCGTTGGCTCTTCCAGACCGGCGATCAGGCCGAGAAGACGGCTCTTGCCCGAACCATTTCGACCGGTCAGAGCGATGCGGGCGCCGGCGGCGGCCTTGAACCCCAGTGGATTGAACACCCCCGCCAATTCCAGCCCGCGCAGCCGGATGTCGCCGCCGCGCTTGCGCAGGGCCCGGGCATCGCTGCGCTCGTCAAGCGTGTTCAGGGCGAGGAAAGCGGCAATCCGGTCACGTGATATCGTCGCCAGCGCATGATATTCCAGCACCCGCCCGAGCTCGCGAATGCGCGGCGTCAACAATCCACCAATGATCACGGTCGTGGCAGCGGAATGCAGCGCGACACTTCCGGTCAATTTCCAGTCGAGCAAGACCAGCAGCGGGATGCTCGAGGCCGCCGCTTCGGCAATCGCCCGCAGCGCGCCGGCCCAGCGGGTGCGATCGACCATGGTGGTGGTCAGAGCGCTGCTGCGTTTGTCGATCCGTGTGATCTCCCTGTCAGATGTGCTGTAAGCTTGGACGCTGGACAAGGCCTCGGTGCGATCGACGATGAAGCGGGCCAGGCGGCCGCGTTGCTTGCGGGCCAGGTTTCCAGCATCGCGCAGCCGGCTCAAAAGTAAGATCTGGATCAAAATACCGACGAGAATGACGAGCCCGAGCAGGGTGCCCAAATGCCAGCTTTGCAGGGCAATAACCGTCACGGCAGTGATCAACAGCGGTGCGCCGACCAGGATGCTGACGCTGCCGCGCGCATACCAGGTTTTCAGTGCCGTCAGGTCACCGATGAAACGCAGCAGGACATCACGCGGGACCGGCCGGCTGCCGCGGGTTGGCAGTTTGAGTAAATGGGTGGCCATGGCGAGCCGCGTGGCGTGGGCCACTTCCTGACCCAGCCGTTCGCCATCCAGCCGCTCGCGAAACCGCAGCCAGACGCTGACAATGACGGCCAAAACCACCAAGGTCAGCGTCAGGGGCTCCCAGCGTTCCGGATGACTGAGCAGACGCGTCAGACCCAGCGCCACGCCGGCCAGGGCGATGGCCTGACCGATCGCGATCAACACGACCACCATTAAATGGTGCCGGGCCCGGACTGGCAGACTCCGGAAGGAAAACAGTCCCGGTGTTGTCCCCGTCATGTCCAAACCGTCGTCTGCGAGTCCGGTTGGGTTCAATGTGTCTGTCATCTCTCCGTCGCCCACCGCTATTGCATCATCCGCAGTGACAGACCCGGCCGGCTCCGTCCACCGGGTTCAGCTCAGTAGCTGAGCTGGAATCGCGCCATGGCCGCATCGACGCGTTCGGACAAACCATTGGCGCCGGGTGAGGTTTCGGCCCGGACAAGATTCCCCATGACGCGCAGATTACGCGTAGGATACCAGTTGACGCCGACGGTCCAGTTGGTTTCCTCGCCGCCGGCCACAAGTCCGTCCGACAAATTCAGCGTGCTATAGCGCGCCGCCAGCTCAACCGCCCCGAACGCATTGCGCGGATGAATGGCACCATATGTTCCGCTGGATACGTTATAGCGCTGGCGCTCGCCGGTCATCACCCAGGCGGCCTCGAGCGTGAGCCCGTTAAACACCGGATCGCCCAGGGCGGGCGCATCATTGGTCCGGTAGATATATTGGGCCCGCAGCATCCAGGAATCCTCGATGAGCATCGCTTCAAGATTATAATTGGTGTAGCCGGCAACGCCCGCCATTTGGTGCGTGTTGAGAAGTTTTGTCCGGATCAGGCTGATTTCCTGGCGGGTTCCGACCTTCGATGGCTCGCCGGTCGTCAGGGTACGGCCTTCCACCGCTGCGGCCAGGTGGATCGCGTGGCGGCGCACATTCACCGGCGCGAAGACCACACGTCCGACCACGCTGGTGCCGTCATCTGTATTGGTCAGCGGGTCCGTCGCGATCGGGTTTTCAAATGCGCCGAGCGAAAAAGACCAATGGTCAGTGTGATAATTGGCCATTGCACCGAGCAGGAAATTGGGTGACAGGCCGGCAATCAATGAGCGCTCCATGAGTTTCAGATTATTGGAACTCATCATGTTCTCGCCATTGAATGGCGCCACGACATTGCCGGCTGTGATCGTGGTATTGTCCAGCCCGCGATAGGAAATCCAGAGATTTTTGATGCCGGGACTGGCCGCCCCGACATCGGCGTCGACCTTGAAGCGCCAATCATCGAAAAATTCAAAAGTGGCATCAAGCCGCAGGCGGCGCAGATCGGTGCCGGCCCCCTGGAACACCGTCTGGTCTGCATCGACCGAGACTGTGTCGAGATGCAGGCGGCCGCCAAGGGTGATGCTGACCGGTCCGGATTCCCAGCTCAGTCCGTTGTGGTCGGCCTCAAGCTGAAGCGCTTGGGCGGCACTGGCGAAGGCAAGGGCGGAGCCGATCGAAAGGGCGACGGCCCGAAAAGCATAGAGGGACAAGACGAGTTTCCTTTTTTATCAAGTTTTTGGGTTGGGTTGGTGCTGTTTGTGGATCAGGTCCAGGATGCGCCCGGCAAAGCCGTGACGCCGGAAATTGGTATCGAAATTATGATCGGCCTTCTTCACTGTCACCAGGGTGGCTGCGGGCTCAAGACAGCGCTCTTCAGCCGAGGCATTGATCGCCTCTACCCAGGCGCTCGCCCGCGCCAACCGGTTGCGGCCCTGGCGCGCATCGAGCCGGGGATCTGTATTGAGCGTGCCATTCCTGCGAATATCGGATGTGCCGACAATGACCGAAATCGGCGTTCGCAGGAGGCGGTCCAGGCCTGGTGCGCCCGGCATGCCGTTGGCCTGGGGAGCGAGCCCGTAGGGAAAGGGCTCGTTGCTGTCAGGAAAGGTAAACCAGCCCGGTGCGATCAGGATCAATTGCCGGACCGCGACATCCTGGGTCAGCACGAACCGGTGGGCAAATTGCCCGCCGCCGGAATACCCGCACAGGATTGGTGACTGCGTCGGAATGCCGAACCGAAGCGATGCGTCGGCGAGCACGAGTTTCAAGGCTTGAGACGCGTCGCGGCCTGCCGCGTTGGCCTGTGCCAATTGATAGCCCGAATATTCGGTTTTCGAGAAATGCGGTGCAATGACGCAATACCCGGACGGCCCCGCCGCCCGGGCCATGTGGAAAGCATGTGCCGCGGAATTTCGGGTGATGCCGTGAATCGAAATGATCGTGCCACGAAGGGGAATCTCGGCAGCGGGGCGGGAAAAGAAATACGGCACATGCGGTGCCATCTCGGTGCGCACACTCGAAACGCAGGCCGTTTTCACAGGCCGCCCGGTGAATTGTGTGACCGGCGCCGAGCCGCTGTCTGAAACCGGGTTCATCAGGGCGGCCGGGCTCATCGGCCCGCCTCTGCCGCCAGGATTTCCGGCAGTGTCTGCAGGGCGAGGGGCAGAACATGATCGCCGGCCAGGATTTCCGCGAGGGTGAGGACAGGAAGGCCGCACGCTTGTTCGGCCTCGACCCGGGAGAGTTCCGAGGCGGTCACCAGGCCGGAGACGAATGAGGGTGTGAATCCGATCTCGCTGAGCCGTGCGACACCATAAGCGGCAGCCATGGCATCGCCGGCGGCGAAGACCATCGCATCGACCGTCTGACGGAAGGCCTCGGATTTCAGCAGAAGCTCGGTCTCGGTCTGAAGTAATCCATCGGCGACCTCGGCGATAATGACATCGTGCGAAGTCGAGGCCAATGCGATCAAATCCTGAATGATCGTCGTCAACTCGGGCAGACCCAGGCCGCAGGTCGAGACGTAGCCGGCATTGGTGAAATCATAGACATGGTCGGCGCCGGCATCCAGAAACTGCCACAAATCTCCGCCGGAACCGGTCCCGGTCAGCTTGATCGCCGCGACTCTCAGCCCAGCCTTCTTGAGGCTGTGCACCATCGCGCTCGCCGTCGTCGTCTTGCCGGAATTCATTCCGGCACCTGTCACGGCAATTACACTGGGCGAAAACGCCTGCGACTGAAGCGGAATCGGCGTGCGGAAACGGTTCAGATTCCAGGTCTCGCCGCCGGCATCGCAGAGCAGGCCGATCGGTTCGATCCGGGTCGGTTGGCGCGTTCGTGAGTGTCGGGATCTCACCGTGCCGGCTACGCCGCCGGCGGCCGCGAGATCGCAGGGTTTCAGCGAGTCGGGAACAACCGCATCGAATTGGTCGACGGCATAACGATTGCCATAGGCTATAACGATTTCGTCACCGGGATAGAGATGCGCCCTGCGCCCCGTTGCCAGCTCCAAGCGTTGATGATGGCCGAGGCGCACCACGCGGGCCAGGCAGAGATCGCCCGCGGCGGGCGTGATGTCGGACCGGATATATCCGTCACTGCGCCGGGTACACAGGCGCGTGGAAAAGGCCCATTTGGCCTGACCAAGACGGGCTGTGCCCGCTTTCTTTATCGACGACGCGTTGGCGTTTGACACTTCATTCTCCCGGAACAGTCGATCCGGGAGTCATGTTTTCGATCCCCCCGGACGTGTAAGAGAGCTGGGTGTAATCCTGTCCCGTTACCGTTACGTGCCAAGTGGTGGCCGAGTTTAAATAAAAGTTTCAGTATCATGACTGTCTTCGAATGATTGCTTGCGCCTTGATCCGCGGCGCGCAACACCGCGCCGTAGCTCAGTGTTTGCGGCGGGCGGAACATGGTCCTGTTTCTTTGAAACGGAGGCGGATCAAGACTTGGGAGATGCGGCGTCCCGCCGACCTTATTCGGCTGGCGGATGATCAACCTGCTTTCCAGGACCTCAGTCGCGGCCTCGGGAAAACGCAGATGCCCGGATCTGAGACGCCAATCTGGCACTCCCGCAACTGACTTGATGACAGGCGTGTGATTTTTGGGATTGGTCGTCAATAACCGTGGTTTTTTGTGCAGGCAATTCAGACCATCGAACCGATGTCCGAAGCATAGCTTGGATAGGCAAAAATCAGCCCCTTGATCTGGTTTGCGGTCAAGCCCGCCTTGATCGCCATGGCGAAGAGGTTGATCTGCTCTTCGGCGCCGGGCCCGATCAGATGTGCGCCCAGAATCTTGCCGCTGCCCTTCTCGACCAGAATTTTGTAACCGGACCATTTCGCGCCGACCCGCATGGATGAATACCACCCGCTCGTGGTTTCGAACCGGGTCTCAAAATCCAGGCCTTTTTCCTGCGCTGCCGCCTCGGACAGGCCGACCATGGCCAGATTCGGCAGGGTGAAGACCACGCTCGGGATCGGTGGGTATGAAACGGCGCGCTCGTCCTTGCCGGCGAGCAGGTTCTTTCCGGCGATGCGGCCCTCATTGGCCGAGACCGGGGTCAGGTTGGGGCCACTATCGGCACAGTCTCCGGCGGCGAAGATCGCCGGGTTGGTGGTTCGCATATAGGCGCTGACCTTGATGCCGCGCCGCGAATAGTCGACGCCGGCGGCTTCAAGGTTCAAATCCTCGATGTTGGGGACCCGGCCGGTCGCATGCACGACGAGATCGCAAGCCACGGTTTGCCGGCCGGACGGTGTTTCATAATCCACTTCGAAAGCCGAGCCCGACTTTCGGATTTCAAGCACTTTGGCCGTCGTTTGCAGGTCGATCCCCAGTTCAGTGGTCGCTTCGACCAGCATCGCGACCAGGTCGGGATCGAAATTGCCCAGTGGGCGATCCATCATCTCCAGCACAGTGACTTCGGCGGCGCCGGCGCGCTTCGAGATATGGGCGAACTCCATTGCAATGAATCCGCCGCCAACGAAGACGATCCTGTCCGGACGTTCCGGAAGCTCGAGAAAATCGGTGCTGGTGATCAGATGCGCCTCGCCGGGAATATTCAGGGTCATCGGCCGGGCACCGGTCGCAATATGGAAATGCCGGGCGCGCAGCGTGTCGCCATTGATTTCGATGGTATCGGGGCCCGTGAAGCGGGCGGTGCCGTGCAGCGTGGTGATGCCGGCCTTTTTCAATCCGGCCTCGATCCGCGGCGGCATCGCATCGGTGAAGGTGCGCTTGAAAGCCATCATGTCTGGCCAATTGACCGAAACCTGCGCCTCCAGACCCTTGCCCGCCATATTGTGCGACCATTCGGCGCCTTCGGTTACGGCGATCAGCATCTTTTTCGGGTCGCACCCGCGCAGGGCACAGGTGCCGCCATAGGGAAGGGCGTCAAGGCTCGCCACCGTCCAGCCTGCGGCTGCAGCCATCCGGGCCACGCCATTGCCGCCGGTGCCGGCCCCGATCACGATCAGATCAAATTCCTTGGTCATTTTGTGGGTACTCCCGATGCGACGAAGACGGCGCGAATGCGCCAATTACTGTTGAAGATCTGTCTGGCAGGCGAGGGCGAGGTTGGCTGGCTTGCCCTGGCCTTGTTCATCTCAACCGCGAACCCATTGCAGCATTTGCAGCTCGTAATTCGGCAGCACGAATGCCGCCGCCAAAAAGACCGCACCGATACCCCACCAGATCCAGAAGGCCCGCGATGGACGCCCGCGCCAGAGCGCCAGGGTCGCCGACAGCGCCAATATTCCGGCGGCAGTCCAGACAAAATACGGTTGCCAACGCGCGAACCAGGCCAGGTGCGCGACCAGGCCGGTGGCGATACCCAGCTGCACGAGCAGGATCGGGATGACGCAGCATGACGCACCGATGAAGGCTGCGATGCCGCCAAGCGCGCCGCTACCGGAAAGCCAAGTCTGCAGACTGGGCGGGGAGGGATTGATCTTGGTCATGGCAGGAGTTTACTCTCTGTAGTCACTACAGGTGCAAGGGCGGATTCCGCCATGCCGATCACAAGGATGAGAGCCATGCTCAAACGCGGCGATGTCGCCCGTCAGCTCGACTGCAACATAGAAACCGTGCGCTATTACGAAGGCATCGGCCTGATCGAGCCGCCGCAGCGTACGCAAAGCGGTCACCGCATCTATGACGGCGATGATGTCGCGCGGCTGCGTTTTGTCTTGCGGCTGCGCGATTTGGGTTTTCCGTTAGAGGATATTCGTGCCCTGTTGGCGACCGTCAAGACCGGTGATTATGCCTGCGCCGACATCGCCGTCATCGCCGAACACCAACTCGCCGAGATACGTCGCAAGATCGTGGACCTGCGGCGCCTGGAGAAGACGCTGATGCGGATGACCGAGCAATGCCATCGCGGCGCCACGCCGGATTGCGCGATTATTGAGGCGTTGAGTTGAGGGGGTGGCTCCAACCTCCAACTCCCAAAAATACTACTTCCCCCGGACCTGTTCCGGGGCCCGCCGGAGCTTGGTTGAACTCGCACCGCCACCGAGGGGCAGACCCCGGAATTCGCTGCGCTCCTCCGGGGGAAGTGGGGTGTTTGATGTTGGCGTGGTGCGTAATTGCCCGCTTATCCCCCACATCTCCCAACTATCCCACGTCATCCTGACGCAAGTCAGGACCTCGACGTGACAGGTGCGGAGCCCGGTCTATCGAGGTCCTGACTTGCGTCAGGATGAC
>TARA_R110002051_G_scaffold23801_1_pt1 | contig 25395 bp, 19 predicted proteins | sample TARA_R110002051 | Tara Oceans TARA_R110002051 (sample SAMEA4397023) | marine metagenome | biome: Polar Biome; feature: [MES] marine water layer (ENVO:01000295) within the mesopelagic zone...; material: water (ENVO:00002006), including particulate matter (ENVO:01000060) such as......
ACTCGGTCTCTCCGAGGACAACCTGTTGAGAGTCCACAACTAGGTGTAGCGCTTCGCCAGCGCGTCCGGACTGGCCCCCAACAGGAAACGGGTGAGCAGGGTCGCATTGTGCCACGACCGCTTACGCCAGCCGTCGCGCTCATATTTGGCGGCGGAGGTGCGTGCCTCGGCATTCAGCTGGACGAGACGCCGCTTGCCGATCGCGCGGACGATCATCACATCCTCCATCAGCGGGACGTCCTGATAACCGCCGACTTCATCATAAAGTTTCCGGCTGATCAGCAGACCCTGATCGCCATAAGGAAGCCCCAGCATCCGGGCGCGGCGGTTGGCGCGTTTCTCCAGAGACCGGGCCGCGCGGGCATCGGACCGGTATCGCAGCTCGAAGAACGCAGCATAGTCCGGTTTGGTCATGACATGATCGCCTGTGCGCTCGGCCCAGTCACGGGAAAGCGCGGTATCGGCATGCAGAAACAGCAGCCAGTCACCCCGTGCGGCGGCCGCTCCGGCAGCCAGCTGCGCCCCGCGGCCCCGCGCGCCGGTGACCAGATTGGCCCCCATCGCCCCCGCGATTTTCGGCGTCGCATCCTCTGACCCGCCATCGGCCACGACGACCTCCCGGATCAGCCCGGCCTCCAGCCCCGGCATCAGGCTCTCCAGGCACAGCGGCAGCTCGGCCGCCGCATTCAGCGTCGGAATGACAATGGACAGGGGGGCAGGCATCAGCCGCCGAGCTCGCCGAGGCGCTGCTCCACCAGCTGCAAATCCCGCCACGCGCGGCTCTTTTCCTGCGGGCGGCGCAGAAGATAGGCCGGGTGCAGCAATGGGATCAGCGGCACCGAATAGCCGCCCGCCGTGGTGAACACATGCTCTGAGCCGCGCAGGCGCATGATGCCGTCCTGCGTGTCCAGGAGGGCCTTGGCCGGGACACCGCCGGCCGCGACGATCAGCTTGGGCTGGTTCAGCTCGATCATCCGGTCGACGAAGGGACCACAGACGTCCAGCTCTTCCTGGTCCGGGTTCCGGTTGCCGGGCGGGCGCCAGTAATTGACATTGGTGATGAAGGCGTTGGTCTCGCGGGTCCGCTCGATGGCGGCCAGCATCCGGTCCAGCAGCTGCCCGGCCTTGCCGACGAATGGCAGGCCGCGCCGGTCCTCTTCCGCGCCGGGGCCTTCGCCGATGACCATCAGGCTGGCACCCTCGGTGCCGTCACAGACCACGGTTGAGTGCGCCGCGGCCTTGAGCGGGCTGCCCTCGAACGATTCGATCACCGCCTTGAGGGCGTCCAGAGTGTCGCACCCTGCGGCCTGTGAGCGGGCCTCATCGACCCAATTGGTAGGTTTCCGGCGGCGCTGGCGAACAGGTGCAGATTGCTGCGGTGCAGCAGAACCTGTTGATTCTGCAGCCTTCAGGAGGGCATCGACGCGGGCGTGATCTACGTCCACGCCCATCTCCTCCCACCAGTCAGTGAGGGCATCGATGGCAGTGATTGACGCAGGGGCGGGCATTCAGAAGCTCTGGACCTTCGCGGCAGACATTGTAAGTGCTTAACTAATTGCAGATATGGGCGGCAACTCTAAGGCCGAAGCGAGGAGAAACCAATGGCGGATGACGCTATGGAACGGGAATCGATGGAGTTCGACCTGGTGATCGTGGGCGGGGGCCCGTCCGGTCTGTCAGCCGCCATCAGGTTTAAACAACTGGCGAACGAGGCAGGCGAAGACTTGTCTGTCGTGGTTCTGGAAAAAGGCGGCGAGATCGGCGCGCACATCCTGTCGGGTGTCGTGATGGATCCGGTCGGCCTGGACAAGCTGATCCCCGATTGGCGCACACGTGACGACCGTCCGCTGAAAACGGAAGTCTCCGCCGACAAATTCATGTTCCTCGGCCCGGAAGGCGTTGCAGACATTTCCTGGCTGCCGATGCCGGGCTTCATGAAGAACCACGGCAACTATACCGGCTCGCTCGCGAACGTGACCCGCTGGCTGGGCCAGGAAGCCGAGAATCTCGGCGTGGAAGTCTTTCCGGGCTTTGCCGCCTCTGAAGTCGTTTACGGCGAAGACGGCCGCGTGAAAGGCGTCGTCTCCGGCGTCATGGGCATCGCCGCTGACGGCAGCCACAAGGGCGACTACCAGCCGGGCATGGAACTGTTGGGCAAATATGTCCTGTTCGCTGAAGGCGCCCGCGGCTCGCTCACCAAGGAATTGATCGCGAAGTTCAATCTCGATGAAGGCCGCGACCCGCAGAAGTTCGGCATCGGCCTGAAAGAGCTGTGGTCCGTGCCGGAAGAGCAGTTCCGGGAAGGCTATGTCCAGCACACGATGGGCTGGCCGCTCGACAACAAGACCGGCGGCGGCAGTTTCCTCTATCACTTCCGCGACAATGGCGAGCCGTTCATCTCGGTCGGCTTCGTGGTTCACCTGAACTACGCCAATCCGTACATTTCGCCGTATCAGGAATTCCAGCGCTTCAAGCACCATCCGGCTGTGCTGCCGCATCTCGAAGGCGGCAAGCGGGTGGCTTATGGCGCCCGTGCGATCACCGAGGGCGGCTTCCAGTCCGTTCCGAAGCTGGCCTTCCCGGGCGGCGCGCTGATCGGTTGCGGTGCTGGCTTCGTCAACGTGCCGCGCATCAAGGGCAGCCACAATGCCATCCTGACCGGCATGATGGGCGCTGAAGCGGCCTTTACCGCCATCAAGGACGGCCGTCAGGGCGACACGCTGGAAAGCTATGAAGACGCTTACGCCCAGTCTTCGGTCTACAAGGAGCTGAAGACGGTCCGGAACGTGAAGCCGCTCTGGTCGAAACTCGGCACCGCCATCGGCATCCCGATGGGCGGCATCGAAATGTGGATCTCCAGCCTGTTTGGCGGATTCTCCTTCTTCGGCACGCTGAAGCACGGCAAGTCGGATGCGAAATCGCTGCAGCCGGCCAAGAACTTCAAGCCGATCGACTATCCGAAACCGGATGGTGTGATCAGCTTCGACAAGCTCACCAACGTCTCCTTCACGAACACATTCCACGAGGAAGACCAGCCGGTGCACCTGAAGGTCGCTGACCTGGCCCTGCAGAAATCTTCTGAGCACGATGTCTTTGACGGCCCGTCGGCACGTTACTGCCCGGCAGGCGTGTATGAGTGGATCGAGGAAGGCGGCGAGCTGAAGTTCCAGATCAACTCGCAGAACTGCATCCACTGCAAGACCTGCGACATCAAGGATCCGAACCAGAACATCAACTGGACCGTGCCGGAAGGCGGCGGCGGACCGGCCTACCCGAACATGTGATTGGACCGTTACCGGCGAACATGATGCAGCCCGTTCCTTAACTGGAACGGGCTGTTCCGCTTTTGCATCGCAGAATGAAAACGGTAGGGGACGATCATGGAGTTGGGCAGGCGTTTGCTGGCGGAATTTCTGGGGTCGGCCATGCTGGCGGGCGTTGTGATCGGATCCGGCATTCTCGCCGTGACAGTGAGTTCCGGAAACGACGGCGTCGCCCTGCTCGGGAATACCGCCGCCACAGCGGCAATCCTCTGGGTGTTGGTGGCGACACTCGGCCCGGTTTCCGGTGCCCATTTCAATCCGGCTGTCACGCTGGCTTTCGCGGTGCGCCGAGAGATCTCGGCGCCGATGGCGCTGGTCTATATCCTGGTCCAGATTATTGGCTGCGTCGCCGGCGCCTTGCTCGCCCACGGCATGTTCGAGCTGCCCCTGATCCAGGTTGCGATGACCGACCGGTCCGGGCCAGCAAAGATGCTGTCCGAAGGTGTGGCCACATTTGCACTCGTTTTCGCCATTTTCGGCACGATCCGGTTCGCGCCGAAAGCTGTCCCGGCGGCGGTCGCGCTGGTGATTGCGGCGGGATACTGGTGGACGGCATCGACGAGCTTCGCAAACCCCGCAATCACGATTGCACGGTCCCTGTCCGACACCTTCGCCGGTGTCCGGCCGGCCGATGTCCCCGGTTTCCTTGTCGCGCAATTCTTCGGGGCATGTCTGGCCACGGCGGCGTGCCTGGTCCTGTTTGTGCCGGTCAGGGAAGCCGCAGACGCCGCAGATTAATCGCCTGTTTATGAACAAGGCAGCAAACCTGCCTTATTCACCATGTGGCCGCCTTGCTCTTGCCCTGCGGGGCTGCTTCACTCGGAACAATTAGTGAAGCTGGAGACCCGAGAGTCCATGCGCCTGAAGAATTCTGTAGCGGCAAGTGCGCTTGCCCTCTCAACTTGCCTGACCGTTTCTCTGGGCGCGTGCACCTCTGCGCCGGTGGCAACGGTCGTCGAGAACCAGCCCGAAGACATCGCCATTGCGGAAACCTATTCGGCCCTGTCCCAGGCGGCGCGTGACACATCCGTGCTGGATGCCCGTGGCAAGCCGGTCGGGCCGGATGCTTACGCCGTTCCCTCCGATGCCGTGAAGGCCGGAGACATGGCGGCTTTCATCACCATGACCCGTAATCTGGACATGGAAGACCGCGATGCCAGCCCGCTGTTCGATGCGTTCATTGCGCTGGATGAGGCCGCCGCCGGAAAATTCGAAGACGCCCGACAGACACTCGCGGACGCCAGTGCGCGGTCGGGAGAGGCGGGTGAAACCAGCTTCTACATTTATCTCGACGCCTGGCTGCTCGCCCTGGAAGGCGACGCGGACGAGGCCATCAACCGGCATCGCGGCGCTGCCGGCGGCATGCCCGGCCTCACGGGCGATCTCTCGCTGGCAGCCATGCTGGACGCCCTCGGCCGGCCAGAGCAGGCGCTTGCGGTCTATGAGGCTATGACGCCATCCAAGATCGAAGCGCCGGAACACCAGTTCGATCCCAAGGGCCTTCTCTACAGCCACATCCGCACGGTGATCTCCCGGCACGCGCTGCTGCTTCAGCGGCTGGGCCGGATCGATGAGGCCAAGGCCGTTTACCAGAAGCTGGCAGATGCCGAACCGGAAGAGGCAATCAGCTATGCCGCGGCCATGGACAGTCTGGAGACCGGCAAAAACCTCCGGAACCAGCCCCAGACGGTTGCCGAAGCGTTCAGCCAGTCCCTCTCGGATGTTTCCCGCGCGCTTCAGGAACAACGGATTATCCGCCGGATCATGATGGGGGGCCGCGTCGAAGGCTTCGATGACCAGCGGTCTGCCTTCGATCAGGTTGCCTTGCTGATCTCTCCGGAAAACGAAGACCTGCGGTCGGGCATTATCGACGAAATGTACGCCAGCGCCCTTTATGACGGCGTGGCCCATGTCGCCAATTCGGCGCCGGAAGCGACCGCTGCCCTGCAGATTGCTGCGGCGCAGGCAAAGCTGATGTCGGGCAAGGAAGACGACGCGCGGGCGGCGATCGACCGGGCGCTCAGCCTCACCGATGAAGATGACCGGCTATCGACCCTGTATGGCGCGCTCCAGCTGCACTCTCGGATGAATGACGAGAAAGCATCCCGGACGCTGATCCAGGAAGTCATCGCCATGTCTGAGAATCCGGCGGAAAAGGCCGCCGCGCACGGACTGGCCACCGACATCTACAACCAGTTCGGCGATTCCCAGCAGGCGGTGGAACATGCCGAGCAGGCGCGCGATCTGGACGATACGCACGATCGCCGCGTCGTTCTGGCGGATGCGCTCGGCCGGAACGGCCAGATCAATGAAGCGCTCGCCATCCTGCGGACCGAGCGCCTGTCCCGGCCGAACGACCCGTACATGCTGAACACGCTCGGCTATTTCCTGATCGAACGGACCGACAAGCTGGAAGAAGGCTTCAAGGTGTTGAGCCGTGCCCGCGCTATGGCGGAGCGCGATCCCTATATCGCGGATTCGCTCGGCTGGGCCTATTTCAAGCTGGGTCACCTCAGCGAGGCCAAGCGTCTGATCGAGCTGGCCCGCAAGGAGCTGGAGCCGCACCAGCATTGGGAAATCGAATACCATCTCGGCGACATCTACTGGTATCTGGGTGACAAGGAGGATGCGGAAGCGGCCTGGCAGACCGCGCTCGACAACCGTCCGCCCGCCGCGGAAAAGGTGGCCCTGGCTGACCGGCTGGCAAATGGACTCAACGTCCCGGAGCCGGAACGCAAGGCATTGCCGGATGTGTCGCTGACCGATGGCGAAGTCGGCCGTCAGGACATCTGACACCCGCCTCTTTCACGTGCCAGCGGCGCGCCTTACTATCGCCTGAAAAGGCTGCGATTCCGTCAGCAGACGGCAGGGAAAGTGTTCATGACTGACGGCAGATACGAAAGCGCCGAAAACCGCTTCGGATTCAAAGGGTTTTACCTGCCAGGGCCACGCTGGGTGTGGATCTGGCTGCGACGCTTGATTGTGCTCGGCTTCATTCTGGGTGTGATCGGCATCATCGCCCTCTGGCTGTATTTTGCGGCATTGGGCCGGACCGTGCCCTCGATCTCCAAGCTGAAACAGTATGAGCCGCCGATTACGTCCCGCGTTCACGCCGGGGACGGCACCCTGATTGCGGAGTTTGCGGATCAGCATCGCGTTTTCGTGCCTTACGAATCGATACCGACGCATGTGGTCGATGCGTTCGTTGCCGCTGAGGACAAGAACTACTTCCACCACCATGGCCTCGATTATGTCGGGATCCTTCGCGGTGGCATCAATTCGGTGAAGAACAAGATTACGGGCAAGGGCGGCCTGCAGGGCGGTTCGACCATCACCCAGCAGGTGGCCAAGAACATGCTGCTGACGCGCGACCAGAACCTGAAGCGCAAGGCCAAGGAAGCCATCGTCGCCCAGCGCATGGAAAAGGAATTCACCAAGGGCCAGATTCTCGAACTGTACCTGAACGAGATCTATCTCGGCGGCCGGTCCTATGGCGTCGGGTCGGCGGCGCTGAACTATTTCAACAAATCCCTGCCGGAGCTGGACCTGTCCGAGGCAGCGGTTCTGGCCTCGCTGGCGAAAGCCCCGTCCGCCGTCAATCCGTACACCAACCCGAAGCGCCTTCTGGCCCGCCGGAACTATGTGCTCGGCCGTATGGTCGAGGATGGGTACATCACTCAGGAGCAGGCCGACCAGGCCAAGGCCAAACCGCTGACCACCACGCGCCGCCTGAAGGGGCCGGAATACGCCGCCGCGACCTATTTCGTTCAGGAGCTGCGCCGCGACCTGATCAAGTCCTATGGCGAAGAAACGCTTGAGCAAGGCGGCCTTTCGATCCGCTCCACGATCGACACGCGCTTGCAGCTCGCCGCCCAGCAGGCGCTGCGCAACGGCCTGGTCGCGTATGACCGCCGCCATGGCTGGCGCGGCCCGGTCACCACGATCGATCCCAATGATGGGGCCCTTGAGGCGCTCAAGGACGTCAAACTTCCCGGCGGCTACGGCACCTGGGAAGCGGCCATGGTGCAGAAGGTTTCCCGGTCCGGCGCGACGCTGCTGCTGACCGATGGCGCGACAATCAAATTGCCGGCCGAAGAGGTCGAATGGGCAAACACCTACAAACCGCAGGGTGGCAAGGCTGGCCTGCAAGTGGGGCAGGTCATTCTGGCAGAGCTGAAGCGTCAGGTTCTCAATGCCGATGAAACGCTCGCCCCGCGGTCCGAGGAAGCCGAGCTTGATCCGGAAGGCAACGAGATCGACGAAGGTGAGATTGAGCCGATGCTGGTGCCGGTGGGCAATGCCACGCTGCGCCAGGTGCCAGAGGTCGACGGCGCGCTGATTGCCCTCGATCCGCACACGGGCCGGATCCTGGCCATGCAGGGCGGCTATTCCTTCTTCAAGTCGAGCTACAACCGCGTCACCCAGTCGAAGCGCCAGCCGGGGTCCAGCTTCAAGCCGTTCGTTTATGCGGCCGCGCTTGAAAAAGGCTACACGCCGGCGACCCGGATGCTGGATGCGCCGTTCGTGTCGTTTGATGTCTCGACCGGCGATTACTGGCGCCCGTCCAACTACACCGAAGGCCGGTCCTATGGCATGGTCACCCTGCGGATCGCGTTGGAGAAATCCCTCAATCAGGTGACCGCGCGTGTGGCGCAGGACATCGGCATGGAAGCGGTCTCCGATATGGCCGTGCGGCTTGGGGCGTATACGGAACTTCCGCCGTACCCGGCCATGTCTCTGGGCTCGGGCGATACCTATCTGATTGATCTTGCACGTGGCTATGCCGCTTTCGTCAATGGCGGCAAGAAGATTACACCGACCCTGCTGGACCGGGTGCAGGACCGCCGCGGCCGGACTTTGTTCCGCCATGACGAGCGTGTCTGTGAAGGCTGCAAGGCCGAGGAATGGACCGGGCAGGAGCCGCCCCAGCTGGCTGAGGTGGGCGAGCCTGTGCTCGACCCGGTGATTGCCTATCAGATCACCCACATGATGGAAGGTGTCGTTGAGCGCGGGACGGCCCGCCGGGCGCGCAAGGTCGGCAAGCCGCTGGCGGCCAAGACCGGCACAACGAACGATTACCGCGACGCGCTGACAATCGGCTTTTCGCCTGACCTCGTGGTCGGTGTGCGGGTCGGCTTCGACGACAATCGCTCGCTCGGCGAAGGCGAAGCCGGCGGATCCGTTGCCGGGCCGATCTTTACAGACTTCATGGAAAAGGCCCTGGCGGACCAGCCGGCCATTCCGTTCCGGATTCCGCCCGGCGTGCGTCTGGTGAAGATCGATGCCCGCACCGGCGAACTGCCAGGGCCGGAGACCAGCGTCATTATTGACGAGGCATTCCGTCCGGGGACTGAGCCGGGCCTGTCGGCCTTCAACAGCAGCGACGATTGCCTGTCGATCTCCGGCAGCTGCGGCGCGGGGAGTGGCTCTGACAGCGTGTCCGGCTTCGATCCCGAGCGTGATGCCGGTGTCGTGCCGGAAGACCCGATGCTTCCGCAGGACCCGATGCAGCCGCAGGAGCAGGCTGTCACCGGGGATCTCGACGGCACTTACTGATCCCAAACCTGTTTTGACCCTGCGAGGCGGCTGCGCTATAGGCCCGCCTCGCACAGTTTCCCATTTGAAAGGCCAGATTCATGTCCGCAGAAATCAAGTCGCTTATTGACCAGATCCGCTCCTCGGCCGCCCTGCTACGGAGGCGTCTTTGACTGGGATACAGCCACAAAACGCCTCGATGAACTGACCACACTCTCCGAAAAGCCGGACTTCTGGGACGATCCGCAGGCCGCCCAGGCCATGATGCGTGAGCGCCAGAAACTGGCTGACGGGATCGAAACCGTCGAAGCCCTCGAAAAAGAAGCCGAAGACGCCGGCGAGCTGCTGGAACTGGCCGAAGGCGACGACGCCATGGTAGCCGATATCGAAGCCTCGCTGACGCGCGCCGCCGCGCGGGCGGAGAAGGCGGAGCTGGCTGCGCTGCTGTCCGGCGAGGCCGATGGCAATGATGCCTATGTCCAGATCAATGCCGGCGAGGGCGGGACCGAGAGCCAGGACTGGGCGTCGATCCTGCGGCGCATGTATGTGCGCTGGGCCGAGAAGCACGGCATGAAGGTCGAGGAGATGGATGAGCGCGAGGGCGAGGAAGCGGGCATCAAGTCCGCCACGCTGCAGATCAAGGGCGAGAGCGCCTATGGCTGGCTGAAGTCGGAGCAGGGTGTGCACCGCCTTGTCCGGATTTCGCCGTTCGACTCTTCGGCCCGCCGTCACACCTCGTTTGCCTCCGTCACGGTCACCCCGGTGATCGACGACAATATCGACATCGAGATCGACCCCTCCGATGTGCGCACCGACACTTACCGGGCCTCGGGCGCGGGCGGGCAGCACGTCAACCGGACCGACTCTGCCGTCCGCCTGACGCACGAGCCGACGGGGATTGTGGTCCAGTGCCAGAACGACCGGTCGCAGCACCGCAACCGGGATCAGGCCTGGCAGATGCTGCGTTCGCGCCTGTATGAGCTGGAGCTTCAGAAGCGCCGCGAAGTCGCCGACGCCAGCTATGCCGGCAAGACCGATATCGGCTTCGGCCACCAGATCCGGTCCTATGTTCTGCAGCCATACCAGATGGTGAAGGACCTGCGGACTGAGGTTGAGACGTCCGACACGCAGGGCGTGCTGGATGGGGACATCGACCGTTTCCTGTCCGCATCACTGGCGGCGTCCGTGGCAGCGGACGACGAGGAATAGGGCCTGCCCAGCACCTTTGTCCGGACGCGCCCAAGGCGCTCCGGCAAAGGTCCGGATTGTCGGTAAGCTCAGCTCGTGTCGGCGGGCGGCCAGTCCCGCAGGGCTTCGATCAGCTGCACAGTGAGCCCGCCGGAGACGATGCCGAGTGCGGCCGGCATGGCGTAGGTTTTCGGGATCGGTACGATATAGGGCCGGGCTTCGCCGTCAGCTTTCCAACGCTGGATCGTGCGTGCGAGACACTTCGCCCGGCGTTTGCAGAATTTCAGCGTCTCCAGCATGGCTTCCCAGCGTGCGATCAGCGGCGCGGCGGGCACGGGGCCACGCGTCGGCACAGTGATCGGGCCGTCGAGAAAATCCGGGGTTTCGCCCGCGGGTGTGGGCAGGACAGAGAAGAATGCCTTGGGCGCTTTTGGCTCGCCTTCGGTCTTTTCGAAATAGTTGCTTCCGGGTCTTGGCTTCACTGGGGCCAGCTCGACCTGCAGCGCCATCAGGAAGATCAGACGGCGGAGCAGCACGGCGAGCCGTTTCAGCTCTGCCGACACGCGGCGCTTCAGTGTTTTCGGGATCAGTTCCGGATGTTTGAACAGGTCTGCATTCACGCCGGCTTCGGCCACGGCGCGGGCAATCGTGTAATAGGCGTGGGAGAAGAAATCCGTGAGGTCTGTCATGCCGGGAAGCCTGGCATGGAGGCTCAGGGGGTGGATTGCGGCACACCTCCGCTGCGGAAAATACGCGTCTTTGCAAGAGCTTATGGAAATGGCGCGGCCTGGTGGCCGCGGATTGGCGCGGATTTATCCTCCTGTCAGATCGTCGATAACATCGGCGTGATCGGTCAATCCGCCCATGGGAGGCATTCGTATGAAGTGTACCGATCAATTGGATCGGCCAGCAAGAAAAAGGGACGATGTAATGCGACTTCATATGATTGCCGCCGCGACTGTGGCCGGCGCGCTTCTGGCTGCCCCTGGGCATGCTCAAGGCTTCTATGTGTCAGGAACTGTGGGAGCCGCAATGCAATCCGACAGTGACAATTCCGGCGCAACCAGCGCCGACTTCCTGACGGGCAATGGCGGCGCCTTGCCTGCCGGAACCCCCATCGCCTCCGGCACGTCTGTCGGTTGGGAAACCGAATTCGACAATGGCATGTCCTACTCGGCGGCCGTCGGTTACCGCTATTCTCCGTCATTCCGGGGCGAGGTCCAGCTCGCCATGTCAAAGGCCGATGTTGATACGCACAAGAACGTGATGCTGGGCGGCGGTTCTATCGATGCACTCGATGCAGGCGCCCTGACCGGGTCTGCCGACACGCTGGGCGTAACGGTTGCCGACGTGGTTGCCGACGGGCGCGGGGACACCAAGACCACGGCGATCTTCGTCAATGGCTATTACGATTTCGCCAACGACTCCGGCTTCACGCCTTATGTTGGCGCAGGTATCGGCTATGCGAAGACGGATGTGACGTTCAAGCCGTCCGGCGTGGGCATCATCGACGATGACGACAACGGACTGGCCTATCAGGTCATGGCCGGTGCGACTTACAGCTTCAATGAGCGCTGGGATGTCTTCGGTCAGTATACCTACCGTTCTGTTGAAGACGGCAAGTACAAGGTCGACCTGTTCCCGGCAAACCTCGAAGTCGAGAACAAGTCGAACCTGATTGAAGTGGGTGTCCGCTACAAATTCTAAAGCCCGGATCCTGTAAACAGGGCTCCCGTGAACTTGACCTTGCACGCCAGCTGGCGAAGCATGGCCGGGTAATCACGGGAGCCTTTCATGCGTGCGATGGTGTTTGAACGGCCCGGCGCGCCGCTCGTCCTGAAGAACCTGCCGGACCCGGTGCCCGGCGGGGGGCAGATCCGCATCCGGGTCAGGGCGTGCGCCGTGTGCCGGACAGATCTGCATGTAGTGGACGGGGATCTGAAACGGCCGAAGCTGCCGCTGATCCCTGGTCATGAGATTATCGGGATTGTGGATGCGTTGGGACCCGGCGCGGCGGGCTTTGCCGTGGGCGACCGGGTGGGCGTGCCCTGGCTCGGCCACACCTGCGGGCGTTGTGTCTATTGCCAGCGGGGGCAGGAGAATCTGTGCGAGGCGGCAGAGTTCACCGGCTACACCCGCGATGGCGGCTTTGCCGACTATACGGTGGCCGATGCGCATTACTGTTTCCCGATCCCGGACGCCTATTCGGACGAGGCTGCTGCGCCGCTGATGTGTGCGGGGCTGATCGGCTATCGCTCTTACCGGATGGCGGGGGACGGCAAGCGGCTGGGCCTTTATGGCTTCGGGGCGGCGGCGCACATCATCGCGCAGGTGGCCGTGCATCAGGGGCGGGACGTTTATGCCTTCACAAAGGCGGGGGACGAGAAAGGGCAGGATTTCGCCCGCTCGCTCGGCGCCGTCTGGGCAGGCAGCAGCGAGGAGGCGCCGCCGGACGTGCTGGACGCCGCGATCATCTTCGCCCCGGTCGGCGCGCTGGTGCCCGCGGCGCTGAAAGCCGTCGACAAGGGCGGCGTTGTGATCTGCGCCGGTATCCATATGAGCGACATTCCGTCCTTTCCGTATGCGGATTTGTGGGAGGAGCGGCGCATCCAGTCCGTCGCGAACCTTACGCGGCAGGACGGGGTGGAGTTCCTGAAGATCGCCCCGGAGGCCATGGTGAAGACCTCGACGCATGCCTATCCGCTGGAGCGCGCGAACGAAGCGCTGGACGATCTGCGTGCCGGGCGTTTCGAAGGCGCGGCGGTGTTGCGGATGGACTTTTAAAGAAAAAAGCCCGCCGGAGGGCATTCCGGCGGGCTGATCACGTTTGAGGCGGGATGGCCTCAGAGGACGTTCAGCATGTCGGCGACGAGCGGGTGGCGGACGACGTCCTGGCCTTCGAGCGTCACCACGGCGGCGCCTTCCAGCTTCTCCAGCCGCTCGCCCGCTTTGGCGAGGCCGGAGAATTCCGGCAGCAGGTCCGACTGGGCCGGGTCGCCGGTGATCACCATGGTGGAGTGCCAGCCGAGCCGCGTCAGCAGCATTTTCAGCTGGGTGTAGGTACAGTTCTGCGCCTCGTCGATGACGATGAAGGCATTGTTGAGCGTGCGTCCCCTCATAAAGCCGATGGGCGCGATCTCGATCACGCCTTCGGCCAGCATGTGTTTCAATTGCCCAGGCGAGAGCCGGTCCGACAGGGCGTCGTAAAGCGGGCGCAGATAGGGCGCGAGCTTGTCCTCCATGGCGCCGGGCAGGAAGCCGATCTGCTCGCCGGCCTCAACGGCCGGGCGGGAGAGAATGATGCGCGAGACCTTGCCTTTCTGCAGGGCTTCGACCGCCTTGCAGATGGCAAGATAGGTCTTGCCGGTGCCTGCCGGGCCGAGCGCGGCGACGAGGGCGTATTCGTCCATCGCTTCCATCAGGCGGGCCTGATTCTCGGAGCGGGGTTTCACATTCTTCTGGTAGCGCTGGGCCCGGTCGCCTTCCGGGGCGGTGGCGGCGCGCTTGTATTTTTTCTGGTCAGCATCGTCTGGATGCCAGGACCGGCCCCCATCTATGGCTTGCAGCCTGGGCCCCCTCACGCGGCCGGTTTCTTCAAACCAGGTGGAGGTATCCACTTCCGAAGCGGTTTTCATACGCTTGGCTGCGTTGCGTTTTCCCATGGGAGGTCTCCTTGCTGCAGGGACTAAAAAAGCCGCTGGCAGGAATGCGCAGCGGCTGACTGGAAACTTGGGGGGAAGGGGAGGCAACACGCCCGATGGGCGGCAGGACCTCAACCCGGTATCTTCCGGGCGGCGGGGTATGACACAGTCTCAGGATGACCGTACTCCACGTCCGAATCTGTTGATGACTAGACACTACCAGAGTTATCAGGTGGTAAACATTAAATCCGCAAGCGAAATGAAGGAAACAGGCATGGCAATTTTCGAGATGGATGGAAATCGACCGGACCTGCCTGAAAGTGGCAATTACTGGGTCGCGGAAACGGCCCAGGTCATGGGCAATATCATCCTCAAGGAAAACGCGTCTGTCTGGTACGGCTCGGTCCTGCGGGGGGACAATGACCCGATCACGATCGGCGAGAACTCAAACATTCAGGACAATTGCGTTCTGCACACGGATGTTGGCATGCCGCTGACCATCGGCCGCGACGTGACCGTGGGGCATATGGTGATGCTGCATGGCTGCACGATCGGCGAGGAAACGCTGATCGGGATCGGCTCGATCGTCCTGAATGGCGCCAAGATCGGCCGGAACTGCATCATCGGGGCAAATTCCCTTATCCCCGAGGGGAAGGAAATTCCCGATAATTCACTGGTGATGGGCGCACCGGGCAAGGTGGTGAAGCAGGTCTCCGACCACCAGATCCAGGTCATCAAGATGTCGGCGGTGCACTATGTGGAAAACTGGAAACGCCACAAGGCGGGCCTGAAACGGATCGACTGATCCGACAGGGCTCCCGCCTGGTCGCTTAGAGTGCGTCGCGTTCGTCCTGCTGGAGGTAACGCACGGCAAATCCGCCCTGGCCCGTGCGGACGACTTCGGCCGGAATGGAGCCTGCGCTGACAATCTCGCCAAGCTTTGGCAAGGCGCAGCCCTGGCATTCGAAATTGGCACCGGTCAGGGAAATGTCGAGTACGCGGCAGGGGAGGATCTGGCCGCTGCGGCGCAGGACCTGCGCCGGCACATCGGCCGCATAGCGCGGGGCGTCACGTTCTTCGGACAGGTTCAGCATGTCCTTGTTCAGCAGCCAGGTCAGCCGGTCGGCAATCTTCTCGCGCTTGTGCGAGGCGACATTGAACGACAGGGCGAAGCCTTCGCCGGTGTGGCGCACGACGGTGGCGACCACGCGTCCCAGGTCATCGAAATAGCAGACGAGTTCTGCGCCCGGGTCCGGCAGGGTCGCAGACTGGACCAGTGCCCCTGAACAGGAAAGATTGATCGTCGAGAGCGACGCATCGTTACCGACATGAGTGAGGAACCGGCCCGGAAGACACAGATCCACCCGTTTATGGCGGCGGCGATCGAAATACTCTTCCGGCGTTTCTGATGCCATCAGAACCTGAGAAGTAGAGAAGGTCATAAATCACTCCTTGAGCTGACCCGTCCTTTCGGACTACTTCTCCCCACGCTCTTTACTTAGCAGGCTTTCGTTCACAAAGTATTGCTTGAACCGTCGAAATTCTACCGACGAATGCAGAAAACAGGATCCCATGGAACGCTATGATTACGTAATCGTTGGTGCAGGAAGCGCCGGATGTACACTCGCCAACCGGCTGTCGGCCGATCCGGCGGTGAAAGTATGTCTGATCGAGGCGGGCAAGAAAGACAAATCGCTGATGGTGCGCATGCCGGCGGGCGTCGGATCTCTCATCAAGGAAGAGAACGATTTCAACTGGGGGTTTTGGACCGAGCCCCAGAAACACATGAACGGACGCAAGCTCTACTGGCCGCGTGGCCGGGGCTGGGGCGGCTCCTCCTCCATCAATGGCATGATCTACATCCGCGGACATGCCGGTGATTACGACCAATGGGGCCAGATGGGCCTGAAGGGCTGGGACTATGCGAGCGTCCTGCCGTATTTCAAAAAGTCCGAAACCCTGGACAAGGGCGAGAACGCTTTCCATGGCGGCAGCGGTCCGCTGAACGTGTCGTCCGCGCCGATGTCCAGCCCGCTCTACCGCGCCTTCATCCAGGCCGGGGAACAGGCGGGCTATGCCACGACCGACGATTTCAACGGCGCCCAGCAGGAAGGTTTCGGCCCTTACCAGCGCACCATTCACAAGGGCGAACGCTGGAGCGCATCTTATGCTTACCTGCGCCCGATCGTGGGCGTGCGGGACAATCTGACGGTGATTTCAACCGGCCGGGTCACCCGCGTCCTGTTCGACGGAAAACGCGCGACCGGCGTGGAAGTGGTGGAAGGCAAGGGCGGCCTGCCGCAATCCATTTTCGCGGATGGCGAAGTGATCGTGTGCGCCGGTGCCGTGCAGTCTCCGCAGATCCTGATGCTGTCCGGTATCGGCAATGCCGAACATCTGGACCGGTTCGGCATCAAGTCCGTGGTCGATTCCAAAGGTGTCGGCCAGAACCTGCAGGACCATCTCGACGTGACAGTCATCCATGAGATGACGCAGCCAATCTCCGCCTATTCCATGCAGAAGGGCCTGAAGAAGCTGGGCGTCGGCCTGCGTTACCTGATGAACCAGACCGGACCGGGCGCCGACAATTTCCTGCAGGCAGGGGCGTTCTTGAAATCTCGCCCCGGCCTTGAGATGCCGGACCTGCAGCTGCACCTCGTCAACGCGATCATGATGGATCACGGCAAGCACGACCCGCAGAAGGATGGCTATACCGTCCATGCCTGCCAGCTGCGTCCGGAAAGCCGGGGCACGGTGTGCCTGGCGTCAGACGATCCGTTCGCCAATCCGGCCATCGATCCGAACCATCTGGCCACGGAAGAAGACCGCCGCGCCATGCGCGAAGCAGTGAAGATGGTACGGGAAGTCTGCCAGCAGGAAGCCCTGAAACCCTTCACCGGATCGGAAATCATGCCCGGCCCGGGGGCGACGTCGGACGACGACATCGACTCCTTCATCCGCCGCACGGGCGAGACGATCTATCACCCGGTCGGCACGGTTGCGATGGGCGTCAGCGATGCCCAGCCGCTGGATGGCGAATTGCGGGTGAAGGGTGTGGAAGGCCTGCGCGTGATCGATGCGTCGGTCATGCCGACCCTGATTGGCGGCAACACCAATGCGCCGACCATCATGATCGCCGAAAAGGCCGCCGATATGATCCTGAAAAAGCCGGCTCTGGCGAAACAGGAACCGTCGGAACTGGCGGGCGCTTAGAAGATAAGGTGAAGCAGGCTTTCGTCGCCGGGTGTCCGAGGGCCCCCGGTTGACGGATCCTGCCCGGAGGCCTGGCGGGTCTCACGGGGTTCGCTTAAGATGATTTCATAAAACCTTCGAATAAAATTGAGGAATATTCATTCGGCTGTCATGCAGCCGGGGTAGATCCGCTCACAGGCATTCATTCGCTGGCCGCACAAAGTTCTGGCGGCCGGTACTGCAATCACCTGGGAGCAAGATCATGACGACCGACCGCCGCGAGTTCCTTCGCATCATGGGGGTCAGCGCCGCTGCGGGCGCTGCCGCAAACACCTTTCCCAGTGCGATCGCCGAGGCGCTGCAAACGCCCGCCGCCAACGAGACGGGCACGATCAGGGATGTGAAACACGTCGTCATCCTGATGCAGGAGAACCGCTCGTTCGATCATTATTTCGGAACGCTTCGCGGGGTTCGCGGCTTTGGCGACCGGCACACCGTTCCCATGGAAAGCGGCAAGCCGGTCTGGTTCCAGTCGGACGGGCAAAAGGACATTCCGCCGTTCCACCTCGATACGAAGACAACGGACGCCATCGCTCACCCGGGCACGCCGCACTCCTTCAGCGACTCGCAGGCGGCGTGGAACCAGGGGAAGTTCGGCTACTGGCCGAAATACAAGAACCCTTACTCCATGGGGTATTTCAAGCGTGAGGACGTGCCGTTCCAGTTTGCGTTGGCCGAGGCTTTCACGATCTGCGATGCCTATCACTGCTCGATTACGACAGGCACGGATCCCAACCGCATCGTGTTCTGGTCAGGCTCCAACCACGACCCTGACCTGCGCGCACGGGGGATCAACGGCACGGAAGCCGACAGCGAGCCAAACAATCTGCGGTGCTGGATCGAAGGCGCGTTGCCGGAACCGGGTTACACCTATCAGGGCTCGGCCTTGCCATGGCAGACCATTCCGGACGTTCTGGAAGACGCCGGCGTGTCATGGCGGATTTACCAGAACACCAACGACAACTGGACCGGCGCCATGCATGGCGGGCTTGCGTTCAAGAGCTTCCGCGAAGCCCAGCCCGGCTCGCCGCTCTACGAAAAAGGCATGACGGACTATTCGCTGGAGCGCTTCGCGGCCGATGTGCAGGCAGGCACGCTGCCCGAGGTGTCCTGGATCCTGCCGCCGAAAAACTGGTCCGAGCATCCGAGCGCATCGACGCCGCTGCAGGGCGCCGAGTATACATCGCGTATCCTGCAGGCGCTGACGTCCAATCCGGAAGTCTGGAGCCGCACGGTCTTCTTCCAGATGTTCGACGAGAATGACGGCCTGTTCGATCACCTGCCACCGGCGGCCCCGCCATCCTACACGGCGGACGGCGAACTGGCCGGCAAGTCGACCATTGATCTGAAGGGCTTCTACTTCTCAGACCCGGAGAAGCGGTTGCTGGATGATTCCGACACGATCAGCGGCAGTGTCCGTCCCTGGGGGCTTGGCGCGCGTGTGCCGCTCTATGTCGTGTCGCCGTGGAGCCGCGGCGGCTGGGTGAACAGCCAGGTCGCCGATCACACATCGGTCGGCATGTTCCTGGAACAGCGGTTCGGCTTGACCGTGCCCGCGATCAGCCCGTGGCATCGCGCCGTCTGCAGCGATCTGACGTCCTGCTTCGACTTCAAGACGCCGAACGAACCGGTGTTTCCGGATCTTCCCTCTGCCGAAGGATCGCAGAAGGCCGTGCTGGCCCAGATCCACCGCAAGCGGATCGAGCCGCCGGCCGAGCCTCAGAGCCTGTCGCAGGAGCCGGGATCGCGGCCGTCGCGCGCCTTGCCATACGCGCTGGACGTGATGGCCAGTGCCAATCCGGATGCGATATCGCTGAAGTTCGCCAATACGGGAAAGGCGGGCGCGGTCTTCCACGTCTACGACAAGCTGCATCTCGACCGCATTCCGCGCCGCTATACGGTCGAGGCGGGGAAGGCGATATCGGATGTGTGGGATCTGGAAGCCAATGACGGCCAGTATGATCTGTGGGTGCTGGGGCCGAATGGCTTCCTGCGTACCTTCCGCGGCGATGCGTCGAAAGAGATCGAAACCTCGGCCAGAATGACTCTGCGCACCGGCATCGTGACCCTTTTCATGAAGAATACGGGCCGGACGAAGCAGGAATTGTCCATCGATGCGGGCGTCTATGACGGCTCGGAACCGGTCAGGGTGACCGTCGGTGCCGGCCGGACGCTGAAGCGGGAATTCGACACCAGCGCCAGTAATGCCTGGTACGATATCACCGTGACGGCCGAAGGCTTCGAACGGCGCCTCGCCGGGCGGATCGAAACCGGCCGCGATGGCTTCAGCGATCCGGCGATGGGCGTTTAGGCGTTCGAGGCGACCAGCTTCACGCGGGGTTCGCTGACGCGGGTGTCTGGCGGCACGAGCATCGAGACACGATGGCGCCAGACAGGCCGGCCCTTCAGCATGGGTTCCCCGCCGAGGGTCTGGTAGAGGCCGAGCAGGCGATTGCTGGCCGGCCGTTCGGTCTGCTTTGCCAGCGGCATGATGGTGAGTTCCAGTTCGACGCGCTGGCCGGTCATGGTTTCACCGCGGCCGCGGATCACGCCGGGGGCGCCGTCCATCTGAACCGCGTCGAGGAAGGCAGACATCATCGGTTTGTCCGGCCCGCTCCAGAGGTTGAGGAAATCATGGTCCACGAGCGGCCGGCCCATCAGGTCGGTGAGCGATCCGCCGGCGGTGCGGAACAGCCAGGCGCCGTCGCGCTTGTTTTCAAGAACGAAGAGGCGATCGATCAGACCGGGATGGTCTTCGACACGTGGCGATTCAATTGCGCCGGAAGCGTTATTGGCGTTCATGCGGCGCCAGGCGTCCAGCAGGACTCTGGTGTTGGGATGAATGGACCGGTCATTCATGACTGGGTGAAACTCCGAATTTGTTTGCAGGCCCCCGCGGGCCGGTTCGGGCTCTCTTGCGCAATAACTGTTCCAGAAGCGGCTTTTCCCTCGCATGGCGAATTCTGCAGGAGAATGGGGCCGGGTTTTCCCCTGTCAGGGAATGAACCGCCGATTTCAGGCGAGTCGCGACCTGTTGGACTCGCGGCACAGGGCGGCATGGTTACCCAAACGTGTCCCTAGGCGGGACGCCTTGTTGATTCGCGTGACGACCTGGCACCGGATGCGGTGAGGTTGCTGATAAATTATTCTGTGTGCGACGCAGAATGGAGGTAAATCGCCTCGATTGCTGCTCAGAAAGACAGCGCGTCTTTTGCGGTTCGTGACTTTCCGGCAACGGATTTCCACTTTGGGAGTGATTTACAGGCGAATCCCTTGCCGCCGGTAACCTTAAGGATACGAAAGTCATGCGAGAAAACTCGCAAAGACTGGCGTTTCCTCCACTCACTTCAGCAGTCTTTCAAAATTTATAACCAAAGGGAGAGTGACCTCGTGTCTACATCCAATGCCTATTCACGTGCGGGCTTCAAAGCCTTTCTTAGCCTTGGTGTCGGTCTGACAGCACTGGCCGCCAGCCAGGTGCCGGCCCACGCCCAGGAAACCGGCGACGAAGAGTCGTCGCGCACTTTGCAAACCGTCACCATCACCGCGACCAAGCGCGAGCAGACGCTGCAGGACGTCCCGGTGGCTGTCTCGGTCGTCGACAGTTCGGTGATCGATCAGGCAGAGATCATTGACCTGAACGACCTGCAATCGATCGTTCCGTCTCTGCGCATCGGCCAATACCAGACCTCCGCCAACACGAACTTCATCATTCGCGGCTTCGGCAATGGCGACAACAATGCCGGTATCGAGCCGTCGGTCGGTGTCTTTATCGATGGTGTGTACCGCTCGCGGTCTGCAGCCCAGATTTCCGACCTGCCGAATATCCAGCGTGTCGAAGTGCTGCGCGGCCCGCAATCGACGCTGTTCGGCAAGAACGCGTCCGCTGGTGTTATCTCGATCGTCACCGAGAAGCCGCAATATGAATGGGGCGGTTCAGCCGAAGCCACGGTTGGCAACTTCAACATGCTCCGCGTGGCGGGTGATGTGACCGGACCGATTTCCGACAATGTCGCGTTCAGCCTCGGCGCCAACTACAATACCCGCGACGGCTATGCTGACGACCTCAACACCGGCGCCGACATCAACGACCGCAACCGTTGGGGCGTGCGTGGCCAGCTGCTGATCGAGCCGACCGAGGATCTGAGTTTCCGCATTATCGGCGACTTCGACAAGATCGACGAAACCTGCTGTGTGGTGGCGAACGTCGTGAACGGCATGACCGGGCCGGCGATCTTCGCCCTCGGCGGCCAGCTCGATCCGGAAAACCCGTACTCTTATAATGTCTACAGCAATCTGGATTCCACGAACGACGTGGAGAACTCCGGCTTGTCGGTACAGGCCGACTATGCGTTCGGGTTCGCTGACCTGACCTCGATCACGGCCTACCGGTCTTCCAAGCTGAAGACCGATCAGGATTCCGACTTCACCAGCGCGGACCTGCTCAGCCGGAACTCGAACGATACCGACATCGACACTTTCACCCAGGAAATTCGCCTGACGTCGAATGGCGACGGCGCGGTGGACTGGATGGTCGGTGGTTTCTACTTTGATGAATCCGTCGATATCGAGAACCAGATCCTCTACGGCCAGGACATCCGCGGTTATATCGACTTCCTGTCGCAGGGCCTGCTCACGGGTCTTGAGCCGCTGGTCTTCAGCGTTCCGCAAGGCTTCTTCTTCCAGCCGGGCGAGGGCATGACCGAGGCCTACGGGCAGGACAACACGGCGTTCTCGCTGTTCGGCACGGTCGACTACCACATGACTGACCGCCTCACGGCGACGGTTGGCCTGAACTATACGCAGGACAACAAGGACGCCTATGGCCGCGTCGTGTCGACCGATACGTTCTCGGCGATCGATCTGGATCCGCTCTCGCCATTCATCTCGCAGGTCGCCACCGGGGCGCTTCTGCTGCAGGCCGGTGTGGACCCGACCAGCCCGGCCCAGATCGGCGCGTTCGCCGCGGCCTATCCGGATGTGTTCGCGACGATCCAGGCAACGGCGGCGGGTTCAACGTCCCAGCTGCAGCTGCTGCAGTTCTTCCCGCAATTCGTGGACTTCCCGAATGCCGTGGAAGGCGGGTCGACCAATGACGACGACACGACCTACACGCTGCGCCTCGCTTACGATGCCACGGACAACATGAACGTGTACGCATCATATGCCACGGGCTTCAAGGCATCGTCCTGGAACCTGTCGCGCGACAGCCGTCCGACACCGACCGGCTATTCGAACCTTGTGGCCGCTGGCCTTAACCCGCCGAACCTGACGACAGGGACGCGGTTTGCCGGCCCGGAAGAATCCGAAGTGTTGGAAGTCGGCCTGAAAGGGGCGTGGGACACGATTGCTGTGAACGTTGCGGTGTTCGATCAGAAGATCAAAGGCTTCCAGTCCAATATCTTCACGGGCACGGGCTTTGCGCTGGCAAACGCCGGTGAGCAGTCCACCCAGGGTCTCGAACTCGATGCGACCTGGAATGCGACCGAAAACCTGACACTCGGCTTTGCGGGTACCTTCCTCGATCCTGTCTATGACAGCTTCAAGAACTCGTCGGCCGGGGACATCTCCGGTGCGAAACCGGCGGGCATCTCGGAAGTCTCCACCTCGGCGTCGGCGCTTTACACCTTCAACGTCAAAGGCCTCGATGCCTTCGTGCGGGGTGACTGGCAGTATGAAGGCCCGTCGACCTATCGTGACGACCCGGCCGAGCAGGCCATCATTGCGGAAAAGCGGGAATACAATTTGTTCAACGCGTCGCTCGGCTTTACCTCTGAAAGCGGGCTCAACGTGACGTTCTGGGGACGGAACATCTTTGACGAGCAGTACATCATGGCGGCCTTCCCGTCCGTGGCACAGCTCGGGTCCTTCTCCGGCTATCCAAGCCAGCCGGCGACCTATGGCGTGACGGTTCGCAAGTCGTTCTAAGCCTTGGTGCACATCTCTTGAGGAAAGCCCCGCCGTTTGGCGGGGCTTTTTTTTGCGCGGAAGGCCGGGCGCGCGCTGGCCAATGCCGGTGCAGACGTCTAGCCTGCGTGGGAAAGAGTTCCGCAGATAAGGCCTGATCCCACCCCGTGACGCGCGCAACCAGGACGCCGCCAGTTATAGAAGCCCCGCCGGCGGTGACCGGTCTTGCTGGCCTGATCGTGCTGGCGCACGCCGTACGCGTGTTTTCGCCCATCAGCTGGCAGGGCTACATGCTGTCGATGGCGAGCCTCCAGCCGGACCGGTTCTGGGCATCCGTGGGGCAGGGGGCGCCCGGCGCGGTGCCTTACGGCTCCCCTGTCGAGGCGCTGGTCCCCTTTATTTCAGATGCTTTGCTTCATGATGGCTGGGCGGGGGCGATCCTGAACGCCGCGCTGATCGTGATTTTCGGGCGTCTGGTGCATGCGTCTCTTTCTATAGGGCGCAAAAGCGGGGCGATTCCCTTCCTCGTCGTGTTTGCGGTGTCTGTCGCGGGCGGGTCGCTCTGTCATCTGGTGACCCAATACCCGGCCGGAACAGCGCTGATCGGTGCGTCAGGCGGCGCCAGCGGCCTGTTCGCAGCATGGGTGCTGATACAGGAAGGGCGAGGCGGGCGGATCCTGTCGAAGCGATTCCTGACCGTTTTCCTGTTCTTTGCGGGCGTGAACCTGGCGCTGTGGCTGATGGGGCCGTCCCTTATAGGGGCGAGAATCAGCTGGCAGGCGCATCTGGGCGGCTTCCTGGCAGGGGCGGCAGCGTTCCAGATTTACCGGGCCCGGCGGCCCCGTTCGCAATTCTGATCGCCCAGAAGACTCCTTTATGGTAGGTTTCCGTAACGGCGAGGCCGGTCAACGGCCCGTCAATAAAGGAGGACGCGCATGACAATAGACCAGATCCTGAATGACAAGGGGCGCGAAATAATCTCGATCAAGGCCGATTCGAGCCTGGCCGACGCGGCCCGGACTCTGGACGAGAAAAGAATCGGTGCGGTGGTGGCACTGGGTGACGATGGAGAGATCGTCGGTGTTCTTTCCGAGCGTGATATTGTCCGCCATGTCGCCCGAAACGGAGAGGCGGCGCTCAAAATCATCGTCGGAGATGCGATGACGCGTGACGTCATCACCATCGAGTCGACCACAAATGTGGAAGAAGCGATGCAATTGATGACCGATCGGCGGGTCAGACACCTGCCGGTTATGCGGAATGACCGCCTGATTGGCGTCGTTTCCATCGGCGATCTGGTGAAATGGAAGATCGCCGAGACAGAAGCGGAAGCCGAAGCGATGAAATCGTATCTTTCGGCACAATACTGATTTTTCAAGGCACTAGCCTTTTTGAGCTCCAAATCCGGCAAGAATGCATGGCCGGTCTGCAGCGAAATCGCATTATTTCTTCCGATTTGCTGCAGAAGGGGGTTGCGGCGGCCCCGTGCCTTGAGTATCTCCCGGCCTCCGCTGAAGACGCCCTCGGGCTTCGGACGCGGCGCCCGCAAATGGCGCCCCTGTGATGAGAAAAAGGCTTGCGCCTTTCACCGAACAGGGGTTATGTATGCGGTTCCTCGAAATGCTCGGACATGCCGGGCCGGTTGCCGGCCCACAGTGTCTTTTGCGCTAAAAATTCAGTGGTTTCCCGGCTCAAACCGGTAACTGCAGAAGGCGCGAAAAAGAGTGTTGACGGGCAAAACGGTGGCCCATATAAGCCGCCGCTTCCTGATGAGGTTTCGGCCTTCTGACGGACCCGGAACTTCGGTTCCACCTGATCGCTCGGACACCCCGGGCCGCATGTCGGTCTAAAGTGTCTCTTGTGCTGGAAAATCGGCGGTTACACGGTTCACACCGGAAACTGCAGAAGGCGCAAAAAAAGAGTGTTGACGGGCAATTCGGCGGCCCATATAAGCCGCCACTTCCGGACGGAGCCGCAGGCTTCTGAAGGGCTTCGGAACTTCGGTTCCAGCTGTTTGACATCGTAAGAGATTAAGGAAGAGAAACGCAGGCGGCGTGATGGCTTGCGAACCTCGCCAGAGAGCAATCGACGGCAGGTTCATACGATCACGACGGATGCGTTTCTTGAGAGAAAATTCTTTATATCCATCGGATGGGTTTCGGCCCGTCCTTTAGTGACAAAGGGTTTCTCGTCAAAAGAACGCAATACTTATGCTTAACAGCTTGAGTAACCGTCCATATTCCAATGGATGGTTTCGTCAGATCAACACTCAACTTGAGAGTTTGATTCTGGCTCAGAACGAACGCTGGCGGCAGGCCTAACACATGCAAGTCGAACGACATAGTGGCAGACGGGTGAGTAACGCGTGGGAACGTACCTTTCGCTACGGAATAGCTCTTGGAAACGAGTGGTAATACCGTATACGCCCTTCGGGGGAAAGATTTATCGGCGAAAGATCGGCCCGCGTTAGATTAGTTTGTTGGTGGGGTAATGGCCTACCAAGACTACGATCTATAGCTGGTCTGAGAGGATGATCAGCCACACTGGGA
>TARA_R110002051_G_scaffold23525_2_pt1 | contig 25371 bp, 23 predicted proteins | sample TARA_R110002051 | Tara Oceans TARA_R110002051 (sample SAMEA4397023) | marine metagenome | biome: Polar Biome; feature: [MES] marine water layer (ENVO:01000295) within the mesopelagic zone...; material: water (ENVO:00002006), including particulate matter (ENVO:01000060) such as......
TGCGATCTGGAAGCTGCGCCGGCCTTCGGCACCGATCCTGCTGATAATGCGTATCTTCAAAATCGGCTGCCTCCGGCCTAGAGCCCGATCTCGTGCGCGAAGGGCGGGTTTGCACCGGCGCGGGAGACGGTGACGGCGGCGGCCCTGGCACCCAGTTCGAGTGCCCGGCGAACCGAACTCTCGTCGAGCGCGGCGATCTTCTCCTTGGTCAACAGATCCTGCATCTTGAAGGATGCCAGAATGCCGGCGTCGAAGGTGTCGCCGGCGCCGACGGTATCGACCACGGTCACGCGCTCGCTCGGGACAGAGACCTTGAAGCGGGACGTATAGCCCGTTGCACCCTCGGCGCCGCGGGTCAGCACGACCAGACTGGCGCCCTGCGACAGCCAATAGGCCGCTCTTGCATCGTCATCGCCCTCGAGCCCGAACCAGTCCAGGTCCTCGTCGGAGAACTTGATGATGTCCGACATCGCAGCCATGCGAGCGACGCGGTTGAGATGCTTTTGCTTGTCCTTGATGAAACCGGGGCGGATGTTGGGATCGAACGAAATGACGCGCGTCTGGAATTCGCGCCGCATCAGGGCCTCGTAGGTACCGCCGCAGGGTTCCGGGATGAGGCTGATGGCACCGAAGTGGAGCGCCTCGCAGCTTTCTCCCAGTTCCGGGAGGTCAGCTTCGGTGATCATCCGCCCGGCCGTTCCCTCGTCATAGAAGGCGTAGCTCGCCTGGCCGTCCACCAGCTTGACGAAGGCAATGGTCGTCGGGCGGGACGAGACTGCGGCAAAGCTGGAATCGACGTGGCTGGCGGCCAGCGTGTCGCGCAGGATGTCGCCCATCATGTCGTCGGAAAGGCCGGTGAAGAAGCCGGTCGGCTGGCCCAGACGGCCGAGCGCGATGGCCGTATTGAAGACGGCACCGCCGGCGTAGGGGGCAAACCCCTTCTCCCCCAGCGTCGTCTCGCGGGGCAGCATGTCGATCAAAGCCTCACCGCAACATACAATCATGACGATCCTCCCAGAGACACGATGCCTATCCGATTACGCGAGCTTTTGCCCATTGACTAGAGCGAAAGCTCAGCAACCCCGCCGTTGCGCCCGGACCAGGCGAGCGGCGCGTCGAGGAAGGCCTCCACCTCGGCGAGCGTCTTCTCATCGAACAGTTTTTCCGCGCGGGCGACTGCCAGAACGTGCCGCCAGGTGGCGATGTGATGCAGTTGTACCTCACCCTTGGCAAAGCGCGCCTGGGCCTCGGGAAATATGTCGTAGAAGAAGAGTGCAATGCCGTGCTCGACGGTGCCGCCCGCTTCGCGGATGGCGTCGATGAACTTGAACATGCTGCCGCCCGCCGTGGTCAGGTCCTCGATGACGAGCACCCGCGCGCCTTCCGGCATGTGACCCTCGATCTGGGCATTGCGGCCATGGCCCTTCGGCGCCTTGCGCACGTAGATCATCGGCAGGCCCAGCCGTTCGGCCAGGAATGCGGCGAACGGAATGCCGGCGGTTTCTCCCCCTGCGATGCAATCGAACCTCTCGAAGCCTGCGTCGCGCATCACCGTTGCCGCGGCGAAATCCATGATCGTCGAGCGGATGCGCGGATAGGAGATCAGCTTGCGGCAATCGATATAGACGGGGCTCATCATGCCCGACGACAGCTTGTAGGGCTTGTCGGCGGCGAAATGGACCGCCTTGATCTCCCAGAGCATCTTCGCCATCAGCTCGGCCATCACGCTGCGCTCGGGAAAAGTGGTCTGGATCATGCTGCCGCTCCTTCAAAGATGCCCGGTTCCTTCGAGCGCCATAGCAGCATGTGCGCCGGTTTGCCAGATGGTCGGCGCCCGAGGCATCACGCGCGGTTGCGATCCTCTTCGGCGTTCACCTCGCGCAGATGCCGCGCGAATTCGACGCGGTTGCGGCCGGCACGCTTGGCGGCGAACATGGCATCATCTGCCGACCCGAGAACTTCTTCAAACGGCCTGCCGTCCTCGGTACCGATGGCCACCCCGGCGCTGAAGGTGCAGCGAAAGACATCGGATCCGGCCACGAAATCCTGCAGGGAAAACCGGGCCGCGATGTCCCTGGCTGTTGTTTCAGCGCGACCCGCCTGGGTATCTTCGAGGATCATGACGAATTCTTCCCCACCAAGGCGAGCCACGGTGGCCTGACTGTCGATTTCGCGTGAAAGCTCCCTCGCAAAGATCCTCAGGACTTCATCACCGGTCGCATGTCCATACTGGTCGTTGATCGACTTGAAGCGGTCGATGTCGAAGACGACAACGGCAGTCGAAGGGTACAGGCGGCGGTTCTGATGCTCTTCAAAGAGCGCGCGACGGTTCAGCAGCCCTGTCAGGGGATCGGTCATGGACTCGCGCTTGTGGTGCGCTGCCATGCGCCACTGGTGAAGCGCCAGAGACAAGGCACCAATGCCGGTCATGCCGGCAATGCATACGCCGATGTTGAGATTTTCCGCCCAGTTCTGCGGCGCATGTCCGAGGCGCCACTGGCGCTCCGCAATGAGAACGGCCGCACACAGAAGAAAGGAAACGCCGCTGGCGACATAGAGGATCGCCATGCCCATCAGCGCACCAGGCGCCTCGCGCCGCGCCAGCCAATACTGCCTGGCCGTTTCCACAAGCAGCGTTGCCGTTGCCGTGTTCATCACGATGAAACCGACCCCGTCGAGCCCTCCCAGCATCAGCGGCAATCCCAGCGCCGCACAGACAAGCGTCAGAAGGCCTGCCGTTCGCCACCGCCTCATGCCGGTGCGGAACTGGAGTGCCGCAGTGTAAATCGTGCTGAACCCGGCCATCAGGAGCGTGTAGGCGACCGATGCGCCCAGCGGCCCGGCCTTCACGGTGTAGAAGCTGTAGGCGACAATGCCGCCGATCGTCAGGAAGAGCGCGATGACGAGCGTGAGGAGAAAGGAATCGCTGCGACGGGAGAACCAGGTCCCGAACAGCGTCACCATCAAGCACGCCGCCGACACCCCAAGGGCGAGCAGGAGAGACTGGTAGTCAACCATGACCCGTGGCTTTCTCTTGCAGATGATCCCTCAGAAGAGGTCGGGGAGCAGGCTAGTCTGATTCTTGCAGGAAAGTTACAATTCCACTCGCAGTTCTCTAAACCCTGGTCGAGATGCCGATTTCCTAGCTGCCGCCCACACGCCAGTACAGCGGGAACATCGGGTCGAAGACGGTGACCGGTCCGGATCCGGTATCGCATTTCGGCGGATAGCTCAGCGGCACATCCCCCCGCACCAGCGTCATCCTCTCCTCGTTGGGCGCAAGGCCGTACCAGGCTGGACCGTTCAGCGACGTGAACGCTTCAAGCCGGTCCAGCGCATCGTGCTGTTCGAAGACATGCGCAAGGCAGCTCATCGTGTTCGGTGACGTGTAGATTCCGGCGCAGCCGCAGCCGCACTCCTTCAGCGGGTCCACATGCGGCGCCGAATCGGTGCCGAGGAAGAAGCGATGGTCGCCGGAGGTGGCCGCTGCCCGGAGCGCCAGGCGGTGGCTCTCACGTTTGGCGACGGGCAGGCAGTAATAGTGGGGGCGGATGCCGCCGACGAGGATGGCATTGCGGTTGATGATGAGGTGATGGGTGGTGATGGTGCCTGCAAGATTGCCGGACGAACCCATGATGTAGTCCACGCCATCCTTGGTGGTGACGTGCTCCATGGTAATCTTCAGCTCGGGCAGCCGCTTGCGCAGCGGATCCAGAACCGTCTCGATGAAGACAGCCTCCCGATCGAAGATATCCACGTCGGCGGATGTCACCTCGCCGTGCACGCAGAGCGGCAGACCGACCTCGGCCATCCGCTCCAGGACCGGCATGGCATTTTCGAAGTTGCGCACGCCGCTGCTGGAATTTGTTGTCGCGCCCGCGGGGTAGAGCTTCACGGCGGTGATGAGACCGCTCTCCTTGCCAGCCGCGACATCGTCCGGATCCGTGCCCTCCGTCAGGTAGAGCGTCATCAGCGGCTCGAAGCGATCCCCCTCCGGAACCGCGGAGACGATTCGCTCCCGGTAGGCGGCTGCGTCCGCAGTGGTGACCACCGGCGGCACAAGGTTCGGCATGATGATGGCCCGGGCAAAATGTCGGGTGGTATCGCCAATCACGCCCTTCAGGACGTCACCGTCGCGCAGGTGCAGATGCCAGTCGTCGGGGCGGCGGATGGTCAACGTCTTCATGGGAGCATGCCTTCGCAGTCATCGATGCCCTCGCATAGCACCAATGGCCGGGCGGGAACAATCGCCGCCGGGCTGTTCAATTGCTCACAGAGCATCAGACGCTCGCGAAAAGGTGAAGGCAATTGCGGGTTGCGCGCAAAGGTGAACCGACCGCTCAAGGAACCGCTTACCGGTTCGAGCGTTCGTTAATCCAAATGAAGAATGTATGAATCGGAGCCAACCATGAAATCCCGGATTTCGAAAGTCAACAGGGGTTTTGCATTTGCCACAGGCACAGCCATGTTCCTCCTGAGCATGACGGCTGCCCCCAATGCCGAAAACCGCATGGATGCCGGCGGCTTCCTTGCAGCGCAGGCAGACTGCGACCGCCTGGCCGGCAGCCCCAACGACAACCAGCGGAATCGCGCCTATGGTGCCGTCGAGATCGACAGCATCGACGTGGCGGCGGTAGACTCCTGCCGGTTGGCCTTCGACGCCACCGGCAATCCGCGTTTCGCTTATCAGCTCGGACGCGCGCTCAATCAGGCGCAGGACATCGATCAGGCCATCGTCGCCTATGAGGCCGCGGTCGCAGCCGACTACCCGGCCGCCAAGGTGAATTTCGGCATGTTGATGGGTCGGCTCGGCGACGCGGACGCCGAGTTCAAGATGTACAGCGAAGCTGCCAACAGCGGCAACGTGCTGGCCTCCTACAACCTCGGCGTTGCCTATCGCGATGGTCTCGGCACCACCCCGGATGCGGAAAAGGCTCTCTACTGGCTTGAAAAAGCTGCCGCCGCCGGTGACGATACGGCTGCTTTCAATATCGCTGTCATCTATGACGAGGGAAAGCTTGTTCCCGCAGACGATCAGACGGCAATCGCCTGGTATGACATTGCGGTATCGCGCGGCAATGTCGATGCCATGGTCAATCTCGGCATCATGCTGGAGACCGGCGAAGGCATCGAGCCGAGCCTGCAGCAGGCTGCGGAAATGTATGCCCTGGCGGCCCAGCACGGCGACGTCTTCGGCGCAACGCGGCTCATGGAACTCCAGGATGCTGGCGTCCTCGCACCGCCATCCGCGCTCGCCGAAATGGACGACGGTATGAAGACGCTGGTGCTGAAGGAAGGCGACGTCGAGACACCCGCCTCTTTCGCCAAGGACATCTGAGCAGATCGCGACTGGCGGCTTGACCGCAGGCTCTCCGGCGCAGCTGACAGCTCGCTAGCAACGCACATCGCGCCATGCCCGAGATCAGTAGATGGTTGGGGAGAAATGGCGCACCCGGAACGATTCGAACGTCCGACCCCCAGATTCGTAGTCTGGTGCTCTATCCAGCTGAGCTACGGGTGCGTGCTGCAAGGCGACGGTGCCGCTTGCGTGGCGATCCTCTAAAACGTCCGCTTTCCGATTGCAAGCGATTTTCCGACGGCAATCCAAAATTTGCGTGTTAATTCACCAGAACGGTCTGAAAACACGAGAGTTTCCGCTCACGCCCGGGCGCGATAGTCCTCCAGTTCCACCGGCCGGTCGGGAATTTCGATCCTAAACTGGGTTCCAGGCCCGGGTTTTTCCACCAGCGCAATCGTGCCGCCATGGGCGAGGACCAGTTCGCGGGCGATGGCCAGCCCGAGGCCCGTACCGCCGGAGCGCGCCGATCCGCGGAAGGCGGCAAACAGATTTTCCCGCGCCTTGCGCGGCATGCCGGGGCCGGTATCGTCGATGGTGATGCTGACGACGCTGCCGATGCGGTGCGCCATGACCGTGATCCGCCGCACGGTCGCCGGATCGTCAGGATGGAAGGCTGCGAGCGCCTGGGCGGAGTTGCGGCAGATATTGTGGATGATCCGAAACAGCTGCTCGCCATCGGCGTCGACTTCGAGATCCGTCGCGATCTGTTCGACAAACTCGATGTCGCCGTCCGCATCAAGCGCGAGGATCTCGCGAACATCCTGGCAGAGTTCGGCGAAGCGGACACGGCGACGCCTTGGTGCCGCCTCCGTGGCCTGTCCATAGGAGAGAACCTCGTTGGTATAGCCCACCGCCCGGTCGATCGTGCGCAGGAGCTTGGGGGCAAAGCTGCGCACCATCGGGTCATCGACATCGACGAGACGGTCCGACATCAATTGCGCCGAGGCCAGGATGTTGCGCATGTCGTGGTTGATCTTGGAGACCGCGAGACCAAGGTCGGCGAGGTTCTTCTGCTGCTTCAGCGTCCGCTGAAGCTCCACCTGCATGGCGGAAAGATGGCGCCCGGTAACGGCAAGTTCGCCCTTCGCGCCGCCGCCCTGAAAGACCCGCTGCGGGTCCTCCGGGCGTTCCGAGAAGAGCTGCATGTTGCGTGTCAGGTTGCGGATCGGGCGGATCATCATCCGGTTGATGGCAAGGAAGATGAGGACAGCCGTGATGAGGGAGATGACCAGCGAGAGGGTGAACATCATGCGCGAATACTGCAGCATGTCCCGGCGCAGGGCATCGTCGGTCATCACCAGTTCGATGATCATGTCGCTCTCGCCGACCGGGCCGAAGACGCGCATGATGCGTCCGCCGCCGAAGACGAGCGTATCCATGGCATCGCGGATCGAGACGAGAAGCGGCACATCGGCCAGATCGTACTGGTCGTCCACCTGCGGCGGGATGTCCACTGCCGCCAGCAGACGGGAGGTCCCGTCCTTGCGCAGCGCGATGACCTTGGCGCCTGTCGCCAGGAGCGTGTCGTCCTGGACACTGCGCGGCAGTTCCGAAGGCTGCAGGCCATCGATGACGATCCCGGCAGCGGCGGCGGTATCGAGCCGATCGCGCAGCCAGTTCATGCGCATGCCGGCGACAGAGGGGGCGAAGATCAGGATCTCCGCGAGCATCACGAAGACGACCGTCATCCAGAGAAGCCGCCCGGAAAGCCCGCGAAACAGCCCCGGCATCGGCTCATGGCCAGTTTGAGCCGACAAGACATCCGTTTCTGTTTGCGCTTCACCGCTCATGCGGATCTCCGGTCTTCGATGCGGCGGAACATCCGCGGCAGCAATGTACTTAGAAGCCCCAGGTTCTTTTACCAGTTTTTGCACCGCGCACAAACAAGGGCCGGATATGTCTCCGGCCCTTGCTGTCGATCCTGAAACTGATGCCTGTGCGGCTCAGAACTCTTCCCAGTCCGCTTCGGCCGCAGCCGAGGATGCCGCTGCTCCGCCGACCCCGAACGCCTTGGCGATCGCGCCGGTCATGGCACGGGCCGGAGAGACGCGGGGGCGCTGGTCGGAGGCGGCGACCGGACGTGCCGGCCTTGCTGCCGCAGGCATCCGCTCGTGCACGGGCGCAGTTGCGCCGTGGCGCGGTGCGGCAGGCTGGGCGGCGCGCGCCTCGCCACTGCCGATCTCGAACCGCGACACCATCGAGAAGAGGCTGTTTGCTTCCGACGAGAGCTTCTGCGTGGCAGCCGAGGTTTCCTCGACCATGGCGGCATTCTGCTGGGTCACCTGATCCATCTGGTTGATGGCGGTATTGACCTCCTGCAGACCGGTTGCCTGCTCCTTCGCCGCCAGGGCGATGGAATGGATATGATCGTTGATGCGCAGGACCCTGCTTTCGATTTCGGACAGCGACTCGCCGGTCTTCTGCACGAAGCGCACGCCGCCGGCGACTTCCTCGCCCGACTTGGTGATCAGGCCCTTGATGTCCTTGGCCGCCGCCGCCGACCGTTGAGCCAGCTCACGCACTTCCTGGGCAACGACGGCAAAGCCCTTGCCGGCCTCGCCAGCACGTGCCGCCTCGACCCCGGCATTGAGCGCCAGGAGGTTGGTCTGGAAGGCGATTTCATCGATGACGTTGGTGATCTGCGCGATCTCGCGGGAGGCCTGCTCAATGCGGCCCATGGCTTCGACGGCGCTGCGGACGACGGCACCGGACTGAACCGCACTTTCCTTCGCCTCGCCGACCATCACGGTCGCTTCCTGGGCGCGTTCGGTCGATGTGCGCACGACCGCGGTGATCTGGTCGAGAGCGGCCGAGGTCTCTTCGAGGGCTGCGGCCTGCTGCTCCGTGCGCTTCGACAGATCGTTTGTGGCGCTGCTCAACTCGTTCGAGCCGCCGCTGATCGTGCTCGTGCTCTGCCGCACACTCTGCATCGCTTCGCAAAGGCTTTCGACCGCAGCGTTGACGTTGGTCTGCAGATCCGCGAATGCGCCGCGGAAATTGCCGGACATGGATTGCGTCAGGTCTCCCTGCGCCAGACACTTGGCAACGCGTCCCGTCTCGGTGACGCCGGCTTCCACGCTCGCCAGAAGCAGGTCTACATTGCGGGCGAAATTGTCCAGGCTCGCGTCGCCGAACTGCTTGTCGATGCGCTTGCTGAAGTCGCCTTCCACGGCGGCGCCGACGACCGTTTCCATCCGCATGCGCAGATCGTCACTGCGGGCACGGCTGCCGTTCTCCTGCTCGTTCATCTGCGCAACTTCGATACCATTGCGCTTGAAGACTTCGACAGCGGCAGCCATCTCGCCGATCTCATCGGCCCGGCCGACAGACGGAACGGCCGTCACGAAATCGCCTGCCGCGACGCGCTTCATGCTGTCGGTAATCTCGATGATCGGTCCGCTCAACTGGCGGCGGCCGAGATAAAGTCCGAAGGACGCGCCGGCTCCCACGCCGAGCAGCGTGATCGCGCCGACGACCCAGATAATCGTGCTGCTGAAATCGTCGAGGTTGGCATCCACACGCTGCAGCTCGGCCAGATCGGATTGGACAATTGCATCGATCTCGGCCTGGTATGCCTTTCTGTTGTTGCGGTTGCCTTCGTTGTTGCCCTGTTCGTTTGCCGCCTCCGGGCCGACCTCACTCCCGAGCCGGACCGTCTCAGACCGGAACGCCTTGAATTCGGCCGAGCGCTGCAGAAGGTTCTGGAAACCGGCCCGCTGGCTTTCCGGCAGAATGGCCTGCCAGTCCGCCAGCAGTTTCTCCATGCTGCCGAGGCTCTTGACCACGCCTTCGCCGAACTTCGCCGCCTGCTCGGTGCTTTTCGATCCGTAGATACCACGAGCATCCATGACCACCGCAGTCACGAGCCTGTTCAAGGTTTCGCCCATATGGGCTCGCTGCGCAGCCGCCTCATAGGCCTGCATGCGCGTCCGATATTCCGACATCGCAAAGACAGACAAACCGCCGACAAGCAAAGCCACGGCACTCATCAGTCCAACCAGAAGATTGATCTTGCCCCGGATTTTCATGAAATTCCCTTCTCTCATAACACTTCTCTGATCGCAGGGAAGTTTCATTGCGCCTGAGCACCACCCAGCCCAGTGCAAGAATTGACATTGAGGCATTAACAAATGCTTGAGCGAAACAAGGCGGGATAGACCCCCAATACGGGCGGAAAAATCGATCAAGGCCTTGGTTCAAGAGGGGTTTTACCGCAGGATTATTGATTTTACGCAAGACTACAGGTTTTCATCCCTCATTTTAGCGCGCGAGGATGTAATCGACCGTAGCCCCATTGGTTAATTTTGGCGCTTCCGTCGGGTCGCAGCGACCCATGAATTGACTTTTTGGGGAAAGTGCATCTATAAGCCGCGCACGTTCCGCCCTTTGCAGGCTCGCGCGCGTGCGACCTATGGCAGAACGTCTCCGAAACGCTGTTGCCGCAAGGCAAATTCAAGAAGGGCCGCACACCGCGGTATTAAATAAATGTCTAAGCGTACCTTTCAACCGTCCAAGCTTGTTCGCAAGCGTCGTCACGGTTTCCGTGCCCGTATGGCCACCGCTGGTGGCCGCAAGGTTCTTGCAGCTCGTCGCTCGCGCGGCCGCAACCGTCTCTCGGCCTAAGGGCCGGGCGTGCCCGTCAGCCGGGCGATGACGGACGAAGACACATCAAAGACAACTGCCGGGCGGCTGAAAAGCCGGCCGCAGTTTCTTGCCGTGCGCGCCGGCGAAACACGCCGTGGCCGCAACTTTGTTCTGGAAGTCCTGGACCGCAAGGAACCCGAGGCTGAGCCACGGGTCGGATTCACGGTCACCAAGAGGCACGGCAATGCCGTCGAACGCAACCGGATGCGGCGGCGCCTGAAGGAGGCCGTCCGACAATCTGCCGCGTTTGCAATGAAGCCCGGACACGACTATGTCATTGTCGCGCGACGGGAGGTCCTAACGGTGCCCTTCGCAGAATTGACCGTTCAGCTTGTCGAGCGCATCGAGGCACGGCCGAAACATAAGCGGTCCGAGGAGACCCGTTCCAGGAAAGCATGATGGAAAAGAACCGCAATTATTTTATTGCGATCGCCCTTTCGGTGGTGATCGTCATTGCCTGGCAATTCCTCTACATGAACCCGAGGATGGAAGCGCAGCAGCGGGCTCTTGAAGCCCAGCAGGCACTCCAGGGCGAAGCTCCGCAGCCCGTGGCCCCCGAAAGCCCCGGCGTCGCCGTCAATGGCACGCTGCCCGGGACGGTCCAGGCGCAGCCAACGGCTACCCGTGAGCAGGCGCTAGCGACAGCCCCGCGGGTCGCCATCGACACGCCTGCGCTGGCCGGCTCCATCAACCTGATCGGCGCGCGCTTCGATGACCTGAAGCTGCGCGAATATCACGAGACGGTCGACGACGAGAGCCCGCTCATCACTCTCTTCTCCCCTGCAGATACAGCCGGTGGCTATTTCACCGAACTCGGGTTCGTCCAGAGCGAGACATCCGGAGCGGTTCCGGGTCCCGGCACCGAATGGACCCTGGCGAGCGGCGAGAAATTGACCGTCGATACGCCGGTCGTCTTGAGCTTCACCAACGACCGAGGCGTCGTGTTCAACCGGACCATTTCGGTCGATGACCACTACATGATCACCGTCGTCGACAGCATCCAGAACGGTGCCGGCGAAGCCGTGACGTTTGCCCCCTACGGTCGGGTCACCCGCTACAACAAGCCCGCCACGCCCTCGGTCTTCGTGATCCACGAAGGCTTCATCGGCGTAATCGGCGAGACGGGCCTCGTCGAAGAGAGCTACGGCGACATCGAAGACGACGCCGTGGCCAATGCCAAGGCCACCGGCGGCTGGCTTGGCATCACCGACAAATACTGGGCTGCCACGCTCGTCCCGCCGCAGGCGCTGCCCTACGAATCCCGTTTCTCGCATTTCACGGACGGCCAGCCCCGTTACCAGGCCGATTTCAAGAGCGATGCCCTGACCGTCGAGCCCGGTCAGTCCGTCGAACTGACGAACCTGGTCTTTGCCGGCGCCAAGGAAGTGCCGCTGGTCGACCAGTACGAGGAAGCCCGCTCGATTCCGCGCTTCGAGCTCCTGATCGACTGGGGATGGTTCTACTTCATCACCAAGCCGATGTTCCACCTGATGGACTTCTTCTTCCGCTACTTCGGCAACTTCGGTGTGGCGATCCTGCTGACGACCATCGTCGTGAAGGCCCTGTTCTTCCCGCTGGCCAGCAAGCAGTACGCGTCGATGGCCAACATGAAGCGCATGCAGCCGAAGATGGCCGAGCTGAAGGAGAAGCACGGCGACGACCGCATGGCGATGCAGCAGGCGATGATGCAGCTCTACAAGGAGGAGAAGATCAACCCGATCGCCGGCTGCTGGCCGATCCTCCTGCAGATCCCGGTGTTCTTTGCCCTCTACAAGGTGATCTACGTCACCATCGAGATGCGCCATGCACCATTCTTCGGCTGGATCCAGGATCTGTCTGCTCCGGATCCGACCTCGCTCTTCAACCTGTTCGGACTTCTTCCCTATGACGTTCCGAGCTTCCTGATGATCGGCGTCTGGCCGCTGATCATGGGCATCACCATGTTCGTGCAGATGCGCATGAACCCGACGCCGCCGGATCCGACACAGGCGATGATCTTCAACTGGATGCCGCTTGTCTTCACCTTCATGCTGGCGACATTCCCGGCCGGTCTGGTGATCTACTGGGCATGGAACAACAGCCTTTCGATCATGCAGCAGGCGCTGATCATGAAGCGTCACGGCGCCAAGATCGAGCTCTTCGACAATATGAAGGGCCTGTTCCGGCGAAAGCCCGCAGCCAACAAATAACCCTGAAAGCCCCGGTTCGCCGGGGCTTTTTCTTTTGGGGACATCGTGGAGGGCGCTGTCAACTTGACAAGCCGGAGCAAAAGCTGGAAGCCCTCCGTTCCATAGCGACAGGACCGAAACATCATGCCCGCAGACACGACCCCGGACGAGAAGCCGTTGTTCGGCCGCCCCTGGATCTTCATCCGCGGCGTGCCCTCGCTTGAATTCCTGCCACCGGAGGGCCCTCTGGAAGTGGCCTTCGCCGGACGATCGAACGTCGGCAAGTCGTCGCTCATCAACGCGCTGGTCGGCCACAAGGGGCTTGCCCGGACGTCCAATACGCCCGGTCGCACCCAGGAACTCAACTACTTCGTGCCCGAGGGCTATTCCGGCGCAGGCGGAGACCTGCCGCCGATGGCTCTCGTCGACATGCCGGGCTACGGCTATGCCAAGGCGCCCAAGGAAACCGTCGACGCCTGGACGAAGCTGGTCTTCGACTACCTGCGCGGTCGCGCCACGCTGAAGCGTGTCTACGTGCTGATCGACAGCCGCCATGGCATCAAGAAGAACGACGAGGACGTGCTGGACCTCCTGGACAAGGCGGCCGTTTCCTACCAGATCGTCCTCACCAAGACGGACAAGATCAAGGAGGCGGGCGTGCCGCGGCTTATTTCCGAGACGGCCGAAAAGATCCGCAAGCGGCCGGCCGCCTTTCCGCAGCTGATCGCCACCTCCTCGGAAAAGGGAAAAGGCCTCGACGAGTTGCGCCAGGCCATCCTGGACACCATCAGCTAACCGCTTCAAGGGCCAACATCCGGCAGCCTTGTTTCCACGATTGAAAACTTGCGCTACAAGGCGCCGCACCCCGATCGACGAGGACCTCCATGACTGCTTCGGACAGCGAACTTCAGGCACAACTCCTGGCCAAGGCGCTGCCCTACATGCAGCGCTACGAGAACAAGACGATCGTCGTGAAATACGGCGGCCACGCCATGGGTGATGTCGAACTTGGCAAGGCTTTCGCTGCCGACATCGCGCTCCTGAAGCAGTCCGGCGTCAACCCCATCGTCGTCCACGGTGGTGGACCGCAGATCGGCGCGATGCTGACCAAGATGGGCATCGAATCCAAGTTCGAGGGCGGCCTGCGGGTGACCGACCAGAAGACGGTCGAGATCGTCGAGATGGTTCTGGCCGGCTCCATCAACAAGGAAATCGTTGCGCTCATCAACCAGACAGGCGAATGGGCGATCGGTCTCTGCGGCAAGGACGGCAACATGGTCTTTGCCGAAAAGGCGAAGAAGACGATCATCGATCCGGATTCGCGCATCGAACGGGTGCTCGACCTCGGCTTCGTCGGCGAGGTCGTGGAAGTCGACCGCACGCTGCTCGACCTGCTGGCCAAGTCCGAGATGATCCCGGTCATCGCACCGGTGGCACCGGGGCGCGACGGCGCCACCTACAACATCAACGCCGATACTTTTGCGGGCGCGATCGCCGGCGCGCTGCGCGCCACCCGCCTGCTGTTCCTCACCGACGTTCCGGGCGTGCTCGACAAGGACAAGCAGCTCATCAAGGAGCTTTCGGTGGCGCAGGCCCAGGCGCTGATCCAGGACGGCACGATTTCCGGCGGCATGATCCCCAAGGTCGAAACCTGCATCGAGGCGATCAAGGCCGGGGTGCAGGGGGTCGTCATCCTCAACGGCAAGACGGCCCATTCCGTGCTGCTCGAGATTTTCACCGAGCATGGCGCCGGTACGCTGATCGTTCCCTAAGCCCAATCTGTCGAGGCGGGCGCACTGTCAGATCAGGACGAGCGCCAGGATCCCGAGCACGATCAGCAGACAGCCGGCGATCTCCAGCCGGTTGACGTGTTCCTTGAAGACCAGGACGGACGAGGCGAAGGTAAACAGCATCTCGATCTGCGCCAGCGCCTTGATCACGGCCGCCGGCTGCAAGGTCATCGCGGTGAACCAGCCGAAGGACGCCGTGGCGCCGACGAAGCCGACGATGACGGCCGGTCGCCAAGCCCGGGCGATGCGCGGCAGCTCCTGCCGATCCTTCAGAACCAGCCAGGCCAGCATCGCCACCGCCTGCATGACGATGACGACGAGCAGCGTGAAGCCTGCCTGCATCACGGGGTCCGCAGCCGGCAGGCTTGGGGCCAGCGACAGCGACGCATAGCGGTAGGAAACGCCCGATATCCCGAAGAGGAAACCCGACAGCAACCCGAAGACGGCGGTTCGACTGCCGACGGAGGTCACCAGCGACCGCAGCGTCAGCTCGGTCCTCGCCACCGAGATGAGCATGACGCCGACGACGGAGACGGCGATCGCAACCACCGTCCCGACCGTGATCGTCTCGCCAACGAGGATCAGGGCCACCAGAGCGGCCTGCGCCGGTTCGGTGCGCGAATAGGCCGTGCCGACCGCGAAATTGCGGAAGGCGAAGATGTAGACGAGCAGGAAGGTGGCGCCGATCTGGGCAAAGCCGCCCGCGACGGCCCAGATCGCGAAGGTGATGTTGGGTACCGGCATCGGCCGGCCGAGGCCATAGTGAAGGATCGCCATGTAGAGGACGGCGAAGGGAACGCCGTAGCCAAAGCGCACGAAGGTGGCGCCGGTGGTGTTCAGCCTGCCGCGCAGGTGCTTCTGCAGCGCCGAGCGCATGTTCTGCAGGAAGGCCGACGCAATCGTGATAGGGATCCAGAGTTCCATGCGATCGGCGGTAGCACCACCGTCGTGTTCCGCCAAGATCACTTTCGGCGCAGATCGAAGTCTGCCGTTTTCTTTCGCCGCAACAGCGTGCATAAGGCGGCATGACCAAGCCCAGCACCTCCCCTTCGCCCGCCGATTTCGCCCATGTCAAAGAGTGGGTCTTCGACCTCGACAACACGCTTTACCCGCATCACGTCAATCTGTTCTCGCAGATCGACAAGAACATGAGCGCCTTCGTCGCCGAACTGCTGCAGCTGGAGCCGGACGAGGCGCGGGCGCTGCAGAAGCGCTACTACCACGAGCACGGAACGACCCTGCAGGGCCTTATGCTCAACCATGGCATCTCGCCCGATGCCTTCCTGGAGCGGGCCCATGCGATCGACTATTCGGCGCTGCTGCCGCATCCGGAGCTTGGCGAGGCCATCAAGGCGCTGCCGGGCCGCAAGTTCATCTTCACCAACGGCAGTGTCCCGCATGCGGAAGCGGCTGCCCGCGCGCTGGGCATTCTCGAGCATTTCGACGACATCTTCGACATCGTCGCCGCCGACTACGTGCCGAAGCCTGCGGGCGCGACCTACGACAAGTTCGCCAGCCTGCACCGCGTCGATACCCGTCATGCGGCGATGTTCGAGGATCTGCCCCGCAACCTGAAGGCGCCCAAGGCGCTCGGCATGCGCACCGTGCTGCTGGTGCCGCGCAATCTCGACGACGTGCTGATGGAGCGCTGGGAGACGCTGTCGGACGAGGACGACCACATCGACTACGTGACGGACGATCTGGCAGGGTTCCTCACCGGTGTCTTGGGCTGAACCTTACCGAAAGTTCACCCAGGTTACGGATGTTTAAGTGGTTCCTCATGTCGGTTGCGCCTACCTTCGGGTCATAGACAAACCGAAAAGGAAGCCTTCCCATGAAGACCAACAAAGTCATTCTGGCATCACTTGCAGCCGTCCTCGTCGCCGGCACCGCCCTGCCAAGCTTTGCTGCACCCGGACGGGATGGCCCCGGTCGTGATGGTCCCGGCCGCCACGGCGCCAGAGGCGGCATGATGCAGGAGATGATGTTCGTCCGCCTGCTCAAGACCGCGGACGCCGACAAGAATGCGCAGATCAGCAAGGAAGAGCTCTCCGCACGCCAGGAAGCGCTGTTCTCCGAAATGGACGCCGACAAGGACGGCACCCTGATCCCCGGTGAAATGCGTGCCTATCGCGAAGCCAAGATGGAAGAGTTCCGCAAGGACAACCCGCGCCCCGATCGTGCGGAACGTCGCGAAGAGCGCCGCCAGGAGATGGCCCAGAACAATGGCGATGACGCGGATGACAGCAACGATCGTCCCGGCCGCCGCGGCGACCATGCAGATCGCCGTCACGAAGGTGGACGCATGGGCATGCATCACGGCGGACGCATGGGCCCGCAGATGGGTGGCATGCAGCTGATCCGTCAGGCGGACACCGACGAGAACGGCCAGTTCAGCAAGGCTGAAGTGACCGCTGCCGTAGACAAGCTGTTTGCCCGCATGGACCGCAACGAAGACGGCGTCATCAGCATCGACGACATGCCGGACCGCCCTTTCTAGTCACCAGTCCCCCAGACTAGTACGGTTCGTCATCAACCCGCCCCACCGCCTGGGGCGGGTTTTTCGCGGCCATTGCCTGGGAAGCCTGCCGCCTCAGTGCTCGTAGAAGTCGGCGACGATCTTCCAGGCCTCGTCGGCCGTTTCGACGAAGCTGATCAGCTCGAGATCTTCCGGCGCGATCGTTCCGAAATCCGCCAGCGCCTGCCAGTTCACCATGGTGTTCCAGAACTCCTTGCCGAACAGGACAAAGGGAATGCGCTCCATGCGGCGCGTCTGGATCAGCGTCAGCGCCTCGAACATCTCGTCCATGGTGCCGAAGCCGCCCGGGAAAATGATAATGGCCTTCGCCCGCATCATCAGATGCATCTTGCGGACGGCGAAATAGTGGAAATTGAAGCTGAGCTCCGGCGTCACATAGGGATTGGGCGCCTGCTCGTGCGGCAGGACCACGTTGAAGCCCACGGTCGGCGCGCCGGCTTCCGAGGCGCCGCGGTTGCCGGCCTCCATGACGCCAGGCCCGCCCCCGGTCACCACCACATATTCCTGATGGTCGAACTGCTCTCCGTAACTGGCGCAGAGATGGGCGAACTTGCGGGCTTCCTCGTAGTAGACTGACGCGGCCTCGAGGTTCCCGCGCTGGGTCTCGTTGCGCGCAGCCCAGGCTGCCTGGCCCGGTGCGGGAATTCTGGCGCCGCCGAACAGCACGACGGTCGACTTGATCCGACGCTCCGCAAGGACCATCTCGGCCTTGAGAAGCTCGAGCTGCAGGCGCACGGGCCGCAGTTCCTCGCGGCAGAGGAAGTCCTCGTCGGCATAGGCAAGGCGGTAGGTGGGCGACATCGACTGCGGCGTCTTCGGGACGCCGGCGGCACTCCGCCTGTCGGTGGAACTATCCTTCAGGGGATCCCACACGCCATCCTTGCGCCGCGGGCCATCCTTCTTCGCCTTCGCCATGTCCTGCCTTCCAAGCCTGATGCGTCGCGCCAATTCACGTTGACGGTCGAGTGGCGGTCGCTTAGAGCAATTAGCATCATTTGGCCAGCCGCCAGACCACTCCGTTCCACCCTACTGACGCGACCTTAAGGACTTCCCATGAGCACCACCGACCTCGCCTCGCTGGAGACCACCATCGAGACTGCCTTCGAACAACGCGACGGCGTTTCGGTTTCGACCAAGGGCGAAGTTCGTGACGCCGTCGATGCCGCGCTCGAACTGCTCGACGGTGGCAAGGCCCGCGTTGCCGAACGCCAGTCCGACGGATCCTGGAAGGTCAACCAGTGGCTGAAGAAGGCCGTTCTCCTGTCGTTCCGGCTAAACGACATGGGCGTGGTGACGGGCGGCCCCGGCCAGTCCACCTGGTGGGACAAGGTGCCCTCCAAGTTCGAGAACTGGGGCGAAAACCATTTCCGCGCTGCCGGCTTCCGCGCCGTGCCGAACGCGGTGGTGCGCCGCTCCGCCTATATCGCGCCCAACGTCGTGCTGATGCCGTCCTTCGTCAATCTCGGCGCCTATGTCGGCGAGGGCACGATGGTCGACACCTGGGCGACCGTCGGCTCCTGTGCCCAGATCGGCAAGAACGTGCATCTCTCGGGCGGCGTCGGCATCGGCGGCGTGCTGGAGCCGATGCAGGCCGGCCCGACAATCATCGAGGACAACTGCTTCATCGGCGCCCGTTCGGAGGTCGTCGAAGGCTGCATCATCCGTGAAGGCTCCGTGCTCGGCATGGGCGTCTTCATCGGCCAGTCGACGAAGATCGTAGACCGGGCGACCGGCTCGATCTCCTACGGCGAAGTGCCCCCCTATTCCGTCGTTGTCGCCGGCACGATGCCGGGCAAGCCGTTCCCGAACGGCGAACAGGGCCCGAGCCTCTATTGCGCCGTCATCGTCAAGCGCGTCGACGAGAAGACCCGCTCGAAGACCGGCATCAACGAACTGCTGCGGGACTGATCGACAGCCATGGCCACAACCGATCCCGTCGAGAACCTGCAGGCGCTCATCCGCTGCCGTTCGGTCACGCCGACCGAAGGGGGGGCGCTGTCGACGCTGGAAGCCGCGCTGACATCACTCGGCTTCCGGGTGGAGCGGATGGTGGCGACAGCGGAGGGCACGCCGGACGTGGAAAACCTCTACGCGCGGCTCGGGACCGAGGGGCCGCACCTGATGTTTGCGGGCCATACGGATGTCGTCCCGCCCGGCGACGAGGCATCCTGGTCGCATCCGCCGTTTGCGGCAGAGATTGCCGACGGAATGCTCTACGGGCGCGGCGCGGTCGACATGAAGGGCGGCATCGCCTGCTTCGTGGCGGCGGTCGCACGCCATCTCGAAAAGCATAGAGCACCCCGTGGCTCCATCTCGCTGCTGATCACCGGTGACGAGGAAGGCCCGGCCGTTAACGGCACGGAAAAGCTTCTGACCTGGGCCGCCGAAAAGGGCGAGACCTGGGACGCCTGCCTCGTCGGCGAACCGACCAACCCGGATGCGCTCGGCGACATGATCAAGATCGGCCGGCGCGGGTCGCTGTCGGGGAAGATCACGGTTCATGGCGTGCAGGGCCATGCCGCCTATCCGCATCTGGCGGACAACCCCCTGCGCGGGCTGCTGCAGCTGACGCATGCGCTGATGGACCCGCCCTTCGACCATGGCACGGACGACTTCCAGCCGTCCAACCTGGAGGTGACCACCATCGACGCGGGCAATCCCGCCGTCAACGTCATCCCGGCGAAGGCCACGGCGGCCTTCAACATCCGCTTCAACGACAGCTGGACAGCCGACAGTCTGAAAGCGGAGATCATCCGCCGTCTCGACCTTGCAGCCGCAGAAGGCGCGTTGCGGCCCGGGCGCTCGCCTGTCCGTTACGACATCGCCTGGAGCGAGCGTCCGAGCCATGTCTTCCTGACCCGCAACAATGCCCTGACAGCCTCGCTGTCCGAAGCCATCAAAACGGTCACCGGACAGACGCCAATTCTCTCCACCACCGGCGGCACGTCGGATGCGCGGTTCATCAAGGATTACTGCCCGGTCGTGGAATTCGGCCTCGTGGGCCGGACCATGCACATGGTGGACGAGCGCGTTGCCGTGGCGGACCTCGAGACGCTGACCCATATCTACGGCGGCTTCATTGCCAAATGGTTCGATCATGCCCGGGCTGAATGAGGTCAGGGTCTATCTCTCCGGTCTCTGGCTCCTCATCCGCGGCGAGGCAGCCGGGCTGAAGCGGCTCGACATCAGCGACCGCGGATTGATGCGGTCCTTCTGGGCCATTCTCTGGTGCCTGCCGGCCATGACGGTGTCGTGGCTCTGGTGGCGCGCGCTCTATCTGCGGGGGATGCCGCAGGACACGGAACTCGGCGGGATCTTCTTTTTCCGGCTGGCGATGCTGGAGCTTGCCAACTGGCTCGTTCCGCTGATCCTGATCGGCTTCATGGCATGGGGGCTGGCGCTGGGGCGCAAGTATTATGCGATCGTGGTGGCCGTGAACTGGCTTTCGGTTCCCTTCGCCTATGCCTATGCTGTTCTCAGCCTGCTCCTGATGCTGGCACCGAACCTGACCGGCATTCTCTCGCTGATCTGGCTGATGCTGATGATCGCGCTGATCGTCTCGGTGTCGCGGATCTTCCGGGTCATCTGCGGGCCGCATCCGCTGATGGTGGCAACGCTGACCATGGTGCTGATCGTTCCGACGATGCTGCTCTCCGACTCGCTGGAGCGCTTCCTCGGCATCTACCCCGGCTGAGGATCAGACGTCACCCGGGTAATCCACCTTCATGAAATAGAGCCCTTCGGGCGGCGCCACCGGACCGCAGGCCTTGCGGTCCTTCGCCTCCAGCGCAGCGCGCACGTCCTCCGGCGCCATCTTGTGTTCGCCGGCAAGCTTCAGCGTGCCTGCGAACGAGCGGATCTGATTGTGCAGGAAGCTCTGGGCCGAGGCGCGGATCTCGATGAGGTCGCCCTCCCGCGTCACGTCCAGCCGGTCGAGGGTGCGCATGGGGCTCTTGGCCTGGCAATGGGTCGAGCGGAAGGTGGTGAAGTCATGGTGGCCGACGAGCGTCTGCGCCGCCGCATGCATGGCCTCGTGGTCGAGCCCCTTGGGCAGCCACCAGGCCCGCTTCGCTTCGAGCGCCAGCGGCGCCGGGCGGCAGATGATCCGGTAGAGATAGTGGCGCCGCAGGGCGGAGAAGCGGGCGTCGAAGCTGTCGTCCACCGCCTGGACATCGAGGATCGCCAGCTTCTCTCTTTTCATCCCCAGGTGGGCGTTGAGCGCGTTGCGCAGCTTGTGGGGCTCCCAGCTCCTCAAAATATCCGCGTGGATGACCTGGCCCATGGCATGGACGCCGGAATCGGTGCGCCCTGCCCCGCGGATGGCGACCGTCTCGCCTGTCAGCGACAGGATTGCCTTCTCGATCGCCGCCTGCGCCGAATGTCCGTTCTCCTGCCGTTGCCAGCCGACATAGGGAGAGCCGTCATATTCGACCGTCATGCGGTAGCGGGGCATCAGCCGAGCCTCATGCCGGGAAGGATCGGCGTTCCGCGCAGAAACTCCGACCCGTCCAGCGGCTTGCCGCCCGCCTTCTGGAGGCGTGCGAGCCGTACGGCGCCACTGCCGCAGGCGACGGAAAGACGATCATCCAGGACGGTGCCCGGCTCTCCTTCCCCGGTCGCCAACTCCGACGCCAGGACCTTGATGCGTTCGCTCTTGCCGTTGACGACAGCCTCCGTCCAGGCGCCCGGAAAGGGAGCAAGGCCGCGGATGTGGTTGTGCACGTCCCGGGCGGACCGGGAGAAATCGATCCGGGTCTCGTTCTTGTCGATCTTGGCGGCGTAGAGGACGCCGTCGTCGGCCTGCGGCACCAGCGGCAGGTCTTCCGCCTCCAGCTTGTCCATCGCCTCGACCATGGCGCGAGCGCCGACGAGCATCAGCTGATCATGGAGTTCGCCGGCGGTGGTGTTCTCGCCGATCTCGACCTCGCGGGTGAGCGCGACCGGACCGGTATCCAGTCCCTTCTCCATCTGCATGACCATCATGCCGGTCTTGCGGTCGCCGGCCATGATCGCCCTCTGGATCGGGGCCGCACCGCGCCAGCGCGGCAGAAGCGAGGCGTGGCCGTTGTAGCAGCCCAGCCGGGTGCCGGTGAGGATCGCCTCCGGAAGCAGCAGGCCGTAGGCGACGACGACCGCCACGTCGGCGCGCAGGGCGCGGAACTGTTCCCGCTCTGCCTCTTCCTTGAAGTTCAGCGGCGTGAAGACCGGGATGCCCAGGAGCTCCGCCGCCTGGTGGACCGGCGACTTCTGCAGATCGAGCCCGCGACGACCGCCGGGACGCGGCGGCTGGCTGTAGACCGCGACGATCTCGTGGCCCGCGTCCTTCAAGGCGCGCAGCGTCGGAACGGAAAACTCCGGCGTTCCCATGAAGATGATGCGAAGCGTCATCGTGATCCCGTCTGCGTTCGAGTGCACTCAGGTGGTAAGCCGCTGATGCCGAGCATCCAAAGGCTGTCGTCAGACAACGCGCGAGCGTGCAGCCTTGGTGAACTTCTTGATCACCATCTCACGCTTCAGCCGCGAAATGTGGTCGATGAACAGGATGCCGTTGAGGTGGTCGATCTCGTGCTGCAGGCAGGTGGCGAGCAGGCCATCCGCCTCGACCGTCTCCTGCTTGCCGTCTCGCCCGATGTACTGGACCGTGACGGTGGCGGGGCGCTCGACCTCGGCGTAGTAATCCGGGATCGAGAGACAGCCTTCCTCGTAGACGGAGCGGTCGTCGGATGTGGCGACGATTTCCGGGTTGATGAAGACCTGCGGCTTGTTCTCCTCGTCGTCGCGGGAGATATCGATCACCAGCAGCCGGCGCGGGACGCCGATCTGGACGGCAGCAAGGCCGATGCCCGGCGCATCGTACATCGTCTCCAGCATGTCGTCGGCCAGGCGAAGGACTTCGGTGTCGACCTGCTCGAACGGCCTGGACGGCTGGCGGAGGATCGGATCGGGAAGAATGATAAGAGGCTTGATCGTCATCGCCTCCCATAGCGCATCTTTTTCGCGGATGGAACAGGCGAGAATGGTCTCTGAAGCGCTGCAGAGCCCCGATGTTCCTGTTTTGATCTTTCCACCCTTGCGATATCTGCTAGGGTGCGGGAATGGACAGCATCATCGACCTTCTGCACACATCTCTCCGGACTGCGCCCCCGACATTCTGGGTGATCCTCCTGATCGCGGCACTCGTCTGCGCCGCGGCGGTCTATGCCATTGCCTCCGCGCACCGGCGGGGCACGGAGGCGGCGCGCCAGGCGGCACAGGCGGAGGCCCGGCTGATCGAGCTCATGCGCCACCAGGCAGAGATGCAGGGACGCCTTGCGCATATGACGGAAACATTGTCGCAGCGGCAATCGGAGCTCGGCCAGGCGGTCAACCAGCGGCTCGACGGCATGAGCCAGCGGCTTGGGAGCACGATCACGGAGCAGACGAAGTCGACGCACGAGAACCTGCGCCTGCTGCAGGAGCGGCTCGCCGTGATCGACGCGGCGCAGAACAACATCCAGAGCCTTGCCAAGGACGTTGTCGGGCTGCAGGCCATCCTCTCCAACAAGCAGACCCGCGGCGCCTTCGGCCAGGGGCGAATGGAGGCGATCGTGGCCGACGGGCTGCCGATGGGCGCCTATGAGTTCCAGGCGCAGCTATCCAACGGCAAGCGGCCCGACTGCACGATCAAGATGCCGAACGGGGCTCCGCCGCTGGTGATCGATGCGAAGTTTCCGCTGGAGGCATGGAACGTCTTTCGCGATGTAGCCGCACCCGAGGCGCGCAAGGCGGCCGCGGCGCAGTTCCGCCGCGATCTCGAGGTGCATATCCGCGACATTGCCGAAAAATACCTGATTCCGCGCGAGACCCAGGAGATGGCCTTCCTGTTCGTTCCCTCGGAATCGATCTTCGCGGAGATCCACGAGCATTTCGACGGCGCCGTGCAAAAGGCGCAGCGCTTGCGCGTGGTGATCGTTTCACCCTCGCTGCTGATGCTCTCCATCCAGGTGATCCAGGCGGTGCTCAAGGACCAGCGCATGCGCGAGCAGGCGCATCTGATCCAGGGCGAAGTGGCACATCTGATGGAGGATCTTTCACGGCTCGACGACAGGACGCGCAAGCTCCAGGGGCACTTCCTCGCGGCACAGCGGGACGTGGAGCAGATCCTCACCTCCTCCGACAAGCTTGTGAAGCGTGGCGCCAAGATCGGCGGGTTGGAACTGGAGAGCGTCACGGAGTCCGCCTTCGAGAGCGAGCCGAGCCCGCCGCGGGCCGTGGAAAGCCGTAGCGGCCTATTGAAGTTCCGGGCGGTTGACGAGGACTAAGCGCCTCGGGCAGTGTCGCCGCGAATTCAGCTTCTTCAAGGCAGCACACCATGATCACCGTCCTCGGCTCCATCAACATGGATCTCATCGCCACCACGGCGCGGCTTCCGGAACCCGGCGAAACGCTCGCCGGCACCGGCTTTGCCACCGCCGCAGGCGGCAAGGGCGCCAACCAGGCGCTGGCGGCCCGCCGTGCGGGTTGCCGCGTGCGCATGGTCGGCGCGGTGGGAAAGGATGAGTTTGCCAGACCTGCTCTCGCGCTGCTGGATGAAGCCGGCGTCGATCTCACGGGTGTCAGCCCTGTCGACGGCCCGACGGGAACCGCCCTGATTCTGGTCGGCGGGACCGGCGAGAACATGATCGTCGTCGTCCCCGGCGCCAACGGCACCGCGACAGAGGCACAGGCGAAAACGGCGGTCGAGGCCATGTCGGGGGGCGACATCCTGATGCTGCAGCTCGAAATTCCGGGCACCGCGGTCGAGGCGGCCCTCAGGACCGCCCGCGCCCGCGGCGTCACCACAATCCTCAACACGGCCCCGCTGACGGACCAGGCGGCGCGACTGGCCGCCCTTGCGGATATCGTCATCGCCAACGAGACGGAGTTCGAGCTTCTGGCCGGCCGGTCCGACCTCGAACCGGCGGCACGAGAGGAAGCCCTGCTCGAGCTGCACGGGGAGACCGGCCAGACCTTCATCATCACGCTTGGTGCAGATGGTGTCATTGCAGCGCGCGACGGCGCGCTGCACCGGGCGAAAGGGCTGAAGATCGAGCCCGTCGACACGGTCGGAGCCGGAGATACCTTCTGCGGCACTCTCGCAGCCGCCCTCGACAGCGGCATCGCCTTCGACCAGGCGCTCCGGCGGGCTGCCGTCGCCGGCTCGCTCGCCTGCCTCAAGCCCGGCGCCCAGCCTTCCATCCCGACCGGAGACGAAGTGGAAGGCCGGCTGCAGGGTTGACCGGCTAGAGCCGGCCGACCCGTTCCGTCAGCAGGTCGAAGAAGCCGTCGGCATCAACATTGCGCATGACCATGGCGTTCGGCTTGCGGCCGGAGACCCGCCACCAGTCGACGACGGTCATGCCGACCGTCAGCTCCGATTGCGTCTCGATCTCGACATTGCAGTGGCGGCCGGAGAAGAGTTCGGGCCTTAGCAGGTAGGCGATCACCGTCGGGTCGTGCAGAGGCCCGCCGTCGGAGCCGTATTTCTCCTCGTCGAAGCGCTCGAAGAAGGCGAGCCAGTCGACCAGCACCTGGGCCGGGCGGGTTCCCAGCGCGGCGAGCTTTGCCACGCGGTCCTTGCGGGTGAGCAGCTGGTGGGTGACGTCGAGCGGCATCATCACGATCGGCATGCCGGACGCAAAGACGGCAGCGGCGGCGTCGGGATCGACATAGACGTTGAACTCGGCGGCCGGCGTGATGTTGCCGCCCTCGAAGAAACCGCCGCCCATCATTACCAGCTCCCTGACCCGACCGGCAATCGCCGGCTCCTTCCGGAGCGCGAGCGCAACGTTGGTGAGGGGTCCAAGCGTGCAGAGCGTGATCGCGCCCGCAGGCTCGCGCATGATCGTCTCG
>TARA_R110002051_G_scaffold244070_1_pt1 | contig 25359 bp, 21 predicted proteins | sample TARA_R110002051 | Tara Oceans TARA_R110002051 (sample SAMEA4397023) | marine metagenome | biome: Polar Biome; feature: [MES] marine water layer (ENVO:01000295) within the mesopelagic zone...; material: water (ENVO:00002006), including particulate matter (ENVO:01000060) such...
AAAAGAGTTAGAAACCAAAGAATATGAATATGGTTTTTATACAGACATAGCATCAGATACTTTTCCTAACGGACTAAATGAGGAGATAGTGATTGCTATTTCTAAAAAGAAAGAAGAACCAGAATGGATGACATTATGGCGATTGGAATCTTTTAAAATTTGGAAAGAAATGGTAGAACCAGAATGGGCAAATGTTCATTATAAAAAACCAGACTTTCAAGCAATTAGTTATTACTCAGCACCTAAAAAGTCAGATCCTAATAAATCTTTAGATGATGTAGATCCAGAATTACTAGAAATGTATAAGAAATTAGGCATTTCTGTTGATGAACAAAAAAAATTGCAAAATGTTGCAGTTGATATCGTCATGGATTCTGTTTCTGTAGCGACAACTTTTAAAAAAACATTAGCCGAAAAGGGAATTATTTTTTGTTCCATTTCAGAAGCAATAAAAGAACATCCTGAGTTGGTTAAAAAGTATTTAGGCTCTGTAGTTCCTCAAAGAGACAATTTTTATGCTGCATTAAATTCGGCAGTTTTTTCAGATGGTAGTTTTTGTTATATCCCAAAAGGGGTACGTTGCCCAATGGAGTTATCAACGTATTTCAGAATAAATCAAGCAGGTACAGGTCAGTTCGAAAGAACATTAGTAATCGCTGATGCAGGGAGTTATGTGAGTTATTTAGAAGGTTGTACAGCGCCATCAAGAGATGAAAACCAGTTGCATGCTGCGGTAGTAGAATTGATAGCTTTAGATGATGCTGAAATAAAATATTCTACAGTGCAAAACTGGTTTCCAGGGAATAAAGAAGGAAAAGGTGGGGTGTATAATTTCGTAACCAAAAGAGGTTTGTGTGAGAAAAACGCAAAAATTTCTTGGACACAAGTAGAAACGGGTTCTGCGGTAACTTGGAAATATCCTTCTTGTATTTTAAAAGGAGATAATTCTATCGGAGAATTTTATTCTATTGCGGTAACCAATAATTTTCAGCAAGCTGATACGGGTACAAAAATGATTCACTTGGGTAAAAATACCCGCAGTACGATTATATCCAAAGGGATCTCCGCTGGGAAATCACAGAACAGTTATAGAGGTTTGGTTCAAGTAAGTAGTCGTGCAGATAATGCCCGTAATTTTTCGCAATGCGATTCTCTTTTAATGGGGAATGAATGCGGAGCGCATACTTTTCCTTATATCGAAGTAAAAAATAAATCGGCTCAAATAGAACACGAAGCCACTACAAGTAAAATTGGTGAAGATCAAATTTTCTATTGCAACCAAAGAGGAATACCTACCGAAAAAGCAATTGCATTAATTGTCAATGGCTTTAGTAAAGAAGTATTGAATAAGCTTCCTATGGAATTTGCAGTAGAAGCACAAAAGCTTTTAGAAATAAGTTTAGAAGGCTCAGTAGGATAAAAATAGTTAGAACAAGATATAAATTACAATCACGATGTTACACATAAAAAATCTACATGCTAGTGTAGAAGATAAAGAAATTTTAAAAGGAATTAACTTAGAGGTAAAAGCAGGTGAAGTACATGCGATTATGGGACCAAATGGTTCAGGTAAGAGTACTTTGGCTTCTGTAATTGCGGGTAAAGAAGAGTTTGAGGTTACCCAAGGTGAAGTTATTTTAGAAGGAGAGAATTTAGAAGATGTTTCTCCTGAAGAACGAGCTCATAAAGGCGTGTTTCTTTCTTTTCAATATCCTGTTGAAATACCTGGAGTTTCTGTAACAAACTTTATGAAAACTGCAATTAATGAATCTCGTAAGTCTAAAGGCTTAGCAGATATGCCAGCAAATGAAATGCTGAAATTGATTCGTGAAAAGTCTGAAATGTTAGAAATAGATCGTAAGTTTTTATCACGTTCACTGAATGAAGGTTTTTCTGGTGGTGAGAAAAAAAGAAACGAAATCTTTCAAATGGCAATGTTAGAACCAAAATTAGCCATCTTAGATGAAACAGATTCTGGTTTGGATATTGATGCACTTCGTATTGTTGCTAATGGCGTAAATAAGCTTAAGAGTAAAGACAATGCTGTTATCGTAATCACACACTACCAAAGATTGTTAGATTATATAGTTCCAGATTTTGTACACGTTTTACACAATGGAAAAATTGTAAAGTCTGGCGGTAAAGAATTGGCGATGGAACTTGAAGAAAAAGGATACGATTGGCTTAAAAACGAAACTGTAGAAGGTTAAAAAAGTAAAAGTAATAAATAGCATAGTATTAAACTATGAAGTTATTACAGCATACTCAACACAAAAAAATATGGATTTAAAAGATAAATTAATTTCTTCTTTTATGGCATTCGAGAACAATATGGATATAGAAAATCCTGTTCATGAAGTACGTATGGAAGCTTTGAAGAATTTTGAAACCAAAGGATTTCCTTCAAAAAAAGAGGAAGCTTGGAAATACACCTCTTTAAACAGTTTGCAGAAAATAGATTTTAGCATTTTTCCTAAGGAAGCAAAAACCTTAGAATATAAGGATGTCAAAAAATATTTTATACATGAAATAGATACCTACAAAATTGTATTTATTGATGGTATTTATAGTTCGTACTTATCAGAAACCACACACGATGGGGTTGATATTTGTTTAATGAGTTCGGCTTTAACAAAGCCCATGTACAAACAAATAATTGATGTTTATTTTAATAAAATAGCATCAAAAGATGATTCTTTAACCACCTTAAATACAGCATTTAGTAAAGAAGGAGCCTATATTTATATTCCTAAAAATAAAATGCCTAAAAAACCTATCGAAATTTTACATTTTGCGACTGGTAATGAGGCATCTTTAATGTTACAACCTCGAAATTTAGTTGTAGTAGAAGAGAATGCTGAGGTGCAAATCATAGAGAGGCATCAAAGTTTAACAAAAAACGAAATTTTAACGAATTCGGTAACTGAGATTTTTGCAGCAAAAAGTGCGATTGTAGATTATTATAAAGTTCAGAACGATGCTGAAAATGCATCTTTAATTGATAATACGTATATCAATCAAAAAGATAAAAGTGTGGTTAATGTGCATACCTTTTCTTTTGGAGGAAAGCTTACACGTAACAATCTTAATTTCTATCAGAACGGAGAATATATAGATTCAACCATGAAAGGGGTTACTATTTTAGGAGATAAGCAGCATGTCGATCATCATACCTTAGTGCATCATATTGAACCTAATTGTGAAAGTCACCAAGATTATAAAGGTATTTATGGTGAAAACTCAACAGGTGTTTTTAATGGAAAAATTATTGTAAATAAGTTAGCGCAAAAGACCAATGCTTTTCAACAAAACAATAATATTTTAATCAGCGATAAGGCTACAATTAATACAAAACCTCAATTAGAAATTTTTGCAGATGATGTAAAATGTTCTCACGGTTGTACGATTGGTCAGTTAGATGAAGATGCACTTTTCTATCTACAAACACGAGGTATTCCAAAAAAAGAAGCAAGAGCGCTTTTAATGTATGCATTTGCTAATAATGTATTGGCGAGTGTACGTATTCCTGAATTAAAAACAAGAATTAATAAATTAATCGCCAATAAACTTGGGGTGAATTTAGGATTTGATTTGTAAATATGATTGAAACCGTATTAGACATATTAAAAATTAGGGAAGATTTTCCTATTCTAAAAAGGAAAGTCAATGGTAAACCTTTGGTTTATTTTGATAATGCGGCAACATCTCAAACACCAAAACAAGTTATAGATGTAATTGTTGATTATTATAGCAATTACAATGCAAATATTCATCGTGGAGTACACGCACTTTCTCAAGAAGCTACAGATAAATATGAGCAAGCAAGAATAAAAATTCAAAAGCATTTTAATGCAGCAAAGCCCTATGAGATTATATTCACATCAGGAACTACGCATAGTATTAATTTGGTAGCAAACGGATTTTCATCACTTTTAAAAAAAGGAGATGAAATTATTGTTTCAGCAATGGAACATCATTCTAATATTGTTCCTTGGCAAATGTTATGTGAGCGAACGGGAGCAATCTTAAAAGTAATTCCTATGAGTTTAGAAGGGGAATTACGAATGGATGTTTACCATGAGTTGTTGTCCGAAAAAACGAAGCTTGTTTTCTGTAATCATGTTTCAAATGCATTAGGTACTATTAATCCTGTAAAAGAAATTATTGCTGCAGCACATAAAGTAGGAGCTGCTGTTCTTATCGATGGTGCACAAGCTGCACCTCATATAAAAGCAGATGTACAAGTTTTAGATGCTGACTTTTATACCGTTTCCGCACATAAAATATGCGGCCCTACTGGAGTGGGGATTTTGTACGGTAAAGAAGGATGGCTTAACAAATTACCTCCTTATCAAGGAGGTGGAGAAATGATTGCAGAAGTAACATTTGAGAAAACCACCTATGCAGGTTTACCGCATAAATTTGAGGCTGGAACGCCCAATATTTGTGGTGGTATTGCTATGGGTGCCGCACTAGATTACATGAATGCTATTGGTTTTGATGCTATTGCAGCTTATGAACATGAACTTTTAGAATATGCGACACAAAAATTGCTTGAAATAGAAGGGTTGAAAATCTATGGAACAGCAGAAAATAAGGCTGCGGTAATTTCTTTTAACATTGCAGGGCTCCATCCTTATGATATTGGATCTATATTGGATAAATTAGGAGTAGCGGTGAGAACAGGACATCATTGTGCACAACCTATAATGGATTTTTTTAAAATTCCGGGTACTGTTAGAGCAAGCTTTAGCTTCTATAATACCAAAGAAGAGATTGATGTTTTGGTCGAAGCGGTTAAAAAGGCAAAATCAATGTTAGAATAACTTAAAGGTTATTTGTTCTTGTTATCATTTTCTTAATCAAATAAATCAAAACAATACTTATTGTATTTTTGTATAAAAATGTGTTTCAACTTAATAAGTTATATATAGCTGGTTAAGTTTAATCTATTTCAAAGTGAAAAGTAAAATGACTATTAAAGACATACAAACAGATATTGTTGACGAATTTTCGATGTTTGAAGATTGGATGCAGCGATACGAGTATATGATTGAATTGGGTAAAGCACTTCCTTTAATAGAAGAGGAATATAAAACCGATGACAATATTATAAAAGGATGCCAGAGTAAAGTTTGGGTTCATGCTGAATTAGAAGATGATAAATTAATTTTTACTGCGGATAGTGATGCTATAATTACAAAGGGAATAATTGCTATTCTAATTCGTGCATTTAGTAATCAAAAACCACAAGATATTATTGATGCAGACACTAATTTTATTGATGAAATTGGTTTGAAAGAGCATTTATCACCTACGAGAGCTAATGGTTTGGTGAGTATGATTAAACAGTTGAAACTGTACGCAATTGCCTATCAAACACAATTGGGGTAATTATTTGATTTTTTATTACTAAAGATTTTTAAGTAAAATTTATAAAGAGATGAGTGAAGAAATAACGATAGATACACAAGAACTGGGAGAGAAAATCGTGGGCGTTTTGAAAACAATTTATGATCCAGAAATTCCTGTCGACATATATGAATTAGGACTTATTTACGATGTTTTTGTAAATGAAGATAATGAGGTTAAAATTTTAATGACCTTAACTTCCCCCAACTGTCCTGTAGCTGAATCCTTGCCAGCCGAAGTAGAGGAGAAAGTAAAATCATTGAATGCTGTTAAAGATGCTGAGGTTGAAATTACATTTGATCCACCTTGGACACAAGATTTAATGAGTGAAGAGGCTAAACTAGAACTGGGAATGCTTTAAAAATAGAATTAGTAGATAAACAATCATGGAGGAAATAGTAAATCGTGTTTCTCAGAGTAAATTAATTACTTTCGATTTGGAGGATTATTACCCAAAAGGAAAGAGAGTAGTTATTGATATTAAAGATTGGCTTTTTGAAGGTTTTATACTCCGTGAGAAAGATTTTAGGGAAATACTTGAGCATCATAATTGGGAGCAATATCAAGACGCTTATGTTGCTCTTTCTTGCTCAACAGATGCGATTATACCTGGCTGGGCGTATATGTTGATTGCTACTAAGCTTCAACCGCACACTAAAAAAGTAATTATTGGTAGTCTTGAAGATTTAGAATCTTCACTTTATCAAACGATTCTCGAAAATTTAGATGTTTCAGAATACGCAGGTAAGCCTGTAATAATTAAAGGATGTAGTAACAAACCTGTTCCTGCAAATGCATATCTATGGGCGACTACTAAAATACAAACAGTGGCAAAAAATGTGATGTATGGTGAGGCTTGCTCCTCTGTACCACTTTATAAGAAAAAATAACCATATTGGTTATCGTAACTATATAAAAGGCTCCATATTGTTGGAGCCTTTTGTATTTGAATACCTTGTTTTTACTAAACTCGCATTGCGCTAAATACGATCATTACTTTACAAATATGGAATTAGCAAAAGCAGATTTGGATCCATTGGAAAGATTTTTAAGTACACCATTCTTCCATAATTTTGCTCTATATATGCCTAAGCCGTTATCTTCATATCCTACAACATAGATAGTATTTCCATATCCATATATAGAAGTTGCAATGCCATAGTTGGTTCCATTTGTAAGTTCAGTTATCTCATTGTTTTTCCATGATACTGCCTTGCCATCGGCCCCTCCAGCTACATAAATATTTTCTCCACTTACATATACCGATCTTGCTTCACTAGATTGAAAGCCAGCAGAAAGATCCATATCTACTTCCCAATTTTTCAATAGCTTTGCTGCAAAGGAACCATTATTAATGTCAGTATCAAAACCTGCCACATATACATCACTACCCTTTACAAATACTGAGTTTAGTTTGGAATATTCACCATCAAAATAATCTAAAATCCCATTCTTAACTCCTAACCCACTTGTGAGATTATTTTGCCCAGCAATAATGTTTCCAACAGTATATACATCAACACCACTTACATATACAGATTTTAATTTAAAATTATTTTTATTAGGTATGGGTTGAGACATTTTGTTTTTCCAAAGTGTTGCTTCTGGTTCGCTTAAATTATTGTTCGCATAACCTGCGACATATACATCATTACCACTCACAAATACTGAGTTTGCTTCAGAATGTACGTCGGTAAGCGTTTCCACATCACCATTTGTCCATAACACAGCTATATTATCAATTCCATTTTGTATATATCCTGCTACATATATGGTATTGTCATCCCCCACAAATACAGCTTTTGCTTCAGCATTACTAGTACCGTCAGTCAGCGGTTGTGCCACACCGTTCTTCCAAACTGTTGCTACATAGTTGGTTCCATTGTATTCTCGACCAGCCACATACACATTTGGGTTTACTGTTACTGTACATGTAGCGGTCTTATTATCTACCGTAGCGGTTATGATTGCCTCACCTACGCTTATGGCGGTCACCTTACCTTGGTCATCCACGGTCGCTACAGCCTCGTTATCAGAGCTCCATACCACAGGGCTAGTCTCTGCGACTTCTGCCTCTAAGTCTCCAATGGCAAGTGATGCTTCGTCATTCGTGTAAAGCTCTAGCGTTGTATTTTCAAGTGTCAATTTGGTTACTGGGCCGTTTTTAATGGTCACAACACAATTTGCCGTTGCCGTGCCCACAGTTGCTGTAATTGTTACAGCACCTACTGCCAATGGCGTAACTATTCCGTCTGCACTTACAGTGGCAAGAGTCTCGTCGCTACTTGTCCACGTTGTGGTCTTGTCTCCGATAGCTGTTGTTACTTTTAAGGTCGCCTTATATAATGGGTAAGGGTATAAGGTAAGTGTAGTGTTGTCTAAGGCTATAGCCGCTTTTGTAACAGTATAGTTTGTTGTACTAGTTGCTGTTTTTTTATTGGTAGTTACACTAATTTTACCTGTGGCGGCACCTACAGGAACTGTGGTAACCAAACTTGTTGCAGAAGCAGTACTTACCGTAGCAGCAACCGTACCGAACTTTACTACATTAGCGGCAGCGGTAGTGCCAAAATTTGTTCCAGTAATAGTTACTTGTGTGCCTACCGCTCCTGAAGTTGGGCTAAAACTAGTTATTGTTGGAATGGAAACGGGTTCCGGTTCTGGGTCGTCATCTTTGCCACAAGCATAAAATACGAGGGTGCATAGTAACAGGCTGAACAATACTTTAAACAATTCTTTTCTCATGATTTTTTAATTTATTTGGTAATGTTTATAACAAAAAAAATGAATAATCAATGGATACGATTATATGAATATATGTATGCGCTTTTTGAATTGATGGTTTAGCGCTTTGAATTGATTGTTAATATCTAAAATTTTTACAATGTGTAACATATAGATGCAAAAAGCCCTTTAACGCTAACATTAAAGGGCTTTTGTAATTTAAACCGGCATTGTGCCAAATGGGATTACTCTTTTACGAATACTGACAATGCTCTGGCGTTAGTAATCCCTTCAGAATTGAGATCTAGGAGTAGCTCCCCATTTTTCCAAAGTTTTGCGTTATACTTGTTTTGTTGGTTTATAAACTCATAACCACATACATATACATCTTCACCGCTTACATATACAGATTTTGCCTCGTGATAAAAATCAGAAGTATTAAGAACTGTAGGAGTGGTGGTATCCGACCTCTTCCATACTACTGCTTTGGCTTTATTATTTACGAGATCTAGGCCAGCCAGATATATAGCATCTTCGTTGGCAAATACAGAATTTATAAAGTTGGTGTTATTGTTATTAATATTTAACGAGTAGGAAGCAACAGTTCCATTTTGATTTTGATATCTCCATAGCCGTGCATTATTATCTTTACTACCAGCTACGTATGCTTTGTCATCTTTTACGGATACTGAATAGGCAACAGAATTTTCGCCAAATTGTGCAGCAACTTGATCATTCTCCCATAGTGTTCCAGTTCTTAATAAAGTATTAGGATCCGATATATAACCAGCAATATATACACTTTCACCATTAGGCATTGCAGATACTGAATATGCCTCGGCATCAGCAGCTCCATTGCTAAGATTAAATGCGCCAGTGCCTAAGATCCATATTTTCGCTACTTTTTTTGATTCAATTTCTTCATAGCCTACTGCATATACAACGCCAGCATCGGTCACGTATACCGAATGTGCTACAGATTCTATAACTGCATCGTCGCTAAGAGAAATTCCGGCATCATCATTTACCCATAATGTTGCTTTGTTTTTAGTATTACCAACCACATACACATTCTCCCCTTTCAAGAATACTGATCGTGCTTCTCCGTAAGTATTAGAAAGGGTTTTTGCAACACCGTTTTTCCACAATGTTGGTAAAACATTACCTTGCCCATGATCTTCACCCCCAGCAACATAAACATCGGGGTTTACTGTTACCGTACAGGTAGCAGTTTTGTTATCTACCGTTGCGGTTATGATTGCCTCGCCTAAAGCAATAGCAGTTATCTTACCTTGGTCGTCAACCGTAGCTACAGCTTCGTTATCAGAACTCCATACCACAGGGCTGGTCTCTGCAACTTCTGCCTCTAAGGTTGTAATTGTAAGTTTTGCTACATCATCTTTGAACAGTTCTAAAGTGGTGTTGTCCAATTCTAATTTGGTCACTGGGCCATCTTTAATGGTTACAACACAATTTGCTGTTGCTGTGCCCACAGTTGCCGTGATTGTTACAGCACCTATTGCTAATGGCGTAACTACTCCATCTGCACTTACAGTGGCAAGAGTCTCATCGCTACTTTTCCAGAGAATAGTATTGTTCCCGATAGCTGTTGTTACTTTAAGAGTAGCTTTATACGTTGGATAAGGGTAAAGAGAAAGGGTGGTATTGTCTAACGTAATCGCAGCTATTGCAGGTGCTAAAGTAAAATCTGTTAAGCTGGTAGCTGTTTTTTTGTCAGTAACCACACTAATTTTTCCTGTTGTAGCACCTACAGGAACTGTGGTGACCAAGCTTGTTGCAGAAGCAGTACTCACCGTAGCAGTTACTGTACCGAACTTTACCACATTGCTGGCAGCGGTAGTGCCAAAATTTGTTCCAGTAATAGTTACTTGTGTGCCTACTGGTCCTGTAGCAGGACTAAAACTAGTTATTGTTGGTAATGTACCTGGTTCTGGTTCTGGGTCGTCATCTTTACCGCAGGCATATACGAGTAAGCACAATGCAATTATAAATGCACTTTTAAACATGAATTTTTTCATACTGATTTTATTTTAAGTTGAAATTTGGGTTAAAAACTCCCAAAGGAAAACATAAACCATCAACATAACCATGGGAATGTATGTTTGCATCTTTTCAATTGATGATTGCTCTTTTTAAATTGTCTTTTTCTTACATTTGCCCTTCAATTTTTTTTAAACACTAAACATAACATCATGAAAAAATTAATATTCACATTAGTAGCTGCTTTTGTATTTGTGTCTAGCTACTCTCAGACCGTTGAAGAACTTAAAGCAGAGCAAGCCCCTAAAAAAGATTCTATTGCAGCTATTCAAGCACGAGTGAATGCCATTCAAGCAAAAATTGACGCTATTCCGTCTTATGGATGGAAAAAAGGTGCATTTGGAACTATTGGCGGTAGTATTTCTAGTTTCAGCAACTGGTATGCACAAGGTTCTCCTAACAATAATTCTGGGAATATAGGTTTTACAGTAAATGCATTTGCAAATAACTTACAGGAAAAATATTTCTGGAGAAATTCGGCAAACATTAACCTTGCATGGGTAAAATTAGATGATAAAGATAATCCTTTAGATGATGATAGTTTTAAAGGAACTACAGATGTTTTTAGCATCACATCATTATATGGTCGTAAATTAAATGAAAAGTTTGCAATATCAACTTTAGGAGAATATAGAACCACACTATTAAATAATTTTAATAACCCTGGCTATTTAGACATAGGTGTTGGTGCTACTTGGACTCCAATTCAAGATTTGGTTGTAGTAATTCATCCATTAAACTACAATTTTGTATTTAGTGATAGTGATACTGTTTTTGAATCGTCATTAGGAGCCAAAATTGTAGCTGATTATACTAAGAAAATTGGGGCAGTAAATTTTAAGTCTAACCTTTCAATGTTTCAAAGTTATAAAAGCGGCGATTTATCAAACATTACTTGGACAAATTCATTTGGATACACACTTTGGAAAATGATTGGAGTTGGTTTCGATTTTGGTTTAAGAAGCAACAAGCAAGAAGCCTTAAATTATGCTTTAGCTCAAACACCACCTACGGCAACATCTTTTGATGATGTAGATAATAAATTGCAAACCTATTGGATGGTAGGATTAAACTATGCCTTCTAAAATTTGAAGATAGATATTATAAATGAAAAACGCCCTTCTTTTGAAGGGCGTTTTTCATTAGTAAGTAGGTTTTTGGTAATTCGGGTAATTTTTTTGTTAATTCTGTGTTTCGATTTGGGGAACCGTTACACTTATTTGATTTTTATAACAGCATTAATTTGGGGAAAAACGTCGTTACTTAAATACAAAGTAAAGATAAGATCAATAATTACTTTTTATGAATTTTTGTTGTGAACCATTTGTATTTTGTTGTTTCACCTACCAAAGGCATATTTTTCCGACAAATTGTAGCTTTGAGACTAAAATAAAAATCCCTTAAGAATTATCGTAAGGGATTTTAAAAGCTAGTTTGGGAGACTAAAATATTTTAAGCTATGTAGGCTAAGTGCATAATTTTGGGAATATCAGCATACTTTTTCGGTTAAATAATACATGCAATTTGGGTAAACACTAATCACTTAAACTTAGAGTAAAGATAATAGCAACCTGATTACGAATAAATTTTTTGTTGTAAAGCACCCTAATATTGTTGTATGAATTTAAACAGTTTACTTTCTTCGATAAACTACAATCCTTTTAACAAATAATAAGAAAAAGAGGACTAATATTCATCTAAATGCTCTGGATACAAGAAATTGTTATAAGGAAATCGTGTAATGTGAATATCTCTTACTTCATCGTAAACTCTTTTTCTAAACTCGTCTAGGTTTTCATTATTTAAAGCAGAAATGAACAAAGCTCTATCACCCACTTTACGCATCCATGTATGTCTCCACTCATCAAGTGTAAAATGCTTTTCGGTTTTTTCAGTAATTAAATCATCATCATCTATGGTTTGATGCTTGTATTGATCAATTTTATTAAAAACCATAATTGTTTTTTTATCAGAGCAGCCAATTTCACCTAAGGTTTTATGAACCGATGCAATATGTTCTTCAAACTGAGGGTGTGAAATATCAACAATATGTAATAATAAATCTGCTTCACGAACTTCATCTAAAGTACTTTTAAAACTCTCGACTAGTTGTGTAGGGAGCTTTCTTATAAAACCAACCGTATCACTCAATAAAAAAGGTAAATTACCAATAACTACTTTTCGAACAGTGGTATCTAATGTTGCAAATAATTTATCTTCTGCAAACACTTCACTTTTACTCACTACATTCATTAATGTAGATTTCCCTACATTGGTGTAGCCAACTAACGCAACTCTAACCAAAGCACCTCGATTACTTCGTTGAGTTTCCATTTGCTTATCAATTTTAAGCAATTTTTTCTTTAATAATGATATTCGGTCACGTACGATACGTCTATCTGTTTCAATTTCAGTTTCACCAGGACCACGCATGCCAATACCTCCTTTTTGACGTTCTAAATGCGTCCATAAACCTGTTAGTCTTGGAAGAAAATATTCGTATTGCGCTAATTCAACTTGAGTACGGGCATAACTAGTTTGCGCACGCTGTGAAAATATATCTAGAATTAATGTAGTACGATCTAAAATTTTACATTTTAATTGTTTTTCAATATTACGCTGTTGCGCAGGTGATAATTCATCATCAAAAATTACACATCCAATCTCGTGCTCTTCTACATAAGCTTCAACGTCTTTCATTTTACCACTCCCAATGTATGTTTTTGGATTTGGTAAATCAACTTTTTGAACAAAGCGTTTGTATACCTCGCCACCGGCTGTATAGGTAAGAAATTCTAATTCATCAAGGTATTCTTTAACTTTTTCCTCATTTTGATCTCTATTGATAACACCAATAAGAACTGTTCTTTCGTAATCTATTTCTTTCTGTTCTAACATATACCGAATTAAAGTACAAATTTACGGAATACTACTGTAGCTATTTCGTATTTTTGAGAGACAACTACAAAAAGTATGTTTTTTTCTTATTTTAAAAGAAAGGTAAATAAAAGTCTTTATACTATTGTTTTTTATAATCTTGAGAATCTTTTTGATACTATAGATCATCCTGATAAATTAGATAGCGATTTTACACCAAACGGAAAGTTAAATTGGACTCCACAACGTTATGCTTCTAAACTTTTTAAATTGGGCTCTACAATCTCTAAGATTGGGTTAGATGCTACGGAAATTCCACCTACAATTATTGGTGTAGCTGAAGTAGAGAACAAAACAGTGCTTAATGATCTATTGTCAATTGAAGATTTAAAAAAGCAGGAATATTCGTTTGTACATTATGATTCTCCAGATGAACGGGGTATTGGCAATGCACTTATTTATGACAAACGGTATTTTCAAGTATTATTTTCGGAGCCAATACCATTAATTGTTTATAATTTAGATGGTATTCAAGATATGACTAGAGATATACTTTATGTTTATGGAAAATTAAATGACGAAGAGGTTCATATTTTTGTAAATCATTGGCCTTCTAGACGTGATGGCGGTGTAGAAACTGAGTATAAACGGTTAATGGCTTCAGAAACCATAATTAATTACATGTCTATCTTAGAAGAAAAGTATTCAAATCCAAATTATATTGTAATGGGCGATTTTAATGACGGGCCAAAATCTAACAGTATCCAAAATCTAGTTTCAGTTAAACAACTTTATAATCCTATGGAAAAATTACTAACCCCTAAAAGAGGTAGTGCTAATTATAAGTTTAGTTGGATGCTTTTCGACCAAATAATTATTTCGCATAGTTTTTTAAATTATGAAAGTAAGACGCATAGCCTTAATACTTCTAATATTTTTGATGAACATTTTTTAACTGAGTTTAAAGGAAAATTTAAAGGCAATCCGTTTAGAACTTATGTAGGAAGAAAATATATGGGTGGATATAGTGACCATTTTCCAGTTTATATTCAATTAAAATGGAATAAATAGTACTTCTGCTAGCTGCAAGATAAAAATATGAGCGCATTTCATCGAATAAAACTTGTTTTTTAACGATACATAAGGTATATCTATCTATATTTGTAGTCCAAACCTTACTAAAAATATTTTTATGGACTACAGTAAACTTTTCCCAAATCGGGTTTATTTGTATCTTTCAGCACTACTTACCTTATTTAATTTAAGTTTTTCTCTAGGTCAATCAAAAGAAATGATTCAGCATATTAAGTCTGAATACAATAGCACTAATCTTTATAGAGTATCTGAAGAATTTACTAGCGAACTTAACAATACCCAAGCAGCATTAAAAAATTATGCTAGATTACATGGGTTAAAGCTTTCTGAAACTTTAGAAAATGGCAACCAAATTGCTTTGGTAGAAATAGGATCAGACGGAACACCTTTGTATTACAGCACATTTAGTGATAATAGTAGCATTGTTTCTAGAGCAAATACATTATATAAAGATGGATTGCTAGATTTAGGAATAAGTGGAGAAGGTATGCAAGTTGGAGTTTGGGATTCGGGTTCCGCCTTATTAACACATCAAGAATATAATTCGAGGGTTTTTGCTGCTGATAATTCAAAAGAACTAAGTTCTCATGCAACAATGGTTTTGGGGAGTATGATTTCTTCTGGAATTAAAGCAAAAGCAAAAGGCGTTGCATATAGTGCAACAGCAATAAGTAACGATTGGAAAGCAGATAAAGTTGAAGTTATAAATGCTGCTGCAAACGGTTTACTTTTATCAAATCACTCCTATGGAATTCGACCAGATTTTATTCCTGACTGGTATTTTGGAGCCTATATTAAGGTTTCTCAAGATTGGGATAAAATAATGTATAATGCGCCTTATTACTTAATGGTTACTGCTGCTGGAAATGCGCAGAGTCTTAATTTTAATGATGCTCCAATTTTTGGAAAAAACTCTGAAGGGTTTGATTTGATGCTCGGTTTTTCTACATCTAAAAATGGGATTAATGTGGCAGCCGTTGATTCTGAAGTAGACAGTCAAGGTAATTTATTAAATGCAACAGTAGCAAGTTATAGTAGTCTAGGACCAATTGATGATGGAAGAGTAAAACCAGATATCGCAGGTTGTGGGGCTAATATATTTTCCACTCAATCTAATGGAAATAAAAGCTATGATACTTTTACTGGAACTTCTATGGCAGCTCCTGGGATAACAAGTACAATGTTGCTTTTACAACAATATTATGAGCGCTTGAATAGTAGTTTTATGAAAGCTGCAACATTAAAAGGATTGGTACTGCATAGTGCTGATGATGTAGATGCACCAGGACCAGATTATAAAATGGGATGGGGTGTTATTAACGCAAAAAAAGCGGCTGAAATTATTTTAAATAACGAATATTCTTCTTTAATTATAGAAGAAGAATTAAAGGAAAATCAATCTTATAGCATAACCGTAGATGCAAGAGAAGGAGAATCTTTAATTGCTTCTATATCTTGGACAGATCCGGCAGGAACTTATGTAAATACAGGTGATCTTAATAATCCTACTGCAGCTTTAGTAAACGATTTAGATATCCGTATTACAAAATCAGGTATTACATATTACCCATGGAAATTAGATGCAACTAAGGCATCCTCTCCAGCAATACAAGGAGATAATAAAGTTGATCCTTTTGAAAAAATACAAATTGAAAATGCATCGGGCAGTTATACAATTATGGTAAGCCATAAAGGAGATATAACGAATGCTATTCAAAATTTTTCACTCATTGTTTCAGGTGCATCAATAACGAATTGTTCTGCAGAAGCGCCAAAAAATTTCGAGATGAATTTACCTGAAGATAGTGCTATAGATATACAATGGGAAAGTACTCCAGATTCATTTTTTGAAGTGCAATATAAGTCTGATAATGCTACAGAATGGAATACTTTATTCACTGAAAAAAATGAAATAAAACTTCAAAACCTAAAAATTGGAAATAGTTATTCATTCAAAGTTAGAACAAACTGTACAGCAAATGTGTTCTCTGAATTTTCTGAGACAAAAAGCTTTATTTTTAATGGTTCTCAAACTGAGGATGATTTGGATTTAGAACAAGAAGAATTATCAATAAGAGAAGATTTGAAATTTTCTGTTCATCCAAATCCGACAACAGAAATGATCACAATTGATGGTGAATTAAGTGAGCGTGCTTATTACAGTATTGTATCAAGCACTGGTACTTTATTAAAGAAAGGTAAGGCAGATTTTAAGTCTATTAATGTAGATGATTTATCTAGTGGTTTTTATTCGTTAACCATTTTTGAAGATGGGGATCAACAATCTATGAAATTTATAAAGAATTAGGTTTGGATTAAGAGTTTAGGGGAGTTTAACTTCCCTTTTCTCTTTTAACCTCTAAATTCTTTTTATTTCATTTTCTTCTAAAAGCTCATCGTTTTTTAATCTTAAAAATACTTGAGCAGTTGTGATTACATCTAATTCACAATATTTAATAATACGGTCTAAGTCTTTTTCATCATAATAAACTTGGCGTACCATACTCCCATCAATATCTCCTTTCGGAGATGGAATACCAAGTACATTTGCCATAAGTTTGAGTGATGTATAATGTTTATAATCACCAAACTTCCATAATTCCATAGTGTCTAAATGAGTAATTTCCCAAGGTTTTTTGCCAAATAGGTTTAATTTATAAGGGAGATCAATGCGGTTGATAAGCATCCGACGGGCAATGTATGGAAAATCAAACTCTTTGGCATTGTGCCCACATAAAAGGTATTTAGAATGACTAAAATGTCCATCAAGCAAATTTTTAAATTCTTTTAAAAGTTTAGATTCATCACCGTGAAATGTGGTTACTCTAAACGCTCTTGAGTCTCCGTTAAAATTAAAATATCCTACAGAAATACAGATTATTTTACCAAATTCAGCCCAAATACCAGCACGTTCATAAAACTCATCTGCAGAAAATTCTTCTTTTCGTTGGTATTGTGATTTATGCTCCCAAAGTTCTTTTTTTTCATCACTTAACTGATCAAAACTTTGATGTTCTGGGACGGTTTCTATATCTAAAAATAAAATGTGTTCTAAATTTATTTTTTGCAACATATTAATTTTGCTTTAAAAATAGAAATGCTTTAGCCTGATTTAAATATATTGAATCTTTCTTAGAATCTATTTGAAACGCTAATTCTGAGAAAATTAGTTTTGAAGAAATAGCTGTAGATTTTGTTTCAATGGTTAACTCATTTTGCGAAACTTTATTGAGATTTGTGCCATATTTTTTTAATTCGTTAAGCTTTTCTAGTAATGGAATTTCTAATTGTAAACTATCATTAATTTTTGAAAAAATGGCGATACGTTGATTGGCAATATTATATTTCATATATAAACTATCTATATCTATTTTTTGATTTGAATTATTTGAGAATTGTAAATAAGTAAAATTATCAAATTCAGAAATATTGGTATGGTATGATTTATCCCAGTCACTATAATAATTAAAATAATTTGGATAACTATCTTGTAATGATAATGAGGTAGAATCAAGCTTAATGGCTAAGCTGTCCCATATTTTTGTTTGATTAAGCCAGCCGTAGGCCTGACGCTCACTTTGTATTGAATCTCTAAAATTTTCTAGTTTAAGCTTTGTGATTTCATCTAAACTAGAAACTGTTTTTCTATCTTCTAAATAATCTAAAATGGACTTTAAACGATCAAATTCATCTTCTGTTGCCAGATTATTTTTAAGTTTAACAGCATTGAAAATTTCTGTAAATTGTTGAATTTGGCTATTTTTTGATATATTAAAAGCACTCCAAAATCCAAAAGAAGAAAAAATTGCAATTATGAATAAAGTACATGGAATAACGATTAAAGCCTTTTTCTTACTTAATAATAAGTAAGCTATCATAGCTACGTTCCATAGCGCTATGGCAAAAACAAAATACCTGTTTTCAGTAATTCCATAATCGTTTATTCTTCTTACAATAGCTACAAAAAGTAAAATGTTTAAAGGGATAAGAAAAAAATAAAACCAAGGATAAAATTTATTTATTGTCCATGATTTTAATGTTTTTTGGACTGGGTTTATAATTACCTGAATGGTATATCCCAAAAGCGATAATACAATAACTAAATAAGAGACCCATCCTTTTGGTAATTCCCAATTGAGTATAATTTTGATGCTATATGCATATAAAATTAAAAGATATAAAAGTATTAGAGGTATGAGTATATATTTTACAAGGACCTCTAGTGCCTTTTGAAAGTGGATAGTAGTATTATGTACTATATTTTTTGGAAAGTCAGAAAGGTAAATCCAAGTGTTTACGATGCCTAAACAGAAAATAAATAATTGGCCATACCTTTTACCTGGAATTGAAACATCAAAGAGTGCATCAATAGCTGCCAAAGCTAAAATTAAACCTATGTATAATATTCCTGAGAAAAATAAGCTTCTAATAATTGCTATAGCTATTATTTTAAGATAGTTCCAATAAGCATTTTTATCCCAGTTTAGGATAAAAGGAGCAAATAACATAAATAAATGACCTGCAATTAAATAAAGAAAAAATCGAAATGTATATATTGGGTTTTCATCATAGTATTGAACGTGAGGTAAATACCAATAAAATAAGCCAAGTAATACCAAGACTAAAAGTTTTAACCAGAGCCATTTTTTTTGATCTTTTAATTGTTCAATAAAAAATTGAGTCCCTATTAGCCAACTTATCCCAAGTATAATAGTAAGTATGGAATCATAATCATTATCAAAAAAATCATAGTTTGTGTTTTCTGCAAGAGATATACAATAAAAAGAGCCTAAAATCGCCCACAATATGGTTATTGGAAAACGCTGAATAGCGCTTTGAGCTTTATTGGAAATCTCGGTTAAAGAAGGAATATTCATAATCGATAAATATTTAAATATAGACCAAATTATTAAAATTAATCAGCGCTAACTAACGTACACATGGTTATAATTTATGAAATGCTATAATTTTGGCTTAATTAATGTAAACAGACCAGCTAGTTTGTTTTGTTTTTGCAATTTGCATCGAGAATGTTTAAAAGACCTTTTGGCAGTAATGTAGTATCGACAAAATGCAAAATATATACTATTTTGTATTTTGATTAATTTTTCACAAACTAACTGGTTTGTGAAATTTAAAATAATGAAGTTTGTTTGAATGGGCTTTCATGCTCCAAAAGCCATTGTTTACGATGCAATCCACCCGCATAACCAGTTAAAGAGCCATCACTACCAATAACACGATGACAAGGAATTACAATCCATAATGGATTTTTGCCATTTGCGGCTGCAACAGCTCTTATTGCTTTTACATCACCTAATGTTTTTGATAATTGTAAATATGAAGTTGTTTTACCAAACGGAATTTCTAACAAAGCATTCCATACCTTTTTTTGAAAATCAGTTCCTTCTGGATTTAAGTCTAACTGAAATTCCTCACGTTTCCCAGAAAAATATTCTTGTAGTTGGTATACAGCATCTTCTAAAACTTCAGGAATTATATCTGTAAGTTTTTCATCGGAATTTAAAACAGTAATTTGTGAAATCCCATTTTCATCTCCTTTTATTAATGTTATGCCTAATGGTGTTTTTATAAAAGCTTCTTCCATTAGTCTGAATTTGGTTTGTCAATTACACCTGCTTGTTTAGCTCTGTTTTCCCAGTTTTTACGAGCTAATACTTGTAAATCGGCAACACTGTCACTCTCATCCATAATTTCTAACCCTAATAGGGTCTCTATAACATCCTCCATTGTAACTAGACCACTTACTGATCCATATTCATCAACAACAAGAGCAATATGTTCTCTTTTAGCAATTAAAATGTCAAATAGTTCAGGTATTGGAGTGTCTCTTTTTGTAACTAAAATATCTCGCCGGATTTCTGATAGGAGAATATTTTCATTATTATTTATAATTTCCTCTAGAATAGTATCTTTTAGTACAAACCCAGTAATATGATCTACATTTTTTGTAAAAATCGGAATCCGTGAAAAACGTAATTTTGGATTTTCTTCAAAGAATTCTTTTATTGATTTATGATCGGCGGCAATCTTCATAACCGCTCTTGGGGTCATGATATCTTTAACTAGCACTTCATCAAACCGAAGTAAATTTTTTATTATAGTAGATTCTGATTTCTGGAAAACACCTTCTTCATGTGCGATATCGGTCATTGTGGTAAAATCTTCTCTGCTTAAAACGCTTCCATGATGACCCTTTCCACCAACTAATTTTGTAAAAAGCTGCAAGATCCATAACAATCCTATCCATTTTAAAACTAAGACCATTATTCGTAATGTAGTCGCTGTAAAACTTGCTAATTGTCTCCAATATGTTGCTCCAATTGTTTTAGGAATAATTTCTGAAGCAATTAAAATTAAAATAGTCATAATAGTAGAAACAATACCTACCATGACATCTTCTGTAAAATTAATGCCAATAATTGAATGTCTTGTTTCACCATACATTTCGGCATAAGCAACTTTAGCTTGAACACCTACTAAAATTGCACCCACTGTATGTGCGATGGTGTTAATGGTAAGGATTGCAATTAAAGGCTTATCAACATCTTTTTTTAGCTCTTCTAATTGTAGCGCATACGTTTTACCATCTTTCTTTTTTACATTGATGAAAGTAGGAGTAATACTTAAAAGCACAGCTTCAAGAATGGAGCATAAAAAAGAAAAGAATATTGAAATAACAGCATAAAAGATAAGAAGACCCATGTAAAAAGTTTGAAAGCCTAAGATACCAATTATTTGAAAATCTTTTTACTCTATTTGTGATTTATAATTGCTTTATAAAATACCTCTTGAATTGCTGATCGAATATTCAATTTATAAATGTTGCTATGATTCCTAGAAGGATATACTCTATTGGATAAGAAAATATATACCAATTGGTTTTCAGGATCTGCCCAAACAAAAGTTCCTGTAAATCCGCTATGTCCAAAACTATTAGAACTAACTTCGGGTGCTGGATAAGAATCAGCAAGTGCTAATTCTGAATTATTAAAATAGGGTTTATCAAATCCTAATCCTCTTCGATTATCATTATCAGGGTATTGAACTTTTATAAATTCCTTAAGTGTATTTTGTGATATAAGCTGATACCCATTATAATTCCCGAAATTGGAATAAAATTGCATCATTTTTGCAAGGTCAATCGCGGTTCCAAAAAGTCCTGCATTGCCTGAAACACCTCCAAGAAGTGCAGCATTTTCATCATGAACCCATCCTTGTGTTAATGTGTGTCTAAAAATGGTATCTATCTCAGTGGGCACAATTTTATTTGTAAAGTTTTTTGTTTCAGGTTTAAAAACCAATGTTTCAGTACCGATTGGTATGTAGAAATTTTCATTTAAATACGTTTCATAATTTTCTCCTGTTAATTGTTCAATTAATTTTGGAAAAATTAAAAAGGTGAGACCTGAATATATATATTTTTTCTTTAAAGAAACGTTTGATCTATTAATAACTCGATACATTTTTCTGTTAAACCTATTTTTCACATAGAGGTGGGGATAGGCTTCATTTTCAAATCGTTTGTTAGTTTCTGTTTTTACGAATCTACTTTTCAACGCACCATTTTTTTTGATGACTTTACTCAAAAAAACAATATAAGGTTCTAAGCCAGCTTGATGTGCTAAAATTTCTCGTAAAGTTAGCTCTTTTTTATTTTTTCGTTTGCGCCATGGTTTCCAATAGGTACTAAAGGGTTTGTCTAAATCTAATTTACCCTGATCAACTAATTTCATCAAGGCAGGTAATGGCCCCATTATTTTGGTTACTGAAGCAAGGTCATATATATCGTCTAAGCGGGCAGGTTGAATACTATCATAAGTATGAAATCCATAGGCTTTGTGAAATATAATTTTAGCGTTTTTAGCAATTAATACTTGAGCAGATGGGAAAGCTTCATTTTTAATACCGTTTGTTATAATAGAATCTACTTTCTTATAAACCTCAGTGGAATCTTCTACAAATTCTGAAAGAAAGCCATAGGAAAGGGTATTATTTTGAGCCGATAAAATGCCAAAGAAACTAAAAAAAAGTAATAGTGCTGATTTTTTCATTTTATAATAATTTTACAGCATCTTTAGCAAAATAACTTGCAATAATAGTTGCTCCTGCTCTTTTTATGGCGATTAATTGCTCCATCATTACAGCGTCATGATCGAGCCACCCTTTTTCAGCTGCGGCTTTTACCATCGCATATTCACCGCTAACTTGGTAAACAGCTACAGGAACATCAACTTCATTTTTAATTTCACGTACAATATCTAAATAACATAATCCTGGTTTTACCATGACAATATCTGCGCCTTCATCAATGTCCATTTGCGTTTCACGTATAGCTTCAAACCTATTTGCATAATCCATTTGGTAAGAACTTTTTGTTTTAGGCACATTTTCTTGATCGACTGGAGCAGAATCTAAAGCATCTCTAAAAGGGCCATAAAATGCACTAGCATATTTAGCACTATAGCTCATAATACCTGTGTTTATAAACCCCTCTTCTTCTAAAGCTTCACGAATTGTTAGAATACGTCCATCCATCATATCACTTGGAGCAACAAAATCGGCACCCGATTTCGCATGTGAAACACTAATTTCGGCTAATAATTCTGCAGTTTCATCATTAAGTATTTGCCCGTTAGCAACAATGCCATCATGTCCGTAGGAAGAATAAGGATCTAATGCTACATCCGTCATGACCAACATTTCTGGACAAGTATTTTTAACAACTTTGATTGCACGTTGCATTAAGCCTTTTGGGTTTGTAGCTTCTGTACCTTTATTATCTTTTAAATTATCAGGAACTTTGGCAAATAATAAAACCGCTTTTAAGCCTAGATTCCATAACTCTTTTACCTCTTTTTCTAAATTGTCTAAACTTAATCTGTAATAATTAGGCATTGAAGCAATTTCTTCTTTAACTCCTTTTCCTTCTGTAACAAAAAGTGGAACTAAAAAATCATTTGGACTAATTATTGTTTCACGAACTAAACTTCTAATAGCTTCATTAGTTCGGAGTCTTCTATTTCTTATTAATGGGAACATGTTATAAATTGTTAAAGTACACAATTATTAATTTGGACAAAGATAAAGCAACCTTATAAATAAAAGTATTTATAGCTTATTGAATAGTACTAAAAATAGGTAAGATTATCATTAATAAGATTATTTTAATGAATGTTTGATCAAAATTTTAATTAGATAATCCTAAATAAAACCAACAGTCGTTTTCTTTAACAAATGCAGATTTTTCATTGATGATTTCTACTTTGCTATTTTCATAATAGTAGGCATTGAATGCCACTGTTCCTTTTTCATCTGCGTTATTCCCTTTTATGACTTCTATAATTTCTAACCGAATCCAAGTCACAGATTTCGCCCAATTTTCAATTTCTTTTTTTTCTTTGATTGGTCTTGTTGATGAGTGATGACTTTTCATAAGATAATCGCCATTACCCATTGTAAAAGCAGTATAACGTGAGCGCATTAATTGCTCAGCCGTTGTAACAGCGAAGATGTTTTTATGAGCTATTTCACAACAATCGGTATATTCTTTTAAAGTTCCGCATGGGCAGTTCATAATTGGCGTAATTTTATATCCAATCTTTGGGTTTTTGAAGAACTTGTAGTAGTTTTTCTTCCTCACTACCTTTTTCAGGATGGTAATCGTAAACCCATTGTACATGAGGAGGAAGACTCATTAAAATGCTTTCAATTCTGCCGTTAGTTTTTAAACCAAACAACGTGCCTTTATCATGCACTAAATTAAATTCTACATAGCGACCACGGCGTATCTCTTGCCATTTGCGGTGTCCTATAGTATACTCAAGGTCTTTTCGTTTTGTAACGATGGGTATATAAGCTTCTAGAAAACTATTTCCAACTTCTGTAACAAAATCATACCAGTCTATAATGTGCATCTCGTCAGTAGCTTTACAATAGTCAAAGAAGAGTCCGCCTAAACCTCTTGCTTCCTCACGATGGGTGTTCCAAAAGTATTCATCGCATTTTTTCTTATAGGTAGCATGAAATTCAGGATGGTGTGCATCACAAGCTTTTTTACAAATATTATGAAAATGTATGGCATCTTCTTCAAATAGATAATAAGGAGTTAAGTCTTGTCCCCCTCCAAACCATTGATCTACAATATTTCCATTCTTATTATACATTTCAAAATACCGCCAATTTGCATGCACAGTTGGTACCATCGGATTTTTTGGGTGTAATACTAAACTTAATCCACAAGCAAAAAAATCAGCATCTTTAACTCCGAAATAGGTTTGCATACTTTCAGGTAAAGCTCCATGAACACCAGAAATATTAACACCACCTTTTTCAAAAACAGCACCATTTTCTATAACCCGAGTTCTTCCACCACCACCTTCTGGGCGTTTCCATATATCTTCTTTGAAATGAGCGAGACCATCAATTTCTTCCAATTTTGAAGTGATGACATCTTGTAAATTTTGAATGTAAGTATAAAATTTATCTTTCATTATATAGTTCGAATAGTTCCATATCTAATGGTTTTTCATTAGGTGGGGTATGTTCGTTTAGTACTGTTTTTCGCCAATTATAACCACATTTTTCAGCAACAGTAATACTGGCTAGATTGGTTTTATGTGCAATAATTTGTAAGGTATTGAGCTCTAATTTGTCAAAAGCCCAATTAGATATATACCGAACGGTTTTGATTATAATGCCTTTGTTTTCATATTGGTAACCAATACAATAGGTTAATTCTCCTTGTTTTTGTTGCCAATCTATTTTTTTTAAATAGATTAATCCAATAATGGTGTGATTCTCTTTTTCTTTTAGCGTAAAAAGAAACTCTTTTTTATCATAAAATTCTACTACTTTTTTAGCAACAAAAAGATTGGATAAAGTCGGATTTAAGTTTTGTGCAACTGTTTTAGGCAGATATTTTTTTAATCGATCTGTATTAGAAACTACAAAGTCGCAAATACGCCAAGCATCTTTCTCTTGGATAGCTTCTATTGTATGAGATTCTAAGTCAAAAATCAAAATTAGTAGCTTTTATATTCTTTAACAGCATCAATAAATGCTCTTGCATTGTCCACTGGTACATTTGGTAAAATACCATGACCTAGATTTACTACATATTTATCTTTGCCAAACTCATTAATCATTTGAGTGACCATTTTTTTAATA
>TARA_R110002051_G_scaffold4021_2_pt1 | contig 25315 bp, 21 predicted proteins | sample TARA_R110002051 | Tara Oceans TARA_R110002051 (sample SAMEA4397023) | marine metagenome | biome: Polar Biome; feature: [MES] marine water layer (ENVO:01000295) within the mesopelagic zone...; material: water (ENVO:00002006), including particulate matter (ENVO:01000060) such as......
GTAGCCGGCATTGTTGACCAGAACGTCGATCGCGCCGAAACGCTCGATGGTCTCGAGGGCGACCGCGTTCGCGGCCTCGGCGTCCGTGATATCAAGCGCGAGGGCGTGCAGGCGATCGTGTTCGCCCCCGAAGGCATCGCGCACCGCATCAATGGACCGCGCCGTTGCCACCACCGTTTCGCCCGCATCGAGGGCGGCACGCGCGATCTCGCGTCCAAGTCCCCGGCTTGCGCCCGTTACCAGCCAGATATTGCCCATCATCTGCTCCTCGTTTCTTCTGCTGCCACCGGCTAGGTAGGTGTGCTAATTGGTCGAGATAATGCGCTAATAAGTAATAGGCCCCAGTAGCAGGATTTATCAATGCGCCCGGACCAACTCGGCGACCTTGCCGTCTTTGCGGCGATTGCTTCCGACCGCAGCTTCACGCGTGCCGCAAAGCGGCTGGGCGTCACACAGTCGGCATTGAGCCAGACCATGAAGCGACTGGAGGGCCAGCTCGGTTTCCGCCTGCTCTCCCGCACGACGCGAAGCGTCGCTCCGACCGCTGCCGGCGAGCGCCTGCTTGCCACCTTGTCGCCGGCACTGGCCGGATTGGACGACGAGATCGAGGCGCTGTCCCAGGCACGCGGAGCAGCGATCGGCACCGTCCGGATCACGTCGGGCAAGCACGCCGCGGATACGGTGCTGTGGCCGATGCTCCCGGCCTTCATGCGCCGCCACCCCGGCATCGAGGTGGAGGTGTGCGTGGAGGACGGGATGACCGACGTCGTGGCAGGTCGCTACGATGCGGGCGTCCGGCTCGGCGAGCGACTGGAGAAGGACATGATCGCGCTGGCAGTCGGGCCTGCGCTTCGCGTCGCGGTGGTCGCCGCTCCCGGCTACCTGAGCGACCATCCGGCGCCGATGGAGCCCGCTGACCTCACGGCGCATCGCTGTATCGCCTATGGCGGCGCGCATGGCGACCTGTCTCCCTGGTCGTTCGAGCGCGACGGCCGTGCGGTGACGGTTACGCCGGGCCGTGGGCCGGTGTTCAACGATGGCGACCTGCTGGTGGCTGCCGCCCTCGAGGGTTTCGGCATCCTCTACATCCTGGAGGATCTGGTGGCGGCGCCGATTGCCGATGGCCGTCTCACTCGCCTGTTGGAGCCGTGGTGCGAGCCATTTGCCGGCTACCATCTCTATTATCCCGACCGGCGGGGCACGACGGCCTTCGAACTGTTCAAGGAGACGCTTCGAAAAACCAGGGTCTTGTGAGGAATTGGCGAGGCGTCGGATGCCGGCATTGGACGGGGCTCGCAATCCTGGACGCAGCCCAGCAGCCACTGCTGAATATTGACGGCACCACACGAGACATGAATTGACAGATCGCTCAATTGATGACACACATTGCGTCACCAATTTGGAGATGCTCCCTTGTCCCTAACCCGCGTCTACAACAGCCCGATACGCGCGGCACAGTTCCGCGAAACCCGCGAGGCCATACTGTCTGCCTTGTTCTCTCTGATGGAGTCTGCGGCTACCCCGGACGACATCGGCATGGATGCAATCGCCGCCGAAGCGGGTGTGCAGCGCCGGACGATTTTCAGGCACTTCGAAAGCAAGGAAGAATTGCTGCGGGCATTCTGGCCATGGCTCAATGCCCGCATCGGGGCCTCGATCAAGCCGATGACCCCGGAGGAGATTTCGGGCGGGCCGCGCCAGGCGTTTCCTCTCTTCGAAGCGCATGAGGCCGCCATACGGGCAGCGCTCCATTCCCGCACCGGGCGGGAGATGCGGGCGGGCACCATTGCGGATCGGCGCCGGGACTTCTCGGCGGCACTCGCTCCCGCCCTCGACACATTATTGCACGTGGAGCGCCAGAAGATCGAAGCACTGGCTCACCTGCTCTACTCCGCCTCCGCATGGGAGGTTCTCAAAGATTATGGCGGTCTCGACGGCACCCAGGCCGGCGAGGCCGCTTCCTGGGCGCTCGAACTGATCCTGTCCGCGATCAACTCCGGCGAAACTGCGGCGGACGCAACCATCGCAGCCAAAGGAGATACGCGATGACCATAGACGTCAATACTCCCTCCAACGCCGATCGCCTTTGGGTGGTCGCCGACAAGATCCGCTTCCTGGGCAACCTCCCGGGCTCCCCCATCGAGCTTCTGGACATCGAGGTGCCTGCGGGCTCCGGTACTCCGCCTCACACGCACGAGGCAGCAGAGCTCTTTTATGTGCTGGAAGGAGACCTGACCGTGCGGCAGTTCGGCTCGGAAATTCCGCCTGTGGTCATCCATGCCGGCCCTGGAACATCGGTGACGATTCCGTCCCGTGTGCCTCACAACTATGTCAATGAAAGCGGCAAGCCGGTTCGCATGCTGGTCATGCTTGAGGCAAGCATGGTGGCTTTCTTTCGCGATATCGGATCCGCCGAGCCGGCAAGCGGCGTGCCCGACTTTGCGCGAATTGGCGCTGCCATGGAGAGACATGGCATCGAAGCACTCGCCAGTGCGGGCCTGAAACCGCATAGTTCTTGATCGCACCGGCACCAAGGTGCCGGTGCGACTTGCTCGCCACTCTAAAAGCTGCCGGTCTGTGAGAGGGAAAAGCTGGATAGTGATGGCTTCCGGGACCGTCCACCTGGATGACGAATGCCTGGATCGCAGACGCGTTGCTGCCCAGGCTGGTTCGCCCGTTGAAGGGCAGCGTCCCGGCAAAACCGCAGAAGACCTGCCCGTCTGTTCCCACCCCGAAGCGGACGATGGCTGCCTGGAAGCCAATGATGACTTCCGATGTTCCAGCTTGCGTCGACCTGACGGGTTTCACCGGATGCAAGCGTACCGGCTGCCTTTCACCGCAGCAAACCTCAGCCGGCTTCTTGAACCCGACCATCAACGTGGTGGCGCGGCACCTATCGGTGGCGCCCAACCACGCATGTGCATCCACTCCTGGAGATAATGCGGCCAACGGTCGGACGTCATGTTTTGTTGACGCATGCCGAAGCCGTGCCCACCACGCTCGAAGAGATGAAATTCAACAGCACCTCCGGCAGCCTTCCAGGCTTCTGCGAGGCCATAGCCCTGTGCGCCGAAAAGGGGATCGTCGGACGCAAGGGCAAGGAACATGGGCGGGGCATTGCATGGGACGGGAACCGCAAGCATTGATGGATAGATCGGAATGACGAAGTCGGGCTGCATCACGGGAGGGCTGTCGACCGCCACAGCGACTGAGGTCATGGCCCCGGCGGAAAAGCCAATCATTCCGACGCGTCCCTGGTCGATATTCCATTCAAGAGCCCGGTCCCGAATGAGCCGAATAGCCGCCTGAGCATCAGCGGTCGCCATGGGAGGCACCTTCAGATCCCTTATGGTCACGTCACCCGTTGCGAACAGGCGCTCGAATTCGGCTATCATCGCTGCATATTCGTCAGGCTCGGGAGGTGTCGGTTCGAGCCTATACTTCAGAACAAAGGCAGCGATACCGCGGTCGGCGAACCAACGCGCGACCGCCATTCCCTCGTTTTCGACAGACAATGCCCGGAAAGCCCCTCCCGGCGCGACAACAACGGCCACACCATTGCCCGTGCCGAGGGCCGGCAGAACGGGCGTCAAGGTGGGGACGGTCACGTTACGCACCCAAAGCTCGCCCCGCGGCGACCGCTCCCATATTTCTTCGGACCGGTGCTCCTGTAAGTCAGCATAGAGCGGGATGGAGCCGGTCTGGGCCGGGGGAGAGACCCTCGTCATCACGGCAGCCTGTAACACCCCTGGTGCCGGTGGGTTCTCTCCGGTTCAAAACCGTGATGGAAAATGGGTGTCTTGGCGTCCACAGGTTCTTCCTTGGAAACGTTAGGTGTCGGCCCGTCTGTCCGAAGTCGACAGGCATCTCGTGAATGATGGCATTCAGGCAAACGGACAACCGGCTCGCTGCAACGCGGCCGAGCGCCCCTTCCAACCGCCCGTACGATGGGCGACGGAGACCTCGTAGATGCCACGACGCGCCGCAAGTATGGGGTCGTCCGAAAGCTCGATGCCGTCGGTCACGCGTGTGGGATCGTGCATCATGACCGGATCGCCGATTTCCTCGAGCGTCGTCGGACGCGTGATCTCAAGCTGACCGACGATCAGACGTGGCCGGTCTTCCGGCCAAGGGGCGCTGGGGTCGTCAGTCGGATCACCTTCCCCGGCCAGCTCAAGGATCAGCTTGAAACGCACCGGACCCCGGCCCAGGCGTTCCTCAAGCTCTTCGAACAGGTAAGTCGGCTTCTCCGTGTGCAGTTCATCCAGTGTTTGCGTTGCCACGCCGGCATCAGGCTCCCAGTGATATCGTGCGTAGACGGCAGCCCCGTCTTCATTGACGAAGCGGAAGGCGTGAAGAGCGTGGTAGGCGGTGCGCGCGAAGCTGACCGCAGCCGGGAGCTGCTTTCGCAACCCGACCGCGTGCAGGACCGATGGCCTTTCGGCCAGGAATTGGCCAACCTTTTCCATATCCGCCTTGCCAGATTCAGGATCCGGCAAGGCGATTTTCAGCAGTTCAAGCGTTTCCTCCGGCGTGCGGGTGAAGAAGAGCGTGATCGGCAGCGCAATCAGATCCGTGACGGTACCGTCGGGGAGGTAGAACCGGACGGCCATGGATACCGAGTCTGCCGGCCCGATCGGATTGGCCGCCGGGCTGTTGGAATGGCGGATCGTGACCCGGACCGGCTGCCCCTGAAAATGCGACGCACGGCTGATCTGACGAGCCTCCGGCGTCGCAGTGAATACCCCCGCGTAGTAGCGACCCTGGGCATGGATGCTCCGGTACCCGGCATGGAACCCGATGTGCTGATGGATCAGATCGACCAACTGCGACGCCAGGCGGTATTGTTGACTGTTCACGACCATCATCCAATCTGGTTCGAGGGGCTCGGGTTAGTTGGCTGCGTCGAGCATCTGGTCCAGCGCCTTGCGGATCTTCAGCGCTTTCCAGACGTCACGCACCGAGGCATCGGTGTAGGCACCGTAGAAGGCCATGGCCGACACCTGGTGCTTTGCGATGAAGTCCTTGATACCAGGGCTACGAATGCCCGGATAATCAACGACTTCGCAGAAAAGCAGATCGATTTCGTCCGGGATGATCGTGGCGAAATCTTCGATGTAGGTCTCCCAGTCTCCGTCGAAGGTCGACGCGAAAATGCACCGGGTATCATTGTCGAAGATCACGAATCGCAGATCATGCACGGTGCCAATCCGATCGGTGTTCTTCGTGCGCTCTTCGTCGAAGCCGCCGAAGCTGGCGCGCATACGGTCCGCACCGCCGGGCTTCAGCGGCATGATCACCGTGAACTCGTTCCAAACGCCCTTTTTCGTTCCGGGGCGTGCGGCGGTGTTTTGAACTTCAGACATTTTCGATACTCCATTGTCGTGGGCGCGGAACAAGTCGGCGCGGTTGCTAGGGAAGTTTCTGTTTTTGTCTGTCCATCCTCGAGCCATAGCTCAGGCAATGGCACCGGGCGGAACGGTCTGCTTGAAAGGGCCGGACAAAGCATGCGAAGGCGGTCTGACGCCCGTCTCGCCCGGCAAGTGTCTGCGGGTGGCGGATCAGGCGTTGCCGGTCTGCATGTCGGCCAGCCATTGCAGGCCACGAATGCTGGGCAGGAAGACGTGCTCGCCACCACGCGTCGCGGTGAAATCGGGCAAGCCGGTCAGACGCCGGCGGACCGGCTTGTCGGGGAAGGCAAAGTCGTCGGAACGGTCGCGGCGGCCGACGATCGGATCGCTGCGGAGCCCTTGAGACACGAAGTCGCCGTCATTCACCCACTGAGACTGGACGAATTCGAACTGCCGCCCCGGATTTGCGTTGATGAGCGCCAGAACAATGCCGCGATCCTGGCCATCGTCTTCCATCACCTCCTCGGGCAGCAGGGGTCCATAAGCCGCACCGCGCCGCAGGAGCTGGTGCAGGCGTGCGTAAGCCATGGTGTCCTGAAGCCCGTCGCGCGGATTGACGCGGCGAATGTGACAGCCGACCGGGGTCTTCGCACCATTGAGGTCATCCTCGTGGTAGGCAAAGGCGTTGTTGCGCTCAGGGTCTGCGACGATCGACGGGTCATCGACGTCGGGTGACAAGGCAAGAGGACAGCCGCTGCGCCACCGTCCCATCATCTTTGCCGCCACCTTTTCCTGACCGGCTGCGTCCCTGGCCGCCTGGCGCAGGTATTGCCGAAACGCTGCAACATCCTGATAGATCTTGCGAATGGCCGCATAAGTCCCGTTGCGCCACAGCGCCTCCGGGCCAGGCCCTCTCGCCAGTTCACCCAGCTCGTTCTCGTACCCGAGAATGAATTCTCCGGCTTTGGTCGGCTTGCCTTGTCCGGGTAGCGGTTCGCCGCCCTGTCCCTCGATGAACGGACGGCTGAGTCCGTCGACGAACCCGAAATGCTCCCGCATGGTCGGGGGAACGCCGACATCGAGATGGGCTACGACGTCTATGCCGTCCAGACCGTCGAGGGCGCGACGACCGAGATCAAGCATGTCATCCCTGCCTTCGGCCGTGCTTGCCATGACCAGAAGACCGGCATGAAAGCCGTTGTTTCCGTGTGGAAAGTCCCACAGGGACGGATCGCTGCGACCGACATCACCAAGAAAAGCGCTGCGTGCGGCCATTCCCTGACGGAATTCGATCGGAAACGCGTCGAGAATATCCTGGGCGAGCCCAAGTCGACGCAATCCCTCCCAGGTAAAGGCTACATTGAGCCAGGCGTGTTGCTTTGGCGCAGCCCAGTCCGCGCACGAGGTCACGCGTGGGATGAGCCGTTTCAACATCGTGCGCGCCGCAGCAGCGTCTTCGATCCTGAAAGCCACATATGCGCCGAAGTACGGCATCGGGCGGTTGTTCAGGACCGTCCCCTGAATATCGTTGAGTTCAAGTGACACGTCTCTCACCTTCAAAGCGCGCCGGGCGGCGTTCGCACTGTCTTTGAGGGCTTCAATAGGTGTGGGTCAGGGTCCCGTCTTGCCGGAATCGTGCAGTTTTTGACGGATCCAACCAAACTCGAAATCGACTGAAGCTACATTTACGGGGAGGCCGACAAGAATTACTATTACAATTGTTTAGTATTGTATTTTCCTAAGCGACCAGGAGATCTCAGCATGAACTCCGCCAATACTTTTCTAATAAAAGATGTATTTATAACAGAAGCGCTGCAGAATCGGATTCCCAAGCGTATTGATCATGCCCGTGCCAGAGGCGCTCTGGTCGGTCTCGCCTCCGAGATGGCGCGCGACCCGGAAGCCGTCTTGCCACGCTATGTCGACCTGGCTCTCCGGGAGACCGGAGCCTCGAGTGCAGGGCTCAGCCTCAAAGAGGAGCCGAACTGCTTCCGGTGGCGGCACACGCGCGGCGTGCTGTGGGAACTGGAGGGAGGATCGACGCCAAGAAACGACAGCCCTTGCGGCGTCGTGCTGGACCGCAACGAACCACTTCTTACGCGTTATCCGGAAAGGCTCTACGATTGTCTCGCCGGCATTTGCATACCGGAATTATTGTTGGTGCCGCTGCATATTGGCAGCGGGAATCCGTTCGGCACGCTTTGGGTACTGTCCGATCGCGAACCTTACTTTGACTCCGGTGATGCTCAGTTGCTGCAGGACTGCGCGGTGTTCGTCGCGGCGGCGCTTCACGCGAGACAGGGGCTCAACCGGCAAGTTGCCAACAACAACGAGAAACCGTCACATCCCAACGGCGGCCTGGCAAAGTGGCAGGAACGCCGTGCCAAGGAGTTGATCGCTGCACGTCTGAGCGGCAAGCTTTCGGTCGCTGAGGTCGCTGAAGCCTGTGGGTTGTCGCCCAGTCATTTCACGCGCGCCTTTCGGAAGTCGACGGGGCTCACCCCCTATCAGTGGTTGACCGAACGTCGAATCGAGCGGGCAGAAGCGCTGCTGCTGAGGGATGTTGATCTGTCTCTTTCGGACATAGCGGTCTCGTGCGGCTTTGCGGACCAGAGCCACTTTACGAGAGTGTTCAAGGCGGTGGCCGGAAAGAGTCCGGGAGCATTGCGCCGTTCGTCATGAACAACGAACGATCCTTTCACGACATCTTCGCGCCGTCCCTAGCCGCGCTCAGTCATTTCTAGAATCCTGCTGCCGCAGACCATATTGCACTGTCCGCTTCTGGTGGTTTGCGGAACGGATGCAGACCGGCTGCTTGCAGGCGTTCAACCTATTTACTTCAATGACCAAAACGGGGCGCGAAGCTGACTTGAGGGCTTCAGTCCGGAACGACTGCTCCGGGCCGGAAGCGGTCATTAAACACGCAGGACTTGGCACCGCTAACATCAGGCTAGGACGCTCCCCTCCCCGGCCGGCCAAAACCGTCCAAAGCGAGACATCGCGCCAACGAAGAAGCCTCCACCCAACGGTGGAGGCTTTCCAAGTGTGCCGCAGCCGCGCGACCGCTCCCTGTCAGCGGAAGATCACCACCGGCACCTTGCACGAGCGGATCATCTCCGTCGTGGTGGAGCCGAGGAAGAGGCTGCGCAGGCGTGAGTGGCTGTAGGCGCCCATGACCAGCAGGTCGAACTTTTCCCGCTCGATCGTCTCGGAGATCACCGTGGTCGGCTCGCCCTGCCCGATCTCGGTCTCGACCGTAAAGCCGGCGCCCTTCAGGATGATGGCGGCATCCTCGATCTTGCGGCGGTTGTCGGGCGTCTCGGGGCCGGCCATGACGAGCTTGCAGGCAAGGCCCGCGAGGATCGGGTTGCGCGCCACCTGGTCGATCGCCTTCAGCGCGGTCGCGCCGCCGTCGAAGGCGATCAGGACCTTCTCGATCGGCTTGAAGGCGCGCGAGGCGATCACGATCGCCTTGTGGGTCGAGCGCACCACGCGCTCCAGGTTGGAGCCGAGATGGCCCTTGGCGAAGTCCGCCCCCTCCCCGCGCTTGCCGATGACGATCAGGTCGGCGCCCGACTGGAGCTCCTGAACCGTGTCGACGAGATCGCCGTTGCGCAGCTTCGTGTCGATCTGCGCGACGCCTGCCGCCTGGAGGAGGTCCTTGCCGCCGTCGAGCAGCAGGCGGCCGCGCGTGTGGGCGACCTTGGCCTTGCGGGCGTCGAGTTCCGCGAGCTCCTCAAGCAGCGCGGTCCTGGCGCCAAGGCCGATGTTGCCGCTGAGGTTGACCGGTTCCGTGGCGGTGTCGCGGCGGCCGATCACATGCAGCAGGTCGACCGAGGCCTCCGTTCTCCCGGCGATCCACGCCACGTGATCGCAGACGCTCTGCGCATAGGGTGAACCGTCAATGAGTGCGAGTATCTTCGTCATCGTTCTTCCTCCCTAGTGTCCCATCAGCCGGTCCATGGCGCCCGGCTTGTCGTGGATGGCCAGCCGGTCGACGATGGTTTCGCTGGCCTGGTTGAGGCCGAGGATTTCGACCTCGGCGCCCTCGCGGCGGAATTTCAGCACGATCATGTCGAGCGCGGCGACGCTGGAGATGTCCCAGATATGGGCGCGGCTGACGTCGATCGTCACCTTATCAAGCGCTTCCCGGAAGTCGAAGGCGGCATTGAAGTCCTCGACCGAGGCGAAGAAGACCTGGCCCTCGACCGTGTAGGTGCGATGCGTGCCGTCCGCCGACAGGGCCGAGGTGACGCGGAAGATCTGGGCGATCTTCCAGGCGAAGAAGACGGCCGAGAGGAGAACGCCGATCAAGACGCCGATCGCCAGGTTGTGGGTGTAGACGACGCCGACGACGGTCGCCAGCATGACGATCGAGGACGAGCGCGGGTGGTCCTTCAGGTTCTTGATCGAGGACCAGGAGAAGGTGCCGATCGAGACCATGATCATGATGGCGACCAGCGCCGCCATGGGGATACGGCTGACGAGATCGCCGAGCACGAGGATCATGAACAAGAGCAGGACGCCGGCGGCGAAGGTGGACAGGCGGCCGCGGCCGCCGGACTTCACGTTGATGATCGACTGGCCGATCATGGCGCAGCCGGCCATGCCGCCGATGAATCCGGTCGCCGTATTGGCGATGCCCTGGCCGACGCATTCGCGGTTCTTGTCGCTCGGCGTATCGGTCAGATCATCGACGATCTGCGCCGTCATCAGCGATTCCAGCAGGCCGACGGCTGCGACCGCCACCGAATAGGGCAGGATGATCAGCAGCGTTTCGAGGTTGAGCGGGATCTGCGGTATCAGGAAGATCGGCAGCGTCGAGGGCAGTTCGCCCATGTCGCCGACGGTGCGGACATCGAAGCCGAAGGAGAGCGTGATGGCGGTCAGGACGACGATGCAGACGAGCGGCGACGGGATCGACTTCGTCAGATAGGGAAAGAGGTAGATGATGCCGAGACCGGCTGCGACCAGCACATAGGTCAGCATCGGCACGTTCGTCAGCTCCGGCAGCTGCGCCATGAAGATCAGGATGGCGAGCGCGTTGACGAAGCCGGTCATCACCGATTTCGACACGAAGCGCATGACATAACCGAGCTTCAGCAGGCCGGCGACGATCTGGATGAGGCCAGCGAGCACGGTGGCGGCGAGAAGATATTGCAGGCCGTGGTCGCGTACCAGCGTGACCATCAGGACAGCGGTGGCGGCGGTGGCCGCCGAGATCATGCCGGGCCGTCCGCCGACGAAGGCGATCAGCACGGCGATCGAGAAGGAGGCGTAGAGGCCGATCTTCGGATCAACGCCGGCGATGATGGAGAAGGCGATGGCTTCGGGAATCAGCGCCAGCGCGACCACAAGGCCGGACAGCAGATCGCCGCGAACGTTCGAAAACCATTCGCGCTTGTATTCAGTCAAATTGATCATGGGATAATTTCGCAAAGAAAAGCATCGACCGGAAGGGGCATTCGGGCCTGATAGAAGATGATGCTTTGCGTTGTCCGGCGGATCGGCGGCCGGAAGAGCCACCCGGGAGTTTCACCCGAGTCCTTGTGATGGAGGGTCTATAGCGGCGAAATTGCTGCGGCGCAACGTCGCGATGGTCGGCGGCTGTCGAAGCGGCTCCGGCGCACGCAGAAACGGCGGCACGAGGCCGCCGTTTCGATAACACTACTGAAACGAGGATCAGTCCTTCTTCGGGGTCGGCACGACGCGCAGCGCCAGCTCGCGCAGCTGCTGCGGCGAGGCCGGTGCCGGCGCGTTCATCAGGAGATCCTGGGCCTGCTGGTTCATCGGGAACAGCGTGATCTCGCGCAGGTTCTTGGCGCCGGTCAACAGCATGACGACACGGTCGACACCCGCGGCCATGCCGCCGTGCGGCGGTGCGCCGTACTGGAATGCGCGGTAGAGGCCGCCGAAGCGATCCTCGACGTCCGTCTGGCTGAGGCCCACCTTCTCGAAGGCCTTGACCATCAGTTCCGGCGACTGGTTGCGGATCGAGCCCGAGGCGATCTCGAAGCCGTTGCAGACCATGTCGTACTGGAAGGCCTTGATCGTCAGCGGATCCTGGTTTTCGAGTGCGTCCATGCCGCCCTGCGGCATGGAGAAGGGGTTGTGCGCGAAATCGACCTTCTTCTCGTCCTCGTTCCACTCGTAGAAGGGGAAGTCGACGATCCAGCACAGCGCGAACTGGTCCTTGTTGGAGAGGTTCAGCTCGTCGGCGGCGCGGTTGCGGGCCTCGCCTGCGAACTTGTAGAATTTCTCCGGTTCGCCAGCGACGAAGAAGCAAGCATCACCGGGCTCGAGGCCAAGCTGGAGGCGCAGGGCTTCGGTGCGCTCCTCGCCGATGTTCTTGGCAAGCGGGCCGGAGCCGGCGATCTTGCCGTCCTCTTCCTTCCAGAAGATGTAGCCGAGACCGGGCTGGCCCTGGCTCTGGGCCCAGGCGTTCATGCGGTCGCAGAAGGCGCGTGAGCCGCCGGTCTTGGCCGGGATCGCCCAGACCTCGACCTTGGGGTTGGAGGCGATCATGCCGGCGAAGACCTTGAAGCCGGAGCCGGCGAAATGCTCGGTGACGGCTTCCATGACGATCGGGTTGCGCAGGTCCGGCTTGTCGGACCCGTATTTGCGCAGCGCCTCATCGTAAGGAATGCGCGGGAATTCGCCGGTGACCGGCTTGCCCTGCGCAAACTCCTCGAAGATGCCGCGCATCACCGGTTCCATGGTGTTCCAGACGTCTTCCTGGGTGACGAAGCTCATCTCCAGGTCGAGCTGGTAGAATTCGCCCGGCAGGCGGTCGGCGCGCGGATCCTCGTCGCGGAAGCAGGGGGCGATCTGGAAGTAGCGGTCGAAGCCGGCGACCATCATCAGCTGCTTGTACTGCTGCGGCGCCTGCGGCAGGGCGAAGAACTTGCCCTCGTGGATGCGGCTCGGCACGAGGAAGTCGCGCGCGCCTTCCGGCGAGGAGGCCGTCAGGATCGGCGTCGAATATTCGGTGAAGCCGACCTCGGTCATCTCGCGGCGCATGGCGGCGATGATCTGGGTGCGCTTGACGATGTTTTTGTGCAGCGTCTCGCGGCGCAGATCCAGGAAGCGGTACTTGAGGCGGACGTCTTCCGGGTACTCCGGCTCGCCGAAGATCGGCAGCGGCAGTTCCTTGGACGCCGACAGGATCTCGATCTCCTGGGCGTAGAGCTCGATCTCGCCGGTCGACATGGCCTTGTTGATCGTCTCGTCGGAGCGCGCCTTGACGAGGCCGTCGATGCGGATCACCCATTCGCCGCGGACGGTCTCGGCCATCTTGAAGGCCGGGCTATCGGGATCGACGACGACCTGGGTCATGCCGTAGTGGTCGCGCAGGTCGATAAACAGGAGGCCACCGTGGTCGCGCACGCGATGGACCCAGCCGGAAAGACGAACGGTGGAGCCGACATCGGACTTGCTCAGGGCGGCACAGGTGTGGCTGCGGTAACGGTGCATGAAATGTATCCTGGAATCACGTGTGCCGGCACAACGCTTTAAGGTTCGGCCGGCAAGGGAAATCGGGCGGAAAAGCGCATGGCGCACCGGATTTGTCAAGGCGCCTATCCGGTCTGCGCGCGAATGCGGCATGGGAACGGGTGGCGCAAACGCCTCAGTCGGGCAAGAGGATTGCGGCCAGATCGAGCGTTGCGTCCGGCGTCGCGCCAGCCGGTGCATCGATCAGCGGAAGCTTGTGATCGATGGCAAGATGCGCATGGCCGTGGACCTGCGACCAGACGAGCTGCTCGATGGAGGCGCGGCCTTCCGGCGTATCGAGACCGCGTCGGATGGCGACCGGGCGGCAGATTTCCTGCAGGACGCCAAAGCCGAGCTCTCCCGCCTGCCCCAGCGCCGCATCCGACCAATCGAGAAGGTTTGCATTGAACATCAGCCGGAACAGGTGCGGCTGCGCGGTCGCAAAGGCAAGATAGCCCGTGAAGGCGGCGCGCATCTGTCCCGCTGCGGAGGGTTCCGCCGCCGCCATTTCGCGACGCATGGTGGCTTCGAACAGGAGGAAGCCTTGGCAGGCCATGGCATTCAGCAGATGCTTCAGCGTCGGAAAGTGATGCTCGGGTGCCGCATGCGAAACGCCCACGCGCGCGGCGATCTTTCGCAGCGAGAGGCCCTCGAGGCCGACCTCCTCCAGCATGCTCAATCCTGCCTGCAGAAGGGCCTGTTTCAGGTCGCCATGATGATAGTTCTTCTTCTGCCGGGCCATATCCTCCCTTAGCGTGCAGCACCGCGTGCTGTCAAAATCTAATCTTGACAGTGACAACATATGCTGCGAGATCTATCTTGTCGCTGACAAGTTTGGGCGTCGATGAGCATGGAAACCCTCTTCTCATTCGCAAGCACCGCTGCCCTCGGCGGCTGGCTCCTGCTGATCGTTCTCCCACGGTGGCAGCCGTTGATAGCCGTGCTGCGCTATGGCCTGATCGGCACTCTGGCGCTCGCCTACTCCGTCCTGATCTTCGTCTACTTCTTCCGCATCGACGGGGCGGGCTTCGATTCGATCGGCGCCGTGCGGGCGATTTTCATGAGCGATGCGGGGCTGGTGGCCGGATGGATCCACTACCTGGCCTTCGATCTCTTCGTCGGCATCTGGATCGCCCAGGAAGCGGATCAGCGCGGCTACAACCGCCTGCTGCAGGCGCCCATCCTCGTCGCCACCTTCCTGTTCGGGCCCTTCGGCCTTCTCCTCTTCCATCTCACCCGCGCCACCGAGACAGCGCTGTCCCTCAGAAAGGCCTGAGCCATGAACCTCCTGTTCGATGGGTCGACTTCCCTCATGCCTGGCCCTGCATTGACCGGGCAGATGACCTTTACCAGCGCCCAGCGTCTGCTCGTCGTGGCGATCGGCCTGCAGGTGGCGCTCGCCTTGCCGAGCCTGGTTGCGCTGGTGCTGGACGACCGGCTACTCAACGGCATCAGCGTCTGGAGCAAGCCCCTCAAGTTCCAGGCTTCGCTGATCGTGATGCTCGGAACGCTCCTGCTGCTGCTGCCGCTCATCGAGACTACGGTGCGGCAGGGTTGGGGCGTCTGGCTGGCGTGCCTCCTAGCCTGCGTGACAGCCAGCGGCGAAATCCTCTACATCACGCTGCAGGCGGCGCGCGGCCGGGCATCGCATTTCAACGCCGAGACGCCGATCGAGGCGCTGGCCTACGGGCTGATGGGCATCGGCGCAGTTCTGCTCGTCCTCTCGAGCCTGGCCATCGGTCTCTACATCCTGCTGAGACCCGCCCCTGATGCGCTGCCCGGGCTGCAACTGGGCGGCGCCTGGGGCCTCATTCTCGGGAGCCTGCTGACGCTCGTCACCGCCCTGGCACTCGGGAGCGGCCAGATTGCCGGTCCCGGACACTGGGTCGGGGGCGTCAGGACCGATGCCGGCGGCCTGTTCCTGCTCGGATGGTCGCGCAGCGGCGGGGATCTGCGGGTGCCGCATTTCTTCGCCACCCACATCATGCAGGCCCTGCCGATTGCCGGGCTTGCCCTCGACCTACTGGCGCCGCGTCTCGTGGTCACCGGGCTGCTCGCCGCAAGCGCGCTTTGCGTGGCGGTGGTTGCCGGCACGTTCGCCCAGGCGGCAGCAGGGCGGCCGTTCTTCTAGAGACAGGCCCGGTCGCCGGCGAGGTCGAATTCCTCAGAGCCTGCATGATAATGCAGCAAGACAAGCTGCCGTGAATCTGTCTTTGTGGAGACCATGCCTTCTGGCCTGGCAATCCTTTGCAAAGCATCTCATGTCTGCGATCCGTCCACTCATTCCCCTGCTCATTACCGCCGGCATCCTGATCGGCGGCAATGGGTTGCAGGGCACGTTCATCGCGCTGCGCGGCTCCTACGAGGGCTTTTCGCCGTCGATCATCGGGGTGATCGGCGCGGGCTACAGCATCGGCTTTGCGATCGGCTGCATCTATGTGACGCGGCTCCTGCGGCAGATCGGCCATATCCGCACCTTCGCCGCGATGGCCGCGATCGGCGCCTCCTGTTCGCTTGCCATGTCGCTCGTCATCGATCCGACCGCCTGGCTGCTGATGCGCTTCATCGTCGGCATCGCGGTGGCGAGCCTGTTTGCGACCGTGGAGAGCTGGATCAATGCCAAGGTGACGAATGCCAACCGGGCCCGGACGCTGTCGATCTACCGGCTCGTCGATCTTGGGTCGGTGACGGCGGCGCAATACGTGATCCCGGCGGCGGGGATCGAGGGGACCGTGATCTTCAGCATCGTGGCGATCGCCATGACGCTGTCGCTGGTGCCGATCTCGCTGGCGGACCGCTCGAGCCCCCTGCCCCCGGAAGCGATCCGCTTCGATCCGGTGGCGGTGTGGCGGATCTCGCCGCTAGCGGTGGTCGGCGTCACCTGCGTCGGCCTGGCCATGGCCGCCTTCCGCAACATCGGACCGATCTACGGGGAGGCGATCGGCATGAGCATCACCTCGATCGCCACCTTCATGAGCGCCGGCATCATCGGCGGCGTGGTGCTGCAGTATCCGCTCGGCGTCTATTCCGACAGGCTCGACCGGCGCAAGGTGATCCTCTGGACGACGATCGGCTCGATCCTGACCGGCGGCTATCTCTCGCTCGGGGCCGGGTCGAGCGAGACCGCCAACATCATCGGCGTCCTCCTGTTCGGCGCCTTCTCGATGCCGCTCTATTCTCTGTGCTCGGCGCATGGCAACGACCATGCCCGGGAGGGCCAGCATGCGCTCGTTTCGGCCGGGCTGCTGTTCTACTGGTCGATCGGAGCGACCATCGGCCCGCTGCTCGCGGCGCTGCTGCTGGAATACCACGGGCCGGACGTCTTCTTCGTCTACACCTCGGTGATCTTCGCGGGCTTTGCCGTGTTCACGGTGCGGCGCATGGGGGCCCGGCCGCCGGTTCCGCCGGAGGAGCGGCCGGGGCGGTTCCGGGCGCTTTTGCGCACCTCGGCCTATTTCACCAAGCTGGCGGCGCCTGCCGACAAGGACGACCACCGCGAAGACCACCGCTGATTTCGGCGCCAATATTGACATATGCGACCGGAAGGGAAAGGAAGACTGATCTTTTGACCCCTTAGCTGTGACCGGACTGATGATCGAAACGACTGCCGCCCTCGAGGACGCCTGCCGGGCGCTTGCCCAATCGGACTTCATCACCATCGATACGGAGTTCCTGCGGGAGACGACCTTCTGGCCGCAGCTCTGCCTGATCCAGATGGCGAGCCCCACCGTCGAGGTGCTGGTCGACCCGCTGGCCAAGGGTCTGGACCTTTCGCCCTTCTTCGCGCTGATGGCCGACCCGAAGGTGATCAAGGTCTTCCACGCGGCGCGCCAGGACATCGAAATCATCCATCATCTGGGCGGGCTCGTGCCGCATCCGATCTTCGATACGCAGGTGGCTGCCATGGTCTGCGGCTTCGGCGACAGCGTCTCCTACGACCAGCTCGTGCAGCGCATCAGCGGCGCGCAGATCGACAAGTCCTCGCGCTTCACCGACTGGAGCCGGCGGCCGCTGTCCGACAAGCAGCTGGAATATGCGATGGCCGACGTGACGCATCTGCGCGACGTCTATCTGTCGCTGAAGGAGCAGCTCGAACGGGAGGGCCGCGCCTCGTGGCTCACGGAAGAGATGGCGATCCTTGAATCGCCCGGCACCTACGATATCCATCCGGATGACGCCTGGCTGCGGCTGAAATCGCGCCTGCGCAAGCCGCAGGAACTGGCGATCCTGAAGTTCGTCGCCGCCTGGCGCGAGCGCGAGGCACGCAGCCGCAACGTGCCGCGCTCGCGGGTGCTGAAGGACGACGCGATCTACGAGATCGCCCAGCAGCAGCCGAAGGACACCGAGGCGCTGTCGCGGCTGCGGACCGTGCCGAAGGGCTGGGAGCGCTCCTCTTCCGGCACCGGCGTCATCGAGGCGGTGAATGCGGCGCTGGCACTTCCGAAGGCGGAGATGCCGCATGCGCCGAAATCCTCCCGTTCGCCGGAAGGCACGGGTGCCGCCGTCGAACTCCTCAAGGTGCTGCTGAAGCTGATCTCCGACCGCGAGGGCGTCGCCGCCAAGGTGATCGCCAATACCGACGATCTGGAAAAGATCGCCGCCGAGGGCGAGATGGCCGAGGTTGCCGCCCTCCACGGCTGGCGCCGCGAGCTGTTCGGCGACACGGCGCTGCAGCTGATCTCCGGCGGGGTGGCACTGCGCTTTGTCGACCGCAAGGTGGAAGCCGTGACGCTGACCGGCGACGCCGACTGAACGGCACGATCCGGCGGCGTCACGGAAGCTTCGCGGAGCCGTCAATCCGGCGTCACGGATGACCCCTAGTGAGAAAGAGTTTCAACCTCTTACTGGGGGCTCCCATGATGAGACCATTGCTCGCGTCCGCTGCCATCGCCGCGCTTCTGGCCGGCCAGGCCTTTGCCCAAGAAAAGACTTTTCCCGCCACGCTGGTGTCGCATGCGATCCTGCCGGCAAACACCATCATTCCCGCTCCGGAAGATGCACCGGCGCATCTGAAGACCTCCGGCAAGTTTTCCACCGCCGACCGCAAGCGTGCGGATGGCCTGGGGACCGTGCCCGGCAAGGACGGTGTGCGCCCGACCGGCCTGTCGCTTCCCTTCGACGGCCAGCCGGTGCAGGGTTTTTCCGGCATCAAGACCATGCCGGACGGCAGCTTCTGGAGCCTGTCGGACAACGGCTTCGGCTCCAAGACCAACTCCAGCGACGCGGCGCTGATGCTGCACAACATCCGTTTCGACTGGGACGCCGGCACCGTCGAGCGGCTGAACACCGTTTTTCTCTCGGACCCGGACAGGAAGGCGCCCTTCCCGATCGTGCTCGAAGGCAGCGACAACCGCTACCTCACCGGCGCCGACTTCGACGTGGAATCCATCCAGCCGGTCGATGACGGCTTCTGGGTCGGTGAAGAGTTCGGCCCCTATCTCCTGAAGTTCACCACCGACGGCAAGCTCACCGACGTGATCGCCACCAAGGCCGGCGAGACCGAGGTGAAGTCGCCGGACAATGCGACGCTCGTCGTGCCGGCCAACCCGACGGCCAAGATGCCGAGCTTCAACCTGAAGCGCTCGGGCGGCTACGAAGGCCTTGCGATGTCGAAGGACGGCACCAAGCTCTACGGCCTGCTCGAAGGCCCGCTCTACAAGGAAGACGGCACCGTGGAGAAGACGGCCGACGGCATGACGGCGCTGCGCATCGTCGAGTTCGATACGGCCGGCAAGGCCTGGACCGGCCGTTCCTGGCTCTACCCGCTGTCGGAAGGCGGCGAGGCGATCGGCGACTTCAACATGGTCGACGAGACGACGGCGCTGGTGATCGAGCGCGACAACGGCGCCGGCAATGCCGACCGGGCCTGCACCGATCCGAAGAAGCCGGAACCGACCTGCTTTGCGACGCCCGCCAAGCACAAGCGGATCTACAAGATCGAGATGACCGACGAAAACGTCGATCAGGCCGTGCGCAAGATCGGATACATCGACCTGATGCAGATCAAGGATCCGAACGGCGTTGCCCGCCAGGGTGGCAGCGAAGGCGGCTATACGATGCCGTTCGTGACGATCGAGAACGTCGATGTCGTCGATCCGACGCATATCGTCGTCGGCAACGACAACAACCTGCCGTTCTCGGCCGGTCGCGCGCTCGACAAGGCGGACGACAACGAGTTCGTGCTGCTGGAAGTGGGCGAGTTCCTGGCTGCGAAGTAAGGCGGGGGCTGATGCCCGTCACCCTCTCCCCGCTCGCGGGGAGAGGATATCTCCCGGTCTATTCGAACCGGAACGCCAATCGCTTACCGGTGAGCTTGGCGAGCTGCTGCAGCCGACCGTCCAGGCGCTCTCCGGCGAAACCGGCGTGCTCATGCGGCACCACGAACTCCAGATCGAGGTCCGGAGAGGTCGCGGGGCGGAAGGCGAGGCTGTTGATGATCCCCGGCATGGACGCCGAGAACAGGTAGAGCACCCGCAGGATGCCGCCCAGAAGCTTGGCGAGCTCCACCAGCCGCGGCGTGGTGATCGAGGCGAAATTGTTCGATGCACTGTCGTCCTGCAGGCCTTCGAAGCGATAGTAATTGGCCAGCGCCAGATAGGCGCGGCCCGGATGGGTAATGCCGACGAGCGACGAATGGGCGATCAGGTTGAGCGCCTGGGCGCCGCGGTAATCGGGGTGGGCGCGCCAGCTGATGTCGGCGAGCAGGCAGGCGGCCTGCCGGTATCGGCTTTCCTCCTCGCTCTCGTTGACATCAAAGAGCGGCACCATGCGGCCTGTCCAGGCGGCCAGTTCGCGGGCATGCTCGGGGGAGCGCGCCCGCAGGATCGCCAGCTGGTCGGCGGCGAGCAGCAGGGGGTCGACCGCCTTCTCCTCGTCCGTCAGCAGCGAATAGAGATAGCCCTCGCGCACGCCCTGGGCGGAGAAGGTCACATAGGACGGCCTCATCACCTGCAGGACCTCCTGCATGGCGACGGCACCGAACGGCAGAAGGGTGCGGCGGTTCTTGGAGACGGCCTGCCAGGCGGGATGCTTCGTGTCCTTGCCCTCGATGACCGTGTCGAGGAAGGTCAGCATCTCGTCGAGGCCGAGCTTGTATCCCTGCATCATGTGCAGCGGATAGTCGGTCATCTCCATATGCAGCTTGGCGATGTTGCGCCAGGTGCCGCCGACCGCATAGAAGGTCCGGCCCTCGCCGTTCTTGAGGAACGTGGCCCGGGCGACATGCTCGTTGGCCAGCGCGCGGGCCTTTTCGAGCGATTGTCCCGAGGTTTCAGACAGGCGCAGGCCGCCGAGAGGGAGCGTGATGCCGCGGCCGATCTTCTCGCCCTGAACGTCGATCAGCTCCAGCGAGCCGCCGCCGAGATCTCCGGCAATGCCGTCCGGTTCATGGAAGCCGCTGATGACCCCATAGGCGGAATACAGCGCCTCTTCCTCGCCGGTCAGGACCTGCACCCTGCGGCCGATGATCTTTTCGGCGTCGCGAATGAACTTCGACCCGTTGGAGGCCTCGCGGGCGGCGGCGGTGGCGAGCACATAGATCTCGCTGGCGCGCGCCTGCGCGGAGAGAGCACGGAAGCGCTTCAGCGCATTCAGCGCACGCTCCACGGCCGTCGTCTCCATGCGTCCGGTGGACGCGAGGCCCTTGCCGAGGCCGCAGAGTACCTTCTCGTTGAACAGCATGGCCGGCGCGCGCGACAAGCCTTCGTAAATCACGAGACGGACGGAGTTGGAGCCGATATCGACAACGGAGACCGGTGCGATACCGGGCAACCGCCCCTGGGCTTCAGATCGTACCATACTGCCTATTTCTTGCGCCCTGACATGACGCCAGCAATGAGTTTCGGCGCACTCGATTTCAGAGCTTCGCCGCGGCCCGAAAGGCTCGGATTGGTCATGAAATACTGTTGCGTGTTGAATGGTTCCTCGCCAGGGCGCACTTCGATGCGCCGTGACGTGCCGTCGGGCAATATCTCGTAGCTCTGCTGATTGTCAATCAGGTTGCCGAGCATGATCTGCGACAGCAGCTGCTCATGCACAGTCGGGTTGAGAAGCGGCACCAGGGTCTCCACCCGGCGATCGAGGTTGCGCGGCATCATGTCGGCGGAGCCGATGTAGACCAGCGCGTGTTCGGACGGCAGGCCGTGGCCATTGCCGAAGCAGAAGATGCGGCTGTGCTCCAGGAAGCGGCCGACGATGGACTTGACGCGGATGTTGTCGGAAAGGCCCGGGACCTGCGGGCGCAGGCAGCAGATGCCCCGGATGACCAGATCGACGTCGACGCCGGCGCGGCTGGCGCGATAGAGCGAATCGATGATCTCCGGATCGACCAGCGAATTCATCTTCATCCAGATCGCCGCAGGACGCCCTTCCTTCGCATGCACGATCTCCTCCTCGATATGGCGGAGGATGCGCGGACGCAGGGTATAGGGCGAGACGGCGAGCTTCATGCTGTCTTCGGGCTCGCCATAGCCGGTGATGAAATTGAAGACATTCGCCATGTCGTGGGCGATCTTCGGATTGCAGGTGAAGAAGGACACGTCGGTGTAGATCTTGGCGGTGATCGGATGGTAGTTGCCGGTGCCGAGGTGGCAATAGGTCCTCAGCTTGCCTTCCTCGCGGCGCACCACCATGGACATCTTGGCATGCGTCTTCAGCTCGATGAAGCCGAAGACCACCTGGACGCCGGCCCGCTCCAGATCGCGCGCCCAGCGGATGTTGGCCTCCTCGTCGAAACGGGCCTTCAGCTCCACCAGGGCGGTTACCGACTTGCCCAGTTCCGCGGCATCGATCAGCGCCCGGACGATCGGGCTGTCGTTCGACGTGCGGTAGAGCGTCTGCTTGATCGCCAGAACTTCCGGATCGCGCGCCGCCTGGAGCAGGAACTGCACCACCACGTCAAAGCTCTCATAGGGATGATGGACCACCATGTCCTTTTCGCGGATCGCCGCGAAGCAGTCGCCGGCGTGTTCCCGGACCCGTTCGGGAAATCGGGCATTGTACGGCTCGAAGCGCAAATCCTCGCGCGGCGCCTTCGTGATTTCCGAGAGGGTGTTGAGGGCCAGCAGGCCCGGCAGAACCGCGACGCGGTTGTCCGGCACGCCAAGCTCCTGCACCACGAACTGCCGCAGCTCCGGGGGCATCTCGCTGTCGGTCTCGATGCGGATGACCTTGCCGCGGCGCCGCCGCTTCAGGGCGGTCTCGAAGAAGCGGACCAGATCTTCCGCCTCTTCCTCGACCTCGATATCACTGTCGCGGATCAGCCGGAACGTGCCGGCACCGGTGACCTGGTAGCCCGGGAACAGGCGTTGGGTGAACATGCCGACCACGTCTTCGAGCGTGATGTAGCGGATCGTCACGCCTTCATCGGGCAGACGAATGAAACGATCGAGCGTCGGCGGCAGGCGCAGGAGACCGGTCATCGGCTCGCGCCCATGAAGGCTGTGGAGCTGCAGGACGATCGAGAAGCCGAGGTTCGGGATGAAGGGGAACGGGTGGGCCGGATCGATGGCGAGCGGCGTCAGGATCGGGAAAAGATCGTCGTCGAAGGAATTGGCAAGCCATGTGCGGTCTTCGGCAGACAGCGCCGCCGGCCTGACGATGAGGATGTCCTCCTGCGCCAGATACTGCTGCAGAACCGCAAGCGAAGCCTGCTGCTCCATCTGCAGGTTGTCGATTTCCTGGAGGATGCTGTCGAGCTGCTCGGCCGGCGTCTTGCCGTCGGGACTGCGGACGGCGATGCCCTGACGCACCTGGCCCTCGAGACCGGCGACCCGGACCATGAAGAATTCATCGAGGTTGGCGGCAGAGATCGACAGGAAGCGGACCCGCTCCAGCAGCGGATGGGCCGTGTTCAGCGTCTCCTCGAGCACCCGCCGGTTGAACTGGAGCCAGGAGAACTCGCGGTTGATGAAGCGGTCCGGGCTCGACATCATCTCGTCGAAGGCCGCCGCTTCCGTGTCCTCGCTGTTGGTACCCGTCGTCAAATCCATCGCTCAACCCCCATTCACTTGCCCGCAAGTATTACAGTTTGGCGACCGAACTATGACAGTCAACCACCCTCGTCCGGATTCCCGACCTCGTTCAGGACCTCCGCAGCAAGATGGCGGGTAATCCTGGTGCCCCGCGCCAGCGCCAGACGGTCGAGACGCTCGACGACGGTCTGGGCTGCGGCGAGCGAGCGCTCCATACGATGGACGATATAGCCGACAAGCTTGTCATCTATGTAAAGCTGCCGATCGGCAAACAGCTTGACGATCACCTGCGCCAGCAGTTCCTCGTCGGGCTCGCCGATTTCCACCACCGTCGCCGCCTTGAGGCGCGAACGAAGGTCGGGCAGCGTCACCGGCCAGGACATCGGCCAGAGGCGGGCGGTGATCAGCAGGCTGTGGCCGTTTTCCCGCACGCTGTTGATGACGTGGAAGAGTTCCGCGTCGTCGAAGCCGCGGCGATCGGCATCCTCGAACAGCACCGGGCCTTCGGCGGCCAGGACAGCGGCACCAGAGCCGGCCTTGGGATGGATGCTCGCCGCGCCGCTGCGCTCGCGCCAGATCGCCGCCAGATGCGACTTGCCGGAGCCGACCGGGCCGGCGAGGATGACGACCGAGGATGGCCAGTGGGGCCACTGGTCGATGATCGACACGGCGGCGCCCAGGCGCGCCGACACGAGCAGATCGTCGCGACCCGTGGCTGCGTCATAGGGAAATGCAAGCGGCAACTGTTCGTGGCGCCGCCGGTCCTGATCGGGGATATCTTTCATTCGCCGTCCTGAGACTGCTCCAGTGCGGGAGGCGGCATATCCTGCCACGGCAACGTGGTGGCAGACTGGCCATAGTAGAGATCGCTCTGAAGATAGCGCGACAGGGCAAAGCGGACAAGCACGCCGACGACGGCGGCAGCCGGCACGGCAATCAGCAGTCCGACGAAGCCGAACATGGCGCCGAAGGCAAACAGCGCGAACATCAGCCAGACCGGGTGCAGCCCGATGCGCGAGCCCATCAGCTTCGGCTGCAGGATGTTGCCCTCGATGAACTGACCGGCAAAGAAGACGGCGGCGGTGGCGATGATCCAGGTGTAGTCCGGCCAGAACTGCACGAGTGCGACACCGACCGAGAGGATCAGCCCGATGAAGGAGCCGATATAGGGGATGAAGCTGATCATGCCGGCGACGAAGCCGATGAGCAGGCCGAAGTTCAGCCCGATGAGCGACAGTCCGAGTGCATAGAAGATCCCGAGGATGAGGCAGATCGACCCCTGCCCGCGCACGAAGCCCGCAATCACCGCGTCCATTTCACGGGCGAGCCGGCGGACGGTGACCGTCTGGTCGCGGGGGATCCAGCTGTCGACCTTGGCAACCATCTTGTCCCAGTCGAGCAGGATGTAGAAGGCGACGACCGGCGTCACCACCAGAAGCGATACGACGTCGAGGAGCGTCTTGCCGGATGCCCAGATCTGCTTGATCAAACCGCCGATGAAGCCGGCTCCCTCCGACATGACGTCGGAGAAGTTCTGCTTGACGGTTTCGATCTGCGCGCTCAGCCAGTCCGGAAGGAAGGCGTCCGGGCTTGCGACCAGCGCCTGCAACTGGGTGACGTAGCCGGGAAGCGCCAGGGCGAACTGGTTCAACTGGCCGACGATGATCGGGATGACGATCACCAGCGAGAGCGCGAAGATGAGCACGAAGCAGACGAGGATCACCACCGTCGCCATCATGCGGCTCAGGCCGCGACGCTCCAGCCAGTCGGCGATCGGATCGAGGAAGTAGGCAAGCGCCATGCCGGCCACGAAGGGCAGAAGGATCGACCGGAAGGCCCACAGAAAGATGATGAAGACCACCAGCGCGGCGAACCAGAACAGGAGATGGCGCCGAAGGCTGGCGCCGCTGATGTGATATGGCATCCCTGCATTTCCCGATGATGGCCAAGCCTGCGACACCGATAGGCTGGCAGCGTGGCGAAGGTCAAGTGCGGGCGCCTTGTGCCTGTGCATGACCGCAGCCGCCTGTGCGTGACCGGGCAAAGCCGTGGCCGAGCGCTTGCATAAAGCGGCGTCCCGTGCAATGGCGCGTGACACCAGAGCGAGCGGAGACAGGCGATGAGCGAGACGGGCAAGAATGGCCTCACCTATAGCGATGCCGGCGTCGACATCGATGCGGGCAACCTGATGGTCGAGAAGATCAAGCCCGCCGTCCGCTCGACGCGCCGTCCCGGCGCCGACGGCGAGATCGGCGGCTTCGGCGGCCTTTTCGACCTGCGCGCCGCGGGCTTCACGGATCCGGTGCTGGTGGCCGCCAATGACGGCGTCGGCACCAAGCTCAAGATCGCCATCGACGCCGACCGGCACGATACCGTCGGCATCGACCTCGTGGCCATGTGCGTCAACGACCTCGTCGTCCAGGGTGCCGAGCCGCTGTTCTTCCTCGACTATTTTGCGACCGGCAAGCTCGACCCCGACCAGGGTGCTGCCATCGTCCAGGG
>TARA_R110002051_G_scaffold73125_2_pt1 | contig 25309 bp, 20 predicted proteins | sample TARA_R110002051 | Tara Oceans TARA_R110002051 (sample SAMEA4397023) | marine metagenome | biome: Polar Biome; feature: [MES] marine water layer (ENVO:01000295) within the mesopelagic zone...; material: water (ENVO:00002006), including particulate matter (ENVO:01000060) such as......
GCCGCGACGGCCATTACGCAACCCTGCGCCGCAACGTGCGCGACGCCAAGCGCGAGCGGGGTGAAATTCCGACGCCGGCGCCGCGTCGGCGCGACAAGGCCGCCGGATGGCAGCCGCCGCAGCTGCAGCCGGATCAGGTCCACCTCTACGGCCTGCACACCGTGCGGGCGGCGCTCGAAAACCCGGAGCGCGTGATCATCAAGCTCTTGGTGACCCAGAACGCTTTCGCACGGCTGGAGCTGGCGGAGCCGGAGACACTCCCCTATCCCGTCGAGTTCGTCTCGCCGCAGGACATCGACAAGATCCTCGGGCCGGACGCGATCCACCAGGGTGCAATGGTCGAGACGCGGCCGCTGCCCGTCCGGCGGCTGGAGGCCCTGAAGGAGAGCCCGCTGCTTCTGGTTCTCGATCAGGTGACAGACCCGCACAACGTCGGCGCGATCATGCGATCGGCCGTCGCATTCGGCGCCGGCGCGCTTATCACCACCCAGAGACACAGTCCGACGGAATCCGGCGTGCTTGCCAAGTCGGCGTCCGGCGCCCTCGAACTTATCCCTTATATCCAGGTGACCAATCTCGCCAATGCGCTGGAAGAACTCCATGCGCTGGGCTTCCAGACGATCGGCCTCGATTCGGAAGGCCCTGCCCCGCTGGAAGGGGCTCTCTCCGGCGAAAAAATCGCTCTGGTGCTGGGCTCCGAGGGCAAAGGTCTGCGCCAGAAGACCCGAGACACGGTAAAGACCCTGGCACGGCTGGACATGCCGGGCGCCATCAAGTCGCTGAACGTCTCGAATGCCGCCGCCATCGCTCTCTACGCGAGCCGGCAGCACCTTACCCGCTGACGCGATCAGGGCTCACTATTTTAGTGGGCCCTACTTAACGCCTGCGCCCTCTGCTTGTGCCGCCGCCTTTTTATTTCGCACCTGCAATATAATTTCGTTGCTTTCATTGTAGAACAAGATTTAATTCTTCCCAGTGTCGTGTCTCTGGTTGGAGAGTGTTGCCTTGGATTTAACCCATCTTCAGCGTCTGGAATCAGAGGCCATTCATATCTTCCGCGAGGTGGCAGCAAGCTTTGTTCGGCCGGTGATGCTGTATTCGGTCGGCAAGGATTCCTCCGTGATGCTGCACCTCGCCCGGAAAGCCTTCTATCCGGCCAAGCCGCCATTTCCCTTCCTCCACGTGGACACCACCTGGAAGTTCCGGGAGATGATCGAGTTTCGCGACCAGGCTGCGAAAGAGCTGGGCTTCGACCTGATCGTCCACGTCAATCCGGACGGCGTGGCTCAGAACATCAGCCCTTTCGTACATGGCTCCGATACCCATACGCACATCATGAAGACGCTGGGGCTCAGGCAGGCGCTGGACGCCTACAAGTTCGACGCTGCCTTCGGCGGCGCGCGGCGGGATGAAGAAAAGTCCCGCGCCAAGGAGCGGATCTTCTCGTTCCGCAACAATCAGCACGCCTGGGATCCGAAGACCCAGCGTCCCGAGATGTGGAAGACCTACAACACCCGCATCAACCCCGGCGAATCCATCCGTGTGTTCCCCCTGTCGAACTGGACCGAGCTCGACATCTGGCAATACATCCTGAAGGAGGACATCCCGATCGTTCCTCTGTATTTTGCCCAGAAGCGCCCCGTCGTCGAGCGGGACGGAATGCTCATCATGGTCGACGACGAGCGCATGCCGCTCGGCCCCGACGACCGGGTCGAGGAGCGGCTGGTCCGCTTCCGGACGCTCGGCTGCTATCCGCTCACCGGTGCAATCGAGTCCGACGCCGTCACCATCGAGGACATCGTTGCCGAGATGCTCGTTGCGCGAACTTCCGAGCGCCAGGGCCGGATGATCGACAAGGACGAATCAGGCTCCATGGAGAAGAAGAAGAAGGAGGGGTATTTCTGATGGATACCACGTCACGCGAGCCCCTCTCCTCCGTCGCCGAATATCTGGGACAGCAGGAAACCAAGTCCCTTCTGCGGTTCCTGACCTGCGGTTCGGTGGACGACGGCAAGTCGACCCTGATCGGACGTCTTCTCTATGACACCAAGCGCATCTTCGAGGACCAGCTGGCGGCGCTGGAGCGCGACAGCGTCAAGCACGGCACCACCGGCGACGACATCGACTTCGCGCTGCTCGTGGACGGCCTGGAGGCGGAGCGCGAACAGGGCATCACCATCGATGTCGCCTACCGGTTCTTCGCCACCGAGAAGCGCAAGTTCATCGTTGCCGATACGCCCGGCCACGAGGAATATACCCGCAACATGGCCACGGGCGCCTCGACGGCGGATCTCGCGATCCTGCTGATCGACGCGCGCCAGGGGATCCTGCCGCAGACACGACGTCATTCGCTGATCGCCTCGATGCTCGGCATCCGGCACGTCGTGCTGGCGGTCAACAAGATCGATCTCGTCGACTATGACGAGGCCGTCTTCCATCAGATCGTTTCCGACTACGCCGAGTTCTCAGCGAGCCTGGAATTTGCGACCGTGCTGCCGATCCCGATGTCGGCCCGCTTCGGCGACAATGTCATCCACCGCTCGGCGCACATGCCCTGGTATACGGGTCCGACGCTGCTGCAGCATCTGGAGACCGTGGCCGTCGACAACGAGTATCTCGACAAGCCCTTCCGCTTCCCCGTTCAGTATGTTTCCCGCCCGAACCTCGATTTCCGCGGCTTCGCCGGGCAGATCGCCTCGGGCAAGATCGCCGTCGGCGATCCGGTCGTGGTGGCAAAGTCGGGCAAGCTGACACGAGTCAAGGATATCGTCACCATGGACGGGTCCCTCACCGAGGCCCGCGAGGGCCAGGCGGTGACGATCGTGCTCGCGGACCAGGTCGAAGTCTCGCGCGGCAACATGCTGGTAACGCCGGAAGAGCGGCCGGAGGTTGCCGACCAGTTTCAGGCGCGCGTCATCTGGTTCGATGCCAATCCGCTCATTCCGGGCCGCAGCTATATCCTGCGGACCGAATGCGAGAGCGTGACGGCCAACATCACCAGCCTGAAGCACAGCATCGACGTCCACACGTTCGCGCATACGGCGGCAAAATCGCTCGCCATGAACGAATTCGGTGTGTGCAATCTGTCGCTGCAGGCGCCGATTGCCTTCGATGCCTACAAGGACAACCGGATCACCGGCAATTTCATCCTGATCGACCGCTTCACCAATGCGACGGTCGGCGCAGGGATGATCGATTTCCCGCTACGCCGCGCCCAGAACATTCACTGGCAGGCGCTGGAGGTGAGCAAGCGCTCCCGATCCGAACTGATGCACCAGAAGCCCGCGGTGCTCTGGTTTACGGGTCTCTCCGGATCGGGCAAGTCGACGATCGCCAACAATCTGGAGAAGCTGCTGCATGCAAGCGGCCGCCACACGGTTCTGCTGGATGGCGACAACGTTCGCCACGGCCTGAACCGCGACCTCGGCTTCACGGATGCTGACCGGGTGGAGAACATCCGTCGCGTCGCGGAGGTCGCAAGGCTGATGACAGAGGCCGGCCTCATCGTGATCGTCTCCTTCATCTCGCCGTTCCGTTCCGAACGCCAGCTTGCCCGCGACCTGATGGAGGCCGGCGAGTTCATCGAGGTGTTTGTCGATACGCCGCTGGAGGAATGCGTGCGCCGCGATCCGAAGGGTCTCTACAAGCGGGCGCTTTCCGGCGACATCCGCAACTTCACCGGCATCGATTCGCCCTATGAACCGCCCGAGAACCCGGAAATCCACCTCAGGACGGTCGGCGCGGATCCGGAACTGCTTGCAGTGCAGCTCCAGACATTCCTGGAACAGCAGCGACAGGCACCTGATGACCATGCTTGAGATCTTCGAACACGCTGCACTGGCGGCGGGAGCCGCCATCATGGAGGTCTACCGCGACGGCGCGACGGTCAGCACCAAGGCCGATCACTCGCCGGTCACCGAGGCCGACGAGCGCGCCGAGGAGATCATTCTGACGCATCTGCGCCAGCATTGCCCGGATATCGCCGTCGTTGCCGAGGAATCGGTGGCGGCGGGCCGCGTGCCCGAGACGAGCGACCGGTTCATCCTCGTCGATCCGCTCGACGGCACCAAGGAGTTCATCGCCCGGCGCGACGAGTTCACCGTCAATATCGCGCTCATCGAGGGCGGCATCCCGGTGGCCGGCATCGTCTATGCACCGGCGCTCGGCGTCGCCTATGTCGGCGATCGCGAAGGCGCGCGCCGCATGACGATCGGTGCCGACTTCACGGTCGAGGACCGGCAGGCCATCGCGGCGCAGCCGGTTGCCGACCATCCGGTCGCCGTCGCCAGCCGCTCGCACAACACGCCCGAAACCGACGATTTCCTCGCGTCGGCGAAAGTCTCCGACATCTGCTCGATCGGCTCGTCCCTGAAGTTCTGCCTGCTGGCAGAGGGCAAGGCGGACGTCTATCCCCGCTTCGGACGCACGATGGAATGGGACACCGCGGCTGGAGATGCCGTGCTGCGCGGCGCCGGCGGATCGACGGTGACTCTCGACGGCAAGCCGCTCGCCTACGGCAAGCGGGAACAGCTCCACGACAGCGACTTCGCCAACCCGCATTTCATCGCCTGGGGGCGGCGGGATGAGGAAGCAACGGAGAATGATCTAAAAGTCAGCTTTGGACGCGACTAGTGGACCCAGCCCTCCGAGCGCGTGAAGTAGGCGTCGGCTTTGTCAATGGGCTGCACGGGTTTCGCAGGTACGCCCCCGTAGAGATGCCAGGAAAGATCGAAAGATTTGGCAAGAACTGCGCCGGCAGCCAGAACACTGTGATCAGGCAGCACCGCCCCTTTCAGAACAACAGAAGCCGTGCCGACAAAGCAGTACTCGCCGATGGCGATCGGTCCCAAGGTCTGTCGGGATTCCCGAAGATCAATCGAGTGCGTCAGGAACTGTGAACGCCACCCTGCAATCGTCGTGAAGGCGCCTATCTCCACTCTGGACGAACAGTCGAAGAGATGGCGATTGGTAATGGCCGCATGAGCACCAAGCAGGAGAGAGCGGTCGGAGAACTCTGCATCGTCTCGGAACGAGCCTCGTGATGCGCAAGAAATCCAGTTGAGATTTCCGATAACCGAATTGGCGCCAAGACGCAGAACATCAAGCGACGTAACGATGTTCAGATGCCCGATCACTGCCCCCTCGTCCAACTGGACAACACGAGCACCTACGACAGAGAACCCGATGCGGGCACCAGGTCCGATCTGGAACCCAAGAAAAGCCTTCAACGCTTGTTTGCGCAGAAACCACGGAGCAAAAAAGAGTAAGACCTGAATCAGTAGTCTGATCTTTGCATTTTTCACTTGCTAGGAGCTCCGGAGTTGGACGCCTGTGATGTGGACTTTCCTTCGCCAATCTTCCCGCTACGAAAGGTGAAGCTTCTCTTTGATCGGGACGCTCTTTCGATTTCCTCCACCACAGAGGGATCTGGCAGCAAACCTACATGGGCAACGATCTTCTTTATGCTGTCTATTCTCTTTTCCTGAGAGCCGCCCCCCCTCATTCCGACGAGGTCCTCGAAAGCGAGAACAAGTTTCTCGCTACTTTCTTCATTTGCCCATCCGTCATAGGCCTTGAAGATGTCTGCGATTGAATCAAGGCAGGGATCGCCAGGAAACCGTGGAGGAATTCCCTTTTCTATGGCGTCGCGCCTCTCTTCGTCTGTCGCATATTCACGCATCAACCGCTCGTGGATGTAGATGCGTTTAAGTCCTTTTATGTAATGAAGATTCGAATTTACGATGTCCTTCGGACTTCTCGTAATGAAGACGACTTTGAAGTTCATATCCCTGAGAGCTGCGGCAATCTCAGGATTCCATGGCAGATGCCCCGTTGCAATTTGACCCGCACGGACTTCCGAAAGCAGCCGTTTGAATCTCGCAACGTCGGCTTTGAAATCTGCGATGGGAGCAAGGCGCTCTTTTCCGCTGTGGACGTCCCACATATCGATGTGCAGCCGTGACTGCATCAGTCCCGGCACCTCTTCGATGATCGCGGTGGCAAGGTGCGTGCCTGCCTTCGGGATCGAATTGATGAACACCTTCGGCCCCTGGCGCCAGACCATGGAGCGGGCATAGGCCCGGTAGGTCTTCAGCAGAACGAGCCGCAAGGTCGCATTCTGGAAAAAGTGCTTGGACATGGATCAGTCCTTCATGTTGGACGTGCGGTAAAGCTTCAGGATCTGCCACCCCTGCCCCGAAAAGATGAGGGCAGCACCGGCCAGAGAGGCCAGGGCCGCGCCCGCTGCACCCATCGCATCGATAAGGACAAGGTTCAGGCCCGCGTTGACCGCGAGCCCGAGAAGGCTGAAAACACCATAGGAACGGCCCTGGCCGTTGGCAATCAGCAGGCTGGCGCAGGGTATCGAAAGCGCCGTCAGGGTCTGGACGATCGCCAGAACCTGCAATGTCGATCCCGCCGGGGCATACTGGGCGCCGTAGGCGAGCGTCATGATCTCGTCGGAAAAGATGAAAAGCAAAATGCTTGCCGGCACCGAGGTCGCCAGTGCGAAGATGCTCGACAGGCCGAATGCCCGCCACATGGCCGCAAGCCGGCCGGACGCATGCATCTCGCTCAGCATCGGTGTCATCACCGTCATCAGCATGACCTGGGGAAACGTCACCAGATAGGTCAAGCGGTAGGCGGACCCGTAGTAGCCGGTCTCCTCGAACCCCGCGAGGGGGCCGAGCATCAGGATGTCCATCCGGTCCATGACCAGCTTCGACAGGAGACCGAGGAGAAGCGGAAAGGCCATCCCCATCCAGACCGCAGGCTGCCCCTGTGCCGGTGCCGCCCAGACCTCCCTTGGCGTGGCACGCCAGAGCGCCACGGTGGCGGCCGCCGCCGCCAGGGCCGTCGAGATGGCCAACAGGATGACCGCATGCCGGGCATCCGCGACGACGCCGATGACCAGAGCCGCGATCAGAATGAGCGGAGGAACCCCCTCGTCGAGCAGGATCCCGAGTGCGGGGCGACGGGCACCGGCGAGCTGGCTGCGACGGGCCAGATTGATTGCACTGGGGATGATCAGGACCAGGGCCATCCCCAGACCGATCGCGATCTCGGACCGGGCACCGGGAAAGAGGGACAGCGAAGCGACAATCGCGGTTGCGACCACAGCCGCCGAGAGCACCACGATATCGCCCCACCGCAGCAGCGATCGCAGCGACGACCAGTCGCTCTGCGCCCGAAAGGACGGAATGAGCCGCGACATCAGCATCGGCCAGCCGAGGCCGGCAGTCTGCGCGATCAGCATCGCGCAGCCGGTTGCGAAGGTGAACTGACCATACCCCTCCGGCGACAGGTGCCTCGCCACCAGGATCGTCATCACAAAGATGAGCAGCCGCGTGGCTATTCCGGCGGCGAACGTACTGACGATGGCATGCGAGGATCGAGCCCTCGCAATGATCGGGCCCATGACGTTAGAAAAACCTTGAGGCACCATTTTCCCCGCACCGCTGTCTTCCGTCCACGTGAATTCTTCCTTCGCAAAGCATACACACGATATTCATAGTCACCGCGGACGGCATGATCGGCGCGTACAGAACAGTAACTTTTCAGCGTGGCGACGGCAAAGTTTCATGAGCAACGAATCCGCCTTTGTGGAAAAAAAATCAAAATATACTTAAATACCGGGCGCGCTTTCCAATCAGAGCACCTGTATAGAAGCACACCCGCCGAATAGAAACACTCAAATTAAAGAGCACCCATAATTAACGCGCTACACGCGAACTATGGGGTACAGAGCTGATGTGGCCGTATTCGTTGGAGGTTCTGTCACACAGCAGCGCCCCGGTTTCGCCCCCCCCACAGAGCGACGGATGCTGAAGCATCACCGGATGAAGTCGCCCGTGAGGCCGTTTCACCCGGTTTATGGCTGGCTTGGAATCGCAGTTAAACCTGCTGGTTCCGCTCTTCTTCTTGCTGTGGAGCGGAGGGGCCGTCGACGGCCGCGGTTTTGCGCGTATACAGGCGAGCCAGCAGCGGTGACGGACGGCTTACAGAAGGGGAAATGCGTGGCACAGGCCTAGGCCTGAGAAGATGAATTGGTGCCCCCGCCAAGGTTCGAACTCGGGACCCCCTGATTACAAATCAGGTGCTCTACCAACTGAGCTACAAGGGCATTTCCAATGCCGTCGAGTTACCAGATTCTGCTTTCCTGTAAAGGGAAAAATTGTCTTTTGCCGAGATCCCTGGCTCCCGGGGTAGCCGGACGGGAGTACCGGTTCAGGCGCAAAGCGCTTGTCTTCAAAGGATTTTTGCGGGTAGGTATGGCCGCTAATATGAGGCGAGCCATGTCGAACCCAGCCAAGTCCCTCTCTTTCTGTGCGTCCTCCGCCCCCGAGGCTCTTGCTGCGCGCGAGGAGCTGATCGGCATCTACGGTAATATCTCCGACAATGACGCCGACGTCGTCGTGGCGCTGGGGGGCGACGGCTTCATGCTGCACACGCTGCATGGCACGATGAGCTCGGGCAAGCCCGTCTATGGCATGAACTGCGGCTCCGTGGGCTTCCTGATGAATGACTACCGCACCGAGAACCTGCGGGAGCGGATCGAGGTCGCGGTGGAGAACACGCTGCATCCCCTGCAGATGAAGACGACCAACGCCGACGGCACGAGCTCCATCGCACTGGCCATCAACGAGGTCTATTTGTTCCGGCAGTCTTACCAGGCCGCCAAGCTGCGCGTCGAGATCGACGGCCAGGTGCGGCTCGACGAGCTGATCTGCGACGGGCTGATGATCGCCACACCGGCGGGATCGACGGCCTACAATCTTTCGGCCCATGGGCCGATCCTGCCGCTCGAAGCGCCGCTGCTGGCCATGACGCCGGTCAGCGCCTTCCGGCCGCGCCGCTGGCGGGGCGCCCTTCTGCCCAATCAGGTCCGCGTCGACATCCACATCCTGGAGCCCGACAAGCGCCCGGTGAACGCGGTCGCCGACAACATGGAGGTGAAGTCGGTGCTGCACGTAGAGATCGCCCAGTCCCAGGAGATGACGGCGCGCATCCTGTCCGATCCGGACCACTCCTGGTCGGACCGCATCGTGGCCGAGCAGTTCAACAACTGAGACTGCGCCGACCGCCCTTAAAACCGTGCCTGCTGGCAAGCGCCACTCCAGCGCGTTGACCTATAGAATGCAGAAGAGCGGCCGTCGATGCGGCCGCTCTTCTGATATCATCGTCCGGTCCAGGGCTGTCAGTCGACGTCGTCGATGCCAGCGTCGGCCTTGCCACTGATCCGGTGGGCAAGAGCCGCTTCCATGAAGGGATTGAGGTCGCCGTTCAGGACGTCGTCCGGCGCGGAACTCTCCACCCCGGTGCGCAGGTCCTTGACCATCTGGTAGGGCTGCAGCACGTAGGAGCGGATCTGGTGGCCCCAGCCGATCTCGGTCTTGGACGCGGCTTCGGCATTGGCCGCCTCTTCCCGCTTCTTCAGCTCTGCTTCGTACATGCGGGCACGCAGCATCTCCCAGGCCTTGGCCTTGTTCTTGTGCTGCGAACGCTCCTGCTGGCAGGACACCACGATGCCGGTCGGAATGTGCGTGATGCGGACGGCCGAGTCGGTGGTGTTGATGTGCTGGCCGCCGGCGCCCGAGGCCCGGAAGGTGTCGATGCGGCAGTCGCTCTCGTTGATATCGATGTTGATCGAGTCGTCGACGACCGGATAGACCCAGACCGACGAGAACGACGTGTGCCGCCGCGCATTCGAGTCATAGGGCGAGATCCGCACGAGGCGGTGCACGCCCGATTCGGTCTTCATCCAGCCATAGGCATTGTGGCCCTTGATCAGGATCGTCGCGGACTTGATGCCGGCCTCTTCGCCGTCGTGCATTTCCAGGATCTCGACCTTGTAGCCGGAGCGTTCGGCCCAGCGGGTGTACATGCGCAGCAGCATGTTGGCCCAGTCCTGGGACTCGGTTCCGCCAGCGCCGGAATGGACTTCGACATAGGTGTCGTTGCCATCGGCCTCGCCGGACAGCATCGCCTCGACCTGTTGACGGTCCGATTCGGCCTTCAGGGTCTTCAGGGCGTCCTCGGCATCCTTGACGACGCTTTCATCGCCCTCTTCCTCGCCCATCTCGATCAGCTCGATGTTGTCGTTCAGCTGCTGCTCGAGGCGCTTGACGCCGGCAATGCTGTCATCGAGCTGCTGGCGCTCGCGCATCAGCTTCTGGGCTTCGGTGGCATCGTTCCAGAGGTTGGGATCCTCTGCCTTGTTGTTCAGCCAGTCCAGCCGTCGTACCGCCTGATCCCAGTCAAAGATGCCTCCTCAGCAGGCTTATGGCCTGCTTGATTTCGTCGACGACGCCAATGATTTCAGCCCGCATGGGTATTTCTTACTCTCGCTTGATTGGAAGACGGGGTGGACATAGTTGCGCCGGCCGCGGATGTAAAGGCCGCGCCGGCGCAGAGATGTCCCTTGGTTCAGGCTAGAAAAGGCCGGCCGCACCGGATGTGACCGCCTGCTGCGCCTGCGGAGAGGTCTCGAGGATCTCTTCCGGTGGCAGGTACTCGCCCTCGCCGATGACGGCAAAGACGTCGGCCGGGCCGGTTCCGGGCTTGAAGGCTTCCACGATCGTATCCGGTTCGCCTTCGAAGGCCATCATGCCCGTCGTCCGATTGACCGGGATGAACTGCATTCCTTCCGGCACAAGGAATTTCTCCGCCGGCAGATGCTTGACCGCCTTCTCCATGAAGTCGGCGAAAATCGGCGCAGCAAGCCCGCTGCCGGTGCTGCCGCGACCAAGCGGTGCCGGCGTGTCGAAGCCAACGTAGACACCGGCCACGAGGTTGGGCGTGAACCCGACGAACCAGGCATCCTTCTCGTCGTTGGTGGTGCCCGTCTTGCCGGCGACGGGACGATCCGAAATGTTGATCTTGCCGGCCGCGGTTCCGCGCTTGACGACACCTTCCATCATCGAGGTGATCTGGTAGGCGGTCATCGGGTCGAGGACCTGCTCGCGGTTGTCGACCAGGATCGGCTCGTCCTGGCCCGTCCAGGCCGTGGCATTGCAGCCGTCGCAGGTGCGCTCCTCGTGGCGGAAGATGGTGTTGCCATAGCGGTCCTGGATACGGTCGATGACGGTCGGCTTGATCTGCTTGCCGCCATTGGCAATCACGGCGTAGGCGGAAACCATGCGCAGCACGGTCGTCTCGCCGGAGCCGAGCGACATGGCCAGCACCGGCAGCATGTCGTCATAGATGCCGAAGCGCTCCGCATATTCCGCCACGAGCTCCATGCCCATGTCCTGCGCCAGCCGCACGGTCATCTGGTTGCGGGACTTCTCGATCCCAAGCCGCAGGGTCTGCGGGCCGGCCGATCCGCCGCCGTAGTTTTCCGGTCGCCAGACCTGGCCGCCCGAAACCATTTCGATCGGCGCATCGAGGATCACCGAAGCGGGCGTATAGCCGTTGTCGAGCGCGGCCGCGTAGACGAAGGGCTTGAAGGAGGAGCCCGGCTGACGCATCGCCTGCGTCGCGCGGTTGAATTCCGACTGCGCATAGGAAAAGCCGCCTGTCATGGCCAGCACGCGGCCGGTGTTGGGGTCCATGGCGACGAAACCGCCCTGCACCTTCGGCGGCTGGCGCAGGCGATAGCTGCCTTCCTCGTCGGCGATCGGCTCGACATAGACAACGTCGCCCGGCTCGAGAACGCCTTCCGGCGATTTCGCCGTCTTCCGCTCGCCCGCGGCGTCGCGGTAGGCCCACTTCATGTTCTCGGCTTTGATCACGCCCATCTTGCGTGCTTCATCAACCTTGTCGCCGGCATCCGTGGAAGGCTGCAGCCCGATATCGACTTCCTTGCTCGAGACGGCAATCACCACCGCGACCTGCCATTCCGGCACATCGCGAAGGCTTGGAACCTTGGCGAGCTCCGGTCCCCAGTCGCCGCTCACGGCGATCCTGGAGAGCGGACCGCGGAAGCCGCGCCGCTCGTCGTACTGGACGAGGCCATTGTGGAGAGCGGCACGCGCCAGAACCTGGAGTTCCGGATCCAGCGAGGTGCGGACGGAAAGGCCGCCTTCGTAGAGCGTGTCGTCACTGTATTTCTCGATGATCTCGCGACGGACCGCCTCGGCGAAATATTCAGAGGCAGCAAGATGCGAACCACCGGTCCTCGGCTTCACGCCAAGTGGCTGCTGCTTGGCCTCGGCCGCATCGGCCGGCGTGATGTAGCCATTTTCGGCCATCCGATCGACGACCCAGTTGCGGCGCTCGATGGCCGCGGCTTCGCGCCGGTACGGGTGGTAGTTGTTGGGGCCCTTCGGCAAGGCCGCCAGATAGGCGGACTCGGCAATGGTCAGCTCGGTCACGGACTTGTCGAAGTAGGTCAGCGCCGCCCCGGCGATGCCGTAGGAATTCAGGCCGAAGAAGATCTCGTTCAGGTAGAGCTCGAGGATCTTGTCCTTCGAATAGGTCTGCTCGATGCGGAAGGACAGAATGGCTTCCTTGACCTTGCGGTCGATGGTCTGGTCGTTGCTGAGCAGGAAGTTCTTCGCCACCTGCTGGGTGATCGTCGATGCGCCTTCCGGCCGGCGACCGGAACCGATGTTCTGGAGGTTGTTGACGATGGCGCGCGCCAAGCCCGCCGGATCGACGCCCGGATGATTGTAGAAATTCTTGTCTTCGGCCGAAAGAAAGGCCGCCTTGACCCGGTCCGGGATCGCCTGGATCGGCAGGAAGAGACGCCGCTCGCGGGCATATTCGGCCATCAGGGCGCCATTGCCCGCATGGACGCGGGTGGCGACGGGCGGCTCGTAGGAATTCAGAACCTCGTAATTGGGCAGATCCCGGGAAACGCCGGCGAGATAAATCGCGGCGACGACGGCAACGCCCAGAAACAGAACGCATGCCAATCCAAAGAAATACCCAATAAGTCTGATCATATCGAAGCTACCGTTCGGCTTGTCATTCGGTGCCAGCACACCATCGCACGATTGATGCGGTTTTGCACGGCGGATGTCCCTGCGCAAGCAGGCATAGGCTCAGCAACCGAGTCGCCGTAGCACTTGGCTGCGACTAACGGTTTGAATGTGAGGAAAATAGGGCTCGAGTCCCCTCCTCCCAGCTCCCAACTCTGCGCCAGGTGCGTTTCTGCTGGCGGTGTTGCCAACCCGCAACCCGCCGTCCCCTCAGCCGCCGTTGGCAACCGCCATGTTCTTGTAACGGCCGACCGCGTCAACGAGCAGCCTGCTCACCTTCTTGCGCCAGGCCTCGTCGAGAAGAAGCTTCTCATCATCCGCATTGGACAGGAATCCGAGTTCCAGCAGCACCGACGGGATATCGGGAGCGCGCAGAACCTGGAAACCGGCGTGACGGTGGGCGTTGTTAATCAGGCCGACCTGCCCTTCGAACGAGCTGAGGACGTTCTGCGCGAGCGTCACGGAAAAAGCCTGGGTCTCGCGGCGGGTCAGGTCGAGGAGGATGTCGGCGACCTCCGGCGGCTCGTCCTTCAGGCGGATTCCCGCGATCTGGTCGGAAAGGTTCTCACGCGCAGCAAGGTTTTCGGCCATGCGGTCGGAGGCGCGGTCGGAGAGCGTATAGACGGTCGCGCCACGGATGTCCTTCTGGCTGAGGGTGTCGGCGTGCAGGGAGATAAACAGGTCCGCCTTCGCCTGGCGCGCCAGCGTCACCCGCTCGGAGAGGGACAGGAACACATCGTCGTCGCGGGTCAGCACGGCGTCGATGCCCGCCTCGCCGCCCAGTTCCTCGGCGAGCAGTTTCGCGAACGACAGCGTGATCGACTTTTCCGGGGTCTGCGTCGTCGTGCCGATCGCTCCGGTGTCGATGCCGCCATGGCCGGCATCGATTGCCACGACGAAGGCGTCATCGTCGACGGCGGCCAGAGACTCATCGGCGGCAGCCGCACTGCCTTCCCACTCCTGGCCCTGGACAAGTTTCTGGAAAGCCTCGGCCGTGGCCATCTCCGCATCCAGAACCAGGCGGAACTCGCCGTTCTCGCCCTCCTGCACCTCGGCAAGGCTCAACTGCACCGGCCGCTTGGCGGTCAGAACAAGACGGGCACTGGTTTCGTCCATGGCGCCGAAGCGGATGTCGTTGAACAGGCCCCGCGCGGCAAGATCCTCGTCGGGAAAGCCGAACGCGGTTGCCGGAAGGTCGACCACCACCCGTTCCGGCGCGGCCACATAGTGAACGGAAAACTCCGGCTTTTCGTCGAAATCGATGACAATCCGGGTGCGGGCATCATCGCCGGCGATACGGGCCGCAAATGCCAGGAGCGGCTTGTCCGCAGCCTGCAGTCCGCCGACGCCCAACAGCGCGACGGAAAGAATGCCGAACACGGCGCCGCGCCCGATTCGCGCGATCAACCGCTTCGGCGCAGCGATGCGCCCTCTGGTAACCATCATTCCGACGTCGTCCCGCTTGCCGACTTCAATGTCCCCGTCTTTCGTGGGCGCCCGAACATGCATGATTTTGCTGATCGGCGCTTACGAATCAACGGCTTCCACTAGCCTCTTAATTCAATCGAGAATATGGCGGTACGGGCTTTTCCCTTGCTATTATGTCACGGAAACCATACAAGGCGGTTAAGGACTAAAGTGTTGACGGGATAGTCTGCCCGCAGGCTGGCCAGCCCAAAAGGAACCTGGCGCCGAATCCGAGCAGTTCATCCGCCGTCTGTACATTTTATTCCTGATACTCGATCTCATCCGGCGTTGGCCGGTCACATACTGGGTGGCGCGCCACCCAAGCTCAACAAGAGCACCTCCACCGGCCCTCGAGGCCTAAGATATCGTCGTTCTCGTTTGGACTTTCATGTCTCGGCAAGTGTTTCAGAACCTGGATACCCTGAAGGAGCCAAATGCTCCGTCAGCCGTCCGGCTGTCGCCGCAACATCGTTCAAAGGGAACCATTTTTTCCGGCGCAATCACCATCATGCATGAACGGCCTGTCCTAGCGGCAGGCCTTTTTGCACCTGCTCGGCTGCGCCGAGGAGCAGAATTTACATGGCAGACAAAATGCTCATCGACGCGTCTCACGAAGAGGAGACGCGGGTAGTCGTCGTTCGCGGCAACCGTATTGAAGAATTCGATTTCGAGTCCCAACACAAGAAACAGATCCGCGGCAATATCTATCTGGCAAAGGTGACGAGGGTCGAGCCCTCGCTGCAGGCAGCCTTTGTCGATTATGGCGGCAACCGTCACGGTTTCTTGGCTTTCGCCGAAATTCACCCCGATTACTACCAGATCCCGCATGCCGACCGGCAGGCCCTGAAGCAGGCCGAAGCGGAAGATCAGCGGCGGATCGCCGATGACGACTCGGCGGATCCCGTCGACCCGGCGTCGACCGAACAGCCCTACGTCAACGAGCCGGCCGCACTTTCGGCGGAAGCGGCCGCCAGCGAGGCCGGTGCCGAAGCCGCCGAGGTCAGCCCCGGCGAAGCAGCCGCCGTCGAACCGGAAAAGCCGAAGGCAAAGCCGCGCCGCAGCCGTGCGCGCAAGAAGCCAGTGGACGCGGAAGCGGTCGAGGCTACGGCCGATGAGTCAGCTCCCGAGACGTCCGATGGCGACGACAAGGGCACGCCCGGCGAAATGGCGGCCATGGTCGAGACCGATTCGATCTCCGAAGACATCCGAGACCGTCGCAACAATGACGACGATGATGACGACGACAACGGCGAGAAGGAAGAGATCGAATCCGTCGGCGCAGAAGACGCCATGGAAGAGGTTCCTGACCGCGTCGTACGTCGGCCGCGCAAGCAGTACCGCATCCAGGAAGTGATCAAGCGCCGCCAGATCCTGCTGGTGCAGGTGGCGAAGGAAGAACGCGGCAACAAGGGTGCAGCCCTGACCACCTATCTGTCGCTTGCCGGCCGCTACTCGGTGCTGATGCCGAACACGGCGCGGGGCGGCGGGATTTCCCGCAAGATCACCAGCCCGCAGGACCGCAAGCGCCTGAAGGAAATTGCCCGCGAGCTCGAAGTGCCGCAGGGCATGGGCGTGATCCTGCGCACCGCAGGTGCCAACCGCACCCGCGTCGAGGTCAAGCGCGACTTCGAATATCTGATGCGCCTGTGGGAGAACGTCCGCACGCTGACGCTCAGCTCGATGGCTCCATGCCTTGTCTACGAGGAAGGCTCGCTGATCAAGCGTTCGATCCGCGACCTCTACAACAAGGACATCTCGGAAATCATCGTTGCCGGTGAAGAAGGCTATCGTGAAGCGAAAGACTTCATGAAGATGCTGATGCCGAGCCACGCCAAGGTGGTCCAGCCCTACCGCGACCTGCATCCGATCTTCTCGCGCTCCGGCATCGAGGCACAGCTCGACCGCATGCTGCAGCCGCAGGTGACGCTGAAGTCCGGCGGCTATCTGATCATGAACCAGACGGAAGCGCTCGTCGCCATCGACGTCAACTCCGGTCGCTCGACCCGCGAGCACTCGATCGAGGACACGGCGCTGCAGACCAACCTGGAGGCCGCCGAAGAGGTTGCCCGCCAGCTCCGCCTGCGCGACCTTGCCGGCCTCATCGTCATCGACTTCATCGACATGGAAGAGAAGCGCAACAACCGCGCCGTCGAGAAGAGGCTCAAGGATTGCCTGAAGAACGACCGTGCGCGCATCCAGGTTGGACGCATCTCGCATTTCGGTCTTCTGGAAATGTCGCGCCAGCGTATCCGCGCATCGGTGCTGGAATCCACAACGCAGGTCTGCTCGCATTGCGGCGGCACCGGCCACGTGCGGTCGCAGTCCTCCATCGCGCTCCACGTTCTGCGCGGCGTCGAGGAATACCTGCTGAAGAACACGACGCACGACATCAGCGTCCGCACGACGCCCGAGATCGCACTCTACCTGCTCAACCACAAGCGCAACTCGGTCGTGGACTACGAACACCGCTTCGGCGTCTCGATCTTCATCGAATCGGACGACACCATCGGCTCGAACCACTTCGCGATCGACCGCGGCGAACCCGTGGAAAACCCGGTCAAGATCGAAAGCCTGATGCAGTTTGCCGCCCTCCCCGTCGAAGACGAAGACGATGACATCGTCATCGAGGAGGACGAAGACGAGGACGAGGAGCTTGGCGAGGCCAAGGCTGCTGCTCCTGCCGCCGCTGCAACCGCGGCGCAGGGCGACGACCAGAATGGTCGCAAGCGCAAGCGCCGTCGTCGTCGTCGTAACAAGAACGGCGAACGCGGCGAAGGCATGAGCCTCGAGAACGGCGACAGCGACAATGGCGCCTCCGCCGAGGACGATTCGGACGAAGGCGACGAGGACGAGACCGAAGCACGCGAAGCTTCGGAGACCGGCGCCGACACGGATGAAAACGGCCGGCGCAAGCGTCGTCGCCGTGGCAAGCGTGGCGGACGCCGCAACCGTCCGGGCGAGGAAGGCAGTGAGGGCGAAGGCTCCGAGGAGGATGCGTCCTCCCAGGCCGCGACCGCCGAAAGCGACGTTGCCGCAGACGTGCAGCCGTCGGAGGCCGTTGCCCCGACCGCCCCTGCTGCCGAACCGGACGCCGATGCTCCTGTCGCAGCCAAGCCGCGCCGAAGCCGCCGCAAGGCTGTTGCCGCGCCGGTGGAAGAGATCGCCGTAGAGGCAGCACCAGCAGCGAAGGAAGCGGAAGAAGCGCCGGCACCGGCCGTCACGCCGGACGTTGCCAAGGCTGCCGAAGTGGCAAGCGAACCGGTCCTCGCAGAGCAGGTCGAGGCTGCGCTCGGCGAAGAGGCACCTGCTGCTGCCGTTGCCGAGACACCGGCGCCGCCAGCGGAAGACCAGGCCAAGCCGGTCCGGTCCAACCGGGCGTCCAACATCAGCTCTTCCGATCCGGTGATCAAGAGCTCCGAGCCGAAGGCCGAGGACTCAGACGACAGCGATCCGTCGAAGCCGAAGAAGGCCGGCTGGTGGCAGCGCCGCAGCTTCTTCTGAGACGCCGACGGTACTGAAAACGAGACTTGAACAAGGGCCGCGTCTTCTGCGCGGCCCTTGTTCGTTGGCCCGACAGGGTCCGGCCTCCACCTCCCCAACGCAGTTGTGACGACACAAGCTGTGCTCGGTGCAGATTTGCAGTTCCGAACCTTCCGCTGCCGGCGTAGGTTTGCCGCAAATCTCATGTACGCCGACACGTTCCAGCGGCTGAAATCGACCAAAAGGATCCTCCCATGTCCGTTCCTTCCAAGACCCTAGCCCTCGGCTCGATGCTGATTGCTTCGCTGTGGCTTTCGCCGGCGGTCGCGCTCGACGCGCAGCAGAAGAAGGAGATGGGGGAATTCATCCGGGAATACCTCGTCGAGAACCCGGAAGTGATGCTGGAGGTCCAGGCTGCGCTGGAAGCCAAGCAGCAGGCGGCGCGGGTCTCCATGGCGGGCCAGGCGGTGGCGGCCAATCATGATGCCATCTTCTCGTCGAAGACCGACGTCGTGCTCGGCAATCCGGACGGCGACGTCACCATCGTCGAATTCTTCGACTACAACTGCGGCTACTGCAAACAGGCCCTCGGCGACATGGAAGAGATCCTCGCCAGCGACCCGAACGTGCGCTTCGTCCTGAAGGAGCTGCCGATCCTCGGGCCGGAGTCGATCGCCGCCCACCGCGTCGCCAATGCCGTCAGGCTGATCGCCCCCGAGCGGTATCCGGAATTCCATCGCATGATGCTGGGCGCAACGGGGATGGCAACGGAAGACAGTGCAATCGAGATTGCCACCTCGCTGGGGATCAGTGACGCGGATATCCGCAAATCCATGGAAGAGCAGCCGAACGACGCCCTCGTTCGCGAGGCCTACCAGCTGGCGACGAACATCGGCGTGACGGGCACGCCCACGTACGTCGTCGGCAACGAAGCGCTTTTCGGAGCCGTCGGCCGCGCTGCCATCGAAGAGAAAGTCGCAAACGTGCGGGCCTGCGGCCAGAGCACCTGCTGACCCCGCACCCCCTGAGGCAAGCTGGCGGAAAGCCCTGTCTTTCAAAGAACGGGGGCTTTTCCTTGTGTTGCGGGCGGTCTATAGGTGGCCCCTGACTTTGACAGGAACACTGGAATACGATGAGCAAGACGGTCTTCGTCCTGAACGGCCCCAACCTGAACATGCTGGGCAAGCGCGAGCCCGGCATCTACGGCGGCAAGACGTTGAAGGATATCGAAAACGACTGTGTTGCAGCCGGCTCGTCCCATGGGCTCGCCATCGATTTCCGGCAAAGCAACCATGAAGGCATGCTGGTCGACTGGCTGCATGAGGCGGATGAGAAGGCGGTGGGGGTGGCGATCAATGCCGGCGCCTATACGCATACATCCGTTGCGCTCCATGATGCGATCCGCGCCATCTCCGTTCCCGTCATCGAAGTCCATATTTCCAATGTTCATGCGCGTGAGGCATTCCGTCATCACTCGATGATTGCCCCTGCCTGCAAGGGTGTCATCTGCGGCTTTGGCCCGACGAGCTACATCCTGGCTCTGCACGCCTTGAAAAACATCACCGACTGACAAGATAAACAGAACAATAGGGTTTGCCATGTCTGAGAATAAGCACGGTATCGACAAGGGGTTGATCCGCGACCTCGCGAACATCCTGAACGAGACCGACCTGACCGAGATCGAAGTGGAGCAGGAGGACGTCCGGATCCGCGTGTCCCGCGTTTCCGCCACGCAGTATGTTCAGGCTCCTGTGGCTGCCGCACCGGCTGCCGCCGCTGCCGCGCCTGCCGCAGCCGCACCGGCAGTTCCTGCCCCACGCGACAACGCGAATGCCGTCAATGCGCCCATGGTCGGCACCGTCTACCTTTCGCCGGCACCTGGTTCGCGCTCCTTCGTGGAAGTCGGCGCCACCGTGAAGGAAGGGCAGACGCTCCTCATCATCGAGGCGATGAAGACGATGAACCAGATCCCTGCGCCCCGGTCCGGCAAGGTCGTCGAGATCCTCGTCACTGACGCGCAACCCGTCGAATACGGCGAGCCGCTCATCGTCATCGAATAGGACGACGGCACATGATCTCCAAAATCCTCATAGCCAATCGCGGTGAAATTGCACTGCGCGTGCTGCGCGCCTGCAAGGAGCTCGGCATTGCCACCGTTGCCGTGCACTCGACTGCCGACGCCGACGCAATGCACGTCCGGCTGGCGGACGAGAGCGTCTGCATCGGCCCGCCGCCGTCGCGCGACAGCTATCTGAACATCCACCAGATCGTTGCCGCCTGCGAAATCACCGGCGCCGATGCGGTTCACCCCGGCTACGGCTTTCTGTCGGAAAACGCCAGGTTTGCCGATATCCTCGACGCGCACGGCATCACCTTCATCGGACCGACGGCCGAGCACATCCGACTGATGGGCGACAAGATCACCGCCAAGAAGACGGCCGTCGAGCTCGGTATCCCAGTGGTCCCCGGCTCTGCCGGCGAAGTGCTGCCGGAGAACGCGCTGGAGATCGCCCGGGAAATCGGGTTCCCGGTCCTGATCAAGGCGACCGCCGGTGGCGGTGGCCGCGGCATGAAGGTTGCCAAGACCGAGGCCGAACTCGAGGAGGCCGTCACCACGGCGCGCTCCGAGGCACTTGCCGCCTTCGGCAACGACGCCGTCTACATGGAAAAATATCTCGGCAAGCCGCGCCATATCGAGGTGCAGGTTGTCGGCGACGGTGAAGGCAACGCCATCCATCTCGGTGAACGCGACTGCTCTTTGCAGCGCCGTCACCAGAAGGTCTGGGAAGAGGCCAATTCCCCTGCCCTCAACGTCGAGCAGCGCATGAAGATCGGCCAGATCTGCGCCGATGCGATGAAGAAGATGAAGTACCGGGGCGCCGGCACGGTCGAGTTCCTCTACGAAAACGGCGAATTCTACTTCATCGAGATGAACACCCGCCTTCAGGTGGAGCATCCGATCACCGAGGCGATCACCGGCATCGACCTGGTGCATGAACAGATCCGCGTCGCCTCCGGCGCCGGACTTTCGGTCACGCAGGAAGAGATCGTGTTTTCCGGCCATGCCATCGAATGCCGCATCAATGCCGAGGATCCGCGCACCTTCGTGCCGTCGCCCGGCATGATCACGCATTTCCATGCGCCGGGTGGTCTCGGCGTTCGCGTCGATTCGGGTGTTTACGCCGGGTACAAGATCCCGCCATACTACGACAGCCTGATCGGCAAGCTGATCGTGCATGGCCGCACTCGCGTCGAATGCATGATGCGCCTGCGCCGCGTGCTCGACGAGTTCGTGGTGGACGGGATCAAGACGACGCTGCCGCTGTTCCAGGATCTCGTATCCAACCAGGACATCGCCAACGGCGACTACGACATCCACTGGCTGGAAAACTATCTGGCCGGCGACAAGTAGCGGGAGACAGATGATAGGGCGCCGCGGCAAATATTACCCGACACTGACATCGGACATTTTGCTGCGCGCCTATTCCATTGGGCTTTTTCCAATGGCGGAATCCGCTGACGACCCGGAGATATTCTGGGTCGAGCCGGAGATCCGCGGGGTCCTCCCCCTCGACGGCTTCCATCTCTCCAAAAGCCTTGCGAAGGTAATCCGCAAACGCCCCTTCGACATCCGCTTCGACACGGCCTTCGACCGGGTCATCGACCGCTGTGCCGAACCGGCAGAAGATCGACCGAATACCTGGATCAATGCGACCATCCGGTTGCTCTATTCCGAACTGCACCGCATGGGGCATGCGCACAGCGTCGAGGCCTGGGAGGGCGAGGAACTGGTGGGAGGCCTCTACGGCGTTTCACTGGGGTCTGCGTTCTTCGGGGAGAGCATGTTCTCGCGGCGCACCAACGCTTCGAAGATCTGTCTTGTCTTCCTCGTGGAGCGGCTGAGGGCACAGGGCTTCACGCTTCTGGACACTCAGTTCACCACCGAGCACCTGAAGACATTCGGCGCGATCGACGTGCCGAAGGAAACCTATCTCGAGATGCTGAAAGAGGCGATGGATTCGCCGCATCTGACCTTCTAGGTGGTCAGTTCGTCGCCTCTGGCGCCGGAACGTCGGACTGCTGCTTGCAGCCGGTCAGCCAGACGTCATAGATCGCGTGCTCGACGGCGTTCAGACCGGGACTGTCGGCAAACATCCAGCCGGTGAAGATCCGCCGGATCTTGCGATCGAGCGTGATCTCGTCGACCTCCACGAAACCGTCCACCCGCTGCGCCTCGGTCTCGTCACGCGAGTAGCAGACCTTCGGCGTGACCTGCAGGGCGCCATATTGGACCGTCTCGTCGATATAGACGTCAAAGGTGGTGATGCGGCCGGTGATCTTGTCGATGCCGGCAAACACGGCAACGGGATTGGAAATGCGCGCAGCCGATACGGCCGTTGCCGACAACGCCGACATGGTCGCTGCCACGGCAATTGCGACGGTCAGCTTGCGGATGGATTTCCTCATCGATGATCCCATTCTCGGTCAGGTCCGGGCACAGCAGATGCGCCCCGGTCCTCCTATCCGGTAGAAGCCGAATGTGGCCAAAACAGGTGTTTAGGCGCCGGGTGTCCAGGCGTCGTAGTCGCCGGTGACGCGGGGGCGCTCGCCGGTGGATGCCAGCGATCCCTGGGGACGATACGCGCCCGGCGTTCCGGTCATGTTGGGCTTGTGGCCCTTTTCCCATTCACGCGGCACGTAGTTGTCCTGCGAAGGAGCGACGTCGGTGCGGTGATGCATCCAGCCATGCCAGCCCGGCGTGATCGCCGAGGCCTCTGCGTAGCCGTTGAAGATCACCCAGCGGCGCGGCACGCCGAACGATGTCTTCGGGCCCTCGTAGTAGACATTGCCCAGTTCATCGACGCCGACCTTCTTGCCGTGGCGCCAGGTGAAGAAGCGGGTGCCGAGGGTCTGTCCGTTCCACCAGGTAAAAATCTGAAGCAGGAAATTTTTCATGTGCGTTTCGTCAGCTCTGGCAAACGCTGCAGGCAGCGCGATCTGTGACTGTTTGAGCGGTTATGCAACCTGCCGGGCCCGATGTCCAGTGATTCCCGAACCGGGCGATCCTCACTTGAGCTTCATCTTGAAGCCGTAATGGCTTTTGGCAAAGCCCAGCCGCTCGTAGAAACGGTGGGCATCGGTACGGGCCATGTTCGACGTCAGCTGGACCATGCGGCAGTCGCGCCGCCGCGCCTCATGCAGGGCATGTTCGATCATGGCGGCACCAATTCCCTGGCCGCGCATGTCGTGGCGAGTCTGCACCGCCTCGATCACCATCGCAAGACCGCCCCGACCCGTCAGGGTGCGGTTGAACATGATCTGGAAGGTCCCGACCACCTCGCCTGCCCGGTCGGCCACGAACAACTGCTCATTGTTGGATGCATCGATGACATTAAAGGCGCGAAGATATTCGTCAAAGGCATCCGGATCGGTGGTGTCGCCATGGCCGCCGATCTCGTCTTCGGCGAACAGCGAAATCAAGGCCGGAAGGTCCTCCTCGTGTGCCCGCCGGATCAGAAGGTCGTCATGCATCGGCTCGTCTCCCATCAGCGCGGCAGGGGCTTTTCAAGGACAACGGCGGGGAGGCCCGAGGCCGGCCCGCCAAATTCCTCCATGCGGTCCACCTCGAAGAAGCCGAGCCGCTCATAGAAGGAGATCGCCCGCGTGTTCTGCAGCGCCACCTCCAGCCGCATGACCTCGGCATCCGGGAAGCAGGTCTCGAGCTCGGCGAAGATGTCGCGACCGATGCCCTGCCCCTGGCAGGACGGCTTGACATAGAGGTGGTGAAGCATCGCCGTCTTCGACATCGTCGTGGACATTGCGGCATATCCCATGCCGCCGATATCGCGACCGCTGTCGGCGACGAGGAATTCGCTGAAGCGCTTCCCGATCCGCGCCTTCAGCGCCTTTTCCGAGTGCCAGTTGTCCAGCATCCGCTGCACCGTCACCAGTCCGAAGAACGGATCATAGGTGGCGTGGAAGGTCTCGACCAGCAGCGCGCGGACCTTGTCTAGGTCACGCTCGCCTGCGGTGCGGACGAAGTAGACCATCGGCCTTATTCCTCGATGCCGAGCTTTGCCTTCACCAGTGCCTGCACGGCCTGCGGGTTGGCCTTGCCGCCGGTCGACTTCATCACCTGGCCGACGAACCAGCCGGCCAGCGCAGGCTTCGCCTGTGCCTTGGCGACCTGGTCGGGGTTGGCGGCAATGATCTCGTCGACGGCGGCCTCGATGGCGCCGGTGTCGGTGACCTGCTTCATGCCGCGGGCATCGACGATCTCGGCCGGATCGCCGCCTTCGTTCCAGACGATCTCGAAGAGATCCTTGGCAATCTTGCCCGATATCGCTTCCGACTTGATGAGGTCGATGATGCCGCCGAGCTGAGCGGGAGAAACCGGAGTCTCTTCAATGCCTTTGCCGGCTTTGTTCAAGGCGCCCAGCAGGTCGTTGATGACCCAGTTGGCGGCGGTCTTGCCGTCGCGGCCGGCAGCCACCGCCTCGAAGTAGTCGGCGATCGCCTTCTCCGAGACAAGCACCGAGGCGTCGTAGATCGACAGCCCGAGCTCGCGCACGAAGCGCTCCTTCTTGTCGTCCGGCAGTTCCGGAAGATCCTTCTTCAGCTCTTCGATAAAGGCATCGTCGAATTCGAGCGGCAGCAGGTCCGGATCCGGGAAATAGCGATAGTCGTGGGCCTCCTCCTTCGACCGCATGGAGCGGGTCTCGCCCTTGTTCGGGTCGAACAGCCGGGTTTCCTGATCGATGGAGCCGCCGTCTTCCAGGATGCCGATCTGGCGGCGAGCTTCGTATTCGATGGCCTGGCCGATGAAGCGGATGGAGTTGACGTTCTTGATCTCGCAGCGCGTGCCGAATTCGCCGCCGGGCTTGCGGACCGAAACGTTGACGTCGGCGCGCATGGAGCCTTCGTCCATGTTGCCGTCGCAGGTGCCGAGGTAGCGGACGATGGAGCGCAGCTTCGTCATATAGGCCTTAGCCTCATCGGAGGAGCGCATGTCGGGCTTGGAGACGATCTCCATCAGTGCGACGCCGGAGCGGTTCAGGTCGACGAAGGACATGGTCGGATGCTGGTCGTGCATCGACTTGCCTGCATCCTGCTCCAGGTGCAACCGCTCGATGCCGATCTCCACGTCCTCGAACTGGCCCTGGCGATCGGGACCGAGCGAGATGACGATCTTGCCCTCGCCGACGATCGGATCCTTGAACTGCGAGATCTGGTAGCCCTGCGGAAGATCCGGATAGAAGTAGTTCTTGCGGTCGAAGAGCGAGCGCTTGTTGATCTGCGCCTTCAGCCCCAGGCCGGTGCGAACCGCCTGCTTGACGCATTCCTCGTTGATGACCGGAAGCATGCCGGGCATGGCCGCGTCGACCAGCGATACATTGGCATTCGGTGCCTTGCCGAACTCTGTCGACGCGCCGGAAAAC
>TARA_R110002051_G_scaffold30354_3_pt1 | contig 25294 bp, 23 predicted proteins | sample TARA_R110002051 | Tara Oceans TARA_R110002051 (sample SAMEA4397023) | marine metagenome | biome: Polar Biome; feature: [MES] marine water layer (ENVO:01000295) within the mesopelagic zone...; material: water (ENVO:00002006), including particulate matter (ENVO:01000060) such as......
TCAGCCACAGCGCGCTCGACATAACCCAGCGCCCTATCTTTTTGGCGTGCTGAGATGACCGGGCCCATTTGCGAATCTTCACTCATCGGGTGGCCAATCTGTATTTTTTTGGCGCGTGCGCTGAACGCTTTTACGAACTCGTCGTGAATGGAGTGTTGAACCAGGATGCGCGCACCGGAGACGCACGTCTGCCCCGATGCCACGAAAGATGCAAACAGCGCGGCGCGCACCGCCTCATCGACCGGTGTATCCTCAAATATCAACAGCGGCGCCTTACCTCCGAGTTCCATGGTGCACGGGATCAGTCGCTCGGCCGCAATACCCGCGACGATACGACCAGTTGCGTTGCCGCCGGTGAGGTCAAGCTTGGTTACCTCCGGCGCCTCGCAGAGCGCTTTTCCAACGATGGCACCGTCGCCGGCAACGACGTTCAGAACGCCAGCAGGCAATCCCGCTTCGAAGGCGAGCTCGGCAAACAGCAACGGCGAAAACGGTGCCAATTCGGATGGTTTTGCCACTACGGAATTGCCCGCCGCCAGAGCGACCGCAGCCTTCTTCAGAAAGATGAGCAGCGGATGGTTCCATGACGAGATCAAGCCCACCACACCAAGCGGGCTAAATTGGGTGTAGTTGAGATAATTTCCCTTGAAAGGCACCGTGCTTCCTTCAAGCCCCTTTGCAATTCCTGCAAAGTGATAAAGCCACTCCGGCAACCGCGACAGTTGTGCGCGCATTTCCTTGATTGGCCGCCCAGTCACCCTCGCGTCGAGAGCCGCGAACTCTTCGATACGCGCCTCCAGAGCCTCTGCCATTCGCCGCATTACTCGGGCGCGATCGAGCGGGTCGAGATCCGCCCAAATCCCGCTTTGAAAGGCGCGATGTGCCGCATCAACAGCCGCCCGGACATCGTCGCGGCTGCCCTTGGGCGCGCAGCCAAGGCATTCGCCGGTCGCAGGACTGACAACCCCCAATCGCGCGGCTTCCGTGGAAGGCATCCATCTGCCATCGATAAAGTGGTCGAGTTCGAGCGGTCGCATCAGATCAAACGTCATTGGCAAGTCTCCAGAGGGTAGCGGTCAAAAGCCTGGCGCCCGCCGCGACATGGTCCGCCTCGGACCATTCTGCGGGATTATGGCTGATACCTCCCCGGCAAGGGATGAAGATCATTCCTGTCGGGCAGAAATAGTGGAGTTGGCGAGCGTCGTGACCGGCTGCGGAATAAAGGTCGGCGGTTGGCAGCGACAGCGACACGGCAGCCTCTTGCAGAACAGATCGGACATCTTGTGGGAAATCCAGCGAAGGCGCGTGTGCGATCTGCTTCAGATTTACACGGCAGGGTCCGGCCTCACCTTCGACGATGGCTCTTATCTCGATATCAAGGCTGTCGATCACTTTATTGTCGGGATGGCGAATGTCTACCGAGAAGAAGGCTCTTTCCGGCACGACCGACGGGGCATTGGGGGAAACATCAAGGCGTCCGACAGTCAATTTGATTCCAGCCGGATCAACCGCCGCCTTGTCCATCGCACAGATCATGCGAGCCGCTGCCATCAGCGCGTCCTTCCGCTCTGAACGTGGCGTTGTTCCGGCATGCGCTGCCTCACCCTCGACGGTCACGCGATAGCGACGCGTTCCCTGCATCCCGGTGACAATTCCGACAGGAATGCCCTTGCGCTCAAGTTCCGGCCCCTGTTCGATATGCAGCTCTATGAAGGCATGGTATGGCCGCTTAATTGCGCGGAGGGGCACTTCGTTGTCGCCCGCCAGAATTGCATCAAGCGCAGCGCCGAAGCTGATGCCATCGGAATCCGTCAGCGCGCGCACCGTTTCAATCGGAGTGCCACCCGTAAAGACTTCTGATCCGCTCATGCCCGGGGCAAAGCGCGACGCTTCCTCATTGGTCCAGGCCACGATCTCTATCGCCCGCTTCGGGCACTGTCTCGCTGCAACCATCGTTGCCACGGCCTCAAGCCCGGAGAGCACCCCCGCAGCCCCATCGAAACGGCCCCCGTTGGGCTGGCTGTCAATATGTGAGCCAACTAGAACGGCCGGCAGGTCAGGCTGGATGCCTTCCAGTCGCAGAAACAGATTGCCGGCGCAGTCAGTGAAGGCGGAGAGACCCAACGCCCGCGCCTCGGCGACCAGATAGGCGCGCGCTTGCGCCTCCTCCGGCGATAACGCTTGTCGGTTAACGCCACCGTCAGCAATCTTGCCGAATTCGGCCAACATCATCAGCCGGGACCACAGCCGGTCCTGGTCCACGGCACCGGCAAGATCTGCAGCAACCCGTTCCATGGTCAATCCGTCCGCATGATCTGAGCCGGATTGGCGCGCGCGTCGCGGTTCTTCCAGGCGCCGGCTTCGACATCGGCGATGAACTCAGCCATCAGCGCGTTGAACAGCTCTGGCTCTTCGATGTTGAGCGTGTGTCCCGTCTTGGGCAGAACCGTAAGACCCGCTGCCGGCAGAGATTTCTTCATAAAGATACCCGGCTGAAGACAGTGATCGTCCTCATCGCCAGTCATGATCAGCACGGGCACATTGCACGCCTTCATTTTATCCTCGAGATCGTAGATCGACGGCCGGTGCATCTGGACACCGCGCATGGTGTTGGCAGCGCCGATCGCATCGTGCTGACCAAGACGGTCGGCGAATATCCGCCAGTGGCGCGGCGACTTGTTTTGGAACTGCACGCGCGATGCACCCTCGGCATAAATCGGAGCAAATTTCTCCGGCCCGACGTCCTGAAAGTTCTGGGCGACTTGCTCCGAGACGCCGCGAAAATAATCTTCGAACTGCTTCTCCGCGCCGTAGCCCGTGCCGGCGACAAGCGCCGAACGGCAGAGCTGCGGATAGTCGAGTGCAAAATGCAGAGCCGCGAAGCCGCCCATGGACAATCCCACTATATGCGCACTTTCGAAGCCGCAGCCGCGCACGATCGCAGCGATGTCAGCAGCTGCGCGGGCCTGCGAATAGCTTTCGATGGACTCGGGCACCTGGGATGGACGGTACCCCCGAGCCGCGAAGGTGACGCATTGGTGACGCCGCGAAAAGCGGTCAATCTGCGGCTCCCAACTCCAGTAGTTGCCGCCGAACTCGTGCACAAACACGATGGGCGTGCCGGCGCCATAGCTTTCATAGTAAAGAGAAACGCCGTCGTCGGTGATGATGTTTGCCATGCCGCTCGCGCCCTCAGATGACTGAGCGGCGCGAGGCGATACCGCCATCGACCGTGAAGATCGCGCCCGACGTGTAACCCGAGCGATACGATGCCAGAAAAACCATGAGATCCGTGATCTCGTGAACATGCGCCGGGCGCTTGAGTGGATAGCGCGCCTGCAGTTCCTCGAAGCGCGCTTCGTCACTCAACCATTCCTTGGCCCGCTTGCGCAGCATGTTGTAAATGCGCGACGTATCGACAGGGCCTGGATTGACGCCAACCACGCGGATGTTGTCATCGAGAGAATGGCCTCCCAGGGCTCGCGTGAAGGCCATCAGGCTGGCATTGCCGGTGGTGCCGGCGATATAGGCGGGATCGAACACTTCACCGCCATTCCCGATGTTGTTTATGATGACGCCACCGCCTTTTGCCTTCAGGCGCGGGTAGATGATGCGGCACAGATTGATGTAGCCCATCACCTTCAGTTCCCACCCCGCGCGCCACTTCGCCTCGTCGACGTCCCACAGGCTGCCGCTGGGGATCACCCCGGCATTATTAACCAACACGTCGATGTCGCCGACGGCGTCGGCAAGCGCCTGCTGCGCGCCGGCCGCCGTGAGATCACAGGGATGAACCACGACGGTAACTTGATAGCGCGAATCGATGTCGGCCTTGATCTTGTCCAGCAGGTCCGCCGAACGGGCGGTCAGATGAAGGTTGCAGCCTTCTTCGGCAAAGGCATAGGCAAGGCCCTCTCCAATCCCCTGGGAGGCACCGGTGATAAGTACGGTCTTGCCGTTTAGTTTGAGATCCATTGTTGTCTCCTGTGTGGAATACTGGCCGGGCTGTGAAGCTCAGAAGGCGGTTGCCGTGGTTTTGGAAGTGCTCGCGCGGATCACCATTTCCGGCAGGAGATCGGCGAACTCGCGCACCCACTCCTCTGGCACCGATACGCTGACCTTGATAAAGCGGTCGCCGAAGGTCACCGTGTGATAGGCACCCTGGCGGACCATGATACCTTCCTGCCGGTAGGCCTCGACCAAGCCGGCAGGTGTCAAACCGGCCTCGTCGCACTCGATGACCAGGAAGTTGCCGTTCGATGGGTAGACCGGAATGCGAAGCCCCTCGACCGCATCCACTGCAACCTTCACAATTTCCTGGTTGGCGCGCGTCTGGCTGAGCACACTGGGAAACCATTCCAGGCGGCTCTTGAGGCCCGCGATGGCGGCGCGTTGCGACATGATGTTTGAGCCAAGATTGTTTGGCGGCGAAACTGCCAGCTTGGCGACGATATCCTCGCAGGCGACTACCGCGCCGACACGTGCGCCCGCCATCCCCAGCCACTTCGAGAAGCTGTAGATGGTGATGGTACCCTCGGGGTAGAAGCGCGCCGCCAATGTATGATCGAAGGCGAAGTGGCGGTAGGTCGCGTCATGTATCAGGATAGCCCCGGCCTCGCGGGCGATTCGAGCAATTTCGCGAATCTCATCCTCGGTGCAGCAACTGCCAATCGGATTGTTCGGGTCGACAAGATAGATGACACGTGTCTTGTCGGTCATCGCTGCGGCCAACCTCTCGGGTGCCAGGCGGTAACTGTATTCGTCACCGTAAATGGGAATTTGCTTCACTGTAGCGCCCACAGACTCTGCAAAGCGCATGGGCCAATTCCAGGTCGGGTCTGTGGTAATGAACTCGTCGCCTGCCGCGAGGAAGGTGTGACAGACATGGTACAGCGACGCGACCGCACCGTCGGAAACCAGTGCCTGCATGTCCTTGAGATCCAGATCCTCAACAATCAGCGCGCGCAATTCCTCCAGCCCAGCCGGCGGCGCATAGATGTGGAATTCTTCGGCGGCAATCGACGCATGCATGGCTTCAATAACCGATGGGTGGGGAGAGAAGTGGTTGGTGTTCTGACCCAACCACTTCAGGTCGTGGTTCGAGACCAGCTTGTCGAAATGGCGATTTCGGACGTTGAAGGCAGCGTTTGACATTTTCAAACCTTGTTGCTCGCGGTGTCGGCTGATGTGCTGAGTAATCATTTTTGTGTGCAGTTTTTTATTTTTTGTACAATGGATCGAGGTGACTGCAGGAAGTTGATCGACCTTCGAGGTCGCTTGTTGTGCGATGTTGATTTGAGACGGTTGCGGCCGGTAGCCTTAGGCTATGCCGAATTCCTGAAGGATCTCCTGCGTGTGCTCCCCGAGCGTCGGCGGCGGAACAAGCGGCTGGTCGTCGCGGCCGCCATCGAAGGATACAGGTCGGCGAATAGTCGTCAGCACGCCCTTCTCGGGGTGCTCAAATGTCACGAAAGTGTCGGCATGCAACGCTTGTTCATCTTGGAGCACGCCTGGGATATCGGATACTCCGGCAGCCGGTATGTCCCACTCTTCGAACCGCGCAACCCAAACGACAAGCGGCTGGCGCCGGACCACGGCAGCAAGTTTCTGCCGAAGGACCTCGTAATTTTCCACTCGTGCCGGCACTGTCGCATAAGCGGGGTCATCGCGCAGCTCTTTGAGGTCAAGGCAGTTGGTCAAACGCTCCCAGAATTTGTGTTGCGAGGAAAGATGAATGGCGATCATCCGGCCATCGCTGCAGGTAAAGACGAAAGCCTGTGAATTGCGGATGCGTAGATAGGCATCAGCCGTTTCCCCGTTTTGGGTAAAGTAACCGAACGGCTCCGGCATGAAGGCAATTGCGCTTTCGAACATGTTCACCTCGACCCTGCGGGCGACACCGGTGCGCTCTCGCTCGAACAGTGCCGCCATGATGCCGTGGGCGGCATAATGGCCAGTGACATTGTCGGGGATCGTTATGCCCGAAAGCCGGGGGTCCTCCGGATCGAGAAACTGGCTCGACATGCCACTGACCGCCTGTGCGATGGCATCGTAGCTCGCACGCAGCGCGCTAGGCCCTGAAGCACCAAAGCCGGTGATGGAACAATGAATAAGGCGCGGATTGAGTGCTGCTATGTGGTCCGGGGAGAATCCAAGGCGGTCGAGAACTCCCGGTCGAAAGTTCTCCAGCAGGACATCCGCTTCGGCCAGGAGCTTGGCAAGCACTTCCTTGCCCTCATGGCGCTGCAGATCGAGTACAATTGATCGCTTGTTCCGGTTGTAGGACACATACTGAGCGCTGTAATTGCCACCCCCGTAGGAGCGGAACGGATCGCCGCCATCAGGGCGTTCGACCTTGATCACGTCGGCGCCGAGGTCAGCCAGCATCATCCCCGCCAGCGGCGCGGTAATCATCGTCGAAAGTTCGACGACGCGGATCCCCTTCAGTGCAGCACCCATCGTGTAACTCCTTAATGTGCGGGAATGGGCCAAGCCCCCGGCCTGGCCAGCTTGTCCTCAGGCTTCGTCTTCGCGCTTGAAATTGCCGTAGACGGGCTTGTAGGTCTTGTCTTCAATGAATTGCTTGATGCCTTGATTGTAGGAATCGTCCGGGTCGTTGACCCGCAGTGCATTTTTCTTCTCCTGCAAGTAGTCCTCCGCTTGGTGCATGCTCATCTGGCGAACCTGGCGGATAGCCTGCTTGGTGCCGCGCAAAGCGGCCGATGACTTGGCCATCAGCTTTTCGGCCAGGCCTATGACCTTGGCGCGAACCTCGTCCTTCGGCACCGCGAAGTTGGCAATACCGATGCGCTCGGCTTCCTTCCCGGAGAAGGGCTCGCCGACGCAGGCATAATACAATGCATGTCGATGCAGCACGGTGTCGACCAACGCCTTGGAAACCATGCCGCCCGGCAGGATCCCCCAGTTGACTTCCGACAGCGAGAACACCGCATCTTCGTCGGCGATGACAAAATCACTGGCCAGCATGTGGGTAAAGGCACCACCAACACAATAACCCTCGACCATGGCGATGGTTGGCTTGTTGAACATGGAGATGCGGTACCACTGCCAGTTATTGGCCGCGAGCCAAATACGCTTGCCTTCGGCCGGATTATTCTCCAACGCCCGGAAATATTCCTTGAGGTCCTGTCCGGCTGAGAAAACACCGCCCTCGCCGGCAAAGACGACAACCTTTACTTCAGGATCGGCTTCCAACTCGTCGAGTACGGCGTTCATCTCCAGATGGAGCGCCGGACTCATGGCGTTGCGCTTCTCTGGACGGTTGAGATACGTCCATGCGATGCCGTTTTCTTTGATGATCTTGACAAACTCGTAGTTGGACACGGGATATGGCTCCTCAAGCGGTTGGTTGGATCCGGTGATCATTTCCACCAGACCAGTTTACGGTCAGCCCAGATAAACAGGCTGTAGATGATGACGCTCACCGCCGAGGCGACGATAATCGCAGCCCAGGTGCGCAGGAATTGGATCTGCTGTGTAGATTCGTAAATGATGCGGCCAAGACCCTCATATGAGCCCAGCATTTCGGCAACGATCGCGACGATCATGGCCCGCACCACAGCCACGCGCAGGGCGCTGATGATCGTAGGCAGGGCGGCGGGCAACCGGTACGTCCAGGTTATCCGGATCGGACCGGCTCCGAATGAGCGAAACAGGTTCACGATGTTGCGATCGCAGCCGTTCAAACCCTGGACCGCTGACAGGAAGACGGTAAAGCCGACGGCGATCACCACCATGACGATCTTGGACGCCGGCCCCATGCCGAATGCCACCAGAGCCACCGGCACATAAGCCACGATCGGCACCGAATTGATGGCAACGATAATCGGCATGAAGGCCCGTTCGAACGATGGGGCTGTCGTGGCGAGAAAACCGAAAACGATGCCCAGCACGGCACCGATCACATACCCGGTGCCAGCTTCGTAGAGAGTGGCTATCAGCCCGCGCAGCAACTCGTCGCGATTGGAGACGAGCTCCTCTCCGATCGCACTGAGGTTCGGCAGTACATAGGGCGGCAGATTGAAGGCGTAGATGGAACCTTCCCAGAGTACTATGAGCAGAGCTACGCCAACCCACGGGAGAACGCGATCCATATTCATGATTCACCTTCCCACCAGACCCAGCGCTTTTGCACTGCTGTCAGGATTCCATAGAAGCCAACACCGATGATCCCGCAAGCAATGATTACTGCCCAGATACCGGCCACGTTTTCGGAATACATTGCCTGGACCAGGCGGATACCGAGTCCCTTGTTCGCACCGAACCACTCGCCGACGATCGCACCGACCAAACTGAGCGACGATCCAAGAATGAGCGACGTCATAATCGACGGCATGGCAAATGGCAGACGCAACTTCCAGAATGTCATCCACCGGGACGCGCCAAAACTGCGTAGCAGGTTCAAGCGGTCATCCGATACGGCGATCAGGCCGCGATGCGTGTAAACGGAGACCGGGAAGAAGGTGAGGTAAAATGAGATCATCACCTTGGAGAGTATTCCGTTTCCAAACCAGATGATGATCAGCGCTCCGAATGCCACGATCGGAATGCTCTGGGAGATGACAAAGATCGGCGACAACAGTCGTTCTATCACTCGCACCTCAGCAAACAGGATCCCCATGAACAGGCCGAAGCAGGCCCCCAAAGCAAAGCCCATCAGCGCCTCCACTAGAGTAATCCCCGAAGCCTCCAGCAGGGCATACGGCGCGCGACCCATTTCCATCAGCACAGATGAGAGCGGCGGAATGACAGCGCCATAGGCGTCGCTGCCAAGTCCCTCCCAGATCAGACCCAGCAGAATTGTCAGCCCAAGGGTGGGGAGCCACTTAAACACGGCTTTTTCTAGCCGCCATTTCGAACTTGAAGCTTTTGAGGCTTTCCTCTTCTATCGCCGCAAGGAGCTCCTCTTTGATATGAAGGAACTCCGGCGCTGTCAGCATTGCGCTTGTGCGCGGCCGCTCAAGTGGCACCGGCTTGCTCATTTTGATAGTCCCTGGCCGCGAACTCATGACCAGCACGCGGTCGCCCAGGAAAATGGCCTCATCGACATCGTGGGTGATGAACAGAATTGTGCGGTTGTGATTTTCCCAAACTTCGAGCAACCAGCGCTGCATAAGCATCCGCGTCAGCGCGTCGAGTGCGCCGAACGGCTCATCGAGCAGCATCAGCGAACGTTTAAACATGAAAGTTCGCATCAGAGCGACGCGCTGGCGCATGCCGCCGGAGAGTTGGTGCGGATAGTGCCGCTCAAAGCCATCGAGGCCGAACTCGCCGAACAAGCCAACCGCTTCGGCGCGCGCCTGACGCTTGGTCTTGCCCTCAATCTCAAGTGGAAGAATCACATTATCAATGATCCGCCTCCAAGGCAAAAGGAGGTCCCGTTGCGGCATGAAGGCAACTTTTCCAAGCAAATCCCGCCCTCTCCCCTGCCGTCCTTCGAACGATATTTCACCATCAGCATCTGCGTCGTGCAAACCCGCCAGGATGTTAAACAGCGTACTCTTGCCGCAACCGCTGGGCCCGACGAGCGTGACAAACTCGCCGGGCTGGATCGCCAGATCCACATTTGCAATCGCCTGTATAGGAGCGTTGCTCTTGGCCAGAAACGTTTTGGAAACGTTTCTTAATTCGAGGCTGGGCTGGGGTTGCAACGAACTTCTCCGACTAGTTCTTAATTTCGCGGAATTCAGCCGGAACTTTGGCCAGGAAACTCGCATCGATAACATCTTCAACTGTCAGCGAATTGTCGATAACTTCGCGCTTGATCAACAGGTCACGCGCCTCGTTGAGATCCGGAAGATGCATTTCTCCGAGACCTTTTTCCGGCGCAACGCCTGCCTTCATGATCTCGCCATAGGCGATCAGCATGCTTTTCTGGTGCTCAGGCTCAAGCCCGGATGCGGCCTGCATTACGATCTCCACTGCTTCGTCAGGGTTTTCGATGGCATATTTCCAACCGCGCAGGGAGCCATTCAGGAAGGCCTGCACGACATCAGGGCGCTCCTCGATCGTCTTGGTATTGGTGATAATCGGGTCGGATGGGAAGTTAACGCCGTAATCATGCGGGTAGAAGACTTTGATATCGTTCACACCCCGCTTCTTGAGAACATTAAGCTCGTTATAAACCATGACAGTCGCCACATCGACCTGGCGGTCAATGAACGGCGCCATCGTGACAGCCTGAGGCACGACATTGACCTCGCCTTCCATGAGACCTTGCTCGGAGAGCACGCCGAAAAGAATATTCTGAGCGCCGGTAAAGAACGTCGAAACGGTCTTTCCTTTGAAATCGGCAGGACCATTAATGCCGGAATCGGCATGCGCGACATAGGCCGATGGCGTTGTCTGGAGCAGCATGGCAATACCGGTCAACGGAAGCCCTTTGGCACGGCTTGACAGCAAGTTCTCGATGCTGCCGGAAAGCGCAAAGTCATCTGATCCCGTCGCTACCAGCGTTCCACCGTTCAGGTTCGGACCGCCAGGATTGATGGTAACGTCAAGCCCTTCGCTTTCGTAAAAGCCTTTCGCTTTTGCCACATAGAATCCCGCGAATTGCGTCTGAGCAACCCACTTGAGACGCACTGAGACCGCCTCCAAGGCGTTCGCTGCCGTTGGGCTAAGGCCCGCGAGCAAGGCGCCGCACACAGCCGCCACGGCTGCTGAACGTACATTCAATAACGGGGACTTCAAGGACATGGTGATTTCTCCGGATTTGATTTTCGCGGCGCACTAAATTTGTACGGTGAGCTAATTATGCAGAATTTGTTTTTTTGTACAATAGTGTTTTTGATAAAACTGCCAATTCCATTAAAGGTTGTTAAGGATTGATAGCTCCAAAGCCGCTTTCTGGCTCAAGACCCCAAACGAGAAAACGCAACGTCGCCCTGAGTGGCTCTATCGAAACTCGCAGCAACAATCATCGAGCCCTACCGCTTCGGCAAGCCGACCCTAGACACACGCCGCACCTACAATTCATTGCGATCGCCCGGATCATTGGCGAAGCAGCGAGTAAGTTGTCAAACGGCGCCATGAACATATGCGATAGGAAAATACGTTATATATTCATTTAGTTGATTTCAAATATTGGCTTACACTGCGCGGCTATGCACCATCACCTACGCCTTTTTACTGTTTGCCTTGCTCTCCGCTCCGGATAGCGGATGGTTCGTTGTGAAAACCTCTCCCGTTCTGAAGACGATTGTGCATGAAGCCGCCTGGTGGGACTACGTCTACGCCGGCATAACGAGGAGTACACCGTTCATGAAAGGTGAAGCAGGAGCTCTCGAGAGGTCCTGCCTGCTGTGTGGCGAGTCGATGCGCCAGACCAACGCAATGGCCGGCAGCCGATTCGCAGCGCTTCTGGCGCAAACTCGCATCCTTGGACGTTCGGAGCGCGGCCCGCATCTCCAGAATCAAAACCGCCCCCCCTCCCGGAGGCGCTCGACAGGGAAGTTCATACAAAGACGGATCTGGACTCAAGGTATTTGCAATAAATCTTTAAATACAATGTAATAGGCGGTCCTGACGTAGAAAAATGCCTGCTTCGAGAGCCCTTACCCCTATCGCTGCGACACCCATCGAAACCGGAGACCAAGGGGCACAGACTTGCGCTACCCCGAGGGGTGAACAGATGGGTATCGGTACAGCTTCGAAAATTTTGTATACTAAATTTCTGTTATTGTGTAATCAGTAAAGAGAGAATGAATCAGACACGCAGGTAATCGCTCACTCATGCCCATTTACAATGCCCCCCTAGACGATCTCCGCGCGGTTCTGTTCGATGTTCTCAAGATAGAGGATTATCGCTACATACCCGCCTTCGGCGAACTCGACCGCGACACAATCAACACCTTCCTGCATGCTGCGGCCAAGATATGTGAAGAAGTCGCCCAGCCGCTGAACCAGGTCGGTGACATTCATGGATGTCAGATCAAGGACGGCAACGTTACAACGCCACCTGGCTTCGCAGAGGCCTACCGGACCTTTGCTGAAGGTGGATGGATCGGTTTGGCACTTGCTCAAGAACACGGTGGTCAGAACCTTCCGGCGGTCCTGGCGGAGAGCTTTTACGAGATCCTGTGCTCCGCCAACATGGCCTTTAGCGGCTATATTGAGCTGTCCGAGGCTACTATGGCGACGCTCGCTGAGCACGCCGAACCGGCGCTTAAATCCTTTTATCTACCGCGACTCGCCTCTGGTCAGTGGACCGGTGCCATGCACCTCACCGAAGCACACGCTGGCAGCGATCTCGGCATGGTCCGCACACGAGCCGAGCGAGCGGGAGACGGGACCTATAGAATTCACGGACAGAAAATATTCATCACCAATGGCGAGCACGATCTGGCCGAAAATATCGTCAATCTGGTACTTGCAAGACTGCCGGATGCACCCTTAGGCACACGCGGTCTTAGCCTCTTTCTCGTTCCGAAGTATATTCCGAGGCAAGACGGATCACTCGGTGCCCGCAATGCGGTCGAATGCATTTCGCTCGAGCACAAAATGGGGCTTAAGGCTGCTCCGACTGGCACCTATGCCTATGAAGGTGCCCGCGGCTGGCTTGTCGGCGAGGAATGCGGTGGCATTACCGCCATGTTCTCAATGGTGAACGATGCTCGCCTGGGGGTCGCGATCCAAGGCTTGGCGATGGCGGAGCTGGCGACGCAGAATGCGGGCCGTTATGCCTGCGAGCGCATTCAAGGACGCACTGTAGGTAAAACGCAAGCCTCTCCACCGGAGCCGATTGTGAACCACCCTGATGTGCGCCGAATGTTGCTAACAATGAATTCCTTCGGGCGGCCAGCTCGTGCACTCGGCCTTTGGGTGGCTTTGCAGATCGACATCTCACGATACCACCCTGACGCCGGGGAACGCGCTCGAGCCGACCGTCGGGCAGCTCTCCTCACACCTGTAATTAAATCGGTCTTCACGGATTGGGGGTGCAAGGTTGCTGATCTCGGTATTCAAGTTCACGGTGGACACGGATATGTCCGCGACACGGGCGTTGAACAGTTCCTGCGCGATGCGCGTGTCACCCGCATCTACGAGGGCACAAACGGGATTCAGGCGATAGATCTGGTGCGTCGCAAGATTCGATTGCACGATACCGTCCGCGAGTATTTCGATGGTATCCAGGCCACCGTAACCGCTGCCAGGGCATCCAATGTTGCCGAAATCTCCACTTGGGCACTTGATCTGGAACGGATGCTGGCCCGACTTGACGCGTTAACCCACAATTTTGCCACCCGCGAGTACGACAACGAGGCCGCATCTGGCGCAGTTGACTATCAAGCGCTGTTCGGACTGGTATCTCTTGGTTGGATGTGGCTCAAAATTCTGATAGCAGAGGATTGCGAGCCGCGCGTCGAGCTGCGAACAAACCACAATTTCGCACGTTTCTTTTTCCGGCGCGTTCTGCCGGAAGGACTTTTACATGCCGAACAGGCTGCGCTTGGCGGGGAGGACCTGATGGCCCCCTCTGCCGCGACCTTTAACGGAAACTAACAGAGCCATAACATGTTACGTCATACCTTGACCGATACCCTAAGGGACCAACTGGAGCAGGAAATCCTCTCCGGAGAGCTAGCCCCCGGCTCACGCCTCGATGAGGTCAGCCTGGCAGCCCGCTTCAAAGTTTCTCGCACTCCTGTGCGTGAAGCTGTGCGCCAACTGGCGGCGAGCGATCTGGTGATCATCCGGCCACGCCAGACGCCGATCGTCGCTCCTATGTCAGTCCAGACTCTGCTACAGATGTTCGAGGTTATGGCAGAGCTCGAAGGACTTTGCGCTCGACTGGCTACACGCCGGATTACAATGGAGGCATCAGACCGGCTTGTCGAAACGCAAAGCGGATTGAAAAACGCGCTGGAGAAGCGTGACGTCAAACTTTTCTACGACATCAACCATGAATTTCATGAAATCATCTACGATGCATCGGCTAGCCAGTTTCTGGCCAATCAGACCCGCAGCATGCGTAACCGATTAGCTCCGTTTCGGCGTCATGTAACCGCTCAGCCAGGCCGGATGGCTTTAACAATCGTGGAACACCAGGCAGTTATAGACGCTATCACTTCGGGTGACGGCGAGGTCGCCGGCCTGGCTATGCGGAACCATGTGAACCTTCTTGGCGATAGCCTGACCGATTTCGTTGCGGGGCTGCCGCAACACATCATTAGTAGCCGTACCCCCAATGATCCCCCACGACTATCGGACCACGGATAAGAACCATCGTTGGCAATTCGCCGCGGCGATGTTGTGTGGATCAAATTGCGTGCGATATAACCCTACCCACGGCATTGTTCATGCAACGCGCTTGCATTCCGGTCGGCCGAACTTGGTCATCCGGTTGAGACCATGGACGCCGATCTTGGCTTCTGTTTTCTGATTGTCGAAATGTCGAGCTTTGAGTTTCGGCGCTATGACAGCCTTCCATCGGCCCATCTGGGTCTCCACTCGACTGCGCTGACTGTAGTAGCCTGGATTTCTGCCATGCCATCCGCCCTTTGGTCTGGATTTCCGCGATATGGCGGTCGCGAACAGATGGGGACAGCACCGATTGAGAGCTGGGAACCGCTGTCTGGATCTGTCGCAAACTCTTCGCTAACCGGCGACCGATAATGATCTCTCGATATATCCGGGAGCTCTGCATGTTCAAAGGCCGCCATTTTGACCAATCAGTGATCTTGCTGTGTGTGCGCTGGTACCTCGCTTCCAATCTCGGGCTGCGTGATCTCGAAGAGCGGATGGCCGAACGCGACCTGAGCATCGATCATTCGACCGTGCACCACTGGGTCGTTCACGTCTCGCCCCAACTGCTGGAGTATTTCCACCAGCGCAAGCGCCCCGTTGCTGGCAAGGGCACCTTGACGAAACCTACATCAAGGTGCGTGGCTAATGGATGTATCTCTACCGTGCCATCGACAGTATTGGCGACACGATCGAGTTCTTCTTCAGCCAACACTGTGACCTGTCGGCTGCAAAGCGTTTCCTTCGAAAGGCGTTTGCACGCCATGGCCGCCCGGATCGCATCACCATCGACGGCAGTCAGACAAAACACGAGGCAATTGCTTCCTGCGATCTTGAAGACCGCCTTCGCGACAGGGCGCGACATTCACCGAAACCAATTCCCATCTGCAAGAGCAAGTATCTCAATAACCGAATAAAGCAGGACCATCGGCGTATCAAGCGGCGGGTCCGCTCGATGCTCGGCTTCAAGTCGATAGCGAGCGCCCCGATCATACTCGACGGCATCGAAATGGTTCATATGATGCGCAAGCGACAGGCGAGGTTTGCCTATAATCCGCGTCTCTCAATAGCTGAGCAATTCGAAATCTTGGCCGCTTGATAGCCCGCACCGAAGCGTCCCATCGTGGCCAGAATTGCGGTTTGCGACAGAACCTCACCGCAGATAGTCGCTTTCTTCCGCCGCAAGGATCCGGTGCATACTGGCAAGGTGAAGCTTGGCCGATTGCTCGTCGCCTTCACGCATCTGTGCTGCGGTGGCACGGGCGATCTCCAGATCAACCGGAATGATTTGCCGCCCGGTCGACAGCGCCAGGCACTGCACTTCGCATGCTCTTTCCAAGTAATACAGATCGTCCCAGGCTTCGGCGATTGAGCCGCCAAGAACCATCACCCCGTGATGTTTCATGAAGACGATATCGGCATCGCCGACGGCAGCGGCGATCCGGTCGCCCTCGCGCTCATCAAGCGCCAAGCCATTGTAATTCTTGTCCACCACCGTTCGGCCATAGAATTTGAGCGCGGTTTGTCCGGCAAACACAAGCGGCTCGCCCTCCGTCATCGTCAGTGCCGTGGCGTAGGGCATGTGAGTGTGAAAGGCGACGCGTGCGCGCGGCACATTTTTGTGAAGGCGCGCATGAATGTAGAAGGCCGTCGCTTCGGGTTCGCCGTCGCCGGCAACAACATTGCCGTGATAGTCGCAGACCAAGAGGCTCGAAGCGGTAATCTCGCTGAAGGCATAGCCATAGGGATTGACCAGAAACAGGTCATCGTGGCCTGGAAGCAGCGCCGAGAAATGGTTGCAGATGCCCTCATGCATTCCCAGACGCGCCGCGGACCGGAAGCAGGCCGCCAGATCCCGCCGCGCCTGCATTACCTCATCGCTGTCGATCGCGGGGCGGTTGTGGCGCAGTTTGCTGTCTGCGGACTGCAGGGCGGTGCCTCTATTGCTGAGCGAATGGGCCATGATGGTTGTCTCCGATAGTTCAGTAAGGCTACGTGGTGGAAGCTGTGTCGGGCGTCGTCTCCCCGTCAGGAAAACGGGTGAGATAACTCAGGATGACATCGACGATATGCGCCTTGCGCTTTTCGATATTGTCCGGTGAAACCAGCGCACGGTTGAACAGCATCGACAGGGTGTGCTGGTTCGACAGGTAGAAGTAGCCCAGCCCCGACATCGAGATATAAAGTTCGACCGGGTCGACATCGCGCCGGAAAACACCTTTTTCCTCGCCATCCTTGAGAATGTCCCTGAGAACCTCCGAAAGCCGATCATACAGCGACCGGATGATTGGCGATTTGGCGATGTGCTTGCCGCGATGCAGGTTCTCGGTGTTGAGCATGACGATGATATCCGGCTCGTCCACAAATGTCTGAAACGTGGTCTCGCACAGCTTTGTCATCGCCTGGATCGGGTCGAGTCCGGCGAGTGAAACGTCGCCCTGGCGCCGCCGCAATGTCTCATAAGTGCGTTCCAGCACGCGGATATAGAGCTCTTCCTTGCTGCGGAAGTGGTGGTAGAGCAGGTTTTTGCTGATCTTCGCCCGCGCGACGATCGCATCGACGCGGGCGCCGTCATAGCCCTTTCGTGCGAACTCGCTTTGCGCCGCAGCAAGTATCTTTTCCTGGGTTCGGATTCCGTCCCTCTTCCCGGTTGTGGCTTTCACGATTTCCAGTCCTCCTCGCGCCTTGCCCATTCACACCTCCGGTTAAGCCGAGACAGAAGCCAACATCAAGCATTCTCTTGCAACCGACGGCCGACCAGCGGCGCGCAACGTTCGACCGAAACCCGGACCGTTTCCTGGTTGTCACGCTGCCACCAGTCCAGTTTCGAGAAGATTTCGATCTCGAACGGGCCATCATAACCGATCTCGTCCAGCACCCGCCGGTACTGGGCAAGATCAATCACGCCATCGCCGACCATGCCACGATCCTGATAGACGTCGCGGGTGGGAACCAGCCAGTCACAGAGGTGAAAGCTCAGAATTCGCTCCGGACCGGCCTTGCGCAACCCCTCGGCGAACTGTGGGTCCCACCAGCAATGATAGACATCGGCAACCATGCCGGTCCCTTCGCCAAGGCGGTCGCACAGATCGAGGCACTGGGCAAAAGTGTTCAGGCAGGAGCGGTCGCCAGCATACATCGGGTGCAGCGGCTCGAGCCCCAGCGCCACGCCTGCCGAACGCGCATCAGGCAAAAGGGCCGCCAAAGCGTCCTCGACCCGGTTGCGGGCTGCCACCAGATCCTTTTCACCTGCCGCCAAACCACCCGGCACCACCACCAGGCATTTCGCGCCGATTGCTGCGGCGGCATCAAGACGCCGCCGGTTTTCATCAAGCGCCTTGTCAAAGGCTGCGACGTCGTTGGTGTTGACCCAGGCGCTGGTGCAAAGGCTTGGGACGAAAAGGCCGGCGTCGCGAATCTGCCGCGCAGCCTCTGTCACCCCGGCCGCATCAAGGTAGTCGATCCAGACGCCGATGCCGCCGACACCTTGGCGGGCATAGCCGTCGATTGCCTCAGGCAGCGTCCAGTTGCGGGTGGTGATCTGGTTGATGGCAAACCGGCTCAGATCGCTCATCACACCGACCCGCCTGCAGATGCCTTTGTCATCGACGCCCGCAACGCTTCGGTTGCCGCCTGGTTGAGACCCTTCCCTTCGATCACGACACCATAGAACTGGCGCGCATGTTCGGTGGTGATCTTGCCATCGAGAACATCTTCAAGAATGGCGTTGAGATTACGTTCCAGCGGCAAGCCGTAGCCACCACCGCCAGCCTGCTCATGGCGTATCACATCGCCGGTGCGAACCGTGCGCGTGACCTTGCTGTCGAGGAGGTCGAATGCGCCATCATCCGAACTTAGCAGATTGCGTGATGCTGCCCCCGGCTCTCCGCCAAACAGACCATAAGGCCGGGTCTCGTAGCGGTCGGCACGCAGTTGTAGCACCGCTTCATCAGCCATCAGCCGGTATTGGCGCACCACGCCAAGTCCGCCACGGGTAGCCCCAGCCCCTGCAGAATCCGGACGCAGACCGTATTCCTCGATGCGCACAGGATAGGTGGATTCCATCACCTCCACCGGCATGTTGGACATGTTTTGCGAGGGATTGGTAATGGCGTCGATGCCATCCTTGGTGGCGCGGGCGCCGAGCGCGCCATTGATCATGTCGACCATGATGAAGGGTTCGTGCGTGGTCTTGTCGTAACCGCCAAGACAGACAACCGAGTTGCCGCCCTCGCCGGCCGCAACCACCTTGCCGGGCACGATTTTCGAGAGCGCGCCAAGCACCGTGTCTGCCACCCGGTAGCCGGTCAGCGCGCGCGCTGCCACCGGCGCAGGGAAATCGGGATTGAGCAGACTGCCTTTCGGAGCGCTGACATCGATGCAGCGGTATACCCCCGAATTGTTGGGCACCTCGCCATCGAGCACGCAGCGGATGGCAAGATAGGTTGCCGATTTGACGAAGGACAGCGTCGAGTTGATGGCGCCTTTCACCTGCGGGGAACTGCCGGTGAAATCAACATTGAGCTGGCTGCCCTTGACGGTGATCGTCACCTTGATCGGGATCGCCGCCTTGGAAAAACCGTCACCGTCGATGTAGTCGGTGAAGCTGTAGTCGCCGTCGGGCCACTCGGTAATCTCGTTGCGGGTCAGGCGTTCGCCATAATCGAGGAATTCGCCCAGGAACGAGCGAAACTGGTCCACACCATATTTGTCCACCAGCCGCAGCAATTCACGCTCGCCCAGCGCGCAGGTTGCCAGCTGTGCCTCCAGATCGCCGATGACGAGGTCGGGCAGCCGGACATTCTTGCGGATGATATCGAACAGCGCCTTGTTCGGCACGCCGCGGTCAAACAGCTTGAGCGGCGGAATGCGCAGGCCTTCCTGGAATATCTCGGTAGAATCGCTGGCGTTGGAACCGGGGACCCGGCCGCCAACATCGCAATGGTGGCAGATCACCACCGAGAACCCGATATGCTCGTCACTGCGAAAGATCGGCTTGAACATGAAAATGTCGGGCAAATGCATGCCGCCATCATAGGGATCGTTGAAGATGATCACATCTTCCGGTGCGAGATCATCGCCATAATGGCGCAGCAATGCCTCCATGGCGTCGGGCACGGCACCCAGATGCAAGGCAACGGTCTTGGCCTGCGCCAGGATCCGCCCTTCCGCATCGCACATGGTGGTGGAATAATCGAGAACATCGCGCACGATCGGCGAGCGCGCCGTGCGCATCACCGTATAGGCCATGTCGTCAACAATCGACTCCACGGCGCTTTTGAGAACGGCGAAGGTGATGGGATCCAGAGTGGAAGTCATGAAAGTGTCCCTCCTCGCTCAGGCGAGCTCGATGTGGAGATTAAGTTGCGGGTCGATGGTCGCCGTAGCGTTTGGCGGGATCACCACCGTGCTGTCGGAGGCCTCCAGAATGGCCGGCCCCTGCAGCGTCGGCGGGCAGCGACGACGCTCATAGACCGGGGTCGAAACCCACCCTTGCTGCTTGCCGAAAAAGACCTCGCGCCATGAGACCGGGTCGGTTGCATCCGGCCGGTCGGGGCTGACTTTCTTGAAGTCCAGCTTGCCGGGCAGATAGCCGCGTCCTGTCAGCCGGATGCTCACCGCCTCGATGCTGTCGGAGGAGGAATAGCTGTAGATCGATTTGTACATCTCCAGAAACCTGTCGCGCACTGCAGCCGTATCAAACGGCTCGCTGAACGGCACCGCCAGCGACATTTCCTGGCCCCGGAAACGCAGATTGATTTCCGAAATCAGTTCGATCCCGCTTTCGGCAATTCCTTCTTCCAGGAGCGATTTGCGGGCCTGCTGCCGCAGATTTTCGGCAACACGCGAAAGCTCATCAAGGTCGAGCCCGTCGAGAGCCCCGGCAATCGGCGCAATGTAGTAGCGTTCGACATCGCCGGCGAGCATGCCCATGGCGGTGAACACGCCGGGCGAAGCAGGGATCAGCAAGCGCTTGATCGATAACAATTCGGCAATGCTTGCCGCGTGAACCGGGCCGGAGCCGCCAATGGCAACAAGTGTGAAATCCCGCGGATCAACACCACGTTCGACGGTGACAGCACGGATGGCGCGCGCCATGTTGGCGTTGGTGACTTCGCGAACGCCGTAGGCGGCTTCCACCGCGTCCAGCCCCAGTCGGGCACCGAGTTCGGCGCTCAGGGCATCACGCGCCAGATCGCTCGAAAGCGCCCGCGAGCCACCGGCAATCGAGCCCGGCAGGTAGCCCAGAACCAGATTGGCGTCGGTCACCGTGGGGCGTTTTCCGCCCATGTCATAACACACCGGTCCCGGATCGGCGCCGGCCGAAATCGGCCCGACCTTGATAAGTCCGGCGCTGTCGAGATGGGCGATCGAACCGGCGCCACTACCAACCTCGGCCACATCAACCGTTGGCACACTCATCATGTATCCACCGGCCTTGATGAAGCGGCTCGGCGTGGAAATGCCGGCCCTGAATTCATACTCGCTGACCCGGCTCAACTCGCCATCGCGCACCAGCGAGGCAGAGGCAGTGGTGCCGCCCATGTCGAAAACCACCAGATCCTTCACGCCCAGCGCAGCGCCCAGCCGGCCGCCACCGACAACGCCGGCGGCCCGCCCCGAGGAGATGAAGAACACCGGCTTTTCACGCGCCGTTGCCGAAGACGCCAGCGCCCCGTTGGAGTTGCCAACCAGAAGCGGCGCATTGATGCCGAGGCTGGCGATGCCTTCCTCAAGCTGGGTCAGGTATTTTTCCAGAACCGGAGCCACATAGGCATTTACCACCGTCGTGCTGGTACGCTCGTATTCCTTGGCTTCGGGCAGCACAGAAACCGAGGTGGTAACCGGCAGATTTGGAAATTCTCGCGCCAGCAGCGCCTCTGCCCGCAACTCATGCGCCGGGTTGCGGTAGCTGTTGAGAAAACACAATGCCACCGATTCAATCCCTTCGGCGATCAGTTCGCTGGCCACCCTCAGCAATTCGTCCTCATCCATCGGCGTGATGATGCTGCCATCAAAGGCGATCCGCTCGTTAACCTCCAGCCGGTGCCGGCGCCGCACCAGCGGCTCCGGCTTTTCCCACTGCAGATCGAACATACCCGGCGTGCGCAGGCGACCGATCTCGAGAACGTCGCGGAACCCCTTGGTGGTGATCAGCCCGGTACGGGCGCCGACCTTCTGCAACAGTGTGTTGGAGCCGACTGTCGTGCCGTGCACGATCTCGTCGATATCAGCAAAACCGACGCCTGATTCAGCGACGATCGCGCGAATCCCCTCGAGCACCGCCATTTCCGGCGCCCGCGGCGTCGAAGCGGTCTTGTTGTGAAACAGACGCCCCTCTGAATCGATCAGCACTAGATCGGTAAACGTGCCGCCGATATCGACGCCGATACGGTTTGATCGACTTTTTTTCATCATGCGTCCTTCACGATTTGAGTTGTACCAATTGGTTAGTATAATCAAATTCAAACGTCAAGAAGCCATGCAACACAGGGGTCGAAGGTAAGGATCGTCTTTTTCTGTTGCGGACGGCTATTGTACTATGTAGTCTGAATTTCGTGTTCAATCAAAAATGGGGAACTTGAAATGAAAATGCTTACACGATTTATCTCCGCCGCTTCGGCACTGGCGCTTTTCGGCGCCGTTGGCTCCGCCACCGCCGAACCGCTTACCGTCAGGCTGGACTTTTCCCCATGGGGCGTTCACGCCGGAATGCATCTCGCCGAGCAGAACGGCTGGTTCGATGAAGCCGGTCTGGATGTTGATGTTCAGGATGGCCGTGGATCAGGCAACACGCTTCAACTGGTCAATTCCGATCAGGTCGATGTCGGCCAGATCCAGCTCGGCCTATTGGGCTCCGCCCGCAAGCAAGGCGCCGAGGTCAAATCCTTCGCAGGCTTTCTCAGAAAGACGGATTTGTGCGTCCTCGTCGACAAGGATTCACCGATGTCCACCGTGGCCGACCTGAAGGACAAAAGCGTTGTCGTGTTTGCCGCAAGTCCCTGGGCGCCCTTCATCGACGCCTTTCTCGCCGGTGGCGGGCTGACCCAAAGCGATGTCGAAATTCTGTTTGTCGACCCGTCTGCCTTGTGGGGCACCTACACGGCCAAGCGCGTGGATGGCCTGATGTCGACCGTCAGTTCGGCCCTGCCCGTGGCCGAAGCCAACCGTCCCTCCAAATGCATCACGCTTGACCAGGCCAACCTGTTCTTTCCCAGCTATGGCCTGATCGCCACGGAAAAGACTATCAATGAGCGCGGCGAAGAACTGGCCAAGCTGGTTGCGGTCGAACAGCGCGCATGGCAGGCAATCAAGGAAGATCTCGAACTCGGTGTCGATGCCATGGTCGCAGCCCGGCCCGATGCGAACCTCAACCGTGATGTGCTGCGCGAGCAGATCCGGTTGTCGATCGAATATTTCAACACCCCGGCAACCGAAGACTCGCCGATCGGCTTCCAGGCCAAACAGGACTGGGAAGACGCGCTCAAGGGCATGGAACAGGCCGGAATTATCGATTCAGGCTGGAAGGCGGAAGATTATTACACCAATGATTTCGTCAAGTAATGGCTGAGCCAGAAAGGTACACACTTGTGGCATCAGCAGTACCCAATTTGGCGATCGAACGTGTGGGGAAGGTTTATCCTTCCTCACACGGCGCGGTGACGGCTCTCAAGGACATTGACCTTGCCATCGCCCCCGGCGAATTCGTCAGCATTGTCGGCCCCAGCGGGTGCGGCAAGAGCACCCTCCTGAAATGCGTCGCCGGGTTGGAGCCCATCAGTTCGGGCTCAATTGCAGTTCATGGCAAGCCGCTCGACGGCCCACCCGATGCGCTCGGTGTGGTGTTCCAGCGCGATGTGCTGCTCGACTGGCGAACCATTCTCGACAATGTGCTGTTGCAGGCTGAATTCCTCGGCCATTCAAAGGCCGAATACCGCCCCAAGGCGCAACAATTGCTTTCCCGCTTCGGCCTCAGCGGGTTCGAGGACCGGCACCCGTGGGAGCTTTCCGGCGGCATGCGGCAGCGCGCCTCGATCTGCCGGGCGCTGTTGTGCGAGCCGGAACTTCTGTTGATGGATGAGCCTTTCGGCGCGCTCGACGCCATGACCCGGGACGACCTCAATGTCGAACTGGCGCGGATCTGGCAAGGCACCAACAAGACGGTGCTATTCATCACCCACTCCATTCCGGAGGCGGTTTTCCTCTCCGACCGGGTGGTCTTGATGTCCCGCAGCCCGGGCGAGATCGTTGACATCATCGATATCGACCTGCCGCGCCCGCGCCCGCTGTCGATCCGCGAATCCGCCGCCTTTGGCGACTACACACACCGTATCCGGCATCACTTTGCCGAACTGGGGATTGTTCAGGAATGATCGACTGGATCTACAACAAGCTCGTCTTCGATACCCGCGCCCGCGACGTCATCCTTGTGCTGGCTGTCACCGTTCTGGTCTGGGAATTTGCGGTCTACATCTTCCAACCACCAGCGATCCTGCTGCCGGCACCGTCTGCGATCTGGGCCGATTTCATCTCCACTCCCGGCACTTTCCTGCGGCACATGCTCTACACGCTCTCCACCACCGCCATGGCCTTCGTGCTATCGGTGGTGCTTGGTGTGGTGCTGTCCATCGGCATTGTCCAGTCGCGTCTGCTCGAACGCACAATCTACACCCTGCTTGTGGCGCTCAACTCGGTACCGAAAGTGGCGCTTGCGCCGCTGTTCGTGATCTGGCTCGGCACCGGCCTCGAGCCGAAACTGGCGGTAGCGGTGATGCTGGCGATCTTTCCCATCGTCATCGACACGGTTCTCGGCCTGCGCTCGGTCGATCCCGACATGCTTAACCTGGCCCGCGCCACCCGCGCATCCAATTTCCAGGTGCTCTACAAGATCAGATTGCCCAACGCGCTGCCGAGCCTGTTCGCCGGCATGAAGGTGGCGATCTCGTTTGCACTGATCGGCGCCATTGTCGGCGAGTTTGTCGCAGGCGGCAACGGTTTGGGCTTTCTCGTGCTCGTGGCCCAGGGCCAGTTCGACACCACCCGCGTCTTCGTCTCGCTGGTGTTGCTGGGCTTGATGGGAACCGTGTTGTTCTACCTCGTCGACTTCGCTGAACGGCTGATGCTGCCCTGGCACGTGTCGCAACGCTGACGCGACTGACAGTTCGACAACCAGAACGCTCGCGTCCTTGCCGGCGGGATCGCAGATCTGTGAATGCGCGCAAGCGGCGAAGGTTCCAAGCTAAGCTACGTTTCCCAACTTCCGCCATCACGCCGGTCGACAACCAAATCGCGTCTTAGCCGTTTTCTTCTCATTGACGAAACCTGAAAAGAGGATCTGGAGCCAGGACCGACTACCCCTCCCAGCCACTCGTCGACACACTCGGTGCCTCTTTTGCCCGAGAGCGGCATAACCAAAATGGTGGGGCTAACATCGCCAGCGGCTTCCAGGTTCTGGCTCTCCGGCTCAGCGTGCTGTGATCGGGCACAGGCCGATCCAATCCCATCAGATCAAGCACTGAACTCACAAGCCCTTGGCTCTGGCGCAGCCGCAGCCCAAACAGCATGCCCAGCATCAGCGTCGTTTCGTTCGCCAGGTCAGAGCGGCGAAGGCCAGCCCCGTACTCCGCCCAATCGTCACCTTGAACTTCATCTTGCCGATGTGATGGTGGCGAGCGGCGTTATGTTTGTCCGGCATGCTGGACCAATCAAGCCATTTTCAGATTCTGGTCGCATAGATGCAGAATGTTGAAATTTAAGCCGTGTACCAATTCCGGGCGCCGGGGATGCAGGGCGACGAGGTTCTGGCAGAGGAGCATGACCATCCATGATGCGACCTATGTTTGGCCGAGTTCGTCTCAACCGTTCGAATGGCTCTGCAAGGTTTGGCCGCCGTCAATCAACCAGAGTGCGCCGCTCACATGCCGGGCAGCATCCGAGGCCAGAAACAACACGACTTCGGCAACATCCTCGGGTTGACCTATGCGGCGCAACGGGATGCGTGCGGCAAAGCGGTCGACGGCTGAGGCACCCC
>TARA_R110002051_G_scaffold87881_7_pt1 | contig 25248 bp, 24 predicted proteins | sample TARA_R110002051 | Tara Oceans TARA_R110002051 (sample SAMEA4397023) | marine metagenome | biome: Polar Biome; feature: [MES] marine water layer (ENVO:01000295) within the mesopelagic zone...; material: water (ENVO:00002006), including particulate matter (ENVO:01000060) such as......
TCTGGGTGTTACGCTCCGGGATGGTGCGCTGGGTGATCTTGCCGATGGTCGGGGTGCCCTTCGGGCTGCCCTTCATGTAACCGTCGAACTTTTCCCAGACGATCTTTTTGCCGGGCTCAAGCTCAACCACCTTGTAGGGACCGGAGCCGACCGGCTTCTGACCCATACCGTCCGGACCGACCTTCGAATAATAGTCCTGCGGATAGATCGGCAGGGTGCCGGAGACGAATTCGAGTGCTGCCGGGAACGGCTTCTTCAGGTGAACAAGCACCTTGTACTTGTCGACCTTCTCGGCGTTCTTGATCCAGTTGACGTTGCTCTGGGTTTTCACACCGTTATCCGGGTTGGCCACCCAGTTGATGGTGTAAACCACGTCGTCCGCGTCGAGCTCTTCACCGTTATGGAAGGTGATGCCTTCGTTCAGGACGAATTCCAGCGTGGTGTCGTTTGCCCATTTGTAGGACTTTGCGATGAGGGGCTTGTATTCCATCGTCTTCGGGTCACGCCACAACAGCGCGTCCCAGGTCAGGCGCTGGAAGATGATGCCTTCGCGCGCGGTGTTGAAATAGAAATCAACATTCTCCAGCTCGCGTTCCCAGACAATATTCAGGTTGTCGTCGGCTTTGCCGGCATGAGCCGCCGGAATTGCCGAGACGATCGCCAGCGAGGCTAACGCCGACGCAGCAAGAAATTTCTTCATGTCCACTCCTGTTCGTTAGGCCGGTTTCTGGACTGCAAAGCAAATAAGAAACGTTGCGCTGCACAGCCGTCGGACTGACTGTCCTGACCGATTAGGAAGCGAAGCATTGCAGGCTCAATTTCGCATTGCAAGAACTTGAACCGTTATTCCCACAGGAATTTTCCGCGTTGCAGCATCAGTAGTTGCGATCCGGTCGTTTTCCGGCGCGCTATACGCGTGTCACGGGGCGGGCGGAGTGATCCCGTATTCCTGCGCCCAGGGCTGTAGTGCTTCCATGATGCCTGGATAGAGCAGCACGCCTTTTTCCTTGGAGTCCTTGCGTTTCTGGATCGCATTTTGCCCCGGCAACCGGACAGGGGCACTTCCCGGGACGGGCTTGTTGGCGAGGCATTTTGAGACAATATGGTCGATTTGCCGGTTAAAGGCGTCCCTGCCGGAAAAAGCGGTCGGGTCGCACAACTGTATATGCACGCTGGCTCCCCAACCTTCCGCGGGGTCGGCACGTCCATGTCCTGAAAGCCCCTGGGTGAGCGCTTCGATCATCAGGGCCAGGCCATATCCCTTGTGTCCGTATTCCTGCCCGCCGATGGGCAGAATGGTGCCGGGCGGGTCGGTGAACAGCACACCCGGATCGTCGCTTGCCGCGCCATCCGCATCCTGGACCCACATGCCGGGCAGCTTCCTGCCTTCGCCATGCAGGCGTCCGGTCATGCCGTTGGTGGTGATGGAGGCGCTGGTATCGATGAGAATCGGGTCATTGCTGGTGGGAATTCCAACCGCGATCGGGTCCGGGGTGAACAGCGGCTCTGTGCCGCCATAGGGGGCAACGCTGGCGACGGCCGGATCGGAGCAGGTGATCTGCACCATGCAGCCCTCGCGCGTCGCCCGCTCAAGAAAGACCGCGAGACAGGCAATGTGGTGGCTGCGGCGGATGGCAATGCTCGCGGTGCCATAGAGTTTCGCCCGTTCTACGGCCTGGTCCACGGCGCGGGCGGTCAGCCAGACACCCGGCAGGCGGCGCCCGTCCCATGTCGCGACCGCCCCGCGATCACTCAGCACTTCGGGGCTGCCCTCCCGGCGCATGCTGCCGTCTTTCAGCGCTTTCAGATAAGGCGCGCAAAGCTGCATGCCGTGGGTCGTGTGCCCCATCATGTCAGCCTCGACCAGCGCGGCTGCTATGGTCGTGGCCTTGTCCGTGTCTAATCCCGCCGTCTCGAAAAGAGCCGTTGCAAAATCGCTCAGGATGCTGCTGTTCCAGCGTTTGCCGGTCATATCGATTCCCCTCCCCAGGGTGTACGCGGGCCGATGCCATCTTTCTTGTTTGCCGGCAGGGTTGCTTTAATCTCCCTGACGCGGTTCGGTCACCCATCAGGCTATTGCGGATACAGCAATTGAAGAAGAAAAAGTCGCTTTCTCCACCGGAGATCATTGGCTGGCGGGAGATGGTTAGCCTGCCGGACTACGGCATCGAAACGCTGGCAGCGAAGATCGATACCGGCGCGCGAACGTCGGCCCTGCATGCCGTCGATCAAAGACTCTTCGAGAAGGATCACCAGATCTGGGTCCGGTTCATCATCCCGATTCCCAGCCGCCGCAGAGGCGTCAGGATCGAGGCGCCGGTTGTCGATGAGCGGGATATCAAGAATACCGGCGGGGTTCCCGAACGCCGGCTGATTGTTCGAACCGCGCTGGTTCTCGGTAGCCATCACTGGCACATAGATGTTTCACTGGCGAACAGGGAGAAGATGGAGTTCGATCTGATACTCGGACGAACGGCCATCCGGGACCGCGGGATGCTGGTAAACCCGCGCCGCTCGTTTTTACTGGGCGATCCGGACCTTCTGAAACCAATCGACGGGGATGCAGAACGATGAAAATCGTCATGATGGCGCGTAATCCGAACCTTTACTCCCATCTGCGTCTCAAGGAGGCGGCGGAAGCGCGCGGGCATGAGCTGGATATCGTCAATACCCTGCGCTGCTACATGAACATCGCTTCCCGCCGTCCCGAGGTTTACTACAACGGCGAGAAGCTGCCGAAATACGACGTGGTGATCCCGCGTATCGGCGCTTCCGTGACCTTCTATGGCCTTGCCGTCCTCCGTCAGTTCGAGATGATGGGGGTCTATCCGCTCAATGAATCGGTGGCCATCGGCCGCTCCCGCGACAAGCTGCGCTCGATGCAGCTTCTGGCGCGGGACGGTATCGGCTTGCCGGTCACCACCTTCGCCCATGATCCGAAGCAGACCGAAGAGGTGCTGAGCCTCGCCGGTGGTGCGCCGCTGGTGGTCAAGCTGCTGGAAGGCACCCAGGGCATCGGCGTCGTGCTGGCGGATTCGGACCGTTCCGCCAAATCGGTGATCGAAGCCTTCCGGGGCGCCGGGGTTAATATTCTGGTGCAGGAATTCATCAAGGAAGCGGGCGGCACCGATATCCGTGCCCTGGTCGTCGGCGGCAAGGTGATCGCGGCCATGCAGCGCACCGGGGCCGACGATGAATTCCGGTCCAATTTGCACCGGGGCGGCAGCGCCAAGGCGATCCGGATCAGCCCGGAAGAGCGGGCAACCGCGATCCGCTCGGCCAAGACCCTTGGCTTGAATGTCTGCGGCGTCGACATGCTGCGCTCCAATCACGGGCCGGTGGTGATGGAGGTGAATTCCTCCCCCGGGCTCGAAGGGGTGGAGAAGGCAACAGGCATCGACGTTGCCGGCAAGATCATCGAACATATTGAAGCCCGCGCGAAGGCAGGCAAGACCAAGACAAAGGGCAAAGGCTGATGGCCAAACGGCCGGATTTCGTCATTGGCGGGGTTTCGGTTGCCCCGGGCACGCGCCAGACAGTCGATATCCCGGTCAGTGTGCTGTCGGACAACACGCCGGTGCATCTGTCGGTCCATGTCATCCACGGGCGACGGCCGGGGCCAACCCTGTTCGTCAGTGCCGCCGTGCATGGCGACGAGGTGATCGGGGTCGAGATCGCCCGCCGGCTGCTGCGCTCTTCACAGGTAAACAGCGTCAGCGGAACGTTGCTCGTTGTTCCGATCGTCAACACGTTCGGGTTCCTCAACCATTCCCGCTATATGCCGGACCGGCGCGATCTGAACCGCAGCTTCCCCGGTGGCGAGAAAGGCTCGCTTGCGGGGCGCTTGGCGCATCTCTTCATGACGGAAGTGGTGGAGCGGTCCGATCTCGGGATCGACCTTCATTCCGCCGCCATTCACCGCACCAACATGCCGCAGATCCGGATCTCGCCAACGCAGGCGGATACATTGTCTTATGCCCATGCCTTCGGCGCGCCGGTGATCATCCGGGCGAAGCTGCGGGACGGTTCTCTTCGAGCAGCGGCAAAAGCGCGGGGCATCGACATGCTGCTTTATGAAGCGGGCGAAGGGCTGCGGTTCGACGAGCAGTCGGCGCGGGCGGGTGTCGCCGGAATTCTCAGGGTCATGCAGGAAATGTCGATGATCCGGGGGCGTGGTGTGTCGAAACCCCGGGCGCGGGCGGTGGAAGCCTCTAGCAGCTCCTGGACTCGTGCTCCGGCCGGGGGGCTTCTCCGGGCCTTCAAGGGGACAAGCGAGTATGTTGTCGAAGGTGATCTGCTGGGGGTGATTGCCGATCCTTTTGGGGAAGTGGAAATCCAGGTTCTGGCGGAGACCACCGGAATCATTATCGGCCGGACCAACTTGCCGGTGCTGAATGAGGGCGATGCCCTGTTCCACATCGCCGAGACCAGTCGGCGAAAGGCGGAAACGACCATCGATCAGCTTGCCAACCAGCTTGAGGCGGATCCGATGTTCGACGAGGACGAGATTATCTGACCGGGGTGGTTCTTACTCCGCCGCATCCCTTGAGCGGCCGCTGAGGCGCTGCCGCCGGGCTTCTTCCAGAACGCCTGCCAGCACTTCGGTATGGAACCGGTCGCAGCCGATGCAGAGATTGCGGTAGGGCTCACCTTTCACGGTGATGGTCTCCGACTTCTTCAGGAAGGTTTCGACGTCCCAGCCATGGGCGATCCCCATGCGTTCCGGGTGCCCCATCGAGATCGCCTCGAAGGCGGGGTGGCCGACCAGGCTGTCGATGATGTCTTCCAGCGGCTCTTCCGTCAGGTTGCCGAGCGGCGCCTTGGTTTTCAGGCAGCAGGGGAAAACGTCACCGTTCGGATCGATGGACACTTCCGAGCCGGAATAGCGCCGGTTCAGGAAATTCAGGCCGCCGGACCAGACATTGCAGAAATTGTCGTTGATGGTCGCCTTGGAGAGGCCGTTCTTCCAGGCCCGGCCGCGCGGCCAGATCTTGCCGATCCAGGCATCCTCCGTGGCACCAAAGAAGGAAAAGGCCGGTCCGTCATCGTCCCAGGCCCGTTCGGACGGTTCATGCACGAAATCGCGCATGCCGGCGGCCTTGAACCACTGGGTCAGCCGTTCCTGCAGCGGAACCCGCTTCTCGCCCTCCATACCGACATGGAAATCATCCATCCCGGCGACCGAGATCATGTAGATGCCGCGTTCCAGCAGCTCGCCGATGATCTTTTCGGTGAGCAGGTCACCCGTGGTCTGTACGACGAGACGGACGCCGCCCTGCGCCTTGTACTTGTCCCGGATCATTTCCAGCGCGGGATAAAGAATATTCTCCCGCACGGGATCGATCAGCACTTCCCCGCCGGAGACGATGATCCGGCTGTTCCGCTCGACATAACCGCCGGGGGCGTTGTCGTCCGGTTGTTGCAGATCGAGATAGGTGAGCCGTTCGGGCAGGTTCGCGATGATGCGGGGGAAATTCTCTTCTGCCGCACTGACGACCGCTTTCAGCTCGTCGCGGACATAGGGCCGGAACTTGTCCTCGTAGCAATGCTTGCACCGCCGGTGACAAGCCCATGAGAGGACGTAATAGATACTTTCCATTAGATTTTTCCCGCTTGCATCTGGTGATGCATATGCCTGTTCCGGCACGGCCTGTGAAATCACGCCTCCGTCAGCAGTACGCGATCCAGCCGGATAAGAGCCTACCTTCGATGGCGCAGGCAGGTCGAGCCGCATGCCCGTCCGGTTGCACGGGGGCGCCTCTTCCGGTACCCCATGAGTGTGGTTCTGAGAGGTGCGGATGACGGCAAGGACACTGATTGGCGATCTCGGCGGCACGAACTTGCGGCTGGCACTGACCGATGGCACCGCGCTTGAGGCCGAGGCCCGTTTTCTGACGGCAGAGCATGACGGCCTGGAAGCTGCGCTTGACGCTTATCTGAACGGGCTTCCGCCCACGCACCGCCCGGCCGGGGCCATTCTTGCCGTGGCGGGGCCTGTTTCCGGTGACCTCTTTACCCTGACCAACTGCCCCTGGAGCTTTTCCCGGCAAGCTGTCGCGGGACGTTACGGCTGGAGCCGGTTTGATCTGCTGAACGATTTCTCGGCGGTTGCGTCCGGCCTGCCATATCTGGACGGCCCTGATCTTGAACTGGTCAAGGACGGCACTGCGATGCCGGATGGGCCCAAGCTGGTGCTCGGGCCGGGGACGGGACTTGGTGTCGGGATCGCGGTGCCCTCGGAAGATCGCTGGACTGTGCTGGATGGGGAAGGCGGGCATGTCAGCCTGCCGGTTTGCGATGCGGAAGAAGCGGATCTGATGCGCCGGCTGAAACACGGCACCGTGCCGGTTTCAGCCGAAGAGGTCCTGTCCGGCTCGGGGCTGGCGGCTTTGTTCAATGCCATAGCGGAGCGGGACAGGGGGGCGGAGCGTGACGGGGTGGCGGAGCGGGCCGAGGCCGGTGCCGATGTCATGGCCCGGCTGACCGATGACGCGTGCCCGGTCGCCCGCGAGGTACTGGACCGGTTCTCCGTGTTCCTGGGGGCGGTTGCCGCGAATGCGGCCCTGACCGTGGGGGCACGCGGTGGCGTCTATCTGACCGGCGGTGTGCTGGGGCATGCAGGCGACGCTTTCCGGCAGGACCTGTTCCGGGACCGTTTCATCGCGAATGCCCGCATGGCGGATTATCTCGCCGCGATCCCGGTCTATCGCATCCGGCATCCGGAGCCGGGTCTGTTCGGGCTCCGGATGCTGGCGCGTGGTGTGTCTCTCACTCAGTGAATGACGGCTGGCAGGTCATGCCTCTTCGGTCAATTTTGACATTGTCACCCGGTTCCTTACGCTCGGACGCTCCTGCATTCTTGCGTACCAGGCCCGGAGAGCGCCGCATTCCTGTGGCACCGGCACGTCCACGCGCTCGGCAAAGATCAGACCGCCTATTGTCGTGATATCGGCCATCGAGAAGACATCGCCAGCGACAAAGGGCTGTTTTTCCAGGACGTCGTTGAAATAGTGCATGCCTCTTATGGCTTTGTCGCGCTGGCGGAAACCCCATTCCGGGTTCTGATAAATCTCGACATCGGGCCCAAGCCCGGGCGTACCATGATGGAAATAAACACTTATGGCATCGAGCAGTTCCAGCTCCGCACGCTTGCTCATCATGTGGATCATGCCTTTTTCACGCGGCGTCCGGCCTGTGAGCGTCGGAAGGCCATCAAGCGCGTCGAGATATTCCGTGATGGCGGTGCATTCCGCAATGAAGCTCCCGTCCTCGAGTTCAAGCACCGGTAAGGTGCCGGAATAGTTCTTGGCCAGAAACTCCGGCGTCTTGTGCTCACCTTTCCAAAGGTTGACCGATATGAAGGTGACAAGCGGCTGCAGGTTTTTCTCGGCCAGAGCGATCCGCACGCGCGCCGGATAGGGGCCGGTGTGCCAGTCGTAAATTTTCATGATTAAGCTCTCTACCTGTCAGTTGGTAGATAATTCATAGGCTATTAATCCATTCGGTCAATGGCTATCTATCACTTGGTAGAATGCAGAATACCTTGATGAGGCGGGATATGGGCGAGAACGCTAAGGAAGCTATCCTGGCAGCAGCCAAAAAGACTGCGCAGGCACATGGTTACGGCGGATTGAACTTTCGTGAACTGGCGGCTGAAGTCGGTATCAAATCCGCGAGCATCTATTATCATTTTCCAAGCAAAGCGGATCTCGCGGTAGCAGTGGCCCGGCGCTATTGGGAGGACTCGGCAGCTTATCTGGAGGCGATGTCAGCCGAGCTTCCGGATCCTTTGCACTGTCTTCGTAAATATCCTGTGACGTTCCGCCGGGCGCTGGAAAATGGCAATCGCATGTGCCTGTGCAGCTTCATGGCCGCGGAATATGACGACCTGCCCGACCTCGTGAAAAAAGAGGTGCGGCATTTTGCAGATGTCCATGTGGGATGGCTTAGCAAGGCCTTGTCATCAGCCGGCATAGGCACTTCTGAGGAATGCGACCAGCGTGCAGGCGCCATCTTCGCTGCCATTGCAGGCGCGCAGCTGATGGCACGGAGCCGTTCGGATATCTCGCTTTTTGACGGGATGATCGACAGCTATCGCGCGGCGGGACTTCTCCCGGCCTAGGTAACGAGCCTTCAGCGCCCGTGACTGCTTTTGCATCCGGAGCCGGATCTCTTCAGGCTCCGGATGCTGGCGTCTGACTGGATTATTATTCAGTGCAGATTGGTCAGCACATCCTGGAACCGCTCCAGCGCCCAGTCGACCTGATCCCGTGTAATCACCAGTGGCGGGGCGATGCGGATGGAATGTTCGTGTGTGTCTTTCGCCAGAATGCCGCGCTCTTTCAGGGCCTCGCAGTACTTCTTGGCGCCGCCCGCTTCCGGCTGCAGCTCGACCGCCAGCATCAGGCCGCGGCCGCGGATTTCCTTCACCGCGTTGGAGCGGATGTCTTCCAGCCCGGCCTTGAAATAGGCGCCCTGTTCGGCGGAATTCTCGATCATTCCCTCGCTCACCAGCACGTCTAGCGCAGCCCGGGCGATGGCGCAGGCCAGCGGGTTGCCGCCGAAGGTGGAGCCATGCTGGCCCGGTTGCAGGACGCCGAGAACCTCGGTGTTCGAAAGCACGGCGGAGACCGGGTAGAAGCCGCCGGACAGCGCCTTGCCGACCAGTGTCACGTCCGCCTCGATCTCCTCATGCTCTTCCGCGAGCATCTTGCCGGTGCGGCCGAGGCCTGACTGGATCTCGTCCAGGATCAGCGTGATGTTGTGCTCGGTGCAGAGCGCCCGCATCCGCTTCAGATAGCCTGCGGGCGGAATGATCACGCCGGCCTCGCCCTGGATCGGTTCGATCAGCACGGCGACGGTGTTCGGTGTGATGGCCTGTTCGAAAGCTGTGATGTCACCGAACTTGGCCACCCGGAAGCCCGGCGCGAACGGGCCGAAGCCGCCACGCGCGACAGGATCGGTGGAGAAGCCGACAACGCCGATGGTGCGGCCGTGGAAGTTGTTGGAGAAGACGATGATCTCGGCCTGGTTCTCTTCCACGCCCTTCTGCTCATAACCCCATTTGCGGACCGCCTTGATGGCGGACTCAACGGCCTCGGCGCCCGAGTTCATCGGCAGCACCTTGTGGGAGCCTGTCAGCCGGGCGATGTCTTCGTAGAAACCGGCGAGCTGATCATTGTGGAAGGCGCGGGAGGTCAGGGTGATGCGTTTGGCCTGCGTCACCATCGCTTCAAAGATCTTCGGATGGCAATGGCCCTGATTGACCGCCGAATAGGCGGACAGGCAGTCGAGATACTGTTTCCCGTCCACGTCCCAGACATGCACGCCTTCGCCCCGGGACAGTACCACGTCCAGCGGTTTGTAATTGTGTGCGCCGAGGCGCTGTTCGGTGGCGATGAAGTCTGCGGCGTTTGCCATGAGTGTCTCCGTGGTTCGGGGTATCAGAAAGGCCAGGGCTCAGAAAGAACGTGTCGGCCGGTCCATGACCTTGCGGCCGAACAGGCTCGCGGTCAGGTCGACCATCAGGCGCGCGGTCTTGCCGCGCTCGTCGAGAAACGGGTTCAGCTCGACCAGATCGAGGGAGCTGACGCGCCCGCAATCGTTCAGCTTTTCCATGATCAGATGCGCCTCGCGGAAGGTCGCGCCGCCGGGGACGGTGGTGCCGACCGCAGGCGCGATCTCGGGATCGAGGAAATCGACGTCGAGGCTGACATGAATGATGCCGTCCGCCGCTTCGACCCGCGCCAGGAAATCTTTCAGAAGAGTGTTGACGCCATGCTCGTCGATGGCGCGCATGTCGATCACTTCGATCGGCTGGTTCAACAACTCGCGATGCTCCGCCGGATCGACGGAGCGGATGCCCATCATGGTCATGTTCTCGGGCTTCACCGGCACCTCGAGCGGCGGGAAGTAACCGTCGAAGCCGTCACGGCCGGTGAAATAGGCAACCGGGACGCCATGCAGATTGCCGCTCTCGGTGCTGTTGAGGTCGTGATAGTCGGTATGGGCGTCGAGCCAGAGCACGAAAAGCTCGCGGCCGTCTTCCCTGGCGGCCTTGGCGATGCCGGGAAGGGTTCCCGCCGCCAGCGCATGATCGCCGCCGAGGAAGATCGGTGTGCGTCCGCCCTGCTTCGCCTGATAGGCGGCTTCGGTGAGCGTCTCCACCCAGCCGGCGGTTTCCGTCAGGTTCTTGATCGCCTTGTTCGGATGGCTGCGCGGCGCGAGTTCCGCGGCGGCGCAATTCCCCAGATCCTCGACGGAATGGCCAAGGCTTTCCAGCGCCCGGCCGAGCCCGGCGGTGCGGAATGCGTCAGGCCCCATCAGGCAGCCCGGCTGGCCTGCCCCGATCTGAACGGGGGCGCCGACAAGAACACAGGAACGGGGATCGCTCATTCTCAACTCCATGAATGGTGTGCGGATCACGCGCCCGCGGACCAATGATGGCCGACCATGATGTCAGTATGCGGGCAATTCTCTGGCGCAAAATAGATGGCAATTTGCGCAATTTGATCCATGATATGGTCAATATGATAAACTAAATATGACGATTTGAAAAATGGATGCTGTTGACCAGAAACTGATCGCCGCGCTGCGCCGGGACGGCCGGGCAGGAATTTCCGAGCTTGCCGGGACGGTCGGGGTGTCGCGCGCCACGGTGCGCAGCCGGCTGGAACGGCTGGAGCGGGACGGCCATGTGCTCGGCTACACGGTGGTGCTGCGCGGGGACGCGTCGGAAATGCCCGTGCGCGGCATCATGCTGATCGAGATCGAGGGACGCGGGACCGAGAACGTGGTGCGCCAGCTCACCGGCATCGGCGAGGTCGGCGCGGTGCACAGCACGAATGGAAAATGGGATCTGATCGCGGAGATCGGCGCCGAGACCCTGACGGATTTCGATGATGTGCTGCGCCGTATCAGGTTGATTGAAGGCATCGCCAGTTCGGAGACCAACCTGCTGCTGGCAACACGGCGCAGCGCCCGGGCTGCTCGCCGGGGGTGACGGACAGGCGAGACCTAAGTCGGACGTGTCGGAAAGACCGAGGAGACGAGGGCGGCGGCAAAGGGGCGGTCGAGCGGTTGATTGGTCAGAAGCCGGTACCAGAATGCGCCGTGGATCATTGCCGTGACCGTGTCGATATCGGCCGATGGCGGTAATTCGCGTTCCGAGCAAGCCTTGTTCAAGATCTGGCGAACCATCTGCTCACGCGGGAAAACGAACTTCTCTTTGAAGGTTTCACAGAATTCAGGATCGCTCTGGGCGCAGGCAATCAGACTGCTGATGGCATCTCCCTCGCGTGCAAGGCTGTCAAATACGTCTGCCAGGAACTTTTCCAGCACCGAGCGAGCCGTTAATCCGGCGTTGCCCGAGAGCGTGGGCGGCTCGCCGGCAGTTTCGAAAAATGCTTCCAGCACCAGATCTGCCTTGCTTGACCAGCGACGATAGAGCGTCTGACGCGCTACGCCAGCTACACGCACAATTTCACTGATACTGACATTCTCGTAGCCTTTTTCCGTCACCAGGCGCCGCGCCGCAGCCTTGATTGCCGGTGCCGATGTTTCATCCCTAGGGCGGCCGCCCGGTTTGTTGTCATTGGTCATATCGTCTCTCATCAAAGAAGACTGTAGTCTCGTAAATTAGTGGACTATAGTCTATTATTGTGTCAGTCGTCTCCTAACGATTGTAGATCACTATGACCGGAAAACCTTCCTTGACCCAATGGGGCACCGCAGCCCTGCTGTGTGTGGCGACGCTGACCATCATGGTGGGCAGCGCCATCGCGCCCGCTCTCCCGCGGATAGCCGGTCATGTCGGCATGGCTGAGAATGCGAGTTGGCTGATCACCTTGCCTTCCTTGGGGGTGGTCGTTTTCGGGCCGATGGGGGGGCGCATGATTGACCGTATGGGCGGTCGGCGTGCTGTGATGCTCGGGCTGTTACTCTATGGTTTCCTGGGAGTGATAGGGGCGATTATCACCAGTGTCCCATTGTTATTGCTCGATCGTTTTCTGCTTGGTGGCGCGACCGCGCTCGTGATGGCTGGCGGGACGGTATTAATTTCCGAGTTTTTCGAAGGTGGCGAGCGCTTGCGTATGATCGCCCGGCAAGGGATGGCCATTGAGCTCGGTGGTGTCGTGTTTCTGAGTGCCGCTGGACTGATGGCGGAAATCAGCTGGCGTCTTCCCTTCAGCCTCTATCTGCTGGCCTGGTTGTTCTGCATTCTCGTCGCGGTTTCCATTCCTGATCCAGCCCCTGCGGTAGAGGATGACGCTGTGGCTCAGGACGATGGCGTGAACTGGGTCGGGGACATTTACTTTGCAGCAGCATTGTCACTGATCCTGTTTTTCGCCGGTTTCATTACCTTGCCCGGTCTGCTCGCCGATATGGGAGCTTCCGAAGCCATGACAGGATATTATCTGGCGTTCGTTTCGCTCGTTGCAGTTTGTGCCGCAGCCCTCATGCCCCGGATTCAGTTACTCGCAGGGACCCGTACGGTCTTTCTTGTCGCTTTCATGTGTTACGCGGTGGCTCACACAATTTATCTGTCCAGTCCTTCGTTACCGGCCTTGATTTTTGCGGGCTTTATGATGGGAGGCGCATTCGGTTTTTCCATTCCCCTGGCTAATCACGAAGTTGTTGAGAGGAGCCCGCGTGCGGTGCGGGGACGCAATCTGGCCTATCTCTCATCAGCAGTTTTTCTGGGCCAGTTCCTGTCCTCGTTCCTCGAACTGTTCAGTCCGGAAAAAGCCGTGACGTTCGGCTCGGCTGCCGGCCTCGCGGTCATTGGAGCAACGATCTACGCGATCCTCGCGCAACGGGCCGCACCGATCCGGCTTCCGGAACTTCCTGGCTGACCCTTTACGCGCCCATGAGAAAGGTCGCGACGCTGTATATTCATACTCGCACGGGCCGCTCACGGGTATTGCGGAGCGGCCCGTGCAGCTATTCTATTCCGAGGCGGCAGATTCAAGCGCATGGGAGCCGTGCGGGTTGTCGAGCACCATCAGCCATTTACCGTCCGGTTGGCGGCGCAGAATGGCGACGGTGAGGCCGCCCATGGTGACGTCCTCGCAACCGGGTTTGGTACCTCGCATGCCCCATGGTGCTAAATGCACAGCGATATCGCCGGTTACATAGACTTCATGCTCCCCGTAATGAACGGTCGGTTTGGTGGCAGCGAGTTCACTGAAGATTTGCCGGGCGACGGTTGCGTCGGCAACCTGCTGTCCCGGCTCGAACAGGATTGAGGCGCCGGGTTCGTAGGATGCCATGACACCGTCCAGATCACCTTTCTCGAGATTGGTGGTCATGGTCAGGATGGTGGAGAGAACGGCTTGTTTGTCTTCCATAGGAAATTCCTTTTCGTGTCGTATGGGGGAAACGCGCGCAGGTCGACACAAACCCAGCGCGCGCAAAGGCAATCGCATAAGCCTGCGTGAACGGGCGGCGATGAGATTCAGACGGCGCGGATATTCAGTGCAGCTGCTGTTCGGCGACGATGGCGCGTACCGTGGCGGCGAGGTCATCGGGGCAGGAAAACAGGGCCGGGTTTTTTTGTAGAGAGAGCGCGGCCAGGTCCCGTTCCATGCTGCGCGTGCGGGCAAGGATTTTCTCGTAGTCATCTGCATCGGCGCTTTGTGTCAGCGGGCGCGAATTGTCGAGCCGTCCGAGGCGGAGTGCTTCGGGCAGGCGGCGCGGGCAGCGGCATTGCGCCGCTGGGTTGGCGAGGCCGCAGACCCGTCCGGAGAAGGCGACGACCTCCGAGCGCGCACGGGACAGGCGTTTGCGATAAGTGGCTGGAGCGATTTCCAGCACATCCGCCGCTTCCCTGTGATCGAGTTCGAGAATGTCGCCAAGTACGAAGGCGGTGCGATGTTCCACATCCAGGCAAAGCAACATAGCCATTGTGCAGGCGATGCGGAGTTCGCCGAGCATGGCAACATCATCTGCTGCCGGTGCCGGATCCTCGACCAGGCCGGCATGCAGGTCTTCCTCAAAAGCCTTGAAGCTCAGGGTGAGTGTGCGGCTCTGGATTTTGCGGGAGCGCAGCAGGTAATTGACGGTGATCCGGTAGACCCAGGTGCGAAAAGCGCTCCGGCCCTCGAAGGTTGAGAGCCGGGTGATCATGAGGATCAGGATTTCCTGCGTCGCGTCCCGTGCATCGTCGGGATTGATGAGAAAGCGCAACGCCAGGGTGTAGATTGAATCCTGCGAAGCCCGGACAAGGTCTTGTAGCGCGCCTTTGTCCCCGATCCGGGCCTGTTGGACCAGATCATTAAGGGCTTTTGTATCCGGCACTTTCAGAGGCATGTTCGTCGCTCCGTCGTTGGTCTGAAAGATTAGAGACCAGACGGCAGGGATGTGTGACACTAATAGTTACGTCACGCTGCGGTATCTTCCTCAAGCAGGTCGAGTGCCTTGAGGGCAGTGCGGGCGGAGAGCCAGAGCTCTTCCTCTTCACGAATAACCTTGCAGACGACATTGAGGCCGACCAGCACGGTCTTCAGGGCAAGCGCGGTGGCGTGCGGATCGAGGCTTTCGGGCAGTTCCCCGGTTTCCTTGCCGGACGCGAGCAAATGTTCCAGCCGGGTGACATTCGCCTTGACGATATCGGTCACGATCGGACCGAGCTCTTCGTCGCGGCTGCACAGCTCGGCCACGCTTTTGATCGCGAAACACCCCCTGGCATCGGGATCCGCGGCACGGGCGCGGCAGGCGGCGCGGAATGTTCCGGTGATCCGGCGGCGGACCTCGCCCGGGTTGACCTGCGCATCGGCAAAGGCCTGGTCGGGGGCCTGGTCGCCATACCGGGCAAGGGCCTCGCGAAACAGGGCTTCCCGGCTGCCGAACGCATTATAGAAACTTGACCGGGTGATGCCAAGACGTTCGGAGAGCGCCTTGACGGAGCAGGCCTGGTACCCGGCGCGCCAGAACGCTTCCATCGCAGTCTCGATGGCCTCGTCTCTGTCAAACTTGCTGGGCCGTGCCATTTCCGCTCACGCACCTATGATTTGTACATATATGGACAAAACGGATTATCCGTGTTCTGTCCGGCTATCTGCATAAAGCGCCTCGTGCGTTTTGTCGATCTGCTGGAAAATCAGGGAGTTTGCGATGACGGCATTTTTTGTGGCTGTGGTGACAGTCAAGGATCCGGCCAGGATGCAGGAATATTCACAGAAGGCCGCGGAAACCTTCAAGCCGTTCGGCGGTGAAATGGTGATGCGCGGGAAAGCCGGAGAGGTTCTGACCGGCGGCGCCGTCACCCATCAGGCCACCGGTATCGCCTCTTTCCCGAGCATGCAGGACCTGAAAGCCTGGTACGCCTCGGATGCCTATCAGGCGATCATTCCCCTGCGCGAGGAAGCGGCGGAGATGACGATCACCACGTATGACATGCCGTCCTGAATAACTGCACGGGGCGGCTTGGCGTGCTCGCCCCGTGTCCGGACCGTTCCGTGAAAAGCGCGTGGCCGATGTGGTCCCGGATGATCTAGGCTTCCGGGACTGGCAACATTGCAGGTCTGTCGCTCATGAAGATCACAGGCATCCGGAGTCATGTGCTCCAGTACGATCTCGACGAAGAGCTCGGCTATTCCCAGCAATATTACCTGAAGCGCACGGCCCATCTGGTGGAGGTTTCCACGGATGAGGGGATGACCGGCTGGGGTGAGTGTTTCGGCGGCGGCGATATCGCGTTCGCCAACAAGGCCATTGTCGAGCGTGTCATCCAGCCGATGGTGCTCGGCATGGATCCGCTTGAGCGCGAGGTGATCTGGCACAAGGTCTATAACCTTCTGCGAGACCACGGACAGAAGGGCATGCCGATCCAGTCTCTTTCCGGCGTCGATATCGCGCTCTGGGATCTGGCCGGAAAGATCCACGGGGTGCCAGTCTACCGGCTGCTCGGCGGGGCCTTCCGGGAACGCATCCCGGTCTATGGTTACGGCATGATGCTGCAGCGGGTGCCCGATCTGAAGGAACGCTTCGCGGCCGAGAGCGCGGCGATCAGCGCCGCCGGCTACAAAGCCATGAAGATGAAGATCGGGCGCGGCGTGAAAGAGGATATCGCCCTGGTCGAGACGGTGCGCGATGCGATCGGCCCGGATATCGGTCTGATGGTGGATGCGAACCACGCCTATACGGCGCGCGAGGCCATCCCGCTCGGCCGTGAGCTGGAGCGGCTCGGCGTCGCCTGGTTCGAGGAGCCGGTGGCGCCGGAGGACCGGCAGGGCTATCGCGATCTCTGCCTCGCCCTCGACATGCCGATTGCCGGCGGGGAGGGGGAGTTCACCCGCTGGGGCTTCCGCGATCTGATCCATAACCGCTGCGTCGACGTGCTGCAGCCGGAAGTCTGCGGGCTGGGCGGTATCACCGAGTATCTGAAAGTCCGGGCGCTGGCCGAAGCCCATTTCATGCCGATCGTGAATCATGTCTGGGGCTCTGCCGTGGCCGTCGCCACCAACATGCACCTGCTGGCGGCCCTGCCGGATCTGCCCGGCGGCGCACACCCGGTCCAGCCGATGCTGGAATACGACACCACGCCGAACCGGTTCCGGGAAGAGTTGCTGACCGAGCCGCTCCGGGTCGGCGAGCAGGTGAAGGAAAGCGGCGGCAGCGTCGGGTTGCCGGGCGGGCCGGGGCTCGGGATAGAGCCGGACCCGGATTTCATCCGGCATTTCACGGTGCGCTGAAACAGGATCACGCCGCCCGGGTGAGAATGTCCGCCGCTTTGTGATCGCCGGGGACGCCCTCGATCAGAATAATGTTCCCGGTGCTGTTCCGGCTGCGCAGCGGCAGGATCGCCGCATAGGCATCCGAGCGATACCAGGCGCGCGCCTTCTCCATATCCGGAAATTCAATGACGATAAGGTCGCCCGCCCACTGACCCTCGACGCATTCCGGTTGTGCGCCATGGACCCGGAAACGGCCCTCAAAGAGCGCCAGGGTGGTATCAATCCGTTCCAGATATTCTACGATTTCAGGCCCCATGCTGACGGCGGTCAGATGCCCGATGGCGAATGCCGGCATGTTCATTTCTCCCGCTGATGTGATGCGGGAACAATGCTGGTGGGAGGTGGGGAAGCCAATTACCGGGGAGGTAAGAAAATCGCCACGACGTTCGTGTGTGTTCGCGATGGGACTCAGGGGGCGGAAGCCGCTTCTTTCTTTTCTAAAGTCACATGATCTCGATTGAAGGCCGTTTTCGACCCAAAGCGGTCGGTCATTTCTTCAGCTCCCGACGATCAGGCCGCCTTGATGCGGGCATTCTGATCGGCGGAACTGAACTGTTCGTCTTCGAACCAGATACGATCATCGCACTGTACGGTCGATAGGTAACCAGCCCGGCCCAAAATGATCGCTTGAACCTATAGTAGCTATAGGTACTAGATTTCTCATTGCGGCAGATTTAGGTGAGGGGGCAGAAAGCGATGCAGGGTTGGTTATCTGCTTGTAGACGGCTCGTCGAGCTAGGTGGGGCCGCTGCAGCATTGATTTTCTTGCCAGCACTCATTCTTGTGTCGGGCTACGACATCGTCGGACGGCGGCTTTTTCATTTCAGCTCGACCTTATTGCAGGAGCTTGCCTGGCATTTCTTCTTCGGTTGCGTGATGTTCGCCATTGGATACACCTATATTCAAGAGCGCCATGTCCGAGTTGATATTCTGCGTGAACGCCTCCCTGCCCGTATAAAAAGAAGGCTCGAGCGAATCTTGTTGACGGTGCTCCTTCTTCCGTTTTGTCTTATATTATTCTGGTTTGGCGCTGAAATGACTTGGCTTTCTTTTGTTCAGGGAGAAGGGTCTCGCGCAGCTTTGGGGCTGTCCGCCCGGTGGATAGTCAAGTCTGCGCTGCCAGTCTGCGCTCTGCTCCTGTTCTTGGCGGGTATCTACCGTTTTGCCTTTCCGACGATTGATCGAGGAAGCGAGCTATGATCTTGGTGGATTACCTCCCCCATCTCATGCTGATAGTTCTTGCCCTCCTACTAATGTCGGGCTTTCCCGTTGGGGCTATTCTTGCTGGGGTTGGAGTTGGCTTTGGGTTGCTCGGTGTTGTTATTGGTGAGTATCCGGTTCAGTCGCTCTTCCTCATTCCGAGTAAGATTTACATGTCTATCGGTGAGAATCTAACCTATCCGGCTGTACCGATGCTGTTATTTATGGGCGTTGCGCTTGAAGTCAGTGGCGCTGCGCGAGAACTGCTCCTGTGTTTACAGCGTATTTTAGGCCGCGCCCCCGGGAGCATGTGCGTATCGGTGATCTTGATTGGCCTGCTGCTGGCGCCACTTGCCGGCGTGATTGGGGCTTCAGTCGCTACTATCGCCGCCGCTGCCTTACCAACCATGATGGCCCAGCGTTATCGTCCTGAAGTCGCCAGCGGCGTTATCGCGGCCGCCGGGACGCTTGGGGTGATAGCACCGCCAGCGATTATGTTGTTCTTTTTGTCGGATGCAATGGAGTTGACGATTGGCAGTATGTTTCTAGCGCCAATCTTGCCTATACTGTGCTTGGCGGGGGCCTTCATTTGTTATTTTATTGTAATTGATGTGCTGCGCCCACGTTCCGGTGCGGCAGCCATGCCGTCCGAAAATGGACGCTCAATACTTATTTATCTTATTCGAAGCCTGGTTCTGCCGGTCGGACTCATAGCATTGGTGCTTGGCTCTATCGTCGCGGGGTGGGTGTCGCCGACAGAGTCGGCGGCTGTCGGGGCCATCGGTGGCGGTGCGATGATCTTTTTATACCGCGGGTTTGATCTTGCCCTACTACGTCAAGCCTTGGTTCGCACGATGGTGATCACCGGAATGGTGTTTTTCGTGGTCCTAGGAGCTGGAATCTTCTCGTTGGTGTTCCGGTTTTATGGAGGAGACGACATAGCGATTGGCTTGTTCGAAGATCTATCGATCGGCGATTTTGGTGTGCTGGCCGTCGTGTTGATTATTTTATTTGTGCTAGGCTTTTTCATCGATTGGATCGAGATCACTCTAGTCTCATTGCCAATTCTTTACCCGGCAATAAGCCAGCTTGATTTTTCTGCATATGTTGGATCAGAACAACTGGCCCGGCTCTGGATTGGCGCTCTCGTTGCCTTGGTTCTTCAGACTTCCTTTCTGACCCCACCCTTTGGTTTTGCGCTTTTCTTTCTCAAAGGCGCGGCTCCTGACAGCATTCGAATGGCGCAGATTTACCGTGGCGTCATCCCACTTGTTGCGATCCAGCTTTTAATGATAGCCGCGGTGCTGTTATTTCCCGCACTGGTAACCATACTACCGAAAGCCGTTTTGGGGATTTGACGCCAGAACCGTAAATACCGATTTGCTCTATCGAGCGCAGACTCGGATGACCGATTAATGGATATGCTGCCAAGTGGGTTAGGAAGCATCAGCGTTTGAAGTATCCGCAAGACCCTCGATAATACGGCACTCAGAAATATTTACGCTGCTACAGGAGTCGATCATTCGTTCGAGCTCTAGTTTAAGTCCTGAGAATCGAGCGATGCGACGGTTGATCTCTTCGAGGTGGGATTTGGCTATTTCTGTTACAACCTCGCATCCTTGACTTGGTTGAGCTGTAAGGGCCAAAAGCTCGATTATGGCGTTCTGACGAAAGCCCAAATCGCGGCAATGTTGAATAAACTGGAGTCTCTTAACGTGCTCCGGCCCATATCGCCGTTGATTGCCACTAGTGCGACTAACCGCAGGCATCATCCCAATCTGTTCGTAGTACCGAATGGTTGGAACCTTGCACCGCGTTGTTTCGGAAAGCTGACCGATTGAAAGCTCAACGGCCATAGTGAAACCCCCTTGAAGCTATAGTGACTAGAGAGTGTAGGCTTGCAGAGCGCTTCTATGGAAGTGGAAAATTGGACCTTGTCAACATCGTCACTGCGGGAGAGGGGCACGTTTGAAACCACTCAGTTTTAGGAAAAATAGTGCGCCGAACCAACTTTAAACCAAATCGGGTCTCAAGGGGCGTCGGAGGAACACCGTGCTGCATAGAAGGAATATTCGATCAATAACGGCAGAGCGTCTCCTAGCGGCTTCCTTTCTCATGATCGGCCAATCAGTCGCCGGAACTAAAGTTTCTGCCCAAGCATCACGGTTGCCTGACTCTCGGGATACATTTAACCCATGCAGGATGCCTCGCGGCATGTGGGTGCCTAAGAGCATGAGCCCTCACATGCAACAGAGAATGAAGCGCTTTTGGACGTTCATGCATCAAGGCGTTCCGCTGGAGCATCAAGACGGGCAAAATCCCGCCGCCTTCTACGGAACGATCATACGGTCAGGCCGCCGCCTCTATCATGAGAACCGTGCTTCGTGTGATGGCAGTAGCGGTATGGGCGATGGCGAAGCGGTAAAATCGCCCAATCCGTCACCGACTTTGCTCGCCTACATGAACCAAATGCACACGATTGTCGGTGATTACATGCTGTGGGCGATCTCAGAGAGTGGAGTTGTCTTCGGTGCGGGTATTCGGGGGGGCAATGATGTAGTTTCCATAGAGGTGATCTGGACGATCGTCGGGGTTATGCCAGCCAGGTTTCCATCAGAATGAATCTTGAGAATTACGACGCGCAAACAAAAACTGTTTGGAACAGAGCTCATTTTGAGCCAGATCACAATGCGAGGCGTTCCAGGATATGTCTTGCTATTTTCACTCGGCTGTTCGGCTGGGGCAGCCTCGCCGTTCTTGTTGCCTTTCTATTCAATAATTATCTGACCTATTGGCGCGGATGGCCGGGGCCTGCCGGGGTAACGGGTGAAACCGCAGATATCTCCTCGATGATTCAGGCCGGATTCTACGGCATCGCTGTTCTTTTTGTCGCGTCGTACTTGGTCTTGGACCGGTTTCGCCTTCTGCGCGAGGAGCGCGAGCGGATCGTCCGCATCAATTCCTTCCTGATTCGCACTGCCTTCTGGTCGGTCCTGCTGATCGGCCTGGTCGACTTCAGTCTTGCGTTCCTGCGGGGCGAGAATCTGCTTGCCGCGATGGCCGGGGACGAGCTGTTCAAGCAGCTCATGAGAGCAGAATTCCGTGGGGGTTACGTACATATGTCCCTCGTCGGGGTCGCAATCATCATTGCTTCAATTACGCGTTCGATCGGCGTGACCTGGCTTTCCCTACTGATCGTAGTTGCCGAGTTGCTGCTGGTTATCTCCCGCTTTGTCTTTTCCTATGAGCAAGACTACATGGCGGACTTGGTCCGTTTCTGGTACGCGCCGCTGTTTCTGATAGGCTGCGCATACGCCCTGCGTGAGGAGGGGCACGTACGGATCGACGTTCTTTATACGGCCTTAGGTCTTAGATCCAGAAGCGTCGTCAATGCATGCGGCGCTGTGCTTTTGGGAATGCCGTTCTGTTGGCTGATCCTGATTGTCGGGACCTCGGGGAAAGCAGCTATCATCAACAGCGCTCTGCTGACCTTTGAGATCGAGGGCATCGGCAACGGCCTGTACGTCTTCTATTTGATGACTGTGTTTATCGCGGTGTTCGCTATCACGATGCTGGTCGAGCTTGTCGGCACTTTTTTTGATGCGGTAGCCGACTGTCGTGGGGAACCCGGCGGACGTAATTGTGATGCGGTAGCAGGGACCGTCCATCCCGCGACCAGGGAGGGGCCGTAGATCCCATGGAGCCCTTTCTTCTTGTATTGTTGCTTGCCCTCCTTTGTCTCGCTCTTGGTGCGGGATACCCGGTCGCGCTTGCCATACCCGGTGCAGCAATCATGTCGATTGCCGTGGCGGCCCTCGCGGGTCAGTTGCTGGCCGACGATCCCAACGCATACTTCGTACACGGGGGGACGCCCGGGGAATGGCTGTCGGCAGGTGTCACCAACCTGCGCCGAATCTACAGGTCAGACGAGAGTGACGTTTTGATCGCGATCCCGTTGTTCATCTTCATGGGGCTTATGCTGCAACGCTCGAAGATCGCAGAGGACCTGCTGCTGGCGATGTCCCAGCTTTTCAGATCGTTTCGCGGTGGATTGGGTATATCGGTGGTGCTTGTCGGCGCGCTTCTCGCCGCAACGACCAGTGTTATCGGCGCCACAGTCGTGGCCATGGGGATGATCTCACTGCCAACTATGCTCCGGACAAACTACTCGAAGCAGATGGCAACCGGTATCGTTGCTGCGACCGGCACACTCGGGCAGATCGTCCCGCCGTCGATCGTGCTGATTATCCTCAATCACCAGTTGACCACTGCCGTATACAAAGCGAACCAAGAGCGCCAGTCGCTCTACAAGGTCGCCAGCGGCGAGCTGATGATGCCGAGTGAGTTCGACGTGGCATCTGCCAGTGTCAGTGACATGTTCATGGGGGCGCTCGTCCCGGGGCTGTTGTTGGTCGGCCTGTACATTCTCTATCAGGTCGTTGTCGCCGCGATTCGCCCAGACATGGCTCCTGCATCGAATCTTCCAGGGGCTGACGCTCGCAGATTGGTGGGCAGGACATTGCTCGCCTTGTTCCCGCCACTGACCCTGATCTTACTGGTTCTGGGTTCGATCATGTCGGGAGTGGCAACAGTCAACCAGGCGGGGGCAATCGGCGCTGCTGGTGCAACGGTAATGGCCGGATATCGTCTCTGCGAGGGAGAACGGCGGGCCTATTGGCCAGTCTTGTTAGCCGCCTTGGCGACGTGCGCTATCTGGATCGTTATCAGCCTGTTTGATGTGAACCTGCGGAAAATTGAGTCTGCTCAGAACGTTTTGGGGGTAACGCTCGCGGGCATCGCCTCGGCCGTTCTGGTTTACGCAGTTGGTTGGAGCGGATGGCGTACGCTGAAGAAGGACCGGACACTGAAATACGTGGTTGAGGAAACTACGAAGACCACGGCGATGGTGTTCGCAATTTTGCTCGGCGCGGTAATGCTCACCGCGGCTTTCCGCGCATTTGGCGGCGAAGCCTTGGTGAAGGATTTCCTAGCCTCCATACCCGGTGGCTTCTGGAACAAGTTCGCCGTTGTTATGCTGGTCATATTCATACTGGGATTTTTTCTCGATTTCATCGAGATAACAGTCGTTGTCGTGCCAATCATTGCACCAATTATCCTTGCGGACCCAGCCGCCAATGTCAGCGCGCTCTGGCTCGGTGTGATGTTGGCGTTGGTGATCCAGACGTCTTTTCTGACGCCGCCGTTCGGCTTCGCGCTATTCTATCTGCGTGGTGTCACTCCTCCAAGCATCAAAACAACGGAGATCTATAAGGGGGTCATTCCATTCATCGCCCTCCAACTCGTGGCTGTTGGCCTCGTTTTCATATTTCCGGTGCTGGTTAATTACCTTCCCAACAGAAATCTGTTGCTGTCGGAATACGCTCCACCTACGACAAATCCACGGCTGCAGGTCTGTATGGAAAATTTCGTCGCACGAAAGTTCGAAAGCGACGGTGCCGAAATCCGCTCCGCCATCGAGCGGATGCGAAGAGCGGACCTTTCCACTCTCCCTGAAGAACTACGCGTCGATTTTCGAAGAGGGCTGACCGCCGCAGAGCGTGCGTTCGCGATCATGCAGAATATCAAGCAGGGTTACGTTGAGGTCGCAGAAGCGGCGGTGTTCTACCGCCCCGTTCTGTCTCGCGTGCGCGGTGTCGAAAGCGACATTCGCCGGATCGATGATGCCGTTTCGAAACTAAATATCGCGATCACGCAGAGCCAACGCGCTGAAACAGAGGAAGAACTCAACGACCTGCGAGACGATAGAGCTCGACTGAAAATCCGCCGTGAAGAACTGATGGCCCAAATCCCGACCGAATGGAGTGCGATGCATGAAGAGTTTTCATCGGTTTTGGAACGAGAAAACAACGCACGGAAAATTTTTCGACGTAGTGTCGATGACGCATATGAACCTGTAAAAACGGCCATGATTTTGTTGGCGGATACAGGACGATTAAAAAATGCCGCTCCCCAGTTCCGGGGGTTGAGTCTCCTCGTCCAATCCGGAATGGCGACGTCAACAGTTGATAACATCAATAAAGCCATAGCCTCATTGGCCGAGATATCAGGTACGAGCCAAATCCGAAGTCAATTGTATAAGGTAAAGCGGGAATTCAAGAATGAGTCGCCTGATGCAAATTGGGCGCGTGAGGGTATGGCAAAAGCTGTCGTCTTATTTGAAAAGGAAGTTACTTGGCGTGAGGGGGCAATCGATCAACTGCGCCCGCAGATCGAGGAATATGATCGAGCCATCGCCGATACGATCGGCCTGCGCGGACAAACCCGTCTGCCTGATAACATCGCCGAGGAAATTGCCGTTTGTATTTCAAACAGGCGGGATATTTCTCTTCACTTCTGAATGTCTAGGCAAGCTATCGCGCTGCGAACGACCTATCCTAAAAAGATGGACTGGCCTGATCGAGTACGACCGGATGAAGCGTGTTAAACAAGTGCGATTTTCCTCTTGAAGCTCTAGTCGCTGTAGCAATTACATAATCCGCACTATCGGGAAAACGAGGCTGGGTCATGCAAGAACACTCGAGACAAACTTACTGCTCTGACAATGCGAGCGGTCAATGCAGTCACAAGCCTGGCCGCAATGATGATGGCGTGGACAGGTGCTGCAGTACCAACCACGGTATGGTGACTTCACTGGGAGAAGTATCCGGTCGCAGTTTCTTGGTAACCGGCCTGGATTGCGCCGAGGAGGTGTCAATTCTGAAAAAGGTTGTTGGGCCTGAAGTCGGCGGGCCCGAACATCTGGCCTTCGACGTCATCAACGGGCGCATGACGGTGCTCGACACGGCCGGCGATGCCTCCGACGATCGCATTCTCGAGGCGGTTGCCGGCACGGGCATGAGCGCCCGTCCGTGGGATGCGGACAATGCCGAGGCCGACCGGGCCGCGCATCTGCTGCGGCAGGGACGGTTCACGGCGCTGAGCGGCGGCTTCTGGGCGGCGGGGTTCCTTTATCACATCGTCGAGACGGGCCTGGGTGGCGCGCTCGGGCTGTTCGCCGGCCATGGCGAGGCGCCGATGCCGCTGACCGAGGTGACGTTATTCGGCCTGGCGATCCTGTTCGGTGTCTGGCTCGTCGCGCCCAAGGCGTGGTCATCGGCCCGCAGGGTCTCGCCCGACATGAACCTCTTGATGGTAGTCGCCGTCGCCGGCGCGATCGGGCTCGGCGAGTTCTTCGAGGCGGCGACCGTGGCCTTCTTCTTCGCGCTTTCGCTCTATCTAGAAAGCTGGAGCGTGGGGCGTGCGCGCAATGCCGTCGCGGCGTTGCTCGATCTCGCCCCGCCCTCGGCGCGGG